>Ga0335074_10009020_pt1 | contig 13900 bp, 11 predicted proteins | sample Lox_Sample_23_FD_206715 | JGI IMG/M metagenome (GOLD analysis project Ga0335074, IMG submission 206715) | Soil microbial communities from Loxahatchee National Wildlife Refuge, Florida, United States - Lox_Sample_2.3 | ecosystem: Environmental > Terrestrial > Soil > Wetlands | place: USA...
CCGAACTGCTGGCTCAGTTGTTCAATGCGGCGCCGCTCCCTGTCGGTGTTGCCGGCACCAGCGGCAAATCGACGACCACCGGTATGCTTGGCTGGATCCTGGAACGCACGGGCCGCGCTCCCACCATCATGAACGGCGCGCTGATGAAGAATTTCATCACGCCGGATGTGCCCTTTGCCAGCGCCGTGGTCGGCGGCGGGGACGTGTTCGTCAGCGAGGTCGACGAGAGCGACGGCTCGATTGCGCAATATCGCCCGCGCATCGGCGTGGTAACCAACATCGCCTTCGATCACAAATCGCTCGACGAGTTGCGCCGGCTGTTTGGTGATTTCATCGCCCGGTCGGAGATCGCCGTGATCAACCGCGACAATGCCGAGCTGGCGGCGCTCGCCGGGCGAATTGCCAAAGAACGTCTGTTCTCGTTCAGCCTGGGAGACGACGCGGCAGATCTGTTCGCGTCGCGGCTGCGGCGGGACAATGGCGGCGTCGCCTTCACATTGCATGAAGGTGAGAGTGGCGCACGAATCGATGCGAAGCTCCGCGTGCCGGGGCGGCACAATGTGCAGAATGCGCTGGCGGCGATGGCAGCCGCGCGCGCGGCCGGCGTTCCGCTCACGGAAGCGGCGGCGGCACTCGAAAGCTTCATCGGGCTGCGGCGCCGCTTCGAAATCGTGGGGACTGCTGATGACATCACTGTCATCGACGATTTCGCGCACAATCCCGACAAGATCGGCGCCACGCTCGCGACCGCGCATGAGAAACCCGGCCGGCTGCTGTTGTTGTTTCAACCGCACGGCTTCGGCCCGCTCAGGCTGATGAAAGACCAGCTCATGGAAGCTCTTGCGAAGAACATGAATACCGACGACATATTGTTCATGCCCGATCCTGTTTATTTCGGCGGCACAACGGACCGCAGCGTCACGAGCGAAGATATTGTTAAGGGCGTTGTTGCCGCTGGACGAAAAGCCCGCGCCATCGCCGGCCGCGCCGAATGCGGAGAAGCGCTCGTCGCCGAAGCGCGCCCCGGCGACCGCATCCTCGTCATGGGCGCCCGCGACGATACGCTGAGCACGTTTGCGGCTGATTTGTTGAAGGCGATTGAAGACCGCAATTCTTCACCCTCCCCTCGAGGGAGGGTCGAAATTTGCAAGCGCAGCGAAGCAAATTTCGGGGAGGGGTGATGGCGCGACCGACACCCCTCCCCGAAATTCTCCTTCTCGCTGCGCTCGAAGAATAATTTCGACCCTCCCTCAAGGGGAGGGTGATAACTTACCCTTCACCTTCGCCAGAAACGGCGCCACTTCGCCCGTCTTCAACGTGTTCCATGCGGCAAGCTGCGCCTGCAGCCTTCCGTGCAAATCGGCGTAAGTCTCCGTTTCCTGCTGGTTGGGCGCAGTGTCGGCGTCTTCCAGCAATCCCGCGAAGGAATAGATCCGTTCGTTCAGCATGCCGGGGAAGTTGAGATTGGCTTCCGAGCCCTTGATGTTGACCTGGATCATCTGTTGCTCGATGTTGCTCAACTTTGCCACGATCGCATCGCCGTCCTTGTTATGCAGCGCCGCGATTTGTGTCTTCGCGGCGCGGATGTCGTTGACCGCGCGATGCAGCGCATCCTGGTCGTGATAGACCTGCATCGACAGCGCGAATTTCTGTGCGAGCCCCGGCGCGCTGCCGTGGTCGCGCGGATCGAGTTCGAGGTCGAGCGGGGCCGTCTGGCTCTTGCCGCCGACCGTCAGTTTGACCGTGTAATGGCCGGGCATGGCGATGGGCCCGCGCGGCGGATCGCCGGCATAGAATGCCCCGGGTATCTGCGCCGGATCGTCATAACGCAGATTCCAGGCGAAGCGGTTCATCCCGGCAAAGGCCGGCAGCGTACTGCTCGGATGCAGAAGATCCGGCCATTCCTGCGGCTGTTCGGCTTTCTTTGATGCTTTGCTTGTGAGATGCCGCACAAGCTTGCCCTGCGCGTCGAGGATGTCGATTGTGAGTTCGCCCGCCGGCTTCGCATCCAGATAGTAATCGATGAGAGCGCCGGCCGGCGGATTCTCGCCGACTGGCGGGTGCATATCGACCGCATCGGGGTAATAGAGCCGCAGCGCCTTTTGCGGCGTGTAGAGCACCACATCGCTCTTGGCCGTATCGGGGCCGATCTGGCGCAAAGGTGTCACGTCGTCGAGAATCCAGAACGAGCGGCCATGGGTGGCGATGACGAGCGCGTCGTTCTTGACCACGAGATCGTGAACGGGCGAACGGGGCATGTTGAGTTGCAGGCTCTGCCAGTGCTGGCCGTCGTCGAAAGAAACAAACACGCCGGTTTCCGTCGCCGCGTATAACAGGCCGCGCTTCACCGGATCTTCCCGCACCGCATGCACGAACGCGCCTTCCGGCAGCGTGCGGTCGAGGCGCGTCCAGGTCTTCCCGCCATCCGCCGTCTTGAACACATAGGGCTTGATGTCGTCGAGCTTGTGGCGGTCGACCGCGACGTAAGCGGTGCCCGCGTCGAAATGTGATGGCTCGATCATGCTGACCGTGCCCCATTGCGGCATGTCGTGCGGCGTCACGTCCGACCAGTGCGCACCGCCATCCGGCGATAAATGAATGAGACCGTCGTCGGAGCCGACCCACAGCACGTTCTTCTTCAGCGGAGACTCGGCGATCGCGAAGATCGTGTCGTAATATTCGACGCTGGTGATGTCCTTGGTGATCGGCCCGCCCGACGGCCCCTGTTTGGACTTGTCGTTGCGCGTCAGGTCGGGGCTGATTGCCGTCCAGCTGTTGCCGTCATCGGTCGTGCGATAGAGCCGTTCCATGCCGACATAGAGCGTGTCGGGATTGTGCGGCGACATGACGAGCGGCGAGGTCCAGTTGAAACGATGGGTAAGGTCCGCAGCCGCATGGCCGGACGCATCGATGGGATAAACCGAGATCACGCGCGCCTGATCGGTCTTCTTGTTCCAGCGCAGGATGTAATTCTCGCCATTGGAATAGACGATGTTCGAGTCCCGCGGATCGGGAACGACAAATCCGCTCTCGGGCCCGTTCGCGCTGTACCAGTCCTGGATGGTGATCGCGCCGGCATCGTCGCTGCTCGCGATCACGAGATTGGAATTGTCCTGCTGCGCGCCATAGACGTGATAGGGGAAGTCATTGTCGACCGCCACGTGATAGAACTGGGCCGTGGCCTGGTTGTTCTGGTCGCTCCAGGTCTTCCCGCCGTCAAAGGTGATCGAGGCGCCGCCGTCGCTCGCGTCAATGATGCGGTCGGTATCGGCGGGATCGATCCAGACCGCATGATGATCGCCATGGCGCGCCGGCAGCAGATTGATGGTCTTGCCGCCATCGGTCGAGCGGAACAATCCGGTATTCACGGCATAAAGCGTGTCCGCGCGTCTGGGATCGGCGAAGATTTTGGAAAAGTACCAGGCGCGCTGCCGGAGCCGTCCGTCGTCGTTGATGCGCCGCCAGTGTGCGCCTGCATCGTCGGAACGGTAGAGCCCGCCGTCCTTGGCTTCGATCATCGCATAGACGCGATTGGAATCGGCGCCCGAGACCGAGACATCGATGCGGCCAAGTATGCCGGCGGGCAAACCGTTGCCCTTCAGTTCCGTCCAGGTGACACCGCCATCCGTCGAACGGTAAAGCCCGCTGCCGGGACCGCCGCTCGAAAAACTCCAGGGCTGACGCACCGCCTGCCACAGCGCGCCATAGACGATCTTCGCATTGTGCGGATCGAAGGTCACGTCGATGCCGCCCGTCTTGTCGTCCTTGTAAAGCACGCGTTTCCAGTTTTTTCCGCCATCCGTCGTGCGGTATATGCCGCGCTCGGAATTGGGACCGAAGGCATGGCCGAGTGCTGCCACGAGCACGATGTCGGGATTGGAAGGATCGACGATCAGCGCGCCGATCTGGCGGCTGTCTTCGAGGCCGACATGCGTCCAGGTCTTGCCGTCGTCGGTCGATTTGTAGACGCCGTCGCCGTAAGTGATATCGCCGCGCGGCGCGGCTTCGCCGGTTCCGACATAGATGACGTGATGGTTCGAAGGCGCGACCGCGATCGCGCCCACCGACCAGAAGGGCGCCTTGTCGCTGATCGGCAGCCAGGTCTGGCCGCCATCGGTCGTCTTCCACACGCCGCCCGCGACTGCGCCCTGGTAGAACGTGTAGGGATCGCCGGGAATGCCGGTGACGGCGAGCGCCCGCCCGCCGCGATAGGGCCCGATGCCGCGCCAATGCAGCGCCTGATAAAGCGCGGGGTTGACCTGCGGGACGGCGGTATCGGCGCGTGCTCCGGAAGCAACAGCAAATGTCATCGCACTGACTGCGGCGGCGAGGCGCGTGGGAAGACGAGCGGACATCGAATTCTCCCTGAACGGTTTTCTGCGGCCGCGGTAAATCGGTCGCTCTTTTGAGGGCGTTAGCTTAGGGGACGCAGCGCGATGGCTCCAGTGTGTCCGTGCCGGGGGGCGATTCGCTTACTGTTGCCTGCGGGTGTGTGGTCTTTGGGCACCTCTGCGCCGCGCCAGATGTCCCCGGCCCCAGCCAAGCACCGAATCGAGGACAGGCAACAGCGACCGGCCATAGGCGCTCAGGGAATAAACCACCGGCGAGGGCACCGCACCGGTCTGCCGCCGTTCGACGATGCCGTCATCCTCCATTTCGCGCAGTTGTTCGGTCAGAACCTTTTGCGAAATTCCCGGCACGAGCCGGCGAAGCGCCGCAAAGTGCTGCGGCGACTGGGAGAGCTGATAGACGACAATCAGTTTCCATTTGCCGCCGATCGCCGCGACCGCCGCCGTCAGCGGACAATCGGGAACGGGATTTGGTTTGCTCGCGCGCGCCATGGTTACCTGCAGGTGCCTTCTGGCGGATGACGGGTGCTGCGCTTAAGTCGGACATCGATCATGCCGGGCTATTGCCCATATTACTGTCATGGCCCGCGACTGCGGGCCACCCGGTTTACGCCTGAAAGCTGGGTGGCATTGCGCAAAATTTTCTTTCTTCTGCAAGAGGGCTACGAGCGGCGCCTGGGTGGCCCGCAGTCGCGGGCCATGACAGGGTTTATTTTGTGTTGAGCGAGAAAGGCCACGAAAGATGAAACATCTGTTTGTTGTTATTCGCACCCACGGGCCGGCCTGGGATCGGGCTAAGTCGCTTGATGAACAGGCGAACTGGCGCGGTCACGCCGAGTTCATGGACGCGCTCGAGGCCGAAAGCGTTGTCGTGCTTGCCGGGCCGCTTGAGGGGACGGACGACGCGATGATGGTCATGCGCGCGTCGGACGAAGAAGAAATCCGAAACCGTCTTTCCGCCGACCCCTGGGGCGAAGACATGCTGCAGACCGCTCAAATCTCTCAATGGACGCTGCGCATCGGGCGGGGAAAGCTCGATCCGCAATAAAGCCGGCGCCCCTCGGAGAGTCCTCATCCGCCAGCATGGCTTGCCTTCCCATTGCCGCCGGGCATGATCCTGCGGCGGGGTGAGTCGGAAAGGGGCTCTCATGGCAAGCTATGTGGACAACGTCCTGCAGCCGGGCGAAACGGTCCGTTATACCGGGACGCTGCACTGGATCATTTTCCTGCCGGCAATCGTGCTTCTGGCTTTTGCGACCGTCGGCCTCGTCGTCATGGCGGTCAACCCGATTTCAGGCGGCGGCGCTCGCATATTTTCCATCATCATTGCCGTTGCGTTTTTGTTCGGCGTGCTCCATCTCATTTCAGCCTGGATCAGGCGCCTCGGCACGGAGATCGCCGTCACCAATCATCGTATCATCTACAAAAGGGGAATTATCTCCCGCCGCAGCGTCGAGATGAACATGGACAAGGTCGAGAGCGTCGACGTCACCCAGGATATTTTCGGGCGCCTGTTCGACTACGGCACGGTGACGATCCGGGGAACGGGCGCGGGGCTCGAACCCCTGGTTACGATTGCGTCGCCGATCGCTCTTCGTAACGCGATCACCGTCGGTCCGTCATAATCGGTCCTTCTTCACGCTTCGCGCGTCAGGCGGCAAGCAGCACGATGGCGCCGTCCCATAGCGCCAGTACATTGGCAACCGTCTGCCCGAGATAGAGCGAAGCGCCGGCGCGACGGGCGGCGCCGATCACGATCAGATTGGCGCCGATGCGCCGCGCCTCGTTGAGAATGGCGATATCGGGCGGCTCGTTGGTACGGACTGCGGTGCGGAGTGTTTCGTGCCCGTAGCGCTTTGCGAGTGCCGTAACGTCCCCGAGCAATGCGCGCTCGGTTCTTCGGCGGGCGCGGTTTCGCCGTCCGCCTTTTTCAATATCCGTCCGCTGCGCCACATGGAGCGCGGTGAGGCGGCTCGCTCCGGCGGGCGCGATAGCGAAGGCGATCTCGGCGCCCCGACGGGAGAGTTCGGTGCCGGTGACCGGGATGAGAATGTTGAATGCCGCGGACGCAAACGCATCGCCGAAACGGCCTGCTATCGTCAACGCCGTCGGACCGTCGAAACCGGCGACGGCGCGATCCACATTCGCCGAGAAACTGCCATCGGCGCCGCGCATCTTCTCGACGCCGACAAACAACAAATCGTAGCCCTTGCGGCTTTCCTTTGCGACCGCGCGATCCACCCGCCCAGTCTCGACCCGCGCCACTACGTCCACCTTCTCCGGCCGCGATTCGCCTCTTTGCTCCACGGCCGCCTGGTGGCCCTCTTTCGCACCGGCGACAGCAACCGCTTCCAGCTCCTTGCCGGCTGCTTCGGTAGCTGCGGCAGCCGACTTATTCGGCTGCTCAGGCACATGCAGCACGGTGATCGGCAATCCGCGCTGACCCGCGAGGAAGCCGGCGAAGCGCGTGGCGAGTTTGCCGTTCGCGCCATCATCGGCCGCGATCAGGAGGCGCTCGAACCGGCTCACAAAGCCCCGGGCATCGATGTCTTCCTTTTCCAGCCGCGCGCGTTCTTCTTCGCTCATCGGCAGCCGTGCGAGCGACCAGCGCAAAAGCGGCGGCATCGCCATGGTGGTAATAACGGCCATGGTGAGAATCATCGTGTACAGATCATGGGTGAGCACGCCCATGCCGAGACCGATGCTGGCGACAATCACTTCGGTGCTGCCGCGCGCATTCATCGCGCATCCAAGCGCCAGCGCTTCCCTTCCCGAAAGGCCGCTGATGCGGCTGCCGAGAAAAGCGCCGCCGAATTTTCCCGCGCTGGCAACCGCCACGATTACAACCGTGAAGAATGCCAGGCGCGCATCCCTCAGGACCGTGAGATCGGCCGACAGACCCGAAAGACCAAAGAAGATCGGCATCATGAAAGCCGTTATCAGTCCGCGAAGCTGATCTTCGATATGGCGCGACAGGATCGGAGAGCCGCCGACCAGCACGCCGGCGACGAAGGCGCCGAGCACGGTGTTCACGCCGATTTCCTGCGTGACGAGCGCTAGCACGCACATGACGATGAGGATGGCGGTCACGACGGCATATTCGCTGGCGAAATTGTCGTTCACCCAGCGGATCATGTGATAGACGAGCCGGCGACCGATTGTGTAGCTGAGCACAAGAAAGATCGCGGTTCCGATCAAAGGTTTTGCCAGCGCAGCGGCAGAGAATCCTCCCGCACCGGCGAGACCCAGCGTCAGGGAAATAATCACCCATCCCGCGGTGTCTTCCATGATCGCCGAAGCGACGATGATCTGGCCGAGGTTTCGCCGCATGAAATTCATCTCGCGAACGATCATCGCCACGATCTTGATGGAAGAGATCGAAAGGGCAGTGCCGAGAAAGAGCGCAGCGATGAGCCGGTGATGAGGGTCAGGAAGAAGCGAAGCCGGAATGTACCAGCCAAGCGCAAAGCCGCACAGGAACGGCACCGCGACGCCGGCCGCGGAAACCAGGAAGGCCGGCGCTCCGACTTTTCCCACCAGCTTCAGATCGGTCTCCATGCCGGTCAGCAGAAGGAGCATCATCACGCCGATATTCGAAATGCCGGTCAGGAGACTTTTCTGCGTGGCGCTGTCGGGAAAGACGAGGTGATGCGCCGCGGTGAAAAGCCAGCCGAACAGCGAAGGACCAAGCACAAGTCCCCCGAGCAGCTGTCCGATGACGCTGGGCTGCCCGATCTTCTGCACGAGTTCGCCGAGGCCGCGGCCAATCAGCAGCAGGAGGGCGATCTGTGCGACGAGTATTGCTTCGCCCGATCCGCCAAGCGCATTGCCGGCCGCCGTTTCCCGCCCGGCCGCCTGTGCGACGCCGGCCAATAGGCAGAGGGCGCCCGCGAATGTAATTATTCGCGACGACATTCCGGTCGCGGGGCCGACCCGCATTCAGGCGAGTGCATTCGCCACGCCGGCGAGGCCCGGCTCCGGCTGAGCTGCCGGACGCTGCGCGACCACCGGGAGGACGTGGGTCATCGCCGCGCAGAGCGTTGTCACGACATCGCAGCCGGCGACTTCGACGGCGTCGAGGAAGCGGCTGTTGTCGTCGGAGAGGCCCCAGAAGCCCGCAATCGCCGCCGCCGCGGGAATCCGTCGGCGCAGCCGGCGCATCAGATAATGCGCATTGGTGCCGGGTCCGGGCTCGAGATAGGAAAGACAAATCATTTGCACGCCGGAAGGATCGAGCTTCTGAATGTTCGTCGGCGAGGCATCCTCGGCGGAAATCAGTCGGGCGCCGATGCGATACCTGCCCAGAAGGTCGGTGAGAAGCAGCGCCGCGGCTTCGTCCAGCAGGTTGCGTCCGGCCACGCAGAGAACGGGACTGTTCCGCCATTCCTGCGCGAGTTCCGCAGGTTGCAAATTTGTTTTATCGATCGGCATGGGTTCGCTCATGCCCGAAACAGCGGGCGCGGTATCCTGATGATCGGCAAGGTTCTGGATGAGCCCTTCGATCAGGACTTTGATGTCGGCGCAGCGGCCCTCGTCGAGCACGCCGCGATCGGCGTCGGCTTGTGCGAGCACGAGGCCCTTCAACGCGATGTCGTAATATTCGCAGAGCGAGTGCTGCTTCAGGAAGGATTCCGCGAGGCGCGCCGCATCGTCCGGATCGCCTGCCAGAATGCGCAGGTAGAAACTTTCCTCATGCGCCAGCGGCGGGCGGTTGCCAAGCAGCACGTCGAGAAATTTCAATTGTTCCACATGGCGTCCCAGGACCGCGAGACACAGCGTCAGCGGCGTCGAAAGCAGAAGGCCCACGGGCCCCCAGACCCATGTCCAGAACGTAGCCGCGACAACGACGGCGATGGGCGAAAGGCCCGCGGTCTTTCCATACAGATACGGCTCGACCACCTGGCCCGTGATCGGCTCGAGCCCGAAATAGAGCGCCGCGGTCCAGAACACTTTCGCCCAACCCGGATCGACCGCGAGCGACAGAAGCAGCGGCGCAATGGCGGCAAGTGGCACGCCGACATAAGGAATGAAACGCAGCATCGTTGCCACCAGCCCCCAAAGCCAGGGGTTAGGCACGCCGATGATCCAAAGGCCCGCGCCGATCAGCGCGCCGAAGACAGTGTTGACCGCCGTCTGAGACAGCAGATAGCGGCTCACCCGGCTCGCACCCTCATCCAGGGCAATCTTTGCGCGCTGCAAATCACCTGTGCCGGCGACCCAGATGAAACGGTCGCGCAGGTCTTCCTTCTGCAAGAGGATGAATACGACAAAGATCACAGCAATGCCGGCCGTCGCAAGCGGATCGAGAAGCGGGCGGACGATGTTTTCAATGATTTGCAGTGGCGATGCCGATGGCTGGCGGATCACGACGGGAATGGGCCGCCCTTCGTTTGCTCCCGATGTCTCGGGGGTGACCTCACGCGCAACCTGACCCGAAGCAAGCTGATTGTTGAGATTGTTCAATAGGGACGAGGTGCGCCCGATAAGTCCGTTCGACATGACCGAGGACTGGAGCGTGTGGAGTTTGTGGGCCACGTTGCGTTCGTAGTGGGGAATATCGGCCGCGAGATGGGCGAGCTGGGTCGCGATGAAGAGAACCACGGTGCCGATGACGGCAATGGCCAGAACAGTCGTCAACAGAACCGAGAACACCCGTCCCGCGCCCAGACGGCGCAGCAGCGCGACGACTGGAGCAAGTGCGAATGCCAGCAGAATGGCAAGCGCGAGCGGCACAAGGATCGGTCGCGCAAAATAGACGGCCGCGACAAGAACGGCCGCAGCGACAGCCGACGCCGCGAACCGCAGCTGCGCGTCCGCGCCCGTTTTGTCCCGTTGCGGGACGCGTCCGGTGCTTTCAGCCATGCGCCCCTCCGGTCGGGCCAGGAAGGAAACGCATTTGTGTCATTTCGGTTCGATATGCGCCGCCGAATGCCGACAAATCGCCTAAAATTTGTCTCGACTACAATATCCTGTTTGCATCGATTTCTACCTATAGTCCGGGCTTTTCATTGAACTTGACCGCGTTCGCGCGACAATGGCCGCACGTCGCGCGAGCTGTGTGCCGCGCCGATACAAAACAAAAAGGGCCAGTACAATGAAGACCGTCTACCGCGGCCTCGCCATGGCTGCGACTGCTATCGTTTTGTGCGCTTGTGCAGCCTCGCCGGAAAGCATCAAGCCGCATGCCATCGGCACCGCGCAATACTCTTATCTCTCCTGTCCGCAGCTGGCCGAGTACAAGGCCACGCTGACCGCGGCTTACAACAAGGCGGCGGATTCGGAGAACGCTGCGCGGACAGAGGATGCCGCGACCGGAATTCTGCTTGGATTCCCGGTCGGCTCCATGACCCATGAGTCGGTTCCCTGGCAAGTCGGCGATCTGAAGGGCCGCCTCATCGCGATTTCACAGCTTCAGACAGCCGACAAATGCGGTCAGCAGCGGGAAGCAACCGCAGAACAATAAGGTTCGCGGAGTCGGACAAATGGATCTGGATGAAGGCGGGCGGCGAGCCCGCCTTTTCCGTCCATGGCCGTTGCCGATGCGAAGGATTTTGCGTCAATCGGTTTCATCCGGGACGCGCAGTCGTTAGGCTGTGGGCGCGAATCCCGGCCCCGCAAAATCTTTGTCACTTCCTGCGACACTGACAATTCTTTTTTTCGCGTCGGTCTGGGCGGGCGCCCAGAATGCGCTCGCGGGCGGCGGCTCTTTCATCACCCTGCCGTCGCTGATGTTGACCGGCATGGACGCGCGGGCCGCCAATATCACCTCCACCGTCGCGCTCTTTCCGGCGCAAATCGCAACGGGCTGGACGGGGCGAAAATTCATCGCCGGTGCGGGCGGTCTGTCGTTTCCTGCGCTTGCGGCCCTCAGTCTTGCAGGCGGTGCGGCAGGCGCAGTTCTGCTTCTTGTTACGCCGCCGTCGTTTTTTGCGCGGCTGGTTCCCTGGCTGGTGCTGTTCGCGACCGCGGTGTTTGCATGGGGGAGCTTCGGAAAGAAAAGACCGGCCGCGGTCGGTCTCGGGCCGACCGGCGTCGCGTCCGCACAATTTCTGATCTCGGTCTATGGCGGTTATTTCGGCGGCGGGATCGGTTTTTTGATGCTGGCCGCGCTGACCGCAGCGGGTCTCGTGATCCGGACGGCCGGTGCGACGAAGAACGTGCTTGCCTCGATCATGAATGCATCGGCGGTGGCGATCTTCGTTTTCTCGGCCGATGTGAGATGGCTGCAGGCCGTGGTCTGCGCGTCCGGCGCCATAGCCGGGGGCATCGCCGGCGGGCTGCTCCTGACGCGCGTGAACGAGCGCTGGCTGAGAGCGGGCATTATCATCCTGGGCGTTGCCCTTACCGTCGGTCTTTTCATTCGCGCGCCCTGAAAGCGAGCGCGTCATGATGTAAGTTCCTGCTTGTGAGCGGCTGCCGCAAGATCATCCACATCGACATGGACGCGTTCTACGCATCGGTCGAACAACGCGACAATCCGGAGCTGCGCGGACATCCCGTCGCGGTCGGTCACGGCGCGAGTCGCGGCGTGGTCGCCGCGGCAAGCTACGAAGCGCGTGCTTTCGGCGTACGCTCGGCCATGCCGTCGACCACGGCGTTGCGCAAATGTCCCGGTCTTGTTTTTGTTCGGCCGCGCTTCGACGTTTATCGCGCCGTCTCGAACCAGATTCGTGCAATCTTTGCCGAGTACACGCCGCTGGTCGAGCCTCTGTCGCTCGATGAAGCCTATCTGGACGTCACCGAAAATCTTCGCGGTCTGCCCTCGGCTTCGGCCACGGCTGCCGAAATTCGCGCGCGCATCTTTTCGGAGACCGGCCTCACGGCGTCCGCAGGCGTTTCCTACAACAAATTTCTCGCCAAGCTCGCCTCCGATCACCGAAAGCCGAACGGCCAATATGTGATTACGCCCGCAGCCGGCCCTGCATTTATCGAGACGCTCCCGGTTCACAAATTTCATGGCGTGGGTCCGGTCACGGCCGACAAAATGAACAGGCTCGGCATCGCCACCGGCGCCGATCTCAAACAGCAGACGCTGGAAGTTCTGACGCGCCATTTCGGCAAGGCAGGGTCGTGGTATTACGCCATCGCGCGCGGCGAAGACGACCGGCGTGTTGCCCCCGACCGGCCGCGCAAATCCTCCGGCTCCGAGACGACATTTTCCACCGACCTGATGGAGAACTCGGCCGTCGAGAAGGCGATACGGGACATGGCCGACGACGTCTGGGACTGGTGCGCGAAGACGGGAATCTATGGCCGCACCGTCACGGTGAAAATCAAATTTGCCGATTTCCGTCAGGTCACGCGCAGCCGCACTGTGGCCGTTCCCGTCCGGAGCCGGGAGACGCTGCGCGAGATCAGCGTGGATCTGGTGCGCACCGTTTTTCCGCCGCGTCTTGGAATTCGTCTGGTTGGCGTGATGGTGTCGGCTATCAGCTCGGGACCATCGGAAGAGCTGCAACAGATGGGATTTGATTTTTAGTTCCAGAGTCGGACTAGCGCATATCCCAGCGCGTCCGGAATATCGCGTCACACATTCCCGGACTGCCGAATCCGTCGCTGAAACTTACCCGCGAGCGGCGATGGTGTTCGCCGTGAGCGTGACTCGATAGCAGCGAAGGCGGGATCAGGCGCAGAAACGACGATTTTCCGGCCGTCAAAGACTGTCGAATTCCGACCGCGAAGTCATACCCCGAATGTTCATACAGCCCGCCAATGGCACCAAGGCTCGCGACAAGCAGCTGAAATCGCAAGTCCGCCGTCCCCCCACCGATGACAACGAGGGGAACAAGATAGGGGCACACAATCGTCAGGAAAAAATCCGGCGCGGACATGTAGCAGGCCGTGATGCTTTTCGAGGCGCCCGTCGAATGATGGAGCCCATGGCCCAGCCAGCGTAAGCGCGAATTGTGCAGCAGGAAGCGATGCGCGAAGTATTGAACGATATCATGACCGATAGTCATTAATACCATGGCCGCGACGGCCCACGCCAAACCGATATGCGCCGAGCCCGTATAGGCAAGGCCGAATCTTTCGCACAGCCACATGGCAGGAAGCAGGATGAAGGTCTGGTTGATCAGCACGCGCGGCAGGAAATCGAGATAGGCAAATTTCTCGCGGTCGCGCACCTTGTACCGGCGCAGCCAGCCTTTGCGGTCGCAGAGTTCAAAGGCAAACCCGACCGAATGAAAAACCACCATATGGCCGGCCCACACGACCACCGAAAGCGGGAACAATGTCAGGATCTGGCCGATTTGTGACGGCATCATACCTCCCGGCGCTGCCTGCACTCGGACGGCAGGCAGCCGCGGAAATCTTTGCCGGTCATAGCATTTCCGCCGGAAGAATGTCGATCCGGGAGAGGTACAGACCCAGCAGCCGCGGGTCGGAATTGATTCCGAGACGGCTGGGAGCGGCCGCGTCCGGCAGATCGAACTCGATCCGCGCGATTTCTCCGCTGCGGAAAAGTCGACGCGGAAGAACGAATGACCAACGCATTCCAGGGCGAGGATAGGCGGCGGTTATCGCCCCAATCGTCGCGCCATTGAGTTTGA
>Ga0335074_10009022_pt1 | contig 13897 bp, 13 predicted proteins | sample Lox_Sample_23_FD_206715 | JGI IMG/M metagenome (GOLD analysis project Ga0335074, IMG submission 206715) | Soil microbial communities from Loxahatchee National Wildlife Refuge, Florida, United States - Lox_Sample_2.3 | ecosystem: Environmental > Terrestrial > Soil > Wetlands | place: USA...
GGAGGTCGACGCCTTCCTGTTCGTGGGCACGGGACGGTTCCATCCGATCGGCCTCGCCTTCGCCGTCGACCGGCCCGTGTGGTCGCTCGACCCGCGGCAGAACCAACTCGAACCGCCGATCGACCGGGGCGCCCTCGTTCGCCAGCGCCAGCTCGCGGTCGCGGTCGCGCGAGATGCCCGTCGGTGGGGGATCCTCGTCTCGTCCTTCGCGGGCCAGAACCGGATGCCGACCGCGCTCGCTCTCCAGGAACGGGCCCAGGCGCGCGGGCGCGAGGCCGAGATCTTCGTTTTCGACCGGCTCGACCCGCGGGACCTCGAGGGTCGCGCGGTGGACGCGTACGTGAACACCGCCTGCCCGCGCATCGCGCTGGACGACAGCTCCCTCTATCCGCGCCCGATGCTCACCCCGCCGGAATTCCTGATGGCGCTCGGGGACCTCCCGCTGGAACCGTACCGCTTCGACACCTACCACTGAGCCCGACCGCAATCGAAAAGGCGGGCCGGCCGCCTCCCGGCCGGCGTGCGGGTTCGCGCGCTGTTGCCCATCGCGCTGCTCGTCGCGGGCGTCGGCCTCCTCTCGGCAGCGGTCGTCGCGGGCGGCGCGTCGCTGGCGATCGTGCTCGTCGTGCCCGTGGTCGCCGGTCGGTCCCTAGAGTTCGTCCTCGGGGTCCTCCTGCTCGTGGCGGGACTCTTCTGCCTCCCGCTCGCGTTCGAGCCGTTCGAGGAGTCCCCGGGGCCGGGCGGAGCTCCCGCCTCCGAAGGGTCGGGGGCCGGAGGGTTCGTACTGATCGGCCCGATCCCGATCTTCTTTGGCCAGTGGCGATCGGTATCGCCGCGGACCCGCTGGGCGATCGCGATCGTCGGCGGGGTGGCGTTGGTCGCCGCGGTCCTCGTGCTCGCGTTCGCGCCGCGCTAGCGGTCGACGCCGCACGCCTCGAGGAACCTTCGGTGGACCCGGAGGTCGGCCGACAGCTCGGGGTGGAAGGTGAGCCCCCAGAGCCCCCCCGCCCGGACCCCGACCACCTCGTCGTCGCGCCAGGCGATAGGCGCGGCCTGCGGCCCCACCGCCAGGATCCGGGGCGAGCGGATGAACACCCCCGGGAACGGCTTCGAGCCCAGCCCGTCCACCGTCACGGGCGCCTCGAACGACTCCCGTTGCGTACCGTAGTCGTTCCGTCGCACCCGGACGTCGAGCGCGCCGAACGTCCGGGGGTCCCGACCGGAGGCGCTGGGCGCGAGGTCGCGCGCCAGAAGGATGAGGCCCGCGCAGGTCGCGAGGATCGGCAGCCCCTCGCGGATCCGCTCGGTCATCGGAGCCCACAGCCCGAGTTCCTCGATCAGACGCGCGATCGTGGTCGACTCGCCGCCCGGAAGGAACAGGGCACCGACCGACGCGAGGTCGCCCGGCGACCGGACCGCGACAGGGTTCGCCGCCAGTTTTCGAAGGACGGCGAGGTGCTCCGGAACGTCGCCCTGGAGGGCCAGGACCCCGACCTTCATCCGGCCCCGCCGCGGCGGAGCTCGTCGAGGACCTCCTTCGCCCGGTCGAACCGGATCTGGTGGTCCCGCACCAGTCGGTCGACCACGCGGTCGACCTCGTCGGGCCGCGCTCCGGCGCTCACCGCGAGGTTGCGCGCGTGCAGTTCCATGTGGCCCCGCTGGATCCCCTCGGTCGCGAGCGCCCGCAGCGCCGAGAAGTTCTGCGCGAGCCCGACGGCGGCCAGGACCTCCCCGAGCTCACGGGCCGATTTCACCCCGAGCACCTTCACGTTCGCCTTCGCGGTCGGGTGGACCGCGGTCGCCCCGCCGATCAGGCCGACCGGCGCGGGGATCTCGATCGAGCCGACCAAGTTGCCGTCCTTGTCCTTCTCGTAGGTCGTCAGGGGCAGGACCACCGTGCTCGCGTCCGCCTCTCCCGCGCGCCAGGCGGCGTAGGTGTGGGCGCCGCTCTCGATCGCGCGGAAGTCGTTGCCGGTCGCGATCACGACGCTCGAGACCCCGTTCATGATCCCCTTGTTGTGGGTCGCGCAGCGGAACGGGTCCGCGACCGCGAGCGCGTAGGCGTCCAGGATGGCGTCCACGACCTCGGGGCCGGAGGCGGTCTCGGTCTTGAGGGCGTCGGCCGGGAACGTGGCGTGCGCCCGGGCGACGCGATGGATCGCGAGGTTGGAGATGATCCGCAGCACGACCCGCCCGCCCGAAAGTCGCGCGAACTCGGGCGCGAGCGCCTCGCACATCGTGTTCACCGCGTTCATTCCCCCGGCGTCTCGGGCGTCCACGAGCAGGTGGACCACGATCATCGGGCCCCGGGGAGAGTGGAGGATCCGCACCTCGAGCTCCTTGGCTCCGCCCCCGAACTTGACGAGCACCGGGTCCTTCGCGTTGGCGCCCGCGAGCAGGTCGTCGCGGTGCTGGAGCAGCCGGAGCCGGGCCGCCATCGGGTCCGGGACGTCCAGGATCTGGACCTGGCCGATCATGACGGGGGCGGTCGACTGCGCGAAAAAGCCGCCGCTCGCCCGGGCGACCTTCGCCGCGTTCGACGCCGCGGCCACGACGCTCGGTTCCTCGATCGCCATCGGGACGAGGTACTCCTTCTCGTTGATCCGGAAGTTCGTCGCGATGCCGAGTGGGAGCGGCATCACCCCGATGACGTTCTCGATCATCCGGTCGAGCGTGCCGGGGTCGACGCCCGGGGGGAACTCGAAGCTCCGAGCTTCTTCGTCCGAAAGTCCCGCCCACTCCTGGACGAACTTGCGCCGGTCCGCAATGCTCCGCCGGTAGAATCCCGGGATCTCCGAAGTTCGATCCATCGCTCGAGGCCGCTCCTACTCTTCCGCGACGGCGGCGGTCGGCGCGGCGGGGGTGGGCGAGCGGCGAGCGACGATCACCTTCGCGGGCCGCAGCAGACCGCCAAAGAATCGGTATCCCTGCTGGACGATCTCGAGCACGGCCCCGTCCGCGGTGTTGCCCGTCGCCGGCGCTTCCCCGACCGCCTCGGAGTCCTCGGGTTGGAACGGGGCACCGACCCGGGCGACCGGCTCAACCCCCTCGTGGCGCAGGAAGGTCGACCACTCGCGGTCCAGGAGCTCGAGGCCGCGGCGGACCCCGTCGTCCGCCGGGAGCTTCGCGACCGAGTCGCGCGCCGAGCGGAACGCCTCCATGATCGGAAGGAGTTCGCGCAGCATGGCCCCCCGGGCCTGACGGGTGATCCCCTCGCGGTCCCGCTCGGCGCGCCGGCGGAAGTTCTCGAAGTCGGCGAGGAGGTACTTGTATCGAGTGGCCCAGTCCTCGACGGGCGGCACCGCGCCCGGCTCCGCGACCTCCGGGGGGGAGGGTGTAGACCCCTCCGGCGGGGGCGCCTCGGTCTTGGGTGCGTCGGCCATGAACGGGCCGTCGGAGGAGGACCCGGTTATTAGGGCCTTCGCGCCGCCCCGGCCGCTCCGCGACGGGGCGTCCGGCGCGGCCGTTCCGGGGGGATCCCGGGGTCCGCCGAACGGTCCCTCGCGGCCGCTTTTTCGAGGCGGTTCCGCCCGACTTTTTTCGTCCGCAACCCAAGCGTTATAACGACCCCCCGGCTCGGTAGAATACGCTGGTTCCACCGGCGGTATTTCCAATGGCGCAGGAGACCATTTCCGCCCCCGCGTACGACGCGAGTTCCATCCAAGTTCTGGAGGGACTTTCCGCGGTTCGCAAGCGGCCCGGAATGTACATCGGTTCGACCGATGCGCGCGGGCTGCATCAGCTGGTCACGGAGGTCGTCGACAACTCGATCGACGAGGTCCTCGCGGGCGTCTGCACGCAGATCGATGTCGTGCTCCACTCGGACGGCTCCTGCATGGTCAAGGACAACGGCCGGGGCATTCCCGTGGAAGAGCACCCGAAGTACCACCGCCCGACGCTCGAGATCGTGATGACCGTGCTCCACGCCGGCTCTAAGTTCGACAAGAACGTCTACAAGGTCTCGGGCGGTTTGCACGGGGTCGGGGTCCACGTCGTCAACGCCCTCAGCGAGTGGTTCGAGATCCGCGTGCGCCGGGACGGCCACGAGTACTTTCAGCGGTACGAACGGGGCGCGCCGGTCGCTCCGGTCCAGGTCGTGGGTACCTCCGACACGACCGGTACGGAGATCCGGTTCAAGCCCGACGGCACGGTCATGGAAACGGTCGCCTTCGACAAGGCGACGGTCGAGCGACGTCTCAAGGAGCTCTCGTTCCTCAACGCCGGGGTCACGATCGGCCTGCGCGACGAGCGGGACGATTCGAGCGTCACGTTCCACCATGCCGGCGGCATCACCGAATTCGTCGAGGACCTCAACACCTCGACGAACCCGCTGTTCCGGCCGCCGATCTACCTCCATGCGAAGCGCGACACCACCGACATCGAGCTGGCGCTCCAGTACAACGACGGGTACAACGAGACGACCCTCGCGTTCGTGAACAACATCCACACCGTCGACGGTGGCTCGCACGTGGTCGGCCTGCGCGCGGGCCTGACCCGGACCTTGAACGACTACGCTCGGGAGCGCGGGTTCGTCAAGGGGGACAAGGAAAGCCTCGCCGGCGAGGACGTCCGGGAAGGGCTCACCGCGGTCCTCTCGGTGAAGGTACTCGAACCGCAGTTCGAGGGGCAGACCAAGGCGCGTCTCGGCAATTCCGAGGTGAAGGGACAGGTCGAAAGCGCGGTCAACGAGAAGTTGTCCGAGTACCTCGAAGAGCACCCCGCGGTCGCCCAGGGTCTCATTTCGAAGGCGGTGCAGGCGGCTCAGGCCCGGGAAGCCGCGCGGAAGGCTCGGGAGCTCACTCGGCGCAAGGGTCTGCTCGAGGGCGGGGGGCTGCCGGGAAAGCTCGCCGACTGCCACTCCCGCGACCCGGCCCAGTGCGAGCTCTTCCTGGTGGAGGGCGACAGCGCGGGCGGAACGGCGAAGCAGGGACGGGACCGGGAGTTCCAGGCCGTGCTGCCGCTGCGAGGGAAGATCCTGAACGTCGAGAAGGCGCGGCTCGACAAGATGCTCCAGAACGAGCACATCCGCGCCCTGATCACCGCGATCGGCATCGGCATCGGGGACGAGACGGACCTCTCCCGGCTGCGGTACCACAAGATCATCCTGATGACCGACGCCGACGTGGACGGCTCCCACATCCGCACGCTCCTGCTGACGCTCTTCTACCGGAAGATGCCCCTCCTGATCACCGAGGGTCACGTCTTCATCGCCCAGGCGCCGCTCTACCGGGTCCAGAAGGGCGCGAAGTTCCACTGGGCGTACTCGGACGAGGAGCGCGACCAGGTTCTCCGGGACTTCGGGGGCATGAAGGGCGTCGTGATCCAGCGGTACAAAGGTCTCGGGGAGATGAACGCGGGGCAGCTCGCCGAGACGACGATGCGCCCGGGCGCCCGCACACTCCTGAAGGTGACGGTCGAGGACGCCGCCCGGGCGAACATGCTCTTCCAGGTCCTGATGGGCGAGGAAGTCGAGCCGCGGCGCGAGTACATCCAAGAGCACGCGGTGGAAGTGACGAACCTCGACATCTAGGGGGCACGTTCCGACCGTGGTCGAGGTCACGAACCTCCCCGAAGCGCTCGCGGCGATCGGCCATCCCGGCCTCTCCTCCTCCCGCCGACCGGTCCTCCGCAACGCCGACGCGACGCTGCTGACCCTCGCGACCCTCGAGCCGAACGGGACCCCCGTCTGGCACGGGCTGTGGGTCGACCCCCGCGGCGTGCGAGAACTCGGACCGAACGTCGCGCCGAGCCTGATCGTCGACCGGGGACGCGTTGCTCCCCCGACCGTCCTGCTGGTCGACCTCGTCCAGGCGGCGTACCGCTCCTACATCGAGCGGCTGGAGGCGCTCGGGGAGCGGGTCGATGCGCTCGAGGGGAAGCCCGACCCCGCGCCGCTCGGGGAGCTCGGGGCCCTCCTCCACGCGCTCGCCGGTGCGAGGAAGGAGGTCGTGCGCCTCGAGATCCTCGTCACCGAACTCGACAGTCCGGTCGGTCGGAGCTTCCCGGGCGTCGAGACGTTCCTGCCGGAGTTCCGCGGCGAGGTCGTGCACCTGAGCGAGGTCGGGAACGGACTCGCGCAGGGAGTGCGCGACCTGGTCGCGATCCGCAACGCGGTCGAGTCGAACCGGCTCGCGGCGGCGGCGAACCAGCTCGGCACCGTCTCCAACCAGATCGCCTCGCTCGCGAACACTTCCAACCTGCGGATGCTGGGTGTCGCCTACGTGGCGCTGGTCCTCGCGCTGGTCAGCGTGGTCGTCCTCGTCCCCAACACCGCGGCGACGATCCTCGGGATGCCGAGCGCCGCCTGGGTGCCGGGACTCTGGGTCGACGCGATCCTGATCGTCCTGGCGGTCGCCCCGATGGCGATCGTCTTCTCCCGGCCGTGGGTCTGGCGTACGCTGCGGGGGCTCCCGTCGTACGAGCGGCGGACCGCCGAAGGCCTCTCGGACCTTCCCGAGGTCCCGGCGTCCGGCGGGAGCGGCGACGCATCGCTTTTACCCCGCTCCCGTTAGGCGCGTCCGTGTCGACGTCCGGGGGCCCAGCGCCGCTCGTAGTCGCGGACGCGCTGGTCGTGAGCCAGGACGACCGGCGCCGGGTCGTCCGAGCGGACGTTCGGGTCGACGCGGGGCGCTTCTCCCACGTGGGGCCGCGCGCCCCCCGGGAGGGCGCCACCGTCGTCGAAGGGCATGGCTTTGCGCTCGTCCCGGGATTCGTCAACACGCACACGCACGTCGCGATGACCCCGCTGCGGGGGGTCGCGGACGATCGCGACCTTGCCGGCTTCTTGGAGACGCTCTTCGCTGTGGACGCTCATCGAACGGAGGCGGACGTCGCGGCCGGCGCCCGGGCCGGGATCGCCGAGATGCTGCTCTCGGGGACCACGTCGTTCCTGGACCTCTACTATTTCGAGGACGCGATCGCCCGGGCCGCCGAGGAGCTCGGGGTGAGGGCGTTCCTCGGCTGGGCCGTGCTCGACCCGGAGATGACGACGCAGCGCGGGCGCCCGCTCGACAACGCCGCCGGGTTCCTCGGGCGCTGGCAGCGCCACCCGCTCGTCACCCCGCTCGTCGCCCCCCAGGGGGTCTACGTCTGCGGCCGGGAGACGTGGCTCGGAGCGAAGGAGCTCGCCGAGCGGCACGGGACGTTCTGCCACTTCCATCTCGCGGAGACGCGGCGCGAAGTCAACGAGCACCAGGCCAAGACCGGCCGCCGTCCGGCCGAGTGGCTCGGGGAGATCGGATTCCTCGCGCCGGGGATGGTCGCGGCCCACGCGGTATGGCTCACCGGCCACGAGATCGACCTCCTCGCCCGCGGCGGGGTCGGGGTCGCGCACTGCGCCAGCTCGAACATGAAGCTCGCGTCGGGCGGCGTCGCGCCGATCGTCGAGCTCCGCGCGGCCGGCGGACGCGTTGGCCTCGGGACCGACTCGGTCGCGAGCAACAACTCGCTCTCGATGCTCCGGGAGATGCACGTGGCCGGCCTCGCGCAGAAGAACCACCGCTGGGACGCGGCGGCCCTCACGGCTCAGGAGCTGCTCGACCTCGCGACGATCGAGGGGGCGGCGGTGCTCGGCCGAGCCGCCGAGATCGGCTCCATCGAAGTCGGCAAGCGGGCCGACTTCTCGCTCGTTCGGCTCGACCACCCGACCGTCCTGCCGGCCCGTCCCGAGGCGATCGTCTCGCACCTCGCCTACTCGGCGAGCGAGGAAGCGATCGACTCCGTCTACGTCGGAGGTACCCCCGTGGTCCGGCGGCGCGCGCTCGTTCGCGCGGACTGGGAGCAGATCCGTTCCGAGGCGGAGCGGGCGGCCGACGCGCTCTGGTCCGCCCGGCCGTCGAGGCCCCCGGGCGCCTAGCGCGCGTTCGGCGAGAACCCGGCTTCGAGCGCGTCCGCGAGCTCTCGCGCAAGGCGCTCGGGCGGGTCCCGGACCCCGAGGTCGTCGAGCCCGACGAGACGGGCCACCGCCGACGGGTCCGCGATCCCGAACAGGCGGGCGACCCGGGGCCGGTCCACGGTGGTCGAGACCATCCCCTGGTGGAGGAGTGCCACGGCACTGAGATGCTGGGCCGCCCCACCCACGATGCGCGCGTCGACCGAGAGGACCTCGCCGCGTCCGCTCAGCACGCAGCAGTCCGGCGACAGGTTGGGGGGCGGAGTCCAGGACGCCGCGAGGCCCCGACGACCCAGGAAGCGCACCACGCCCGCGCCGAGCCGGGCGTACCCTCGGACAAATCCGGCGCCCACGGCCGCGTGCGCTCGCGGCAGCACGAGCGACCACGCCAGGTCGCCCGGTTCGTGAAGGACCCCGCTCCCCCCGCTCGTCCGTCGCACGACCGGGAGTCCGTCCGCCGCGGCTCGCTCGAGGAACGCGGCACCCGGGCGGACCCCGACCCCTGCGGAGACGGCGCGGTCGGCGAGGACCGTGACCCGCGCGGCCGGTCGGCCGGCGCGGAGCAGGAGTTCGTCCGCCCGGAACTCGGCGGAGCAGCTCTCCGCTCCGACCTCGACCGGGGGAAGCGGACCGAGGTCCGCTCCCGCGCGGGTCCGCTCGCTCATTGAGCGTGCCGAGCCGACGCACGGTAAAGAGGTAAGAGCCCGACCCGAATCGCGGCGCCATGGCAGAACTCGCAACGTACCGCCTGCACCCCGGCGACCCGGCCCCCGACTTTGCCCTTCCCGGGGTCGACGGAAAGACCTACCGCCTCGCGGACTACGCCGCCGACCCGCTCGTCCTCGTGACGTTCTGGTGCAACCACTGTCCGTACGTCCAGGCGTGGGAGGGCCGAATGATCGCCATCGGCCGGAAGTACGGGCCGAAGGGCGTTCGGATCTTCCTGATCAACTCGAACGACGCCCGAGCCTACCCGGAGGACCGGTTTGAGTCGATGGTCCAGCGGGCCCGCGAGCACGCCTATCCGTTCCCCTACCTGCACGACGAGTCCCAGGCGGTCGCTCACGCCTACGGCGCGCTCGTGACGCCGCACCCGATGCTCTTCGACCGCGACCGCAAGCTGCTCTTCCAGGGCCGGATCGACAACGACCACCAGCACCCCGAACGCGCGAACGAAAAGTACCTCGAACGCGCGCTCGACCAGGCCTTGCGCGGCGAGCGCGTCGACCCCGCCGAACTACCGGTCGCGGGGTGCAGTGTGAAGTGGCTTCCCTGACGTCCCGCGGCGCCCGGCGCGACGGGCCGGTGCGCGCTGGGCCTTGACCTGCGCCCGCCGGGCCTCGAACGCGCGCCCCAGTTCGGGAGCGAGAGGGGCGCCCGACCGGTCGAGACGCGCCGCGATCGCGACCTTGCCCGCGAGCGCCCGGGCGAGCTTTCCGCGCTGGTAGCGGGTCGCGGACTGGAGCGCCGGGTGCAGGAAGAGGAGCCCGTGCCGCGGCGGCGGCGCGCGACCGCGCAGGTGCTCGAAGAACGCCCGCTCGGCGCCCAGCACCTGGATCGTGCTCGCCGGAAGGCGCGCCAGCCGGTCGAGCCCGCGGGCCTGGGCGAGGAGTCGTGCCGCCAGGTCCGGCCCGAGCAGCGCGCTGAGGTTCGGGGTCTTGATCGGCACGGCCCCCTCCACGGCCGCGGAGAGCTCCTTCTGAGCGAGGTCGATGGCGCCGTAGAGCTCGGCGAGCCGGCGCCGGGCCTGACGGACCCGGGGGTCGTTCGGCGCGAACGGGGAGTCGCCCGAGGCTCCGAGCGCCCGGCGCACCGCGCCCGCGTGGTCGCCGGGGTCGAGGTCGGGCGAGTCCCGAGAGACCCAGCTGCCGAGGCGCTCCCCCACCAGGTTCCGCACCCGGTCGAGGTCCGAGACCGCGCGCACGGCCTCCTCCACGTGGATCGAGGGGTCCCAGGACTCTGCGAGGCCCGCCTCGGCGGCGGCCAGGAGGGCGGCTCTCCGCGCAGCGGTCGGTCCGGGGCGTTCGGTCGGCGGGGGCAGCGCCGGTGCGCGCGGGTCCCATCGGAGCCCGTGCTCGGCCAACCGGCGGTCGCGCGTCGACCAGGACTCCCCGCCCCGGAGCGCGAGGATCTCCTGCTCCTCGGGGGTCAGGGCGCCGGCGCGCCGGGCGCGGGCCCGCGTGGTCTGTCCGTTCTCCTCCGCCGGCGCGACCGCGTGACGCACCACGCTTTCGCCGTCCAGGAGGAACGTCCCGTACCACGTCGTGACCACGCTCTTCGCCATCGGCTCGTCCCCCCCGGCGCCGGTGCAGGGCGCGGGCCATAAATAGGACGGCACGGGTCGCCGCCCCGATGAACGCACCGGGCGACGTCGTGCGGTCGGCGCGGATCGATCACGCCCTGGTGCTCACGATCGACAATCCCCCGGTGAACGTCCTGTCGCGGATCGTTCTGGACGCGCTCTCCGAGCGCTTGGACGAGGCGGTGGACGACCTCGAGGTCCGCGCCGTGGTCCTCGTCAGCGCGGCGGAGAAGGCGTTCGCGGCCGGTGCGAACATCCGGGAGATGGCGCCCATGGGACCGGCCGAGGCGTTCGAGCACGGAAGCCGGGGACAGTCGCTGACGCGGAAGATCGAGCGGCTGCCGTTGCCGGTCATCGCGGCGGTCCACGGGGTCAGCTACGGGGGAGGCTGCGAGATCGTGCTGGCGTGCGACTTCGTGCTGGCGAGCACGGACGCACAGTTCGGGCAGCCCGAGATCAACCTCGGGATCATGCCCGGATGGGGGGGCACCCGTCGCCTTCCCCGACGCATCGGCCTCGCCGCGGCCCGCCGCTGGGTCCTTCTCGGCCGACCGGTGACCGCGGAAGCGGCCGAGGCCGCGGGGCTAGTCGACCGCGTGGTGCCCCGCTCCGAGCTCCTCTCGAGCTCCCTCGCGCTGGCGGAGGAGCTCGCGGCGAAACCCGCGCTCGCCCTCGCCGCGGCGAAGTACGCCCTGCTCCACGCGATCGATCCGGACGTCGACCGAGGGCTGGCCTACGAGCTCGACCTCTGGGCGCGGCTCTTCGGAACACGGGGGCAGAAGGAGGGGATGGAGGCGTTCCTCGCCAAGCGCGCGCTCGTCCCCGCTCCGCGGGACGATTGGGAGCGCGCGTCGGCCGGCTTCCCCTGGTCCCGCGAGTCGGCCGCCGGCCCCCCGGGCGGAAAGCGGAAGAAGGGCGGCGTGTCCGGTCGAGGTTGACGCCGCGGTGGCTCAGCTGGCAGAGCGGCTCCTTGGTAAGGAGCAGGCCGAGGGTTCAAATCCCTCCCGCGGCTGATTTTCACTCGACCGGGCTCTCGCGGCCGACGGCCGGGGTAGGCACGGCGTGCGCACGCGACGACCGAAGGAGCTCGCAGCGCCGACACGCCGCTCCGGCGGGCCGGGGTTAGGGCGGCGCGGGGTCAGGGCGACTCGGGACCGGCGGGTTGGTTTCGGTGGGACTCGATCCACCGAACCCCAAAGTCGACGAGGTCCCGCTGCCGCATCAGGCGGGAGGTCGACATGCCCACCGGACCGACGGCAACGTTGCCGGCCCGGGACTCGAAGTCCCTCCCGAGCTCCGCGAACTCCTCCTCGTGCCATTCGAAGTCGTTCAGCGTGACCGTCTCCACCCGGCCGAGGCGGACCCATCGCGCCGTACGAGAGGCCATCTTCTCCCGACCCGGCCACCGTGCGCGGGTCTCGGCGAGGTGTAGGGAAGTGTTGGAGCCGTGATCCACACCGAGCAAGAGGACCCGTCCATCGAGCTCGTAGAGGCGCGCGAGCGGGGAGCTCTCTCCGGCCGCGTTCTCCAGTCCGTGCCTTTCCACCAGCTGGGGAGCGTGCGGCCCCCGCGCGGTGAAGGACAGGGCGGGGTGAGGGCTCCGCAGAGTTCCGGGTTGAGTGCGGAAGGTTTCCGCGATCACTCCCACGTGCTGGCTCCGCGCCCAGGTCGGGTCGAACGGGGGCCATTCCCGGCGAATGGTCTCCCACCAGGCTTGCGGGACGGGCGGATTTTTCCACCCGGAGGGCTCCGGCGCGTCGTAGGAGAACCCCGGCATCATCAACGTGCCCTCAGAGCCGACCGCCTCTTCCAGCGCGAGCACCACGGACTCGGAGTCGCCGACCACCCACCCGAGCGAGGCCAAGGAGGAATGGACGAGCACGGACATCCCCTCTCGAACTCCCAGGGCGCGAAGGTCGTCGACGAGTCGGGCTCGAGTGACCGGCCCGCCGCTCGTTCGAGCGATCACTCGGGAGACCCGGTCCGCGTAGTACTTCTCGCTCACGGAACGGCGGAGGGACCCGGAGGTTAACAAACCGCAGGCCCTGCCCGCCGCTCGCTCCCCCCTGTCCCCCTCCGCGTGCGTTCGCGGCGGGTTCGGGGCGTTCGGTCCGACCCTCCGCCCGACGCCGAGGGCGGCGGCGCCGGCCGTGAACTCGGGGTCGTACGGACCCCGCAAGGTCCGACGCGGAGCGGCCGAGTCGCCGAACCGTCCGCCGTAGCCGGGGCACCCCGAGAGCTGAAGCTCGTCGAGGCTCGTGGCGAAGTCGGTTCGGAGGAGCACGGGTGACCCGGAAGAGTCGGTGGCCGTCGGCGAAATCCGATCGCGACTTCGACCGTTATCTCCGGGGCATGCCCGCAGGGACGTCCGCGCTGTTCTCCCGGCTCATCTCGATGGCTCGGGCCGCGGGTCCCGTGACCTTCGAACTGCAACGGCACTCGGTCGTTCTGTGCGGGTCCCGCAGGATCTTCGCTTCGGCCGCTCCGACCCCACAGGGAGTCGAGGGGATCCTCAATCTTCCCCGCCAGATCACGGACCGGCGCATCCGTCGGTCGGTACCGCTGACAGCGACGCTCGTCCTTCACCGGTACGTAGTTCGCCGACGGGGGGACCTGGACTCCCGGTTTGCTGCCTGGCTCAAGGAGGGGCTCGCCGTCGGGAACGGCGAAACTCAGCGACGGAAGTCCGGGACGCGGCCGCCGCACCTCAGTTAGAAGTGTGCACGCGCTTCGCCGCCGCGCCCGGACCCGCGCCGCGCATCCGCGCGCCGGACTCGGCGACTAGGCGAGGGGCGCCTTCGGCACGGTTCCGTCCGGAGCCGGCGAGTGCTTTTCGGGGACGAGCGAGCCGGACGAGCAGATCCGGGACCGGGCGACGAAGTGCTCAGCCGGACCCGCCGGCAGGGAGAAGCCCTCGGGGTCCCCGTCGGCGACGTCGAGGATGAGCTGGCTGTGGCGCCACACCTCGAACTGCCGGGGGTCGATGTAGACCGACGCGCGCTCGATTACGCCGAGAAGGACGTCGCGATCGCTGACGACCAGTTCCCCGTCCGCGAAGCAGAGCGGGGAACTGCCGTCGCAGCAGCCGCCCGAGAGGTAGAACTCGATCGAGGTGTGCGACCGTTCCAGCCGCCGGATCGCCTCGCGCGCGGCCGGAGTGGCCGTCACCCGCGGGAGCGGGCCCGATTCGGAGGAAGGGGTTGGCTCGAGCACCGTCTCGTTCCTAGAACAGTCCCAGCGGCTTCGGGCTGTAGCTGACGAGCAGGTTCTTGACCTCGGAGTACTCCTCGAGCATCATCCGGTGGTTCTCGCGCCCCACCCCCGAGATCTTGTACCCGCCGAACGCCGCTCCGGCCGGGTAGACGTGATAGCAGTTGGTCCAGACGCGACCGGCCTTGATCGCGCGTCCGACGCGATAGGCACGGCTTCCGTCCCGGGTCCAGACGCCGGCGCCGAGCCCGTAGAGCGTGTCGTTCGCGATGCGGATCGCTTCGGCCTCGTCCCGGAACGTCGTGACGGCGAGGACCGGGCCGAAGATCTCCTCCTGGAAGACCCGCATCTTGTTGTCGCCCTTGAAGACGGTCGGTTCGTAGTAGTAGCCGCCGGCGAGGTCTCCGTCCATCGCGGTCCGATGGCCGCCGATCAGCACCTGCGCCCCTTCCTGGCGGCCGATCTCGACGTACGAGGCGACCTTGTCGAGCTGT
>Ga0335074_10009023_pt1 | contig 13897 bp, 8 predicted proteins | sample Lox_Sample_23_FD_206715 | JGI IMG/M metagenome (GOLD analysis project Ga0335074, IMG submission 206715) | Soil microbial communities from Loxahatchee National Wildlife Refuge, Florida, United States - Lox_Sample_2.3 | ecosystem: Environmental > Terrestrial > Soil > Wetlands | place: USA: Florida...
GGAAACGAAGTTACCAGCGTCAACGATTCACTTCGATCCCGTTCGCGTCGCCGTGCCTTCCATGATCGCAGCCCAGCTTCCGTCCGGTTTCTGCACTTCCGACTTGAAGTTGTAGGAATTCGGTGAGGTTAGCGTCATAGTCTCGCGCCGGCTGGCGGCTACACCATTCAGCTTCTCGGCAAAATTCCAAACCCAGGTCGCGCCTTCCGGTTTGCAGGACCCGAGTTGATGTTCGCCCAAGCTGTTGTACGCGTTCATGGTGAAAATCTTATCCTGCGCGTTGTACTCCAGCATGCGAACGCCATGGACATTGCCCAGTGGACCGTGGCTGACAGAGTGAATTTCCAGAAAACCGTCTCCTACCCACTCGCCGTGCTGGCTTGATTTATAGGGGCCGCTCGGCGAGTTCGGGCTAACCTTCGCCGTACCCGTGAGCTGCCAGTCCCCGGCAAAATACCCCATCATTTGTCGTGGGGTCGGTGTCTGAGCCGATGCCAAGACGTTGATCAACAACCACAGCATGGTTCCAGCGCAAAGACTTCTCACAGGAAGATCTCCTAGAACGTGGTCGCCACCGTAAACCGGAAGGTTCTGAGCGGCTCCGCCAGGTAATACTTCGGCTGGTAGGTCGAAATGGTCTGAAGGTACGTGTATTCGCCGGCGGCGCCCGCCGGGAACATCGATCGTGTAATAGGATTCGGCGAACTTACGACTTCATCGATGCGCATCGGGTTGTACGCCCAATAGACCCGGAAGGGCGCGTTGATCACCGGCACAATGACCTGCAACTCCAATCCAGTCGACATGCGCGTCTGGTAGTTCGTGCCGGGCACCGCCTGCAGCACCGGACTGAACGGTATGGTGGTTCCGCCGACGCACTGACCGGCGGAGTTCAAGGAAGGACAGCCGAAAACTGTGGTTTGCAAACTGGTGACTTGGGGCCCGGCAATACGCAGCTGATTAGGCTCAGAGATAAAGTCCCAGCCGGTGTCCACGAACGGCGCCAGGGTAACCGGACCGACGATCGGCACGCGATACTCCAGGTTGGTAACGATGTTGGTGTCACCGCCGGGAAAGATGATCTGCTCAATGGGAACGGTTATGGTGTAGACCCCCTGACGCGGGTTCGCCGGATTCAGCGGCACCGTGCTGCCGTCTGGGTTCTCCAAGGGAACACTGACCGCGGTTGGGAAGAATGAGACGGGAGAGATGGCGCGAACATCAAAGCCGCGGATGTCGGTGTCGCCGCCCATGTAGAAGCGGTCGAACGGCGGCGCCACTTGTCCACCATAACCGGTGATCCACGAGCCTAATACGCGGAAGCCCACGGTGTTGCGTCCCTTGTTTACCGGCATGAAGCGCTTGTATTCGGTAACCGGCTTGATGTACTTGACGTTGCCGCCCAGGCCGGCAACTTCACTGGCGAAGTAAATGCTCTGTCCTTTGTGCGGACGCTGCGGATTGTCGATCTTGTTGTACGAAAAGTTCGGGACGATTTTGCTGGTAGTGATTCCGGTTAGTGCGTTGGGGCCTGAGATGCTGCGGTAGGCCAGGGCCTCGAAGTAGTCGGTGGAGGCGGCGCTGAAGGTCTGTACCGACGAATCATCGAAGCCATACGTTATTCCGACACGCTTGAACGACCGCTTGATGGGATAACTCAGCGAGCTGGTAAATCCCGTGCTCGTCTGCGTGAAGTTTTGCAGCAGCGCCTGATAACTGGCAGGTAGGTTCAAAGTTTGGTTTAGCTGAATCTGAGTCAGCGCCGCCTGATTGTAGTTATAGCTGCGGTGATACACCGACCAGCCGAACTGCAATGGACGGTCAAACAGATACGGCTGCGTGAAGGACAGCGTCTCGTTGCGCTGGTATTGGCCGATCTGGAATTCCAACGTCAGGCTCTCGCCTTTGCCGAACAAGTTATTGGTGGTGTAGTTGACGCCAATGAAAGCGCCGGCCAGACCACTGACACCACCGGTCAATCCGATACTGTTCTTTCCCTTCTCCTTCACCTTCAGGGTGATGTCGACCGTGCCATCCTGCGGGTTCTGCTTGATTTCCGAATCCTGTTCTGGTTTGAGCGGCTGGAAGTACTGCAGCTGATTCAGTCGCAGCAGACTGAGCTCCCACAGGTTGCCGTTGTAGATCTGGCCTTCCTCCAGCGCCAACTCACGGCGAATGACCTTGTCGCGCGTCGTGGTGTTGCCTTCAAACTCAATGCGGCGAACATAGAATTGCTTGCCTTCGTCAATATCAATGCGCAGGCTGACCAGCCTCTTCTCGTCATCGAACTCGGTGTTCGGCACGGGAGTGAAATTGATGTATCCCAGAGCGGCGTAAGCCTTCCGCAGCTGCTCCAAACCTTTGCGAACCGCTTCGGCATCAAAGACGTCGCCATCCTTGATCTTGAACAAGGCACGCAGCGCCTTGGTATTGGTTACTGCCTTATTTCCGGTAAAGGTAATCACCTTCAGCCGGTAGCGCAGGCCTTCTTCCACCGGAATCGTGATATCCACGGCCTTGCCGGGCGAGGACTTGAAAGGGAAATACCAGCGAAAACCGCTGGTGTCGTGGATCTGCGTTTTGGGATCACCGACCAGAGCCTTCATGTACCCCTTAGTCTGATAAAAGTAGCGCACGCGTTCCGCGTCTTCCGACAGCTTCGTGGAGTCGTAGGTACGCGCGAAGAGGTCTTCCAGGAAGATGGAATGAGGAATGCCGATCGGCTTCAGGTTCTTCATCGCGCTCTGCAACTCGCGACTGCTGAGCGCCTTGTTGCCCTCAAACTTGATCTTGCCGACTTTGACCTTCGGACCCTCCTTGACGACGAAGGTCAGCGACACGGCGGCGGGCGGAATGGGCCGCACCTCGGAGCGCACGGTGGCGAACTGCCGCCCATGCGACGCCAGCAACTGCTTGATCACGACTTCGGCATGCTTTACCTTGGTCGGGTCGTATTGGCTTTCCTGGGTGAGACCGACCTTTTCTTCTTTGAACTTGTCGAGCACATCGCTCTGCGAAACCGAGCTCAAGCCGACGTACTTGATCTCGCGGATGGTCGGCTTTTCTTTCACATAGACGTAAATGATCCAGCCCTTGGCCGACTGTTCGCGTTCGATCCGCAGATCGTCAAAGTAGCCGGTATTCCAGAGGGAGTTGAAGTCGCGCTCGAGCGCTGCCTGATCGTAGACGTCACCCGGCTTGGTGAACATGCGGGCACGAATGGTTTCCGCCGGGATACGCCGGTTTCCCCGAATCACGATCTGCGAAATTACATCCTGCTGCGCCAGCGCTGTCCCGGCAAGAAAGATGAGTGCGAGAAGAAACCCGATCGCCCTGGCGCAACTGCGTGTCCCGCGATGCGAAAGCATCGTGAGCCCAACCTGACGGTGGCAAGAAATAACGGAACCCTCAGTAGTTAAGGTTGATGAAAGCGCAATTATACGGTACTGGTGCTGCGGTTCGTAACCCAAAACCGTTCGCCGATCGCGAGGCGACAGCTACGCTAACCCTTGTTACCGAAAGAAGTTGCTGCCGTCCGTTCCACCTCCACCAGGGCGGAGTAGAACGTGGCCCCACCGCCCATATCGGTGAGCCGAGCCGAGGTAAGGACGTTGATGTTGAGACCGTGGCGTGACAGCTTCGCCCATCCGAGACGAGCGCCGACTACGCCGGGCTGTACTGCACTATGGCCACCAGTTTTCGCACTCGCCGGAGTGGACGGCGCGTCAACGCAAGCGCGCAGGAAGATCTCACCGCGATCGTTGAAGACGCGCACCGGGTCGCCGTCTACGATGCCCCGAGCTTCGGCGTCCTCACGGGAAATTTCCAGCTCGCCCTGATGCGTCTCCATTCTTTGGTGCGTCGGAAGATTGACGAATGTCGAATTCAGGAAGTTATCGGACTTGCGCGCCAGCAGCTCCAGAGGGTAGTGCTTCTTTGCCGCGCTGTTGCGGGATTCTTCAGGTGCGATGAACGCGGCGACCGGATCCATTCCTAAGGCGATCAAATCCTCGTTGTAGAGGCGCGCTTTGCCGTTCGGAGTAGGGAATCCATTGGCAAATGTTAGCCACGGCTTGTCATTGCCGGCACTGTTCAAACTCAGCCGCACATGCGGATCACGCTCCAGCCGCTCACGCGTGATCCCCTCCAGCTGCGGCACTCCCGACGCCAGTGCAGCGTCGATCATCGTGTCCACCGAGTCGTGGAAGCATTCGTCCTCAAACCCCATGCGCAACGCGAGCTCGCGAAAAAACTCCACATTGGATTTGCATTCGCCCATGGGCTCGATCGCCTGATGTGATACCTGCAGGTAATAGTGCCCATATGCCTGCACAAGATCCTTGTGTTCGAAAAACGTGGTGGCGGGAAGCACGATATCGGCAAAATCCGTGGTGTCGGTCAAGAACTGCTCGTGTACGACGGCAAACAGATCGTCGCGCGAGAGACCTCGGCGCACAAGATGCTGATCCGGGCAAACCGCTGCTGGATTGCAGTTGTAAACCATCAGCGCTTTGATCGGAGGATTGTCCAATTCGGTCAGCGCCTGGCCGAGCTGCACCATGTTCACGATGCGCGCCGGCCGGCGGAGCGGACTCTTCAGTGCAAGATTCTGCAGCTCCATCGCCGCGCGATCCAACTGATAAGCGCCGCTGGTGGAAAGCTGTAATCCGCCGCCAACTTCCTTCCACGATCCCGTAATCACCGGCAACATGCAGACCGCGCGCACCGCTGCACCGCCGTTCTGTACGCGCTGAATACCATAGTTCAGGCGAATGGCCGCCGGCCGCGTGGTCGCGTATTCCCGTGCCAAGCACTCGATATCTTCCTTCGCGATGCCGGTCCAATGCGCTACCCGCTCGGGCGTGTACTCCGGCAAACGCTTTTTCAGCTCGTCAAAGCCTTCGGCGTAACGCGAGAGGTAATCCTCGTCGTGCCAACCTTCGCGCACGATGACGTGCATCAATCCCAGCGCTAGAGCAACGTCCGTTCCCGGATGAATCGGGATATGCCAATCGGCAACAGCTGCGGTACGCGTACGATAGGGATCGATGACCACGAGCTTCGCGCCATCTCGCCGCGCCTCTTCGATGAACGGCCACAAATGAATGTTGTTGCCATGGATGTTCGCGGCCCAGGCGATGATGTATTTCGAATGGCGGAACTGCTCCGGCTCGGTGCCCATCTTCCGTCCATAGACCGAGATGATGGCATCCTCACCCGCCTGCGAGCAGATACTGCGATGCAGTCGCGAAGCGCCGAGACGATGGAAGAAGCGACGATCCATCGAGGCGCCGTTTAACACGGCGATGTTGCCGCCATAAGAGTACGGCAGAATCGCTTCCGGACTGAATTCGGCGCTGATCTGCTTCAGCCGCCCGCCAATTTCATCCAAAGCTTCATCCCACGTGATGCGCTGAAAGACGCCGTCGCCGTGGGTTCCTTTCGGCACGGTGCGGCGCATGGGATAAAGAACGCGATCGGGCGAATAGACACGATTCAGGTATTTCGCAACTTTTCCGCAGAGAAACCCGCGCGTGACGGGATGTTCAGGGTCGCCCTGAATTTTCGTGGCTCGCCCGTCCTCGACGGTGATGAGCACGGCGCAGCCATCCGGGCAATCATGAGGACACGCTGCATGAACATTGCGCTTCATGGCAGGTACTCCGATTATCCCACGAAGCGGTTTTCGGACACCGATCGAAGAAAAAGGCTCGGGGCGCTCCCTTCCCCGAGCCTTCATCGCCTGATGTAGCAGTATTTCCTTGCTACCTTGCCAGTTCGCTCCTAGCTGCGAACGCAATAACTTAGAGCAAGGAGCATGCCAGTCGCGAACCTAGGCGAAAGCCTAACTCGTCACTGCATTTCCAAGGAGATACGGTTGGCGAAATGGGATCCTGCGCAGCATTCGACTATCCAAACGGGTGCTCCGCTATCCATTTGGTCACAATCCGTTGGCTCACGAAGGAGCGCGGATTTCCACTGGCCCCAGAATCGACGTATCGTTTTGTTTTCCCCCTGGGCTTGGCTTTGAAAGTGAGGCAGAACCAATCTTAACGTCAGCAACTGTGACGAATTGCCTTTGCGCGGGGACGGAATGCAGTGATTTGTATCGGCCTGGTCAACAAACTACTTGCTTTTCATGGTCTAAATGGGGGTATGATTTGACAATCCGCTGGCCTACTCGGTGTGTGGGGAGAGGCACTATGGCTTGCAAACGACTTTCCGTCCTGCTTGTGCTTGCCGCGGTTTCTCTGCCGTGTGCGGCAAAGATGCGTACCCTGTTATGCCCGGTGGAACGTGCCCGGGTGCTGGATTACACGCGCAGCCTGGAAGACCATCCACTCGCTAAGGACAACCTCGCCAAGCGAATATGGCTGACCGAGTGGATCGTCAACACTCCCAGCGTCAACGTCGAGGTCTGCTGCAAGGAACTGCAATCACTCGACGATGTAAACAATACGTACTCCCAGCAACTGCGCATGCAGGCGATGTACTCCCAGGCTGCGTATCAGCTGGAGCACCCTGAGGTCAAGAACGCCGCCCAGATTCAGACCGCCGGACTGGCTGGAACCTTGCGCGCCTATCGCGCGATCCTGCGTTTCGATCCTTCCGCCAAGTACCCCCTGCTCGACGATTTGCTGTCACTGGAGAGGCAGGGCAAGTTGCAGAAGTATGTCGAGCGCCAAACGAAATGTGTGGAAGATTAGCGAAGAGAGATACCGTTCAGCACCAAGGGCGCCTGACAGGCGCCCTTTCATTTTCTGCAAATTGCTCGCAGGCCAAACTATCGTTTGCTTCTGCCTTTGGCCTCCACCTGAATTTTGTTCGTGACCTGTTTCACCCCACCGACCTCGGCCGCTAAGGTCTCGGCTTTCACCAGGTCTGCCTTGGATGGAGTTTTGCCGGTGAGCGTCACCACTCCTGACTGAACCGCAACCTGGATGGAGCTGCCTTTCAGATTCGCCAGCTGCTGCTCAATGTCCTTCTGAATATCCGAGTCTGCAGGGACGTCCGGTACTTTGGCGGATACGGTCTGCGGTGGAGGAACCGGCTTACTGCTCTTGCCAGCGAAATGAAATACCAAGCTTAGGATGCCGACGAAAACAAGGATGGCAACGGCTGCCGTTATCGCAACCAGGCGCTTGTTGCCCATAAACACGGCCAAGCGCTTTTTATAGTCGCTGCGAGGCACTTCATCATCTTCGGCAACCGGATAGCTATCGCCAACCAGCGCTTTTAGCCTCTCGAACTCACTCTCCGCAAACTCAGCGGAGTTATCGGCTGTGGATTCTGAAAGCTGTTCGGCTGTTTGAACTTGCGCGACACCGGCCGCTGCTGCTACCCCAACCGCTCGCTCGCCACTCTTCTGACGGGGCTGACTTTCACGCGCGCTCGCGACCGCAGCTTCCCGCGAGACGGAGCTGTCCACGGGACAAACATGGAACTCGCCGCGATAGCTGCTTCCGCATTGCTCACAATAGTTCAAACGCGGCGGCGTGAGCTTCGACGCTCCGTTGCCCACTGCAGCTGTGGCGGCTTGCCAGCGCATGGCAGGTTCCGGGGGCGGCAGGGTTCCCATCACTGATGCAGATTCAACTGTGTGCCCATCGTGCGGTGTAGTGAGAGCTTCGCCGTTACTACCGCTGCGCGTGACCGCCGTGTCGAATTGAGGCCTCACGCTCAACGGCGGCTTGCTTTGGCTGGTGGTGGTGGCAAACACAGGTGCACCTGAAGGCGCCGTCACCCTCGGAAGTCGAGCTGCCCCTCCCGCCAGCTGTGCTGAACTTTCAGGAATAGCTACTCCAGGCTCCCAATACCTCTCCTCCATGCCGGCAACAAAGCGCTCCAGGACAGCGAAATCCTTGCGCAAACGTGAGAGAGCAAAGCCATCCTTTTCTTCCTCTAAATTGCACGCCCAACGCAGCCACTGGCTCGCGGCAGGACCGGGAAGATCTTTGACCTGATCGGCTAAAGTAGCCTCCGTCCTTAACTGCTTGATCGCCTCCTGACGTAGTTTGCCGAGCACCGCAGCGCGAGTCTCCAGCCGATGTTTGATGGTTCCCGCATCCAGCTCATTTGCAAGTGCCGCCAGCTTGTTACGCCGCAGCTGATTTCGTCTTTCCTGAGCTGCGATTTCCAACTCGTGAACTAAGCGCTCCAGGGACTCGCGATCACCCCATTGGGCGTCCGTACGCTCTGCCCGAATCAGGTCGCGCACCGTCGCACCGTGCTGGCGGGCGCTCGTCAGACTCTGCATCAGCTGATCGTCATCAAATTCGAAACCGGCTCGCATCCAGTCAACCTGGGATTGAATAGCCAGAAGACTGTCATCGAGTTTTGCCAATTCAGACCAAAACGCAGAAGACATAAGACCCTCACAACTTGGCAAATCTGGAAGACGCGATTGCAGCCGCAAATCATGCTGCCGGGGATGCATGCAGGTGTTACGCGAACGCTGCTTCAGCCCGGAATAGTGTTGGACATGGTCGCCTTAGCGCTACTGCTGGCCGAGAGAGAAGTTGACGTTAATCTGCGTGTCAGCTTCGACCGGTTCTCCATTCAGCGTAAATGGTTTGTAGCGCCACTGTTTCACGGCCTCCGTGGCTGATTTGACCAGCATGGGAGGACCACTTACCACCTTTACATTCTTCACCGCACCATCCTTGCCGATCAGGGCCTGCAACACGACCGTTCCGTGAACCCGTGACTGGAAGGCTTCAGGCGGATATTGCGGACTGACCTTGTGCGTCAGCTGAGCTTGTGCGACTCCGGAAGACACTCGCAACTTCTGCTGAGTAAGCGTGGGTACTGCAACCGGGACGTCCTTGGCAATCGCACCCAGGTTGGCCGATGTGTTCGGCATCGCGCCAGGGATAGAAGGAGGCGGTTCAATCGCGTCGTTCGCCGGAGCCTCGGACTTTCTCGCCACCGTAACGTCCCCTGGCGCCGGCATCGGCAGGCTCAGCACTTGAGCCTGCTTTGGCGCGTTGTCGGGTTGATTTTCAGGTCTCGGTTGCGACTCCTTGCCCAGCTGCGCATTCTGCTTGTTGGCGTTTTGATCCGCCGACTTGGTCGTGTTCGCCGTCGACGGGTTGGCCGTCACGGGCTGCGCCACAGAGTTGGTAACCAGTCCGGGTTGGCTATTGCCTGCTGGTTGCTCAGGCGCCTTTTCCATCGCCTTGACCGAGTCGTTGGTGACGTGACTGCGATGTGCATGCCAGAGTATGCCGCCAATCAGCAGAACCAAAATGAGCGTGGCACCGGCAAGCACTGCGGGATTGGCGGCGAGCGCGCGCCAATTCTTGTCGCGCAGCATTGCCTGCCAGTCAGTACCGTGGTGCTCTTCAGCGACTAGCTCCTCGTCGTGGTGCCGCAGTGTCTCCCGCAGCTCCGAGAAGTCGACCTTGGAGGGCTCGCGCGAAGCTTCGACCGCGGTTACGGCTGCGGTACCGAGGCCTCCTCCGTCGACCTTATCGACAACCGCCGAAGCCTCGCGAGCTGTCGCTGCCGGAGCGGGTTCGTTTGTAAATCGCAATGGTGAGGTGTCGATCGGGCAGACGTTGAACTGAGCGGGATAAGTACTGCCGCACTTGTCGCAATACTTCATGCGCGCAGTGGCTACTGTCGCCGCAGCCGCGACCGCCTTTTTCTCGGCCGGCTCTTTGGCCGGCGCCGCTGCCTGCCACTGTTTTGCCGGAGCAGAAGGACGAACCGGCTCTATGCTGGGTCGAACTTCCTTCGCTGGACGTTCCGCAGTTTTTGCGCTAGGAGCCGGCTGTGTGACTTGCGCAGCTGGAGCCGGTTTCTCTTGCGGCACCGCCACTGCAGCAGCAACGGCTGACTTGGTGCGCGCTGTGGCCACCGGTTCGGGAGCTGGTGTCCTGCCCGCCCGAATCGCCGGCTCAACGGGCTTCGCCGCTTTTGCTGCGGCAGCAACTGCCTCAATTGATGCGGGCTGCGTTGCTACGGGAGCCGGCGCAACAGCAGGCGGAGGCTGCTTTGTTGCTGTAATTGGCGGAGCAACTGGCGCGGATGGTTTCGCCGCTGCAATGGGTGGTGCAGCCGCTTTGGCTGGCCCGGATTCCTTGGCCGGGTGAGCAGAAAGCTGCGAAATCGAAGCGGGAGTTGGTATCACGGCCGCCCGGGTTCCCGGAAGCCAGTAGCTCTCCTCCATCTCGCCGGTAAAGCTTGCTACTGCAGGAAAATCTCTTTGCAGCTGCTCGAGGGTTGATGCGTCTGCCTCTTCCTGCAGGTTACAGGCCCAATGCAGCCACTCGCCCACCTCTGGCCCCGGAAGAATCTTTTGCTGTTCGTTAAGCGCGGCATCCGCACGGAGTTGCTCAATCGCTTCCTCACGGAGCGCATTCAGCGAGGAAACGCGGGACTCGAAGCGGTGCCTGATACTGCCGGCTTCGAATTCGTTGGCCAGTTCCAGCAGTCGAGTCCGCCGCTGCTCACTCACCTTCTCCTGGGCGGCAACCTCCAACTCGAGGATCAGCAGGTCCAGAGCCTTTCGATCGCCCCACTGAGCAGCAGCGCGTTCTGCGCGGATTAAATCACGAACTTCCGTAGCATGCTGCCGGGCTTCTGCAAGTCTCTGCCTTAATTGCTCGTCGCTAACCTCCAAACCGGCTTTCAGGCAGTCCACTTCAGATTGAAGGGCCAAAAGACTGCCATCAAGTTTTTCCAGCGCAGACGAAATGGGAGAAGACATACATAGGTCCTTTCACATTTGGGTTATCACGCCCCGACACCCCGTCGATCCTGGGTGATAGGTGTGACGGTCTTGGATGAGGTGATGGGACGAACCATTGGCTCCGCTGCGGGCCGGTTACGGTCACCTGGGATCCAATAGTTCTCCTCCATTTCACCGGCGAAGCGATCGAGTGCAGGGAAATCCCTATGCAGCTCGGTGAGGGTCACGCTATCGCTTGATTCCTGCAAATTGCAGGCCCAGTGCACCCACTCGCCGGCATCGGGTCCGGGAAGTTCCTTCTCCTGGTCTGAACGCGCGGCTTCGGTGCGCAACTGCTTGACCGCCTCGACGCGCAAAGTATTCAACGCCGTGCTGCGAGCCTCGAAACGATGCTTGACCCGGCCGGCTTCTAGTTCGGCCGCCAGCTCCAACAACTTGGTGCGCCGTTGTTGATTGCGGCGCGCCTGAGCTGCCAACTCCAACTCATGAATCAGCATTTCCAGATCCGCGCGATCGCTCCAACTGGCGTCGGGGCGCTCGGCGCGAATCAGGTCGCGCAGCATGGCCACATTGTGACGCGCTTCCGCCAGACTGTGGCTCAGTTGAGTCTCGTCAATCTCAAGCGCGGCACGCAGCCACTCTACCTGAGACTGAATACTTTGCACGCTTGCATCAAGTTTCTCCAAGGCAGACCACATGAGAGAGGACATAGGAACTCCTTTCAGTTTTGCTCGCTACCGGAATCGCCCGGCCCGGAAATGGCATGCCCCATTTATAGGGCACTTCGTCGAGAAATAAAAGCTCTCAGTCAGCGCTGGCGGGGCGCAAGCATCGTCCAGCCGACATTTCGGACCTGCACGGTATTGTCGCAGGAAGTACTGCCGTGTAAAGCAAAATTTATAGGGCGGTCAAGTTACGAAAGTGTCCGATAGTAACCATCAATCCAAGATCAGGGTAACCATTCGGAAGGCTTAATTTTGGCTAAGGTCATTACTTATCTATAGCTTACCGAAAAAATAGCTGCCCAGCGTGGGTAATATAATTGCAGGTACCTGTCGTCGAAAGATTCGAGCTTGGTCTGGCGGGCAGCATTACAAGTCAAGCAGTTGCAGGCATTAGTGGCCTTTGAGAGTCAAGGTGACACCACGTCTCGCCGAAGCGAATCGTGGTTTGCGCTGAGTGCCCGATCCGGGCGATCTGGTGTACAGTGAGAGGACTCAGCCAGGGAGTTTCTGGTTACGATGTTGTCGCGCATGTCGGCTGTACCCGTTGGCCTTCCTACAGAAAACCGCTCTGCCAGGGCCGGGCTCGAAGGTATTTCTCCGCTCCCGTGGAAGCTCTCGCCCTATCTCACCTCTGCGCTACTGCTGCTGATACTGCTGTTTCCCGTTTTCGTGCGATACCGTTTGCGCGACATACCGCTCGAGCGCGACGAGGGCGAGTTCGCTTACGGAGCTCAGCTAATTCAGCAAGGCCTGCCGTTATACAAGCATCTCTACACGTTGAAAATGCCGGGGACCTACGCCGCTTACGCGGTGATTCTCAAGTTTTTTGGACAGAGCCCGGCGGGAATTCATCTTGGATTGATCTTTGTAAATGCCGCCACCACCGTGCTTGTCTTTCTACTCTGCGTGCGACTCTTCGGACAATTGGCAGCACTGGTTGCGGCAGCCAGTTACGCTCTGCTGTCGACAAGTCCATCGGTGATCGGCTTCGCCGGACACGCAACTCACTTTGTGGTTCTTTGCGCCATCGCTGGACTCGTGGTGCTGCTGGACGCACTCGCTACCAACAAAAGCTGGCTATTCTTTTGCTCCGGCGTGTTGCTGGGGCTGGCCTTCCAGATGAAGCAGCCCGGCATTCTCTTTTTGGTCTGCGCCGTTTTGTACCTGCTGTGGCAGGCTCGTGGCAACGGATGGAAAGGCTCGCTTCGACAAATGACGGCGCTCTTATCCGGAAGCGCGCTGACCTTTGTCGTGGTCTGCCTGCTGGTGTTGTGGTCCGGCAGTTTTCACGACTTCTGGTTCTGGACATTCAGTTATGCGCGCCAGTACGGCACGAACGCGAGCCTGGCATACGGCCTGGAGCAGTTGCACAAAAAGGGCGCAGCTGTCATAGAACCCGTGGTGGGAATTTGGCTGATCGCTGCCCTGGGCCTGACCTCTTTTCTATGGAGTCGAAGAGCACGATCCCGAGTGTTCTTCGCGATTTCATTCCTGGCGTGTTCCTTTCTTGCCGTCTCTGCAGGACTCTACTTTCGCGAGCACTATTTCATCCTCATGCTGCCTGCCGTTTCATTGCTGGCTGGGATGGCAGTAGGATGCGCAGCGGAATCGTTGCTGAACCGGACTCGGTCGCGAGCGGTTGCCGCAATTCCGATATTGATATTTGTCGTCGCAGCTGCGGCGTCCATTTATCGGCAGCAGGATTTCTTGTTCCGTCTCGATCCGATCGAAGCCAGCCGGAAGGTTTACGGTTTCAATCCATTTCCCGAAGCCATCGAGATTTCCCATTACATCGACGGCAATACTGCTGAGAGTGCAACCGTCGGAATCCTAGGCTCGGAACCTGAGATCTTCTTCTACTCGCATCGCCATTCGGCCACCGGACACGTTTGTACCTATCCGATTCTGGTGCCGAAATACGGCGTAGCTTTGCAGAAGCAAATGGAAAAAGAGATCGAGAAGGCGCAGCCGGAGGTGTTGGTACTGGTCAACGACAAGGCCTCCTGGGTCGCGTTCCCCAATACTGCTTCCACCGATGAACTCATGAACTGGCTACAGGAATATAGCCGGGCGCACTACGTCGTAGATGGCGTGGCCGAGATGGATCAGTACGGAACAACCTATTACTGGGGCAAGAGAGCGCAGAGCCATCCGGTGTCGACCATGCGCAACATCATCCTGTTGAAGCGCAAGCCATCGTAAAAACGGGATGCGCCAACCTTCGGTCGGGAGCACTCGAAATATCGATTGCCGACGTCCACCATGCCGACAACCAAAGTGGACAGGCGGCGATTTCTCACTTCTTATACCCGAAACCCGGTTAGTTGGATGGCAGGTGTAAATCCGTAGTGTCCGTTCCGAGACATAGGTAACAGAACGTTCCGGAGACATGGGTTACACTTTTCGGCCCGAAGGGGGCGGAAAGGAGATGCCATGGAAGGAGAGTTCTGTGATGGACGAACGCATGCGCTTTGTG
>Ga0335074_10009024_pt1 | contig 13895 bp, 19 predicted proteins | sample Lox_Sample_23_FD_206715 | JGI IMG/M metagenome (GOLD analysis project Ga0335074, IMG submission 206715) | Soil microbial communities from Loxahatchee National Wildlife Refuge, Florida, United States - Lox_Sample_2.3 | ecosystem: Environmental > Terrestrial > Soil > Wetlands | place: USA...
ATGTTGAAGGTTTCTCTCGAGTTTTGCATATCCTGATAGTTAGCTTCGGACCGGTCCTCTTATCGCCCAACTCATCCTTTCCTCGAGTCGAATGCGATTGGACATCGTTACAGTTATCAGGTGTCTGTTGATTCTCTTCGGGTCGGCAGTTGTTTGTTACTCCAATTCAAACCCTTCCAATGCCTTGCTCTTTGGTGCCGTTGTTTTTGATGCCGTCGCGGCAGTCTCCACCATTAATCTTGTAGAATTAGAGACTTTCGATAATCTCCTAGTATCCACACCGTCATTGCAATTTATTCCGGTATTTCTCTTCTTTTCTTGGTACTGACCTACCAGATCTGCGCTGTGTTGAGTGGGATCCTAGCGATCATCGTGGAAGGACCCCTTGGAATATCCCAATTCTTGAGTGCGGGAAAGTCTGTCCTCCTGTTGATCAATGCCACGGCTACATTCGTGATGTACATTACTGGGCCCTATCTTGTACGATGCCATTTTTGAAGTGCTTATGATGGTAGACTCGGCTCGCAGACTTGCACCAATCGATTTTACTGACGATAATCAAAGACATCTTGGTTGTGGTCTTATCTTCGTTCTTATGGGGCCGCGTATGTCCTCCTTTATTCATTGTTGACGAGAAAGGTTGGATATGTCCAAACTAGCGGGTATTGTGTCATGCTCCTTGGTATTTACCTTCTCAAGGATGGAACCAGTACGTTCACCTCCGCCTTCCGTACTCGAAAGGTTTTGATATTCCTGGTGATTGCCGCAACTCTATTCTATTCTACATTCACCTATGATATCGTTCGCACTCCCAACTTACCTCCGCTCTCCAGATTTCTTTACCGAAACGGGCTCAGAAATGACAGTACAATCTTTGTCACGATGGCCTCTAAAGAATACTTGGACGCTATTGTCAATTTTAGAACGGCATTGGACAAATTCGGCATAGGAAAAACCTATTTGGTTCTGTGTTTAGACACAGAATGCGTAGAAGGAGCCAAGGCAAACGACGTTATCGCTTATGGTGGATACCGAATGAACAGCAAAGAGAAAGATGGCGATTTTCATGTGCCAGTCGCTCGGGCCAAGGTTCGTGCTCCCAACTCGATTGTGTCTCATCTTAGTTGGAGGCCAATATCGACCTCATCGACGGCGGTTACAACTTTATCATGCTCGACGCAGATGTTTATCTGACCGGAACGCGACATCCATTATCGGGAATGCGACCTCTCGCCGATCCAAGCTGGGAAATCCAATTTCAATGCGACTGGTGGGACGCTTCACAAGATGCGAATGTCAATATTGGTTGGTACTGGGCTCGTCCAACTAACGCGGTCAGAGAACTCTTCGTTCGCTCGGCAGAAATTTGGAATAAAACAAAGAATTGGGACCAAGCGATTATGAACGATGTTAGATCGGAGATGGTAAAGGAAGGATCCCTCACATTCCCAAAGAGCATTGTTCTAGGTCACGAGGATTACGTCAATGCCATGCTCGTTGACTGGAGAGATTTCTACTTCGATCAATCTCGTGTAGCCGATTGGAACAACAAACATGTCATGGTCCATTACACAGGCATCTTTAATGTCTTGAAAACCGTCATTGCGAAACATTTCGGTCAGTGGTTTGTTGAAGATTATTATACTCAATCTCCTCGATTGTTACAACCAATAAACATTTCCGGAACGACAAACCAGGTCATCGAACAGATTGCTCTCTCAGTACACCTCGCCAAAACATCCGGACGCACCTTCATGTGGCCTCTCGGCGTTAACCATACCTGTTCATTGGAAAACCCCCAGTGGTGGCATGCTACCACTACAGCTGTGGTAGAAGCAAGATTGGTTGAGGCACAAATATCATGGGTGGAAGATACCTATCTCTTCAATCGGAAACGGTATACCGAGAAAGACTTGGAACTTACAACAATTCCATTTGCAGATGGTTCGCAAACGTTAGAGCAAGCATGGTATTCTCTAATTGAAAAATGTCAAACAACTGTGGCATCCGTAGTCCAAGTTGACTTCTTTCAAGTCAACACCGACCGCCTCAGAGAGCTTCCACCTATTCGAGAATTGATTGAACAAATGGGACTCACGACATGCCAGTGCGTGTGGTTACCTGACGGCGGGTGTTGGTTCCCCCATGGCTGTGTAAACTGTTGAATTGGACGGTGTTCGGCGGACAACGGCGAGAGGCGGAAGAGATTTATTGTTTGGATGATTCTGCTGCAAGGGGACAAGTGGAGGGTGACGTTTCATTACTTTGTTTCTTATTATATATGTATGCACGTATTGGGATGGCTTTTCTGTTGAGGAACGCAATTGTCCTTCTGGGGTCCTGGGGAAGAAGAGGCGTTGTGTTCGGTCAAAAGTGAGATCACATGGTTTTTTCTGTTTTCTTCTTCATTATCATCATTATTCTCTACATCTGAATGTCATTATTGTAGCATTTTCGAGACCTTTGACTTTGGTGAGCAATGGTGGCCAAAATGCTTTGGTTTGTTCGTTTCTCCGTGTGCCATAAGCAGAGCCTCAGGAAGAAAGACGATCTTGATGACAGGAGAGGACGATTCAGATATAGAGCGCTCGATAAGAGTGGAGAGGCCGAATTTATGGGAGCTGGGAGTTGTTGTGGTGGGGGATCTGATTGACTGAGCCCTTTTCTTTGTCCCATGAAAGTTGAATGCCTAAGTACGAATGTTTGCCAGGCTGCGTGCCATTGAAGATTTGTCGAGACGAATAGCAACGTTCTAGGATGCTGTAACCTTTTTGCTGTTGTGTAAGTTATCGACGGTTAATTGTCTGCCAATGTTTCTCTGGAGTCTGGCTCATGTGGCAAAGGAAACTAGGAGCCGAGTGGTTGCTGCAAATTCCTCAGGGTGGCAGAGCAGGATGTTGGTTATGAATGGGCGGGAAGTGAAATGACTGCCCAATTTAAAGATTAAGCAAAACACGAGGGCCCCGGAGCATCGAAAGAATCTGATGATAATACCCAGGGTCTTCAGTCGAAACTTCTTGTACTGGATGGTCTGACGATGGGAATAGGCGACAGAGACTTGGACTTCAAAATGTCGTTGAAGATATTGTACAATAAGGACTTTCTAAAGGACTTAAAAACTAGACTCGTAGAGAAAAGCACAAAAATGGAAGAACACTTAGTCGTCGACGCAATAATGGCGAGCACCTACCACGTTCGGTTGGCGGCCAAAACGGCCGGTCGCTTTAGCCTACGGACAAAGGTTCACATAGCTGCAGCAGCTTGCCGTTGTTGATGCAGATTACTATGCGAGGGTGAGTTATGCTCGTTCAATATGAGTCCACGATTGATGGAGAGGGGATGAATTCGTAAGCTTGGTTCCATATTGTTCCTGTATAAGGAGTAGCGAATATTCCTTAGTTTGAGTCTTGGTGAGGATGCTGTCGATGACGCCTTTGCATTTCAAGTTGCTGACGTTGTGTCGCTTTAGGTCAAGAAAGCGGTGGTTGTCTGTGTTAGTTACTGGCCCGGTAATTATCCAAACACAATCAAGCACGACAATTAGATCTATTCGGTGCAACAAATATTTTGTTGCGCGGTTCATGGCTAATTCTCTAACCTTGAGATATTGAGATAAATGACCAAACTTTGTTGACTTTCGCATATTTGTACAACATTGGAGAGTGTGTTAAACAATGTATCATAGACATACAGTGCTAAGTGTGCAGAAAAGAAAATCTTCCCTTTTGGACTGACCGCGTAACTTTCATGAGGTGATGTTCCGCAGTAAGGTCCAACAAACGCATCTCTCGCTGACATGTCCCATATTTACCTGTTCCGCTCTTCGCGATGATTCTATATCTGATCGGGTTTCATAATTGACTGCGCACTGAGGTCTTTATCGGTCCTCACGTTCACCGAAATCAAACACCTCTTTTTATAGCTCTTCGGTCTCCGGGAATTTAACATCAAACAACTCCTGTGCATCGTCTGGTGCATGAGACCCTCGTTGTCTACTTTCTGGAGGATCTTGACAGCCTCCTTGATTTTGTCCATCGCCGCCACAAATCGTTGACGATGTTGTCTCGTGTAATCGAAGACCTTTAGTGATCTTTTGGTCTGTGCCAATTGAGCTGCTTGCTGACAGCTACGGATCCCTGGATAGAGTCTGATTCCTGCTTCTTGTTCAGCAACCACAGTCGGAAGATATACCAAGCGAAACTCGTACTTACATTTTGGAGTTTCTAAGTCATTGCCTCTGATAAACGGAAAAAGAATATATGAATTGATACTTAAAGAATTAGTAGCAGCTATAAATAGACCGACGATGTTGGGAGATAGACAACTTTAGAACTTAGAACAAGCACAGTACCTGGTACCTGTGCTCCTACTCAATCTCGAACCCTTGTAAGGCATGGTACCTTATATCTACCCTAGGCCAAGGCCTAATACCACAAGTTCTCAGCATGTTCAGCGCGTTGCACGAAATCCCCGAAATCCCCTTTCAAGCTAGACATTCCAATTCTTTCCAGTCCACCACAACGACCATTATACCATAGAAGCCACTGACCAGTAGCCTCGTCGTAAATAGTAAAAGGCTTGTATACAGCGTCACAATTCCAAGACTCCGCTTCGGGTTCAGAGGGCTCAGGGGCCACAATAGGATTTTCAACACTTGCCTCCCATTGGGTTAATCCGTCCTTTGATCTAGCGAGGTTCACTGTGGCATGATCCATATCTGCAGATCAGTCGCGTACGTCAGGAAGAGGACAACCTCTAAATCCACAGTAAAACAGGTAATACCATCCATCATGAACCAGTACATGTGGACTTGTTACTTTGTAATTGTCGAATAAGGATGTCGGATCTGGATAGAATACTGGTTTGTCATATTTGGACCAGGTTGTTCCTCCGTCGTAAGAATGTGCCACGCCAATTGCGTCCGGTTCATACGCTTCTCCAGCGGAGTAGTACATTCTCAACACGTCGTTGTCAAGTTCCACTACACATGGCGTCATAACTGCATCGTAACGCTCCCAGGGAAGGTCTGCGACCATCACAGGGTTTTTATCTACAAATCAGACCTTGAGACACGGAGTGTTCAACCAGCCAAACGCGTAAATTCAATTCCATTTTTGCTTTTCGCTATTCCCAGTTGTCCGCCCACAGTTCCCTGTCCTGTATACCTACATTAATTATACGTCCCAAGAAGTTTGCATACCACATTATGTACTCCCCTGTCCCTCTCTTCAAAACAAACGGTCGATTGATCCAAGCTTCCCAAGAAGATGTGGGTTCTCCCGCCAACGAATGTCGGAAATTTTGATCCCAAGTAAATCCATCTTGTGAACTAGTATAACTCACGCTTCCGTTGGGTCTCCAAGATGCATACATTTTATACATGCCATCGTCATACAGGACACTAACATCGAACACGGTGCCAGTGGCTTCCGAGTGCTCCACATCCGGCATCACTGGATTCGCAGCAAAATGAACCCACCTGTTGCGAAATGACTAACCCGTTAAATCTTCGGAAGGATGGTGTCTACCGATTCTGACTTTATTCCAGTTAGAGGGGAAGGTTGTTCCCAAGTAATATGAAGGAATGATGTGATACCAAAGACGACGCAGAGAAGGCCGATGGTAGGAACTGCCAACCGCGAAGGTCTCTGAAGCGAATATTGTGTGAACTTCTGAATATGTTTCATGCTTGAGAACGAATGACGAGCAGTGAGAAGATGCGGCACGCCAGAATATTAGGAGCGTTAATATGACATAATATACTGTCCAGCAAAAAAAGTCGATTTGGATTGTCAACCCCTTGATTTATATTCATATCAACAAATTTGGCTTTCCTGGAAATTTTGTAATCCACGTATCTTCGAAGATTGCTAATTGCTCCTTATGTACTCGACCCCTTCGTTATTCGTAAAAAGGCCAGCCATAGCGGCGGTAAGCGATCAAAGATTGATGCACAAAGCGTCCTTAAATTGCATGGGGTCCAAGCGTTCTGAAATTGTCTGCATATGCGGAGACGAATCGTCAGACATAATTTTATCAAGCTCTAATAAACCCCCAAAACATTATCCCTAATTATGTGACCTTAAATTATGATCTGCCTGTTTGCAAAAGCGGAGTACAAAGTGATCCCTACTTTACATGTGTTTACGACGCCGGTAGAGCCCTTGCTAGCCCACGCTGAAAGACTCGAGATAGAGAATTGGTGATTTCAGTAATTATTTTTGCTGCATTCTTTTGAACTCGCCGCTCCTCAAAAAGGCTCAAGCGTCGAGAGTACACTAGAAGAAGGTTTAATGGCACTCGGTAATCCCTTGATTCTGAGAGTAAAGTCAGTAGAGTCTTGGGGTTTTGTTACCCTCCTTCCGCGGTCTTACGCCGCCTCTTCCGTTCAGGGGTTTGGTGAAGGGACTGATCTCATCACCCTCAACACTGCTTTCGACATATCGGAATTGACCCGCGTTACAAGTCCAGCAATTTGACACGTCGGTTCCGATATGTTTCTTGCAGTCAAACGTGAAGCCCTAAACTGTTTCGTAGGAAAGATGAGGAACAATAGTCACGTCAGGTACATATGTCCCGCAGTTTAGACGGACAATTTTTTTCGTCGCCTTCATGTTTTTCTTTGTCTTTGTTCCTCGTCCGATCCGTATCTCTCTACCACCCGTTCTCGACTGTGTCCGTCGTATCCGACCTGGTCATGTTCCAGAATCTTTCAAGGGGATCGATCCACCGTCATGCTTCAAGTCGTTCCAATCGCCGTGCCCTTGTCCGTTACACCAATAATCTCCCAAACCAATTGCTGTGGGTTGTCGAAGATCAAACTAGCCATTTTGTGGAGCGGACTTAGAACCTGATATTGAAAGACAAACTACCTACTTAAATACAGTACTTCTTGCCAGAGAACCAGGAACCCAGATCCTAGGCGCCCGAGCAACTTAACGCCATTGCGGCGGCGTAACGCGCGAAACCCAAGTATGTACTGAGCTAAACTGTGGGGGTGCCTGGTGAAAATTTAATAAAACTTCATTTAATATATATAGAACATACATTATAACATGAGTATTCTCTGAAAATTTGACAGCATGGTACCAACCTTTCTAATTCCTGGCAGATGATGCTTCTTATACGTCTGTGGCTCCTTGCAAGGGGTAAGACCCACCATTTTTGACGAAACCATGCAAGGAAGCCAAAACGATGAATAGAGCTAATAGTCCCCACCCTAGTTTTGCCCAGAAAGACCCCCAGAATTTGTTGAATACAGAATTCTCATCTTCCATGAATTTGTTAAACGTTTGTTTCACTTGTTCGTTCCCCACTTTGTACCAGATCAATCCACCGAGGGCGATCGAATAGCCCACCAATTGGATCGCGGTTAACGGCGTAGCCCAGATGATGACCGACAAACCCACGAGAAGAATGTCTTTGAGGACCCCGGACAAAGTCAAAACCAAGGATGACGTTTTTCCAATCTAGGATTAGACAAAGGTCGCAGAATGGTTCGATACGAGAAAGACGACGGCAATATTGAGACAGAACGCGATAGCAGCATTCATGAATAACATTATGGGGCCAGCATCCAATATCGCCTGAATGCTCAAACTAGGCCCTTCAAAAATGATGCAAGCCATGAGATTCATAAGTGCACAAATCTGACGTTAGCGAAGATTCTCCCAAAGGCCCAGATACAGGAGCAAAATAGTATAATGATACGAGAGGATCCATTTTGTATTCTGCAGATGATAAGAGTTTCTGAACCAAAACAAGACGGACACTTTCGAAAATGAGCCCACAGACTTGAAATATGACGCCGATAACGACAAAAGCGATTTCGCCATATGAGGCAACTACTACCCCAATAACAATGGCAATAACGTTGCCAAGGAGCTTAAGGTCTGGTTTCTCGACTTGCATAGCCCATGAGGCTAAGAGTACGGCGACAGGGGTGGTGGCCTAAAGTCAGAATGAATTCATCTTCAGTACAAGATACTTTGAGCATTTGAATGAAGGCGACTGATAAATACAAGTAGGCCTGATTGGAGCAAATAAGCGATAAACAAAAGAACACGCCGATAGGGCATATAGCACGAAGATAAAGTCTTCCGTTCATCTTGACATTTTTCAGCCCCTGAAGCAAAGTCGTCGTCCTCGCCAGGATTTGAGTCATTATAGTTGCAAATAGTAAATGCCAGGTCGTCAAGAAAATTGGAAATCCTGGAAATTACCCTCAGACGGAACAAGGAACATACGGAACCCCACAGTATCAAGAACCCATTTGTTGAAAATAATTACCGCACTACTGAACAAAATCCAAATACGAAGGCATTAGCAAAGGAATTAGTGAGGAATTGTACGATACGAAGAACGCGGGATGAAGGGTAAAGCCTTTCTGGGATTCTCCAACAGGCTCTGGCACGTTGATTACAAGTCCAGGACCAGATTCGTCGTCTTTGTTCATGATTGTAAGGGGTCAAGCGATATGACAATTATTTGTCAGAGCTTTTCTGTCGTACCTGAAAGGTCACCAAGAAATCGAATAGATTTAGGCGGTTTAGGGGCTTGAGGAGGATGTGTGCCATACCAGGAGGGGAATCCACGGGATTATATGTAGATGCATCAAAAAAATGGCACAAACAATATTTTTACCGGAATTGAGACCGTCGACGGTCGTCGCCGTCGCAGGTTCGGACGAGCAGTGAAAAAGGGGGTTGCTTCGAGGCTTCAAAGGAGGACGGTGCGCGACAAGAATTGTCATAAAATTCAAACGCTAAATCTGTTTTTAGCTACGTGATTAGTAAAATGAGAGGAAATGAGCCGTGCGGGTTCTGTCAACCAATTTAAGGCGGCGCTTTCTGCGAATTCACCGGCACGACCCATACTTGGCCGAAATCCCGTACTAAATTTTACTATCATGATTCATGGCTCAGTGATTCTGCGAATCGATAAACCACGAAAGAAAAAAAAGAAGGAAAAAAAAAAAAAGAACGATGAATCAGAGTGACGATGATGGTGGAAGGGAAAGCGGCGATGCCATGTAAATTACTCGGCAATGATGCCCCCGTGGCCACCATGGATGCTTAATAGGAGAATGGCCAATCAGACGAAGCCTTGGTTCAAGGAATCAGACCTCTTGAGGAAAAAGTCTAATTGCGAAAAATAATTTGCCAATTTGCCAATGCAAATATGAACACTAGATGTATTTACATACCACCCATTTTCGATAAAGCGTGTACAGACTGCCTGAACAATAAAGCATTCATTTAAGAAGCTGCCCGCGCGTTCGTTCAGTTTCGTTGTAGTGCATAGGGGGAGGCCCAAACGCCAGGTGCCGAAAAAGTTTGTTTAAGGGAAAAAAAAGGGAAAGTGTCCAAGTCAATATTTATCATTTAACTCCCCCCTCCCTCTTCCCCTTGAACGTTCAACTGGACTCGAATTCTCCTTGTTCTACAATGACTCAGGTACAAGTCTTTTATTTGTTAAGAGTCTATGTCTTACTTTGATTTACAGGATCAGCAAGTCGATGTTCTGATCATCGGCGCGGGACCAACTGGTCTCGGTGCAGGAAAACGACTGGACGATTTGGTATCTAAACCCATTCCTTGCGTAGATATGGAGACGCTAATATCGTGGCAGAAACATAACGATTGGCTCGTCATTGATGCGTTCAAAGAGGTCGGAGGCCTTGCTTCCACCGACATCACTCCGGAGGGATTCCTTTTCGACGTAAGTGCGTGTCTTTTCCGAGACTGATTGGGGTCAAGGTTGGTGGACACGTTATCTTTTCACATTACAAGTATTTCGACGATGCGTTGAATGAAGCGTTACCACATCCGGATGATTGGTTGATTCATGAACGCGTGTCTTATGTTCGCTCAAAGGGATTCTGGGTTCCATACCCATTTCAGAATAATATCAGTATGCTTCCCAAGGAGGAGCAAGTGGTGTGTATGGACGGGATGATTGATGCTGCTGTCAATTTCAACGGTTCTTGTAAACCTCAAACCTTTGACGAATGGATCGTCAAGATGATGGGTATATTGTCAGGTTGATGAAGTTAATAGTAGGTGACGGAATTGCAGACTTGTTTATGCGTCCATATAATTTCAAAGTCTGGGCTGTGCCGACGACACGTATGCAATGTCAATGGCTTGGTGAACGTGTCGCTGCTCCAAATCTCAAGATGGTCACCAAAAATGTCATTTTGAACAAAACAGCAGGTAACTGGGGACCCAATGCAACTTTCAGGTTCCCTGCTCACGGAGGAACTGGGGGTATCTGGAAAGCTGTGGCAAAGACGTTGCCAAGGCAGAAATTCTTGTTGGATACCAAAGTCGTCAAGGTTGATGTGGAGAACAAGTCTGTTCATTTGGAGAGTGGAAACAGGATTTCGTATCGCAGGTTGGTTAGTACTATGCCCGTGGACGAGCTGTCCACGATTCTCATTGCTTCGCCAACAACAATGAAACCAGTTCAAGAAGGCGTCAAGGACCTTTATTATTCAAGTACTCATGTCGTTGGCATCGGCATCAGAGGAAGCCGACCCGAAAGAATCGGTGACAAATGCTGGGTATCTCTGAAACTCGTATCTTCGCTGATAGTTGCTTTATTTTCCGGAAGCTGATTGCCCGTTCTATCGAGCCACAATTTTCTCGAATTATTCCCCATACAATCAACCCCAAGCATCGAAATGTCTTTCAACCCTCCAACTCGCCAACGGCAGCCACTCATCCTCGAAAGAGGAGAAAGAAGGCCCATACTGGTCACTCATGTTCGAAATCTCTGAGTCCTCCATGAAACCCGTGAACGAACCAAGCATTATCGCCGACACTATTCAAGGAGCGGTCAACACCACTCTCCTCCTGCCCACTGACGAAATCGTCTCTGTATACCATCGCAAATTCCCTCATGGATACCCTACTCCAACCCTCGAACGAGACGAAGGGTTAGCGAAGGTTCTTCCGGCGCTCAAAGCCAAAGACATTTGGTCCCGAGGCAGATTCGGAAGTTGGAAATATGAAGTCGCGAATCAGGATCACAGTTTCATGATTGGCGTGGAAGCAGCAGACAACATTTTACACGGACAGCCAGAGTTGACATTGAACTTTCCCAATCTCGTCAATGAGAATAAACTCAGATAGATTGATAATTGTAATGTCGCAGGTTAAGTAGTTTTGGAGGACGAAACGAATTTCTATGATTTAATCGGTAGTAGACCTTTGTTGCTCATATTCCATATCTGCGTTTCCTGCGTATTCAATTCGAGATTCGCAATACATGCCGTACGACCTCTATCTTGTTCTTCCCTCAAAATCGTCATGTTTCTTGAAATCAGTGTCTTTGTCGCCGACCCAATCAACAACTGACTGATGGTTGAAGTGAACTATGGGGTATCGCTCTCCTTCCTTTCCTTTAGGCTTCCATTGACTTAGTCAAATGACTACTGCTGACGCCCCTACTTCCTCTTCGAATACTGGCAACGCTACTCCTAGCCCTTCCTGATCCCTACATTTTGGCCAGATCCAAAGCCTTTAGTAATTAAGCCATCACTCATCAGCACAAAGCTAGTCTCGAAGGTCGTAATACAAGTGTGATCAACTCTGGGACTACGATATGGATCTCAATCTCACGAAGACGAACCCATTCTTGAGGCGCAACTCATGGATATGAAAAAGCCTGCAACTGATTTCAGTGATCAACAATGACAAAATTCGAGGGACTCGTCGCTGCTATTCTTGCTCAAGAACCTGCACGCTAGAAATATGACGCAGAGAAGAATGGTGCTTTTATCCGCATTTGGAAAATACCTCGTATCAAATTCGAAGATTGGAAAGGATTAATGACCGTTCTAGGAAAACCTTTCCCAACTATTTGCGCTCACGCTCCCTTCGCAGAGGCGCCTCCCTAAAACTAACGTACAGATATTTCTTTTTATTCATTCTACAGCAAGTTGCCAAGTTCTACTGCCGGCAAGCCATCTTGAACATTCAACAAGTCATAGTTCTAGAATTTTTGCAATCAATACAAACCCAATCTCGCCTTCCGCAGTCTAGAAAACTTGCATGTTTTATCTCTACCCTCACGACCTATCCCTCTTCTCCCACTGCATTAACTCATCAATGTCCTTTTCCCAGTCATCTTTATGGCATAACCAAGCCGTAATAGCGGAATTCACGGGCGAGATAACAGCGTGCAGCTCGCCAGGCGGGAGCACAAACATATCTCCAGCCCGTACGACATAGTAACGCAACTGCTCCAATTCGTTCAGAGCATCCTTTACCCTGCTTGGGTCTCCAAAACAGTCAATCGACTCGAAGTATTTGCGATTCTTCTCAGTTGGTGGACAAACAATAAATAACTTGAATCCGTCGACGACAAGTATAAGGGTTCCGCAATTGCATTGGTCTATATGCCATGGAGAAATGCACCCTGCTGTGGTAATCGTTGAGCTGTAATCTTGGTGATTATTGATTTTGATGCCGCGATCCGTAATTTGTGGGGGGATTGCCAGACCTGCTTTCTCTAACCCCTGTTTTGATGGAGGTATATTCCACGCAGCATAAAGATCGATGCTGGGATCGGACAAATCGAGACGTTTTTTTTCGAGAGACGCATAGAGTCCTACGAGCACATCGTCGAAGGTAGCGCTTTCCGACTCGGTTCCGTCGAGAACGTGGAATATTTTGGGTGGGTAAGAGACGTTTCCTAGTTCATGTTTCTTGCAGTTTTTGCTTTTTGATCTTTTGCAGTTTCCACATTGCTTCCGTTAGTAGGATTCTTGAGAAATGGGACCTGTCGTTGCAAGATAATATCATGGCAAGTCACGATGTCACGTATCAACAGAACCATCATATTGCGATCATTTCCAACTTCAACAACTCCCTTTTTCTCCTGGGGAACATCAATTTCCGTAAGAGCGTCGATTATGTCCAGCCCAATTTGTCTGTTCGGGTGCTCCAGAGGAAGTTGCTTCAACTCTCTGACAACATTGTCTAGTGTACGGCGTCTAGAGTGTTCATACGCTGTCTTTCGCTTGGCAGGGTCGTAGTTTCGCTTCTGTGTATGTTTTCGCTTTTGATTTTGAAGAATTGCGAGAACAGCTGTTGACGTCCAGAGTGGATCTTGAACGTTGTGAAATTCGTCACCTTTATCATACCGGCCGAGAAGATGATTTTTCAGTTGTTGCTTAGTTTTAAAGGATTGGTTGCAAGAGCAAAAGGGGCAAATGTGCGTCATGTTAACGAGCCGTTTTTATTCGATGGGGAGACGATGTGGATCTTAAGGGGACAGACAACATGAAAGTTACACGGGCCACTCGGAATCACCTGATTACGTTATTCTGCGCCGGATTATTTAATTCCCTAAGCATAAAACCTATAACAGATACATATGCAAGGAAAAATGTAAATATGCACAAAATATTAAGCGCGTCTCCGCCACGTAACGCTGAGCTGTCTTGATTGCACCTTTGGCTCTTCAATCGTTCCCAGGGGCGTTTCAGAGACGACCGAGGGTTTGGGACTTCCTCGTGGTATCGCTTTGTATTGTGGGGCGCAGTAGTAAATGTTCTGCTCTTTCTCTCAACGAAGAGTCTATAGAACGAGGTCTGAGCGCGACTCCCACTGTCGCACGAATCGTTATTTAATTTTCTCTCGGAGATTCTAATTTCTCGCCGCCGATTGATCGTCGTCCTCCACCCCGCTAATGTCGTCGTCCTCCACCCCCGCTAATGTCGTCTCCGCGAATACAGTATGATGTTCAGGGGTTAGGGGTTAATTATTACTAAAGTTACTCTAGTTGTAAGGGGCGAGGTGGGATGAGTTAGCTTCGAAAGTTGTCCAGTTTTTACGGAAATCCCTCGCGCTTGGACCCCTCCCTTTGTCGCATTTCATTTCCTCGTT
>Ga0335074_10009025_pt1 | contig 13894 bp, 14 predicted proteins | sample Lox_Sample_23_FD_206715 | JGI IMG/M metagenome (GOLD analysis project Ga0335074, IMG submission 206715) | Soil microbial communities from Loxahatchee National Wildlife Refuge, Florida, United States - Lox_Sample_2.3 | ecosystem: Environmental > Terrestrial > Soil > Wetlands | place: USA...
ATGCTCGGCGATCTCTGCGTCCACCTCCCGGAAGTGCGCGCCGTTTTCGACCTGATGGATCGCGCGTATGAAAACCATCCGCGCGATTATCTGCCGAGCGACGTGATTTTTCCGCCGCCCTTCGGATCGCCCAGCCAGGACCGGCTCTACAACATGGATTCGGGCGCCGAAACTGTTTTCTGCGCCAATCAGGCGATGTACGCGCTCATTGAAAAGCTGGGCATCCGCGCCGATGCCATGGTGGGCCATTCCACTGGTGAACATTCCGCGCTGCTGGCTTCGCGCGTGGTGGAAGTGGCGGACGACGAAGAGCTGATCCAGCATATCCTTGGGGTCTATGAAGTCTTCGATAAGCTGAACGCCACCAGCGATATTCCCGAAGCCGTGCTGCTGGCGGTGGCGGGCGCGGATCATGCATTTCTCGAGCGGCAGGTGGAAGCCAGCAACGGCGAGTTGTACATTGCGCTCGATAACTGCATTCATCAGGTGGTGCTCTGCGGCCATGAAACCGTCATCGACAAGCTGGTGGCCCTGCTCACGCCTAAAGGCGCGATTTGCCAGAAGCTGCCGTTCGCGCGGGCTTATCACACGCCCTGGTTCGAAGTGTTCAGTAAACCGCTGAAGCAGCATTTCGACCGCCTGCGCATTGGTAGTTCCCAAACGGCGCTGTATTCCTGCGTGACGGCTGGACCGTACCCGCACGATCCCGAAGAGATCCGTTCGCTCGCCGCGGTGCAATGGTCGAGCACGGTGCGGTTCCGCGAAACGATTGAAGGCATGCATCGCGACGGCGTGCGCCTCTTCCTCGAGATCGGCCCCAAGAGCAATCTCACCGGCTTCACCGACGATGTTCTACGCTCCAAGCCGCACGCAGCGATCCCCACGAACGTCCACCACCGCTCCGGAATCGTGCAGCTCCATCACGCCCTAGGCCAACTGGTGGCGCATGGATTGAATCCGAACCTGGCGCACCTGTACGCAAGGCGCGCACCCCGTCCTATAACCGAAAAAATCAAGCCAAAACGGATGCTAGCTCTAGGCACTGGAATCCAACCCGCGCGCCTGCCCACCGATTTCATTCTGCCGAAGGCAGAAATCAAAACCCCGGCTCCCATCCCCCAGCCCCTAGCCCCGGCAGCGCCGGCGCCCCGCGATCAGCGGGCGTCGGTGATGCAAGAGCACCTCTCGACGATGCAGCAGCTCGTCGCCACGCAGCAACAAGTCATGGCCGCTTACCTTGCCGCGCGGCAGGGGCGTGCGGCCGCCGCGCCGCAATCGGTGCGTCCATTCTTCCAGGAGGTCGTCGATAATACTCCCGGCGTACGGGCCATCGCGCTGCATCATTTTTCCGCCGAGCGTGAAGTCATTTTCCATCACCATGCGCTGGGCCGCGATGTATCTATCGAAGATCCCACGCTGCGCGGGCTGACGCTGGTGCCGTTGACCGTCACTATGGAAATGCTGGCCGAAGGCGGCGCGCTGCTCGCGCCCGGCAAACTGTTCATTGGTATGCGCGATATACGCGCTTCCCGCTGGATCACGCTCGAGAAGCCGGATTACACCATCGAAGCTACAGCCAAGCAAATCGCGCCGGGAGAAATTCACGTCGCCCTGCGCGAAGCGGGCGCGGCGAACGCCCTGCGCCCAATCCTGGCCGAAGCCATCACCATCTTCGCTGACCGGTATCCGGATGCCGGTCCGCCGCGGCCCTTCGTGCTCGAAAATGAGAAGCAGTCCGCCTGGGTTCCGGATCAACTGTATCGCACCGGTATGTTCCACGGCTACATGATGCAAGGCACGCAGAGCGTCGAGCGCGCCGGACGCAACGGATGCAGCGCGACACTCGCAGCTCTGCCGCACAACGAGCTGTTCCAAGCGAATCCGCAGCCGGCATTTCTGTTCGATCCCGTGCTGTTGGATGCCGCCGGACAAGTGGTGGCCTATTGGTTTTGGGAAGCCATCGAAAAGGGCACGGATTTGTTCCCGTATCGCGTGGGCGCGTTCCGTGGCTATGCGCCCGCGCCGCCTGCCGGATCGCAGCTTGAATGCCGCGTCATCCGCCGCTTCGAAAGCGATGCCGTCATCCATTCCGATATCGAAGTGCTGGATCGCGCGGGCAAGGTTTATTACCGGCTCGACAATTGGGAAACCCGCCGCTTCCCGCAGCCGCCGCGCTTCCTGCGCCTGCGCATTGATCCGCGCGCGACTTATATCGCGACGCCTTGGAAAGAACCGGCGGCCGGAAAACGCGGCGTCAAGTGCTGCCGCGTGGAGGATTTGCCGCAAGCGTTTCTGGAATCGTCGCACAGCGTGTGGCTGAAGACGCTCGCCTACCTGGTGCTAAGCCGGCGCGAGCGCGCAGTGTGGGACGCCATGGAAGCCACGCCGAAGCTGCGCTACGACTGGCTGCTCGCGCGTTGCGCCGCCAAGGATGCCGTGCGCATGTTGATCGAAGAACGCTTCGGCGAGAAGCTCTGCGCGGCTGATGTAGAGATCGGCTCTGATGGAACCTCTGTCGACGGCGCGTGGAAGCAGCGGCTGGGACTGAATCCGGCAGTTAGACTAGCGCCTGGCATGGGGGCCGCGGTAGCAGCGCTGGATCAGGCCGATCTGGCAGGCATCAGCTTGTCCGCCCGCGCGGCTTAGTTTTGCTTGGCTCTGGCTGGTCCAGAACCTGCTCCACGGAAATCGCCGCATCCCCAAATATCCGCACAGGTACCAGGTCGCCGCGAGAGTATGTTCTCGATTCGCGTAGATCAGTAACCTGCACCGTGCCGCGCTCCGCATCCACCACCCAGAATTCCCGAGTTCCGGCGGATAACGCAATAATTCGCTGGCGGTTCACTTTCGCCGCGGTATTCGATGGCGAAAGCACCTCCACAATCAGAGGAGGAGCGTAGATCGGATATTCATCCGGCGGAAGCGCGTCCCAGTCGGCTTGTGGAATATAGGCTACATCCGCGAACCAATATTGCAGGTTTGGCGCCGGGCGGTAAGGAAATTCAGTTGTAACGACGCCGCGCTCCCCTGCGGCGGATTCAAGCAAATGTTCGATCCGCTTCTGCAGCTTGATATGTAGCGGCCGGGCGGGCGGCACTACGATAACCTCGCCATCCTGCAGTTCATAGCGTTTTCCGGTTTCAGGGCGTTCGGGCAGCCGCAGAAAATCTTCCCAAGTGACCAGCGATTGCGCCAGGCTGCTCATAAACGTTCCTGTTCCATATTAGCCTGTTAGTTAAAGTAAAAGAATCCGTGACTTTAACCGATCAACGACTGCAACAGATCTTCCGGGAAGCTTTCGAAAACGACAAGCTGACCCTCACCGATTCCCTATCGCCCGAGAACATGCCGCAGTGGGATAGCTTGGCGCACGTGAAGTTGCTGACCGGTTGCGAGGAGGAGTTCGGCGTTAAGTTCACCATCGAAGAAACGGTGGAAAGCACCAGTGTGGCGAAACTCAAAGCCGTGCTCACTTCCAAAGGAGTTTCGCGCTGATCTCGCCCATCGCCGAATCCGAACTGGACGAGGCGATCCATTTTTTGCGCACCGTTTTTGGCGTAAGCCAGAGTCATCGCATGTTCCAGCCCGATGTGCTGCGCTGGAAATGTTTCGCGCCGCATCCCTTTTGGGAGGGCAGCCGCGGATATGCGTTACGCTACCAGGGCGCCATCGCGGCGTTCGGCTGCATGGTCCCTTGCCGCTTTCTCACCGGCGCGGGACCCGTCGCCAGTTGCAATATGATCGATTGGGCCGCCCGCAAGACCGTGCCCGGCGCCGGCGCCATGCTCTACCGCCACATCCAGGAGCTGACTGGGACGATGATCAACATCGGCGGCACCGCGGAGGCCCGCATTCTTCTGCCGCAGATCGGCTTTCAGGCGCGCGTGGAAAGGCATCGCTACGCGCGTGTGCTGCGGCCGTGGCGTCACTTTCAGCAGGCTCGTCCGAAGGATTGGAAATCGCCGTTGCGCCTGGCGCGGGATTTGGGAGCGCTAGGACGGATTTTTTCCGATGCGGGCGCTCTGGTAGCGCGCAGAGCTGACGGGCCGCCGGATTTTCCCGCTGAGGTGTTGCCGGATCCCGCCGTCACCAACCAGACTGTCTGCGAGCGCAGCCCTGAACTTGTCGCCTACACGCTGGCTTGCCCCGCCGCCCGGATGGATGCGTTCGTCTTGGAACGCGATCACGCACCGGCCGGTTACTTTCTGCTCAGCCGCATTGGTTTCGAATGCCGTATCGCGGATTTGTGGATTCGTTCGAATGACCCTCGGGTATGGGCCGAAGCCTACGCCGCCGCCACGGCAGCCGCGAGCTCCGACCCCGGGATTAATGAAGTCACCGCGGCGGCATCCGCGCCCCTCGAAACTGGCGCCCTGCAAAGAGCCGGTTTCCGGCGCACACATAGTGAGCCGGTATTCGTGAAAGACCCGGAAAATCGGCTGGCCGATCGAAAGGATTTCGCTATTGGCTTTCTGGAGAATGACGGGTATTATTGGCGGACGGACTGAACGGCTTGCTCCAGCCAGCCACAGAGCGTTCGAAATATCTTTGTTCGTGGCCCGGATCTGCGCTGATGCGATGCAGTAGATAAGCCTCCGCCTGACGCCCGTTCACGCCCGGAATAGCCGTGACCCCGGTGTGCATACCTGCTGCACGAACCGCCTGCACAGCCGCCGGCCCGATATCCGCTAACTGGCCGTTGGGATAGCAGAAATGCAGCACCGGACGGTTCAATTCGGCTTCGATGCGCGTCTTCGAACCGGCGATCTCTTCCTGCAACTCCGCCGGATCGGCCAGCGCCGAAAGAATCGGATGCGTCTTGGTATGCGCACCGAATTCCACGCCGGAAGCCGCTAACCGCCGCACCGCGTCCCAGGACAGCGCCCGGTATTCCGGCGGTGCCTGCTCCGGCATTTCGGATTTAAGCAAGCGCGGCAGCTCTTCCACTAATTTGCGCCGCTGCGCCGGGCTCAGAAAAACGGCCCGTTCAGCCACCTGGCGGCCGGCTGCCGCGCGCGCGTCCACTGTATCGAGCGCGAACTGCAAAGTGCCGTCCGGGAGCGCAATCTCTGCTTCCGATACCTTCGCGTGATGGAACGCATAGACCACCCGATCGAACCAGAGCCAGGATTTGCCATCCAGAAAATCGGTGACCAGGAAAACCGTTACCGGAATTCCGTATTCCGCGAAGAAGGGATAACCCGATTCGAGGAAATCGTTATAACCATCGTCTACTGTGACTGCCAGCGCACCCGGCGGCAACGTCCGTCCCGCGTGCAGCCATTCCGCCACGGCAGCCATCGTCACCGGATGGTAATGACGCCGTATGTGCGCGCATTGGCGAGCCAGCGCCGCGTGGTCGGCGAAGCGATGATACATCAGGATGCGGAGACGGTGGCGGTTGCGCCATCGCACGGCCGCTACTCCGCCACCTTGATGAAACAGTGCTACCGCGGCGGATTTCAGAAGGCTGGGCAAGGACCAATGTAACGAAATCCGCGGGTTCGTAGGGAAATTACACAACTATTACGATCGGTTCCTGCATTCAGAGGTACAACAAGGATTAAGAGAACTTAAACCCCTAATATGCAAACTCACCCCAAAGGCGCTGGCGCCCGAATTCTGCTTTCCGCGGTCTTCGGCCCATACGCGCGGAATGATCAATTCGGCAGCCGCTCCATCAACCCCATGGAGCTCTACCACAACCAGGTAACCCGCGAGCAAGGCCCCTTCTCACTGCGCATGTTCCATCGCTCGTGGGGCATCATGATGATCCAGGAAAACATTCCGGCCCCCTGCACGGTCCTCGATTTTCCCACCCGCGAAGCCTTCGAGCGCGAGCTCCGGGAAAACGCTTACGACGTGGTCGGTATCTCATCCATCATCGTCAACGTAGGCAAGGTGCGCGAGATGTGCCGTATCGCGCGGCGGGTCTCACCGCAGTCTGTCATCGTGGTGGGCGGCCACGTGGCAGCTATCCCGGGCCTCGACAAGATCATCGACGCCGACCACATCGTGCGCGGCGACGGCATCTCCTGGATGCGGCGGTATCTGGGGGCTGGGGAAGACGCGCCGATCCGCCATCCGCACATCGTTTCGGGTTACGGTTTGCGGACCATGGGCCTGCGCATCCCGGATGCGCCGGGACAGGCAGCCGCCACTATCATTCCGTCGGTCGGCTGTCCCATGGGTTGCAACTTCTGCACGACTTCGGCCTTTTTCGGCGGTAAGGGCAAATTTCTAAACTTCTATGAAACCGGCGAGCAGATCTTCGAAGTGATGTGCGAGATGGAATCGGAGATGAATGTGCGGGCGTTCTTCGTCATGGACGAGAATTTTCTGCTTTACCGGAAGCGCGCCATGGAATTGCTCGCGTGCATGAAAGCCAAGGGCAAGGCTTGGGCGCTGTATGTGTTCTCATCCGCCAATGCCATCCGTAAGTACTCAATCAAGGAACTGGTGGAGTTGGGGATCTCCTGGATCTGGATGGGCCTCGAATCACCGCAATCGAGCTACGCCAAGCTGGAAGGCACGGACACCCTGGCGCTTACGCGCGAACTGCGCGCCAATGGCATCAAGCTGCTGGGTTCCACCATCGTCGGCCTGGAGCACCATACACCCGCGAACATCCGCGAAGAAATTGAGCACGCCGTGGCGCACGAAACCGATTTCCATCAGTTCATGCTTTACACTCCCGTGCCGGGTACGCCGCTCTATCAGGAAATGGAGCAGCAGGACCGGCTGCTGACGGATGTGGACTTGGCCGACATCCACGGCCAGGATAAATTCAACTTCCAGCATGCGGCCATATCGCGGGAAGAATCCAAGCAATTTCTCGACTGGGCCTTCCGCCGCGATTTCGAACGTAATGGCCCGAGTTTGTTTCGCGTCTGGCGAACCACTTTGGCGGGTTGGAAACGCTACAAGAACCATCCAGACACGCGCGTGCGGGAACGCTTCGCGTGGGAAGTCCGCTCCCTGCGCAGCGCCGCCAGTGGACTGCTATGGGCCATGGAGCGGCAGTTGCGCAAGAGCAACCAGAGCATCAGCACGCAAGTCCGCGCTCTACGCCAGGAGTTGGGCCGCGAGTTCGGGCCGCTCTCGCGCATGGCGGCCGCGCTCGGACCTCTGGTTCTGTGGGCTACGCGGCGGGAGCAAAAGCGCCTGGCCCGTGGATTGACTTATGAACCCGACACCGTCATCGAAAGGCGGAACTGGAGCTAAGCTAAGGTAGCCGCTGTGGCAGACCGGGGAGGGCCGTCGCCGGTGAGGGCCAGATCAAGTCCGCGCTCGCAAGACGCTCCGGAAAAACGTCGGCAAACCTGTACGATCGATTTCGTCATTTGCCCATTGCCGTCATCGTTTAGTACGCTTGCGGTTCGGGCAGGCACGAGTGTCGATGCCGTTGATTTCCAGGGAATCTAGCGCCGCTTCCAGGGCGGTTCGCTTGTTGCCATCCAGATACGGTTGGCTTTGCGTGAGACGTAGAGCGCGAAGCGGCGGCCATTTCAGTACCGCCCCGCTGCGACGGTTGAGTGGCGGCGCCTTTAACTGGACCGCGCTGTTGAATATTGCCTAAAGTGCACACAGGGGTAGATCACAGCCCATCGTTTAGATTATCTACCTGCCAAGAAATCGAAAAGGAAATCCTGTGCCATTGCCTCGCTGCGAATATTCATCCACGCTTTCATGGCATCACCCGCCTGAATGATTGCTTCAAAGACCTGCGTTCTAGACCATGTTTTGGAATTATCGTAGTCCGCGCTGTGGCGCTGCTGCTGGAGGGTGACGAAATTATCCGCGACCACCCTGAGATTGTCGAAAATAGGTAAGAGCAGTGGATCGGTTGGCGCCTTTTGGTTTGAGATTTTGGAGGATGCGTTTTTCATCTTGCCATGCTCCAAAATTCTGGCAAACCGGGCTTGCTGGTTGATGTTTTTCCAATTGCCGGCAGCTTCGTTCGTCAGCAGATGGAAGAGAGCGTAATAGGCGGCAGAAACCGCTCGCCGCATGTCGGCCTGACGTGGCGGGTCCGGCAGAGTGGCAAGAAACTCCGCGTGCGCTATAAGTTCATCATGGTAAGCCATTGCCTACCCAAAAACTTCTTCCTTGAGCGCCGCTTGCTCCGACTGGCTGCGAAAGTTGATGTAGGGGATGAGACCCCACTGCCCTCGCGGGTTGATGTGCTGGATGATGATGCCACTGATGTACTTGGTTATTTGAGGCAGGTTCTGGGGTTTGGCGGCCTCGTCAGCGAGCGTAATCCAGAAGAAAATGGACGGATCACCACTCCAGTCGTTGTCGATGGTATACCGCCAATTCACGACGGCTGGAGGGAGCAAGGACGGGAGGGTATCCAGATTCTTTGCCAACTCCAGCGGTTGTGCGACGCCTCTCGGCAAGTAAGGCATTGGCGGTCTTCCCGCTTCAAGAATACCACCGCTACCCCAAGCCGTCGATGTTATCCGCGAAAATCCGGTCGTTATGATGAAAAATCGCCCAAGTCTTGCCGCAGGTGCTTCGTCGCAGGCAGCGCGAGTTGACGTCAAGTTACTTGTTACATTAGTTCCCTGACATGTCCAATCATGCGCGCATCCTGGTGACCGGGGGCGCCGGCTTCGTCGGATCGAGCGTGGCGTTGGCGCTGAAACTCGCCACTCCTGACGCGCAAATCACCGCCTTCGATAACCTGCACCGGCGCGGATCGGAATTGAATCTCGCCCGGCTGCGCGAATCGGGCGTCGCGTTTGTGCATGGCGATATCCGCTCGCTGGCGGATCTCACGGGCTTGGCGGCGCCCGATTTGATCGTCGAGTGTTCGGCCGAGCCTTCCGCGCAGGCGGGCTACGGCGGATCGCCCGAGTATCTGATCGACACCAACCTGACCGGCTGCTATCACTGCCTGGAGCTGGCACGGCGCACGCAGGCGGACTTCGTTTTCATCTCCACCAGCCGCGTCTATCCTTACCGGCGCTTGAATGAGCTGGCGTACGAAGAGGGGCCGGAACGGTTCCATTTATCGGCGGTGCAAACGGTGTCGGGCGCTTCGGGTTTAGGCGTAAGCGAAGATTTTCCGCTGGATGGCCCGCGCTCGCTCTATGGCATGACCAAGCTGGCCGGAGAGTTGATGGTCACCGAATATGGCGATGCGTATGGCATCCGGTACATCATTAACCGCTGCGGCCTGCTTACCGGACCTTGGCAGATGGCCAAATCCGACCAGGGCGTGATCGCGCTGTGGATGGCCGCGCACTACTTCCGGCGCGATCTTTCTTACATCGGCTTCGACGGCAGCGGACGGCAGGTACGCGACTATCTACACATCGCCGATTTTTGCGATCTGCTGCTGGAACAACTCGCGAATTTCGAGGCTTATCAGGGGCGTTTGTTCAACGTGGGGGGCGGCTTGCCATACAGCCTGTCGTTGCGCGAGACCACCGCGTTATGCAAGGAGATCACCGGCAACCGGATAACAATCGCGCCAGTGGCCGAAACACGCCCCGCGGATGTGCGTATCTATCTGACCGACCATCGCCGAGTGACTGCGGTGAACGGCTGGCGTCCGCGGCGCGACGGCAAGACCACGCTCACCGATATCTTCAATTGGATTCGCGGCGCCGAAGATCAGGTGCGCTACGCGCTTGGTTGAGACGCGCCTAAGCGGCGGCAAAATATGCCCGCCAGGTGTTCCGTGTTGCGCCGCAGATCGAATTTCCCGCGGATCTTCAGCCGCGCCTTTTGCCCTAACGTGCGCCGCAATTCCGCATCGTCCATCAGCCTGGCAATCGCGCGCGCCAGCGCCTGCGCATCACCCGGCGGAACCAGCAGGCCATCGGTTTCGTGCGTGATGATTTCCGGAATGCCATTCACCCACGGCGCCACGCACGGAATTTCCATCGACATGGCTTCCATCGTCACCACGGGCACACCTTCGGCAAAACTGGACATGGCCAATACGTCCGTTTCGCGATAGATCTCCAGCAGCTTATCCTGATTCACCGCGCCTTCAAACATCACGTGATCGCTCAACCGCCGGTTCTCGACATTGCGGCGAAGAGCGTTACGCTCAGACCCATCCCCTACTATGCGCAGCCGGACTTGCCGGCCTTGTGCGATCAGATCGGCCATGGCTTCGATCAGCAGGTGCAGCCCTTTCACCGGCGCGAGTTGGCCGACGCACGCAATTTGGAATGGCGCTGGATTCGCGCGGAATGGCCGCGGTGTGAAGCGGGTCGGATCGACCCCCAGAGCCGCCAGCTCCAGCTTGGGCCATTCTTCATAGGCGCATGCATACATCAGTTGACTGATGCCGTATTGGCTGATCGCGCAACAGAAGAGCGAAGCGCGCACCTTCTCCGCCAGCCGGAATGCCGTTGGATTCAAAAACTCCGCCGAACCGTGAAACGTGATCGAAATCGTAACGGGAAAGATTTGTTTTACAAGATAAGCCACGGCCGACGCATAGTGCGTGTGCAGGTGCGCCGCGCGGCCACGCATCCAATACCCCACCGCGACCGCTTCGGTGACATAGAACAGGCCGCGCTGCCCATGGTGGCTCAACGCCAGCGCCAATCCGCGAACATAAGCCACCGGCCGCGAAATCAGCGTGGCCAGATGCGCCTGCGCCAGCCGCCACAGCCCGGAACTCTTCACGTAGTAGGTGGACCGTGCTTCCTGCTGCTCCGCCGAAGTCATGGCGCCGCATTCCCGATCCGCATCACGAATGGAAGCCACGTGAACGTCGAATCCAAGCTCGCGCAAGAACGTCACTTCGCGCAGCATGAAGACATGATTCATCGCCGGATACTGGCTCAACAGGTAAGCGATGCGAAGCGGGCCTTGCACTATGGCTCCCCCGAAGTGCGCTTCTCGAACGCTTCGTAATCGTTCGCAATCGCTTGCGCCAGGGCGAATAACTTGGCCAACAACTGTTCGGACGATTCAAACCGGATATGCAGCGCGCCCGGGCTCAGCCCTACGCCCTCCGGCAGATCCGGCAATCGCCGGCGCAAAACCTCCGGCTCGACGGCGACGGCTACCCGCGCGCCGGTTTGCAAGCGCCGCATAGCTTCCAAACATTCGGCCAGCCGCTCCTTGCGATGCCATTCCATCTTGAAATCCGCGCTGTCACGGATCTGCACCAACTGCGCGACCAGCTTGGGCCGGTCGATCAAAAACGTCCGGCCCGCTTGATAGCCGCCGAAGCAGCGCATCAGGTCGATGGCGCGGCGGCGGCGCAAACCGAACAGCCGCTCGCACACCGCGCGATCCACCACCGGCACGTCCAGCGCCGATAGCTCCGCGAGTATCTGGGGGACCCGAACCAGCCACTGCGCTTTCGCCGGCATGCTATCCGCGCTGCCAGCCGGTCTTCTGCCAAGCCAGTCCGGCAGTATCGGGCAGCATATGATGGATCTCCATCCAGAAGCCGCCGGGCTCGGCATGCAGCACTTCGCCCAAGACGAGTTGCCCGTCCCATTCCAGGCGCACGGCCGCGCCGCCCTTCACCTTTGCTTCTGTAGCCACGCGCAGGCGCTTGCCGGAGAATTCGCGGATTTGTGCCGCGGCGCCGGCACTTTCTGCCGCAGGCGCGCCATTACTTTCGCTCAATAAGCTGAGCCTTGCGGATTGTCCCGCTTTCCACTTGAGTTCGCGCATCGCCAAGTTGCCAGTGTACTATGCCTAATGGCGATGTTTTCGTTTCTCAAACCCGTTCTCTCGGCGCGCATCCTCAGCCTGTTGATTCCTGACGCGCTGCTGGTACTCGCCTGCTACATTCTGGCGGCTTATTGGGTGAGCGGCGCGGACCCGTCCGTATTTCTTTTGTATGACAACGGTCTTGTCGAAATAGCGCTGGTGGTGGCGGGCGTTCTGATCGGCCTGCAGTTGAATAACTTGTATGTGAATGCGGGCATACGGTCCAAGATCCTGCTGGTGCAGCAGCTTTCGCTGACGCTGGGCGTGACGTTTCTGCTCGAATCCCTGCTCAGTTACCTGCGCGCGCGCGATCTGGTGCTGGCGCCATCCATCATGCTCTGGGGCAGCGGCCTGACGTTGCCCGTTTTACTGATCTGGCGCATGACCTACAGCGCGCTGCTCTGGAAAAGCCTGGGCGGCGCCAAGCCAGTGCTTTTTTTCGGCGCTAACGCAGCCGCTCTGGAAGCGGGCGGCAGCCTCGCGTTGCGTCCCGAACTGGGCCTCACGCTCGCCGGCTACATCGATGACGACCGGCCGGCCGGCACGTCGCTCGATGGATCGCGCGTGCTGGGTTCGTCCATCGATTTGGCGCGCGTGGTTGCCGATGTCCGTCCCGCGCGAATCGTGGTGGGCATGACCGAACGCCGCGGCATGCCCTTCCGCGAGTTGCTCGACATGCAGTCGAGCGGCATCGAAATCCAGCGCGTGGCGGAATTATACGAAGCCGCTTGCGACCGGGTTTGCGTGGATGAGTTACTGCCATCCCAACTGATTTTTTCCGACGAATTAGGTGCGCGCCGCGGGGCCATCGCGCTGCAGGCGATTTATTGCAATATCGTCGCGCTGGCTGGATTAGCGCTGCTAGCCGTGCTGACGCTGCCGATCGCCGTCGCGATTTTGCTCTCTTCGCGCGGGCCGGTCATCGAAGGGCAGTTGCGCTGGGGAGTCAACCTGGTGCCGTTTACGCTGTTGCGTTTCCGTTGCCGCCGCGCCAATGGCGAACCTACGCGCGTGGGCCACTGGCTGCGCCGTCTGCATCTGGACGGGCTACCGCAATTGCTCAACGTGATTCGCGGGGAAATGTCGCTGGTTGGGCCGCGCCCGCACCGGCCGGAGTTCATCCCGGTGCTGATGGAGCAGATGCCTTACTACGGGCAGCGGCACGCCGTGCGTCCGGGCATCTTAGGCTGGAGCCAACTGAACTGCGACTACGCGAAGCAGCCGCGTGACGCACAGGAGGCGTTGGAGTACGACTTATACTACATCAAGCATATGTCGCCGGCGCTGGATGCTTATATTATTCTGCATAGTTTGATGGCGCTGCCATTCCGGGAGGGGTAGCGGCGGGCGAGGCGGGAATAGTGGCGCAGTCGGGCGGATTTGCGCAATGTCGGATCATCGGAAGCTGACCAGCCGCCCCGGGTTTACGTTATTCTCGCTGATTTCGAGCTCGCGGTCGATCTGGAACATTGGTCTGAGCGCGTGGATTATCCAGGACGGTAACTATCCGGATTTCGCGCTCGGGGACACAGTTGAGTTCGCGGTGGAATTTTACCTCCGACCGGGAACGTCCGTTGATGTCTGCGAAATCAGAGGTCTGCGCTTGACCGGTCGCCGAAAACAGTTACGCAGATGCCTCATGCCAAGACGGGAATCAGGGCGGGAAAGTGGGCTTGGCGGTAATGGGCTGAATCGCTGCAACTGGACGGATCACGGCTATCCAGCGGGATTGCACTTGTTGAAGCTCATCGCCTTCCCTTCCTCGGTGCTATCGCCAAAACGATACCGCATGTTTGGCAATCCGGCAACGCAATGAGTACTAGCCTGTCTTTCGCAGTTCGGGAGGTCCGCAGCAGACAAGTCGTTCAGAATCAGCGGAGGGGTTTAAAAGGTCTTCACCACAGAGGTGGGGAGGGCGGGAGCGAACCGTTTGACGAAATCAGGCGGCGTGGAGTTTGGCCATGCGTTCGTAACGGAAGTGATCGCGGACTTGAGAGCGGAAAAACCGGCCCTTCGATTCAGCTCCCAGGAAGGCCTGATATTCGGCAGCCGGGAAATGGAAGTAGCGATAAACATCGCCGGTGTTGCGGAATCGCAGGTACAGCAACTGCTTCGAACCGTCATAAGCAACTGCGGAAAGCATCTTCGATTCCAGCTTCAACCATCTCATACGGCAAATTCCTTCCGCTTTCTGGGA
>Ga0335074_10009026_pt1 | contig 13894 bp, 11 predicted proteins | sample Lox_Sample_23_FD_206715 | JGI IMG/M metagenome (GOLD analysis project Ga0335074, IMG submission 206715) | Soil microbial communities from Loxahatchee National Wildlife Refuge, Florida, United States - Lox_Sample_2.3 | ecosystem: Environmental > Terrestrial > Soil > Wetlands | place: USA...
CCAGGTCGTGCGCCAGGTAGGTGGGCCGCTGCTGCGGCGAGGCGAGCACCGCTTCGGCCGGGCCGGTGACGCCGGTGAGCACGAGCAGGCTGTCCGCCCCGGCCCGCACAGCACCCTCGATGTCGGTATCCAGCCGGTCGCCCACGACGAGCGGCCGCCGTGCGCCGGACCGCGCCACGGCCTCAGCGTGCAGCGGCGGCTCCGGCTTCCCGGCTACGGCCGGCTGCCGGCCGGTCGAGACGGCGATCACCTGCACCAGCGATCCGTTGCCCGGCTGCAGGCCACGCGCGGTCGGCAGCGTGACGTCGGAGTTAGACGCCACGAACCACGCGCCCGCCCGCACCGCGAGCGCCCCCTCGGCCAGCAGGCCATAGTCGATGCCTGGCCCGTAGCCCTGGACGACCGCGGCCGGCCGCTCGGCGGCCGTGGACACCGGCCGCAGTCCCCGCTCGCGCAGCGCCATCCGCAGCCCCATGCCGCCCACCACAAGCACCGGCGAGCCAGCGGGCAGGCGGTCGGCGATCAGGCGCGCGGCCGCGTGCGCCGACGTGACCACCTCGTCCGGTGTGGCCGGCACGCCCAGCCCGGCCAGCTGAGCGGCGATCGTCGACGGCGAGCGTGAAGCGTTGTTGGTGACGAACGCCAGGCGCATGCCCCTGTGCCTGGCCTCGGCCAGGGCCTCAGCCGCCCCGGGAACCGCCCGTGCCCCCAGGTAGACGACGCCGTCCAGGTCGAGCAGGGCTACGTCGTAAACCTCGCAGAGCGAGCGGTCGCTGGCCCGCAGCGTGTCCGGCCGCGCTGTGGCCGCTTCAGCCGTCATCCGACGCCCGCCGCAGATCCTCGGCGTCCCCGGCCGCGTCCCCCTCAGCATCGCCGCCGGCATCCCCGCCAGCACGCTCCGTCCTGGCCCGCAGCGTCGCCCGGACGCCGCGGAGAGCGTCGGAGTAATGCCGCAGTTCCGGGCGCATCGCCGCGGCCAGCGCCAGGTGCTCGGCCGCGGCGCCCGGGTCCCCCGTCCTGGCCAGCGCCAGCCCAAGGCCAAACTGCGCATAGTCCTCGCTCGGGCTTGCCTCCACGATCCGGCGGAAATTGCCAGCGGCCGCCAGGTAGCGGCCGCTGTCGAACTGGGCCCGCGCCAGCGCTTCAAGCACGCTGCGTGAGTGCGGCTCGGCTTCAGCGGCGCGCTCGAGCACCTGGGCGGCTGCGGCGGGGCTGCCCCGGCCCAGCAGATCGAGCCCGCGCCGGTAAAGATCGTAGGTGTCCTGGCCCTCGCGGGAATCTCGGCCGTCGGCTGGTTCTTCTGACATGTGTGCAGATCCTTCCGTCCGGCCACGACCCGGTGGCGCCGGGGCAGGCCAGGCTTACGCTGGCGCCGTTCCGCGGGCTCCGCTATGACCCAGAGCGGGTCAGCGGGCTCGCCGAGGTCACATCTCCACCGTACGACGTCATCGCCCGCGACAGAGCAGATCAATTGCTGGCTGCGGACCCGCATAACGTGGTGCGGCTCATCCTTCCCCGGCAGCAGCCGGGAAACCAGGGCAGCGCCTACCGCGACGCCGCCCACATCCTGCGCGAGTGGCAGGACGAGCAGATCCTCAAGCCGGACGCTGAACCCGCGCTGTACGTCTACGAGCAGGCTGACGGGACCCAGGTCCTCCAGCGCGGCCTCATGGGCGCCGTGCGCCTCAGCCCGCCCGAGGACGGCGTCGTGCGCCCGCACGAGGATGTCGCACCGGGCCCGGTGGCCGGGCGGCTGCAGCTGATGGAGGCCACGCAGGCGAACCTTGAGCCCATTTTTTTGTTGCATAACGGGGCTGACGCCACCCCGGGCAACGGCGCGGACGGGGCCGCGTCCCGGGCGGTGGCGGAGGCCACCCGCGGCCGCCCGCTCGCCGACGTCGTGACCAGCGACGGGATCAGGCACCGGCTCTGGGCGGTCACCAGCCCGGCCAAGCTGGCCGCGATCGCCGCCGACCTGGCGCCGCGCAGCGTCATGATCGCCGACGGGCATCACAGGTATGCCGCCTACCTCGCGCTGCAGGCCCACTGCGAGGCCGCTGGCGCGGGGGCCGGCCCATGGGATTACGGGCTGGCCCTGCTGGTGGACGCCGCGGCCTACCCGCCGGAGATCGGCGCCATCCACCGCGTCATCCCCCGGCTCACCCCAGTGGACGCAGCCAGGCTGGCCGCGAGCGCGTTCAGCGTCCGCAGGCTCCCCGGAGGGACGCGCGATCTGCCCGCCGCTCTGGGCGAGCTGGCCGACGCCAGCGCTCGTGGCCCCGCGTTCCTGGTTGCGGGGGGTGGGGAGGTGAGCCTGCTCACCCACCCGGACCAGGAGCAGCTCGACACGGCCATGCCGCCCGACCGCTCGCCCCGCTGGCGCGCGCTGGCCGCCTCGGTGCTCCAGGAGCTGCTGCTGCGCGCGGTCTGGAAGATCAGCGACAGCGAGGACGAGGTCCGGGTGGTGCACAACGATGCCGCCGAGGCGGTCCGGCAGGCCGATGAGGCCGGCGGCACGGCGGTCATCTGCTCACCGATGCCAGCCCGGGACGTCTACGCGATCGCCGGCGCGGGCGAGCGTGTCCCCCGCAAGTCGACGTCGTTCGGGCCAAAGCCAATAACGGGCCTTGTCATCCGAACGTTCGCAGCGGGCTGAACCTGCCTGGCCGTCAGCCGCCGCGGCGCTCGTAAAGGGCCAGCGGCGCCCAGTGCCCGCTGACCTGCACGAAGTTGCTGGTGAAGTAGGACTCGAGCTGCCGGTTCCAGGCGATGCGGTTCCGGTTTGACGGGGTGAGCAGCACGTACTGGGCGGCGCGGAACGCCTGCAGCCATAGCCCGGCCACGGCGGGCACGCTGCCGGCCTGCGCCGGGCTGCGGCCACCGCCAAGCGCGTAGCTTGTGCCGGTCCCGTCCATGATGACCGGGCAGCCCGGGGCGGCGGAGGAGGAGAACCGGTCGGCCGAGATAAGCAGCGAGGCCTGGTCGGACAGCACGCACGCGCCCGGCGGGACCGCGCGCTGGATCGCTGGAAGGGCGCTGGCGTACGTCGGCGTCGGGCTGTCCTCGGCACCCGGCAGGGCCAGCGGCAGCACCAGGATGACCAGGCAGGCCAGCCAGACGGCTGGCCGCGGCGCGACCGGGAGCCAGGCAGGCCTGGCGTCGAGCAGACGCGCCGCCGGCAGCGCGAACGCCATCGCGAGGAACGGGGCCAGGAACGCTGAGTAGTGATAGTAAAAATCGTCAGGAATAAAGAACGCTATGACGGCGACAGCCGTGGTCGCGATCGCGAACCACTCCAGTGGTGGCGGTGCTTGGCGAGTGGCCAGCCAGGCGGCGAAAGGCGCCCCAGCGACGGCGGCAGCGATCAAAGCGGCAGCGATCCAGAGCAGCGCGGCCGGCGGCTGCCAGCCCGCCAGCCCGGTCAGGTACTCCAGCCGGAACGCCACCGGCGTACGGGTACCGGTACGGGCGAGCTGAGCGACGATCACGCTGTCCCAGAAGCGCCCGGGCGCCGGAGCGGCGAACGGCACCACCGGGATCAGGAAGCCCGCCGCGACCCCGGCCACGAAGCGCCCCGCCTGTCTGTGTCCCGCCTGCCTGGGCCGGGCAAGGCACACCACCGCGATCACCGCGACCGGGATGATCGCCCACACCTTCACGGCCCCGGCGAAGCCCAGGACCGCGCCGCCCCAGGCCAGCCGCCACCCGCTCGCCAGCCGGTCGCCGTCGAACACCGCCACCGCGCCGGCCAGGCAGAACGCGGTCAGCCACGGCTCAAGCAAGACGGTGTGCGCGGCCTGCACACTGCCGGGGTAGATGGCGATGACTCCGCAGGTCACGGCCGTTGCGAAGACGCCGCGGTGCCGTACGAGGAGCCCGCCGAGCACGACGCAGGCCGCTGACGCCAGCACGGTGAGAATCCGCCCGGCCGCGATAGCGCCGGCCGTGCCGGTCAGGTGGGACAGCAGCGCGGCCGGGGTCATCAGCAGCGTGATGCCAGGCGGCTGCACGATGATGAAGTCCCGGTACGGCAGGACGCCATGGATGAGCTGGAGTGCGCTGCCGAAGTCGGCGCCGTCGTCGTAGTCTCCGACGCCCAGCAGATGGCCTGGCTGGGCCAGCTGGTAGCAGCGGAGCCCGAGCGCCAGGAGCGTAGCCGCGGCGATGGCCAAGCCGGCCGGGGTGAGCGGCCCCAGCCTGCGAGCCGCTGCCGCGGCGCCGCGAGAGGGCCCAGCCGCAGGCCGCACCGTCGTTCCGCTCACAATCGCTACTTCCGCCGGGGTTCCTGTGCGGGACCAGATACTACCCGTGACCGCGCATGCGAGGTTTCGTACGTAGCGGGGTCATTATCGCAATGACTTCGGGCAATTTGTGCCACGATGGTCATGAACAATATTCCGGCAATGGCGGGAGACCCTGTGAGCGAGGACGAGCGCCGCCGCCCGTCGGCCCCGGGCCAGGAATCCGAGTGGGAGCGCACCGTCCCGTCTGCTCCCGCTAGCCAGGATGGCGGGCTCGAACGGCGTCGGCCTGGCGCCAGCCAGGACAGCGGCCTCGAACGGCGCCGGCCCGGTGCCAGCATGGACAACGGGCTTGAACGCCGTCGGCCCGGTGCCAGCATGGATGGCGGGCTTGACCGCCGTAATCCCCCGGCCGGAGGCCAGCGGTCGGTCTGGGACCGCACCGTCCCGCCGGCTGCCCCCCCAGCGCCTCCCGCACCAGGCTCGCGGTCGATTTGGGACCGCACCATCCCTCCAGCGCCTCCGGGTCCGGGCCAGAGGTCCGTCTGGGACCGGCCCCAGGCACCGGCTTCGGGCTCGCGGTCGGTCTGGGAGCGCACTGTCCCCCCGGCTGTCCCGCCCGCTCCTCCAGGTGCGGTTCATCGCCCCGGGTGGGACCGCAACCTGCCCGCCACGCCCGGCCAGCGTTCGGTCTGGGAACGGACAGTCCCGCCGTCGGCCCCTCCGGCGTCAATGTCAGGGCAGCGTTCGGTCTGGGACCGTGCCATCCCCGCAGGCCCGCCGCCGACGACGCGACGGCGGCGACGGCGGCGCGGGCGCCTCGTCGTCGGGATCGCGGCGGTTGTGGTGATACTGGCCGCGGGCGCAGCCGTAGGGGTCACGATCGCGAACCGCGGGACCGCGAACGCGATCCCGGTCGGCCAGCTGACCGACAAGAGCGACATCGTCGGCGGCGTGACGTCGGTCGCGTTCAGCCCGGACGGTACGACACTGGCTGCCGGTGACTTCGACGGCAACGTGTACATGTGGAACGCGGACAACGGCCGCCCGATCACCACGCTCTCGCTCGGCGGCAGCATCTCGTCGGTCGCGTTCAGCCCCGACGGCAGGTATCTGGCCGTCGGGGACAACAACGGGGCAGTGGTCGTCTTCGATGTGGACACCCAGCAGAAGATCGCAACCCTGTCCTGCCCGCTCAGCCTCACCGGCGGGGTCTCCTCGGTCGCGTTCAGCCCTGACGGGAACTTGCTGGCGGCCGGTGACGGTAACGGCACCACCTACATATTCGACATCCCGTCGAAGAGCCCGAACCCAGCCGCCCAGCTGGCCGCGTCGACGAGCGTGCTCGTCTCGTCGGTCGCGTTCAGCCCCAGCGGCACGCTGGCCGTCGGGGACAACAACGGCACCACCTACCTGTGGAACGTGCAGGACAAGTCGCTGCTGAGCTCGCTCAGCGAGCCGGCCAGCCTTGTCGCTGGCGTATCGGCTGTCGCGTTCAGCCCCGACGGCAAGTTGCTGGCCGCCTCTGACCGCGAGGGCAGCATCTCGCTGTGGGAGGTCACCACCGGGCAGCGGATCGCGACGCTCAACGAGCCCGGCGGGAAGATCGTGAACGATATCGCGTTCAGCCCGGACGGCACGTTCCTGGCCAGTGGTGACGGCAACGGCCGCACGTACCTGTGGAATGTCGCCTCGGCGGCACAGGTCAGCACCGTGAAGGACCCCGGTACCAGTATCGGAGGCGTCGCGGCCGTCGCGTTCAGCAAGGACAGCAAGACGATGGCTACAGGCGACGGCGACGACACCACCTACCTATGGAATGTTCCAGGGTGATCATCACGATTCGGTGCCCGGGGGACGCTTTGTGGTCAATGGCTAGTTGCTGTGTGTAACGATGGATAGGGCCATCAAGACCGTGGGGGGAGGAGCGGTGACGCCAGGACACCGTGACCACTACTCCCACGCGTCTCATGCGATGCGCCAGCACCGGGAGTACCGGCGCCCCAGGCCACCACGGCAGTGGCCGCCGCGCCGGTGGCTTTCCCGGCGCATGATCATCGGTTTCGCAGTGGCTGTACTGGTTCTCGTCGCAGTGGTGTCAGCCGTGACCATCGTGGCGAATCAGCCGACGCCGCCGCCGCGCCCGGTGGCCGCCCTGGCCGATCCCGGGTTCAGCATCGGCGGTGTGACGTCGGTGACGTTCAGCCCGGACGGTTCGTCGCTGGCCACAGGTGATAACGACGGCAGCAGCTATACCTGGTCGGTCTCTACCGGACGGCATACAGCTACCTTGACCGACCCTTCCAGCCAGGGGGTGCAGTCGGTCGCGTTCAGCCCGGATGGCACGCTGCTCGCCGCCGGTGACGCTGACGGCAACATCGCCGTGTGGAGCCTCTCCTCCGGGAGCCAGGTGAGCACGTTCAGCGACCCGTCCAACATCACTGGCAGCGGCGTGTCCTCGGTCGCGTTCAGCCCAGACGGCACCACCCTGGCCACAGGTGACGGCGACGGCAGCACTTATCTGTGGAACATCACCACGGGAAGCAAGATCGCTACCCTGACCGATCCGTTCAGCGTCTCGGAAGGCGTGTCCTCGGTCGCGTTCAGCCCAGACGGCACGACGCTCGCCGCCAGCGACGGCGACGGCAACACCTACGTGTACGACATCGCGACCCAGCGCCTGATAGCCACCCTGCCCGACCCGAACAGTCACGGCGTCTACTCGGTGGCGTTCAGCCCCAGCGGCAAGACGGCGAGCACCGAGACGCTCGCCACCAGCGACGGCAACGGGAGTACCTACCTGTGGAAGCTCTCCACCCAGCACATCATCGCCGCGTTCACGGTCCCGGGCGGCAGGGTGGCAAAGTCGGTGGCGTTCAGCCCCAGCGGCAAGTTGCTCGCGGTCGGCGACCGGGATGGCAGCACCTATGTGTGGACGATCGCAACCCCGCTGGCACCGCCCAGCCTCACCGTAACCGACCCGCAGAGCAAGGCAGTGAATGCGATCGCGTTCAACCCGGACGGAAAATTGCTTGCCACCGCCGACGGTAACGACAGCACATATCTGTGGAACGTGAACCTGGGCTGAGCGCAGGGAGACTGGGTGAGCCACGAGTATCCCGGCGGTTCGGCCCGCCGTCCGCGCGGTTCGGCGCGCCGCCCGCGGCGAGGCCTCACGATCGCGGGCTTAGCCGCACTGGCCGCGGTCGCCGCGGCAGCAGCGATCACGATTCTCATCTCGGCCAGCGGAGCGCCACCCGCACGGCCCTTCGCGACCCTGACCGATCCCGTGTTCAGCATCGGCGGCGTCACATCTGTCGTGTTCAGCCCCAGCGGCACGACGCTGGCCACCGGGGACAGCAGCGGCAGCGTGTACCTGTGGAACCGGGCCACACTGGCCCGGGTGGGCACGCTGACCGACCCGGGCAGCCAGGGCGTGGAATCGGTCGCGTTCAGCCCCAGTGGAACCACGCTGGCCAGCGGCGACGCGAACAGCTCAGCTTTCCTGTGGAACACAGGCAACGGGCGCATGATCGGCCAGATGAACGCGCCGACAGGTATCAGCGGCGGCGGCATCACCTCGCTGGCGTTCAGCCACGACGGGTCGACGCTGGCGACCGGCGACGGCGGCCAGGGCAGCACCACGCTGTGGGGGGTCGCAGCCCAGAACCTCATCACAACGGTGCAGGATCCCGACAGCATCGATGGCGGCGGCGTTTACTCGATAGCGATCAGCCCAGACGGCACGACGCTGGCCACGGCGGACGGCGACGGCAGCGTCTACCTATGGGACATCGCGACCGGGCGGCAGACCGCGACACTGACGGACCCGCACAGCAGCGGGGTCTACTCGGTCGTGTTCAGCCCAGACGGCACGACGCTCGCCGCCAGTGACGGGAACGGCAGCACGTACCTGTGGGACGTGGCCACCAGGCACCGGATCGCTGCCTTCACCAATCCTGGCGGCGGGGTCGTGGACTCGGTATCGCTCACCCGGAACGGGCAGACGCTGGCGACCGGCGACCGCAACGGCAACGCATACCTGTGGAAGGTGGCCGGCTCGCAGGCGATCCCGGTAGCCACCCTGCGGGATCCGGATGGCAAGGCAGTGAACGCTGTCGCGTTCAGCCCGAGCGGGACCACGCTGGCCGTCAGCGACGCTGGGGGCAGAACTTCCTTGTGGGCGGTGGCCAAGGGCTGAAACTCTGGAAGCTGTGACTCACCGCAGCCATGCACAAGGTGTCCCCTCCAGGCACCGGGGCGCTCGCCTCGCGGCCGCGGCGATAGCGGCGGCAGTCGTAGTGGCTGGCACGGCAGTCACGGTCTTCCTGTTGCACCGGACCGCCCCGGCTGCGCGCCCGTTCGCCACCCTGGCCGACCCCGGCTTCAGCATCGGCGGCGTGTCGTCGGTCACCTTCAGCCCCAGCGGCACGATGCTGGCGGCCGGCGACGATGACGGCAGCGCGTACCTGTGGCGGATGGGCACCGGGCAGCTGGCAGCTACCCTGACCGACCCGGACGGCCAGGGTGTCTCCTCAGTCGCGTTCAGCCCCAGCGGCACCCTGCTCGCCACCGGCGACGGCGACGGCCACGTGTATATGTGGCACGTCACGACGGGGCACTCCATCGGCACAGTAACTGTCCGGACCGGGCTGGTGGGTGCCGGTGTCAACTCGGTCGGGTTCAGCCCGAACGGCGGGATGCTGGCTGGCGGCGCCGGCGTCGGCAGCACGTACCTGTGGAACAGCGCCACGTTGCGCCAGGTCGGCGTGCTCACCGAACCGACCAACATCAGCGGCGGCGGCGTGCTGTCGGTAGCGTTCAGCCCCCGGGGTCAGACCCTGGCCACCGGGGACGGAGCCGGCCACATCTACCTGTGGGACGTGGCCACCGGGCGGCAGATCGCCATCCTGACCGACCCGCACAGCAGGTTTGTGCACTCGGTCGCGTTCAGCCTGGACGGCACGACGCTCGCGGCCGGCGACGGCAACGGAAACGCCTACCTGTGGGACCCTGCCACCGGGCGCCGGGTCGCCACGCTCGCCATCCCTGGTGGCGGCCCCGTGACCTCCGTCGCGTTCAGTCCCGACGGCGCCCTGCTGGCCGTCGGGAGCGGGAACGGCACCGCGTACCTGTGGGACGTCGCCACCCGTCAGGTGGTCAGCACTCTGACCCACTCCGGCAGCAAGGGCGTGAACTCGGTGGCGTTCAGCCCTTCCGGCAGGGTGCTGGCGACCGGCGACGGCAACGACAGCATTTACCTGTGGCGGGTCAGCACGGCCACCGCCTGACTTAGGTGACGTACAGCATCGAAGACGTTACGATGGGTATAACACTGGGCTTGTCGGGTACCCAGTCGCATCGCAGCCGAATCGCAGGAACATCGCAGGAACATCGCGGGAAGCGTCATGGGAGGGCGCGGTGAGCGAGAACTACCTGGAGCGTCACGGTGCCACCCGGGCCTGGGGCACACACCGGGCACCAGCCCGGCATCGGCACTACCGTGTGGCCGTGGTCGCCGTCTTAGCCGCTGCGGCAGTATGCGCGGCGACAGCGGTGGCTGTCATCATCGCGCATCGCGGAGGGGCCGTACGGCCTGTCGCCACCCTGCCCGACTCCGGTTTCAGTATCGGCGGCGTCTCGTCGGTCGCGTTCAGCCCGAGCGGCACGATGCTCGCCACCGGCGACAATGACGGCAGCACCAGCCTGTGGACCGCCACGGCGCTCCGTCGCGTCGGCACAGTAACCGACCCGGCGAGCGACGGTGTGTCCGCGGTGGCGTTCAGCCCCGACGGCGACATAGTGGCGACCGGCGACGCGGACGGACAGGTCTACCTGTGGGACGTGACCACCGGGGGACAGATCGCCAGCCTGTCTGACCCAGGCAGCATCGCTGGCACTGGCATCTCCGCGCTCGCGTTCAGCCCGCGGGAGACGATGCTGGCGACGAGCGACGGCGACGGAGGCAGCACCTATATCTGGGACATCGTGACCAAGCGCGTGATCGCCATGGTCATCGACCCAGGCAGTGACTTAGACGGCGTGACGTCGGTGGCGTTCAGCCCCGACGGCGCGACGATGGCCACCGGCGACGGCGATGGCGACGCTTATCTGTGGAACGTGCCCAACTGGAGCCAGATCGCCACCCTCGCCGACCCCGGCAGCGGTGGCGTGAACTCGGTGGCGTTCAGCCCGGATGGCGCCACGCTCGCTGTGGGCGACGGTAACGGGCACGGCTACCTCTGGGACGTGGCCACGGCTCGCCGGACGGCCACACTGGACGATCCAGGCACCGGTGCTGGCGTCGTGTCCTCGGTCGCATTCAACCCGAGCGGCACCACGGTGGCCGGCGGCGACCGCGACGGCAGCGCTTACCTGTGGAGCATCACCAGCAAGGGTCCGCTGCTGCTGCCCAGCGCCACGGTCACCGTCCCCGGCGGCAAGGCAGTGAACTCGGTCGGGTTCAGCTCCGCGGGCGTACTGGCCACCGGGTCCAGCAACGGCAGCACCTACCTGTGGCGCGTCGGCTGAGAATCGCGCCTCCATCTGAGGAACGCCCCCAATACCAGCAAACTAGTTATGTCACGATAGAGAGGAAAATTTCCGTACGGGGCGGGAGCGCGGCGACCAATGAGTACGTCAGGCGCCACCGAATTCCACGGGCGGTACCGCACGCAAGACCGCCGCCCGCGACACAGCGATCTGCCTGGCCAAGAAGGGCAGCGGCGCAAGCCGCCGGGCCGTGGGCGGCGTCGGCTCATCGCGGCGGGCTGCGTGGCCGCGGCGGTGCTCGCAGCCGCAGCGGTGGCAGTTGTCGTCATCGCCGACCGGCCCGCCCGCGGCCCGAGCCCGGTCGCCACCCTGACCGACCCGGGCTCGAGCATCAGCGGAGTTTCCTCGGTCGCGTTCAGTCCGGGCGGCAGCACACTGGCCACCGGCAGTGGCGACGGCAGCATTTACCTGTGGGACGTTCCCGCCAGGCGTGAGGTCGCCACCCTGGCCGACCCGGGCAGCCAGGGCGTGAACTCGGTAGCGTTCAGCGCCGATGGCCGGCTCCTGGCCGCTGGCGACGCGGACAACCGCGCCTACCTGTGGAACATTGCCCCGCCGCGCCCGGTAGCGACCCTGGCCGACTCCAGCCTCGTGGGCAACGACATCGAGGGCGTGAACTCGGTGGCGTTCAGCCCAGACGGCGGGACTCTCGCTGTAGGGGACGCCAACGGCATCACCTACTTGTGGAACGTCGCCACCTCGCAGCTGTCCAGTTCGCTGACCAACCCGGACAGCGCTGGCATCCAGGGCATCTACTCGCTCGCGTTCCGTCCCGGAAGCGAGATGCTGGCCGCTGCCGACATCAACGGCAGCACCTATCTGTCGGATGCCGCCACCGGGCATGCGGGGACGGTCCTGGCCGACCCTGGTGCCAGCAGCGTCTACGCTGTCGCGTTCAGCCCCCAGGGCCAGACCCTGGCCACCGGCGACGGATCTGGCCACATCTACCTGTGGGACGCGGCCACCGGACGGCGGATCGCCGCGCTGACCGCGCCCGGCGGAAAGCCGGTGGCTTCGCTGGCGTTCAGCCGCGATGGCCACTGGCTGGCCGCCGGCGACCATGACGGCAGCGTCTACCTGTGGAGCCTGGCGAGCCCCCTGGCCGCACCAAGCGCACTCCCCGGGACCACCCTGAACGATCCCCACAGCAAGGCGGTGAACTCGGTAGCGTTCAGCCCCAGCGGCGACATCCTGGCCGCTGGGGACGGCAACGGCAGCACCTACCTGTGGCCGGTGGGCTGATCCTCGGCTTCGAGGTCGTCGACGTCGGTGTCCGCCAGGTCATCGAACTCCACTGGGTCGAGCTCCTCGAACCGTTCGGCGGCGTCGGTGACACCATCGACATCCGCGGCTGCGGCTGCGGCGAACCACCCGCGCGCTTCGTCCTCGCGCCCGGCGTCCAGCAGCGCATCGGCGTAGGCGTAGAACAGCCGCGCAGCTTCCTGCCTGGGCGGAGTCGCCGTGAGCTCGGGTACCTGCAAGACGGCTACCGCTGCCTCCGGAAGACCCTGGTCGCGGCGGATACCCGACTCGACGATCCGCAGCTCGAGTGCCGTGGCCCGGTCGACCGCGCGCGCCTCGGGCCCGGTGACCAGGTCGAGGGCGCGATCCGGCCGGCCGAGCGCACGCTCGCAGTCGGCCATCATCGGCAGGTAGCCCTGCTTGCCGGTCAGCCGTCGGGCGGCCCGCAGCTCGGTCAGCGCATCGGCCCATTCACCCGCGTGATATGCCGCGATCCCGCAGGTCTCGCGGACCACGCCGACCCGGGCGGCAAGCCGTCGAGCCGACTGCGCGTACTGGTACGCCCGGACCGGGTCTTCCTCCAGGCTCGCCGCGACGAGCCTGCGGCCCACCGCCTCGGCCAGGTCCGCGGGCAGGGTCCTCAGCTCGGCGCGCGCCTCGGGGTCGAGCTGGTCAGCTGAGATACCGGGCGGGATGTCCGAGGCCCGGTCCGGCACCCGATTGGGCGCCTGACCCGGCGCCGAGCTGCTTTGTGCCGACGGCCTCGATGGGCGCCGACTTGGGGGTTGCTGGCCGCGGCGCGTGCCGCCGGCGGGCTTTCCGGTCGTGTACCGCCGGTCACCCGTGCTCTGGCCACCCCGCGACACGCGACTTGCTCCGGCCCCGCGCTCGGTCCCAGTGCCCTGGTCATCTGCCCGCGCTCGGCGGCCGCCGCCCACCGCGGACGACGCCGGATCCCGCCGCTCACGACCACCGGGACGGCCTGCCGATGCCTGATCTCGCTGCTGACGGCTACCCGGTCGCCCTGACCGCGGCTGGTCGCGCTGCTCTCGACCACCGGGACCGCTTACGGGCGCCCGGTCCTTCTGCTGATGACCGCCCATCCGGTCCGCCGAACCCTCGTCACGCGGCTGACGACTGCCGGGGCGTCCCGACTGAACCCGGTCTCGCTGGTCACGGCCACCAGGGCGACCAGCAGCGCGACCAGCAGATGGCTGGTCGCGCTGATTACGGGTACCGGCACGACCCGCCGACGGCTGATCTCGCTCGTCACGGTCACCCGGCCGTCCTGCCCGTGGCTGGTCTCGCTGATCACGAGTACCGGGACGGCCTGCTCGCGGCTGCTCTCGCTGTTGACGGCTAGCCGGTCGTCCCGACTGTGGCCGATCTCGCTGCTGGGTTCCACCGGAACGGCTTGCCTGAGCCTGGTCTCGCTGCTGACCAGTTCCCGCCCGGCCCGCTGTCCCCTGACTGCGGCGGTCACCACCACCAACGCGGTCAGCGGACGCCTGGTTCGGCTGCTGACCGCGGCCCGTACGGCTTGCCGACGCCTGGTTCGGCTGCTGACGGCCGCCCGTACGGCTTGCCGACGCCTGGTCTCGCCGCTGGCGACCGCCCGCCCGGTCAGTACCGCTCCGGCGCCCGCGCGCGTCCCCGACCACCACGACCTCCCACTAACCGCAGCGACACAACGAAGGGCCGCTACCCACTAAAGGTAGCGGCCCTTCAAAGCTTGTCCGGCGGCGTCCTACTCTCCCACGCGGTCCCCCGCGCAGTACCATCGGCGCTGAAGGGCTTAACTTCCGGGTTCGGAATGGGACCGGGTGTTTCCCCTTCGCCATGGCCGCCGAAACTCTATG
>Ga0335074_10009027_pt1 | contig 13894 bp, 8 predicted proteins | sample Lox_Sample_23_FD_206715 | JGI IMG/M metagenome (GOLD analysis project Ga0335074, IMG submission 206715) | Soil microbial communities from Loxahatchee National Wildlife Refuge, Florida, United States - Lox_Sample_2.3 | ecosystem: Environmental > Terrestrial > Soil > Wetlands | place: USA: Florida...
GCTAGCTCAATTGGCAGAGCAGCGGACTCTTAATCCGCGGGTTCGGGGTTCAAGTCCCTGGCGGCGCACCCGCCCTGACCTGGTATTTTAGTCTTCTTTCGTGATCTTGACTGTGACTGGTGGGGCCAGGGTGAGTCCCATGTGGGACCAGGCCTCCGACGATGATCATCTCGCTGCCGGGCCCGCGGGTTTCCGCAGGTGTTGTGGCATGCGGGATGCCCAGCTGTCGCGCCGGGTCGGCGTTTTCCGGGTCTTTCAGCTCGTTGGAATACGGACAGTAGCCAACCTTAGGCAAGGATGGCGTTGCGTGTGCTTAGCCGTCGTGCACGGAACGTGACGGTGGCCTGCGGCGGGGCGCTGCGTCGGCGGGTGGTACCGCCGCCGGGCGGCCGTTTGCCGTGGCGCAGGATCAGCCGGGCAGTGGCCGCCGCGACGGCGAGGCCGAGTTCGATGGCGACGCTGAGATAGGTGTCGGCGGTCAGCACAATGCTGGAGTGGCCGAGCTGGTCGGCGATGGTCTTCAGGTCCGCGCCTGCCAGCAGCATGAGCGTTGCCGCGCCATGGCGCAGATCGTGCAGCCGTACCGGTGGCAGCCCGGCGTCGGCTACAAGCTTGTTGAAGGTCCGGGTCAGGTTCTCGGGGCAGAGCGGCCCACCACCAGGTGCGGTGAACACGTACCCGCTCAGGGTGATCCCGCGAGCCCGGGCATCACGCTGCTGGGCCGAGCGGTGCGCGCGCAGTAACGCGATGGTCGCCGGGTCCAAGGCGACCGCGCGGCGGCTCGCCGGGGTCTTCAGCGGGCAGGCGGTCAGTTTCCCGCCGATGTGCTGGACCTGGCGGGTGACGTAGGCCAGTCCGGCGTCCAGATCCAGGTCGGCCCAGCACAGCCCGCAGGCCTCGCCGCGGCGCAGCCCGCGCAGCGCGATCAGCTGGTAGGCGGCGAACAGTCGGTGGTTGCGGGCCGATTTCAGGAACCGGCGAGTCTGGGCGGTAGTCCAGACTGCAACCGGCGGGCGGTCCCCGGCGCGCTGCCACTCCCGGACCCGGCGGCGGGTCCAGATCACCGCATGCGGCCGACGGCCTGCCGGCACCTGGAGGTACCGGGCAGGGTTATCAGTGATCAGTTTCTCGCGGACAGCGGCGTTCAGCGCCGACCGCAGCGTGCAGTACACCCGCCGGACGGTCGCCTCGGTCGTCCCTGCCTCCAGCATGTCGGCGAACAGCCGCTGCAGGCGGGCGACGTCGAGGTCGGTGAGCAGTACGCCGCGCAGCCGCGGGCGCAGGTGACAGCGCACGTGGCTCTGGTAGCCGCGGCGGGTGCTGTCACGCACCCGGGTCCTGCTGGTCAGCCAGGTGTCAAGCCACGCCACCACCGTCACCGCGCTCGGGCAGATGTCAGAGTGCGAGGGTGGCGAAGCGGGTGTACTCGACGGCCGCGTCAATAGCGTGGTGCCGGGTTGCGGCAATGAACCGTTGTGGCTGGTGCGTGGGCGCCTCCGGATCAGTCGCTGGAAAATGCCCAGGTGGGGAAGCCTGCTCCCCGTCGCTCGTGCTGCCTTGGTTCTCATCTGCTGTCGCCCTCCGTGCAGTTGGTGCCGGGCAGGGGCGCGCCGAGCAGCGTGAGCAGGCCTGCGGTGGGTACCTGGTACGTCCGGCCGATGCGCAGCACCGGGCAGGGGAATGTTCCCGCTTGGGCTAGCTCGTAGCTGCGGGTCCGTCCCATTCCGAGCGCCTTTCCGGCACTGACCAGATCCGTGACGGCCGGCAGCATCATCACTTCGGCCATAGTCATGCCGCTCGTGGCAATCGCAGCGCGCTGGCTGGTATCGGGCTGGCTGGGGCGCCTGCGCAGGGAGATCTTCATGGTTGCCTGCCTTCCTGATCGTCGGCTGCCCGCGCCCGCCGGGCCACGTCAGCCTTGCCGACCAGGAGCAGGCAGGTATTTCAACACGATGACGTACTGGACCCCCGCGGCGCTGGCAGGGACAGCTGCAGACTCGTCGCAGCGTCTAGGGTTTGGCTATGTCCCCGTCGGTGTCGGTTCCTGAGAAGACGCTTGAGCACTGGTCGAGCATGTACGTGACGTACCGCTACCGTTCCAATGTCGCGTTGTGGTGGCCTGCTAGCGGTGAGGACATCGATTTTGGCTGGCTGCCCAGGACACCTGGCAAGGCCGTGCAGCTGGAACTGAAAACGACGACGGTCGCGGGCGCCTGGCGACACGATGTGCGGGTGGATCTGGGCCAGCTGCGGGAGTACCTCCAGCGCCCGTTAGGACATCAGCCGTTCTATGCGTTCCCGAAGCCGGACTGGGACGGGTATCTAACTGCGGTAGCGGATGCCAACGGTCGTCCAGTGACGGAGCTTGGGTTCGCGCGCAGCGGAGCCAAATGGTGGTTCGCGGACTGGATGGTCGTCTTGACGGCTGAGGAAGTGGCGGCAGCGTTGCAGCAGGAACTGGCGGCGCACGGCTCGGCGGACCGAGGCACAAGGAAACGGCTAGTTCGATTCGACTTGCGGAACTCCACGGCTGACCCGACGGCTACGTGGGGTTCCAGCGGGGTTACTGCCACACCCGTCGGCTGGCGCCAGTTCTGGTCTGAGCTCGAGGAGTGCGGGCGTCCCCGGTGGCCCCAGCTGATCCGCCTGCCGGAGCGAGTCGCCCGCACCCGGGGCCCCTATCTGCCGTCACAAGTCGTCTGGCTGCTCCGGGAAGCGGCGAATACAGCCGTTGATAGCAGATGGGACGACGAGCCTTTCGTAACTCTTGTGCCCGATGCTGACGGGAATTTTCAGATGGCCACAGTATCCGAAGCTGACTATGGGGAGCCAGGTCAAGAAAGGTCTGATCCGCTAACTGACGGTGAATCAGGCCAAGAGGACGACCCCGGCGCAGACGAAGATGGGGCTGGCGAGGCCAGCCAGCACCGCCTGGTTGTCTTCATCGATGCTCAGGCGCTGTTCGGCGGAAGATCACGGCCTCGCCGAGGCTGAACCCCGTTTAGAGGGAGTGTGAGGGATGCGCAGTACCTTCAGCGCTCCCTGTCCGCGTTCGCGTGGTCAGGTGTCAACGACGCTCGAATTCAAGCGGCGACGACAGTCAGGCGGCTGGGGCGATGCGCTGGCCGCGGCAGTGCCGCGGCCGAGCTGGCACCGGCTGGCTGCCTGGCCGCCGCGATCCCGGCCGCTCCCTGGCGGCGTGCCGAGCGGAAGCAGGGAACAGCAGGGCGGCGGTGCTGTCCGCGGCAGCGCGGGCAGTTTCGGGCAAAACGCTCGTATACGTGTCTGCGGTCAGCGTGATCGTGGAGTGTCCGAGCTGGTCCTGGACGATCTTAAGGTCGGTCCCCGCGGCCAGGGCAAGGGTGGCAGCGCCGTGCCGCAGCCCGTGCAAGGTGACTGGCGGCAGCCCGGATTCGGTGACCAGGATGCGGAACATGCGGGTCAGCCGATCCGGTCCGATAGGTTTCCCTATCGCTGTTGTGAACACGTACCCGGAGTCGGCCCATCGCGTTCCGGCGGCTGATCGCTCGGCTTGCTGTCGCACGCGGTGGGCGCGCAGAGCCGCGATCGTCGTCTTGTCCAGCGCGATGACCCGCGATCCGGCGTCGGTTTTCGGCGGCCCGGCTATCAGGCGACCGCCGAGCTGCTGCAGCTGCCCGGTCACGGTAAGCGTCCCAGCGTCGAGGTCAAGGTCGCTCCACCGCAGGCCCGCGGCCTCGCCGCGGCGCAGCCCCCGCAGGGCAACCAGGTGGAACAGCGCATAGAGCCGGTGACCGTGTACGTGAGCCAGGAAGAAGGCGGTCTGCTTGGCGGTCCACACCCCGACTACCGGCCGCCATCCCTCCCGTTCCCAGCGCTCCGTCAAGGCCGGGGTCCATACTTGCGGACGGGGCCTCGCCGCGGCGGGCAGCTCTGGCCACCGGCCGGGATTGGCCGCGATCAGCCCCGTGCGGACCGCAGCGTTCAGCGCGGCACGCAAGGTGGCGTGGATCCGGCGCAACGTCGCTGCGCTCACCGGCCGGCCCAGGGCTGCGTCACCGCGGATGATCGCGGTGAACATCGCCTGGACATCGGCCGATGACAACTCCGCCAGCGATATGCCGCCCAGGTACGGGATCAAGTAGCCCCTCACATGCGCGGCGTACCCGCGGATGGTCGAGGCACGCAGCGACACCCGAGACGCCAGCCACCGCTCCAGCCACTCCCCCGTCCGCAGCCCAGGCTCGTGCCCCGGAGCAGGACCCGAGAGCGCCTGCAGCGCTGCGATCGCCGCCTGTCTGCTCGCAAACCCGCCGCGGCGTACACGCCGCCTGTTGCCTCCCTGTGACGGCAGTTCCGCGCTGAAGTACCACGTGCCGTGGCGCCGCGACCGTAGTTCCGGGCAGCGCGCGCCGAGCAGCCTGCCGGTCGCCTGGTTCCGGCAGCCGCACCGCCGGAACACCGAACCATGATCCACGTCTCCTCCCCCGAGGCCAGATCGAATCCCACTGGCATCACCATGCACACGGGTAACAAAGAGACAGCTCCACGATCCCTCAGCGGATCAGCTGAAGAGCGCGGTGCGAGTCGAAAAATCACTTCTCGGCAAGCAGAGCAGGTTCGGACCGGCCAAGAGCCTGCACATCCCACCGGTCAACAAGAACCAGCAGCCCGTTCGACGTAACGACGGCATGCCGCGCGAGCGACCTAAGTAAACGGCCTGGCCGGTGATAGCCAACTTGAGGGTCAGTCTCGCGTAGTCAGCGAATGGGTAGCCTCAAGGCCAGGACGGATGGCGGAGTCGCGCTCGGCTGGTTGAGAAGTTAATAGCGGCAGCGCGGGGGCTGATGTGAAGGCAGATGTTTGATTGCCGCAAGGGTTACCATATAGTGATAAATTGTATAATTGGAAGCCGTGTTCCAGCCACCGTTGTTGCGTGGTCATCGCATGCGCTGCAAGGTGATCGTTTGGACACGCTGAGCCTCTTTCCGACTGTCATCACTTCGTGGATAATTCGTTCATGGTGGCCGGGAAGCGAATCCGTTGAGCAGCGGTTCCGAGGGAAGGATACTGCCGCTCAACGGGTTCCTGTTGAGACCCGATGCGACACCGGCAAATGCCTGGTCGGACAACGCGTCAGCGAACTTAGAGATCTTCTCCTGGGAAAATGGCCACCTGGCTGCATTAGGCCCAAGCGACGCGGAGTTGCTGGAAGTAGCCGTCGAAGGAGACGTCGTAGTGGCGTTGCTGAGACGGTTCGCGTCGCCACCGGGATGGCAGGAATTTATCAAGGATGCATTTGATCTTGTCGATTTCGGGTCTGCCCGCCTATCTCTTGGGGCTGCCGTGTTCTGCGCGGTACCTGCGGCTGCCAACAGTACTGAGGTCAGGTGGGTCGCCTGGACCTTCGGCAGCGTGGGTCGTGCGCTCCGGCGGACTGCCCAGGACCCGAGGGGATTGCTTGCCGTCCTCAACCTGCTCGTCGAACCGCTCGCGAAGCCAGAGGACACTGTCGAGAGCCAGGGCCAGCGTCGCCGTGGTCCTCAGCTACGGGAGATGAGGTATAGGACGACCTCGCCCTACACTCAGCAAACCGGTCACCGCGCCTCCCGCGACATACCTGTCGAAGGCTTTCGGGTTGACCGGATGAGCGACCTCATCGCAGCTGTGGGTGGCACTGGGGCAGATCCGGCATTAATGACCTCCACACTACTGGGAGGACGGTCGCTGCGGTTCCGGGCACTGGTCAGCAGCGTAAGCCAGCTGACCGACCTGGCTTCGATTGCATTCGAACGCTCTGGCGCCTCCGAGTACAAGGATACGTTCAGCTGGATTGACAACATCCGCCTGGTCGATGATCCAGTACTCGTTAGCGAGCTGCGGCTGCAGCTCGCTAACGAGATCAGAGAGAATCCTGAGAGCTCTCTGATTGACACTATCTTGCCGGATGACCTGATCGAAGCGGGAGAGGACCGCTCCATCAAGTACATCCTGTTTCCGCGCGAGCGCAGAAATGGTGCGAGAAACGTCACGCTAGCGATGGCCAGAGTTAGTAGGCTCCTAAGTCAACTGGGAGATCGCGCCGTCAAGGATGCTGGCCTGGACGCTGAGCTGCGATTTCTGGACGAGTCCGGAGAACTCATAGGGTCGGCAACAGTTCTTGAGTGCATCAGCGCCACTCTCCGGAGAGGTGATGGCGAATTCATCACTTACGACGGCGACTTCTATGTCGTGGACCGCTCATTCGTATCACGGATCGATGCAGGGATCAGTAGGATTCCAACTTCTAACGCGCGGTACCCACCTTATGGCGGCGAAACGGAGCCGGACTACAATGAAAAGACGGCGAGCGACTTCCCAGATGAATTCGTCCTGCTGGACCGGGCAATGATCGAGCTGCCGGACGAGCATGGCATAGAGGCAGCCGACCTCGTTTCTTCCTCCGGTGCTCTTGTTCATGTGAAGCGCAAGGGAAAGTCCTCGACCCTGAGTCACCTTTTCCTGCAAGTAGCCAACAGCTGCGAACTGCTGCGACGGTCGGAATCCGCCTGGTACCAGCTATCTTCGCTCATACGCGAACACGCAGAAAGCGACCGGATCGTCGCATCGATTGAGGCTGCGCATGAGGCTGCTCAGAAGCGCGAATCTGAGCTTGAGGTAACATTCGCATTTCTTGGCAATTGGAGAGGGAGGACTATCACGAGCCTGCCCCTGTTCTCCAGGATCAGCATGGTAAACGAGGCACGACGGGTCTCCAACCTCGGCTTTAGGCCCACAGTAGCCATGATCTCTATAAGATAAGTACTCTTCAGGCGTTATCGCGGAGCCCGGACGCTTGATCACGCCCACGTCTCGCACCTCCGCAGAAAGAGGCGCCACGCCGCTTCCAGACCCCGCGCGGCGGCGCGGACCTGAAATGCGCGGCTGCATTATCTTGAGGCGGATACGGCGGGCCCGGGAGCGGGATGAAGATCAGCGCCGGACGCTGGCCGCATCGCTTCGATATCGGAACATCGCGTAGCACGAGTGCGGCACGACGCGGGTTTCGGCAGCAGGATTACGGCGGCTCGCCAAAGCGCAGGTCAGCCAGGAGGTTGGGCAGCAGGACCTCTTCAAAGGTAGCTAGTCCACGTGCGCGCATAGCCGTGGCCAGTGCTGGCTCCCATGGCGTGTCCGGGACCTGAGTGAGAGGAACTCCACTGCCGCTGCGGAGCGACTTTTCGTAGTCACGGGCGCCCATGCGCCACAGGCAGGAGGACGGTGCTGCGCGGAGAACGGCGGAGACGTGCGCGATGCCGGCTGCGTCAAAGTCCGCGCGTAGCGCTACCTTCCAGCGGGCGTCGAAAAGGCGAGCGATAGCGTCAGCCTCGACTGCCGATGGCGTACCGGACATGCACAGGAGACGTACCGGCACTCCGGTCGCCGCGAGGTCTGCTGCGGCTGTCGCGACGGAGGGGTTCTCGGTGACGAACACCCAGGGGCGGGTGATAGGGCCAGGCTGCCATCGGCAGCTAGTGAGTTCTCTTGGCGGGAGGGTCACCGCGGCGCCAGCTGGCAGTTGCCAGCCGACGGGGTAGATGCCGACCGCAATGAGCCCGCCGGTCAGGTCGTCGCAGTCCACGCCGACCGCCGCCCAGGCCGCGCGAGGACGCTGGGTGAACGATGTGATGCCGGCTGCTGACATCAGCGCTAGCACGAGCGCGGCGAGCGGCTCACCCTCGTCGAGGGCGTGCGGGTTGAGTGTGATGTTGGCGGCGAGCACTCGGCGGTCCAGCCGGGTTCCAATCTCGGGGAGTGCATCGAGTACTGCGAGTGCCTGCGCGAGCTGTTCGTCAGCGTCGTCGGCCGCGTGCAGTTTTGCCATCCACCCTGCCCTGTGCAGACCCGCCAGTACTTGGTCCCACATGGCCGCGACTGGCGAGGGCGACGATGCGGCCCAGGCGCCGCCGAGGGTTGCAAGGTGCTGCTCGAAGCGGTGCCGGTCGTCACGACGACGGGCGCGGACGGCCAGCTGGCGTCCCAGTGCATGTGCGGCGACCGCCCCTGGCGTAAGTGCTGGCCCGTGCCGACGAACAGCCGCCGATAGCTGAGTGAGGCTGATACGTCGCGACTGACCAGCGATGAGCGGGCGGCCAGGCACGAGACCGAGAACGGCAGCCCGTTGTTCGGGCGCCGTCGGCGCCTTTACCGTCACAGTGCCCTCTGCCATTGCCGGATCGCCGCGCCGGTCGGCGATTGCGGCTACCTGCTGCCAGAGCCACAGGAGGTCATCGCCCATTAGGGGGGGCATGCTGGCGCCCTGGCATCCGCCGTCGCACAACGGGCATGCCGTCATGTGCTGCGTGGGTCATTGGCGCGGGCATCGTCGGCAGGCAGAGGGACGAGGCCCCGCACCAGCATTGGGAATCCGACGACGGTCGTGTCGAGGGCTGCTTCCAGGTCCCATGCGTCGATGCCGTCCCACGCGCCCGGCGCGCCGTCCCACAGGTAGGAGGTGCAGATGAGGTCGAGATCGAGCGTCGCGAGGTACCGGGCGAGGCCTTCACGGCCCTGCTCGTCTACCTCGGCCGGAACCTCATCCAACGCCGCCAGCCGCAGGACGCTCTCACCGAGCCGGTCATAGCCCGCGGCGATCGCGGCGAGCATAGGCGCGAGTACTACAAGGCGCCGCTCGCCGCCGGACAGGCCCGTTCGGGGCGTCCAGCTGACGGTCGTGCCATCAGGGCGGTGGATCTCGTAGGTGACATCAACCCATTCGCGGATGTTCACTGCGGCGGCGACCTTGTCGGGCATCGTGTCGCCGTCTGCCGCGTTGATCAGTGCCTGCAGCGCCTGGCTCACCGCGGCGTCCTGTTCTGGGGTGCGGTCACCTTCGAAAATCTTGCATGCCAGCTCGTAGACGGTCCGAGCGTGCTCTGACATGTCAGAGGCAAGGCTGACGCGGACCTGGACGCTTAGCTGGCTGGACGCGGCGGCGGCACGCATCTTGCGGTTGACTTCCCTAGTCCAGTCGTGCATGCGCACCCAGCCTGTGCGGATCGCGGTCGGGAGGAGGCCGACGACGAAGTCGCGCAGTGCCTTCTCCTCCGCCGCTGCCAAAGCGGCCTCCGCACCGTCCGCGAGCGCGGTCGCACGGGCGGCCGCGCGCGCCGGGGTAAACGAGTCCTCACCATATCTGAATACGTACGTGTCCAGCTCGCCCAGCGGGTCGCCGCTACCGAGCGCCCAGGATCCGGCCAGGTGCGCGCGGGTCTCGTCGTACCGGTCTCTCAGCGTCCTCTTCGTGTATGACTTCGCGGATTTCAGGGCAGCAGCAACGTCGGTCAGCAGACGGTCGCCGCCGGGCCGAGCGCCCGCGAAGACTGCATCGACGACTCCGGGGACGTCCAGCAACTGGTTCAGCTGTCGCGTTCGCTGACCAACGAGCGGCAGTGCTTCGTCTGCTTTCTCCCGAGCTCCGCGCAGCTGTTCGGTGAGCGTTGCGATGTCCCGGTCGAGGCCTTCGCGTTCGTCGTTTGCCGGCCCGAGTTGCTCGAGCATCTCCGCGAGCTTCCGTTTAGCCTTGCTGTGCTGCTCCAGCGCCTCGCCGGGGGCTGCGCCAGCCTTCTCGCGCCGTCCGTCCAGTTCACCTTGCGTCCGGGTCGCTGTTGCCGCAGCGGCTTGGGCTTTGCCCAGCAGCTCTGTCAGCCCTGCAGGACCATCGTCGCTGGTGGCTGCCGTGCGCAGCCGGCCAATTCTGGGTGCGAAACGGTCCGCTAGCTCGTCGGCGCAACTCCTCAAGACGCTGGCTGCGCCTCGCGCCGTCATCTCCACGTCGGCCAGCTTGTCCAGGGCTGCTGGCAGCCCGCGGGAGCGAGTGCGCTCGGCCCATTCCTCGCGTAGTAGCCGGTGCTCGCTCCGCTGCCGACGTGCTTTCTCGTTCGCGTTGTGCAGTTCCGTTGTGAGCTCGGCCACCTCGACGGCCTTGGCGGCACGGCCCGCTTCGGCTGTGCGCAGGGGTTGCCGCCGCGGGAACAGGCCGACCGCGCGCAAGAGCTGAGCTGCCTCCGCCCGGAAGGCTTGTGCGCGACTCGTCGCGTCCTCAGCCTGCGACTCCAGCTCAGTGGCCTCAACATCATACTGTTCGGCCTGGGCAAGCGCCGCTGCGCGACGTTGCCGTGCGCCGATGTGCTGCGCTGGCGGCAAGGTCGCCATCCCTGGTACTAGGGCTGGAGCGCCGAAGGCAACCCCGGCGCGGAAGGTTCCGTCACGGCCGATGACGAGAGCTGCTCCGTGTACTTCGGAGGCGGCGGAATCGACGAGCGTGACTCGCTCAAGCACGGCCGCCGCGGTATTGGCAAGCGGGTGCTCTGGATCGACTGTGAGCGCTGTCGTCAGGTTGTGCGGCATGGGCAGGCCGTGGGCTCCGACCTGCCACGCCCTCGTTGTCACAGCTGACGCGGTCAGCGTGGCGCCGAGCAGGCCGGCGGCAGCTAGCGCGGCTTCCAGTGCCGGGCGCGCGGCCTCATCGAAGGAGGGCTGCCAGTCGAGGGCCGAGCCCAGCGCTGTTTCGTCTGTGCTGTCGCCTGCCCAGGCCGGTCGCGGCAATGCGAGCAGCTTCCCGCCGCGAAGCGCGGCGGCTTGGGCCCGAAGCTGTTTCGCGTCGCGGCGTAGGTCATTGGCAGCTTTCTCAGCGGCGTGCGCGTAGGCGCGCAATCGGCCCGCCCGAATGTTCGCACGGGTCGAGGCAACGCCGGCGAAGCTTTCAGCTGCATCGAGAACCTGCGCCGGCTCAGCATCCCGCAGCGTCTCCGCGTCGACGGCATCCCAGCCCTCGGCATCATTAGCGAGCTCTGCACCCTCGTCCGGCACCTCTGCCGGGAGACTCGCGAGCAACTGGTTGGCGCCCGTCCACTCGACGACTTCGCCGATCAGCTTGGCTGCAGCCGCTTCTGCCGTCTGGGTGAGCTGGCGCAGTCGCTGCTCGTTGGTGTCCAGGCGCTCGTTGAGGTCTGCAGCCTTTTCCTCAGCCGCGCGGGCTAGCGCGTCGGCGGCCGTGACTGGCTCGTGGTCGGCCAGGGCGAGGGATGCGGACTCCGCGTGCGCAGTGTGTGCAGCAGCGGCGGAGCGCCATGCCATGACCGCTTCGGCGATGAGCTTCTCGTCGCTGGTGATCGTGACGAGTGGGCCGGCGTCAACCATGAGGTCACCGACGGTGAGCACCGCTCGCGGCGCCCGTGTCCATGTCACCAGCGGCTCGAGTCCGGCCACCTCCGGATCGGCGTTGCTGGCGCGCTCCTGAACTGCGCAGATATCAGCGCGAAGCTCTTCCAGAGACGAGTCCAGGCTGGCGCTGGCCGTGCGCGTCTCCCGCGCTGCGGATGCCAGCGCTTCCCACCTTGTGTCGGCGGTGTCCTGCTCGGCACGCAACTGCTCCCCGAGGGCGGCCAGCGCGCCGGCAGCCTGATAGGCATCGCTGGCTTCCAGCCCCCTGATAAGCCCTTCCTGCTGTCTCCCGGACTCGGCCAGAGCGTCAACCCTTTTCTTAGCTTCCTTGTGAGCAATCCGGGCACGTCCGAGCTTGCTGTCGATACGGCTGGTCTCTTGCTGACGACGGCGAAGCTCATCTCGGGCGTCGTTAGCTTCCGTGAGTGCAGCACGAAGTATTTCGGCGGCATGACCGGCCCACACTGCCGCGAAGTCCGTGATGACCTTCGCGTTATCCCGGTCGCGGTCGAAGGCCCTGCGGGTCTCGGCGCTCTCCGCTAATGCCTCCGCGGTCGCGCTGATGACGTCGTCGGCGACACCCGGGAGGGCGTCCCGCAGCGCGTCGCGGGCCTGCTGCGGGCTCAGGTCGCCCAGCAGGTTCGGGTTGCGCACCTGACGGATGCGCCCGGCCAGCAGCCTCGCCTCGGCGGCACTAGTACGCAGCATCCGCGCTGCCAGGTCGGCAACGTACTCGTCCTCATCGGCGAACACCTGGCCGCCGACGGCCGAGACAATATTGACGAACTCGTCGAGGGACAGCGCGCTGCGCCCCTCCCCCATCAGCGGCACGTTAGTAACCGGGCGGCCGGGCAGCCTGAACGGGACTATCTTCACCGGCGGTGAGGAGCCCTCGGAGAACTGCAGCCGCACCCCGTAGGACAGCTCGCCCTGTCCTTCTGGGCCCGCGAACGTCAGCCACACGTATCCGACTCGGCGCCGGACACCATTTGCGCCCTCACGCATCAGCGATGTCCAGGTCGTCTGCCGCGCTTTCCCGGCGCCCAGCAGCCGGGAATTCAGGTCCAGTAAATATGGCCAGAGAGCTTCCAGCGCGGTTGTCTTGCCAGTGCCGTTCGGACCGCGCATCAGCAGACGGCCGCTGTTCGCGTCCATCAGCAGGTCGCCGAACCGCCACACATTCGACAGCCCCGCAGCGACAAGCCGCCAGCGGCGGCCGAACCTGTCTGCGGAGGCCGGCGTCTCCTCCTCTTCCCCGGGCAGCGACGGCACGGTCACGAGCGAAGCGTCGAGGCTCACGAAACCTCCTGTACGTTTGCGGGCTTCAGAGGCGGACCGCTGACGGCGCGGGCCAGCGGTTGCCCGTCTCCTTGCCTGCTGCGCCGCGAGTGCGCCGATGCCGAGGGCTGCGCCGACCAGCGAGCCGTCGCTGGGGAGAACCACCACGTGGACGCGTCGTCCAGCGCGACGCGTACGAGATCGAGCCCGGTGAGCAGTGCCTGGACCTCAGCCAGCAACTCGCCAGGACTCTCGACCAGGTCTGCGCGCCACCCGCCCCGGCCTGCACCAAACTGTTCGGCAAGCTCAGCGAGGTGAGCCCCCACCTCTGTCTTGGCCATACCGAGCCAGCCGGGTCTGTCCTGGTCTGCGAGGGCACTCGTTGGCACCCGGCCGCACAGCAGCAGCGCTGCATGGGGCACGGTTCCCGGCGAGGGGAATGGCACCGGGCCGAGCTCACGGTCGTACCGGAACGCCTCGCCTGGCACCACAAACGCGGCGCCTTCACTGCGGCGTTCCAGGTGCAGCCCGAACGCCTTGGCGAGCTGCTCGCCATCATCACCCCGGACCCTCCGGCGCATCCAGTCCGCCTCGGCCTCGTCCAGATCGGCGGTATAAACCAGCGTGTCGTCGACCAGGCGGCGGCGCATGCGCCGGCCAGTGTCCGCCTCAGCTTCTACTTGGCGGAGCCAGCCACGCGGATCGGCAGCTACGTCGGCTGCGCCGAAGTTCGCAATAACGTGCAGCAGCCGGGTGTGGTGGACCGCGAGCAGCACCGGCGGCTCATCATCACGCAGGAAGCTCTGCGCGTCGCCGTCGACTTGCTCGACGACGCCCCGGTCATCGAGCAGCTTCAGGGCCTGCACAATCGCCCGGCGTTCGGTGATGTCGCCAGTCACAGTCACCCCGGCCTCAGCGGCCGCTGTCTTCGCGGCCGCGACAAGCTTGCCAAGGCCGACCGCCGGCGGCATCGCCTCAGCCGCAGCGACCAGCAGGAAGAACCATGTGCATGCCAGCCGCGACGGGGCCAGCGCCGCCCAGGCGTCGCGCCGCACCGGAGGCGACTTCCGGAGCCGGACCAGATCGCGCTCGATCACCAGCGCCCAGCCAAGACGACCAAGCGCGCTGGTGATCTCGGGCAGGTTCCGCCGCACCTTTGCCATCGCATCATCGTCGCGGCCCGCGATAAGCCAGGGCCGAAGCGCGAGAAGCCGCAGCACCTCGGCCGCCTCGACCCCGCCTTCCGGCGACCAGGCGCGTCGCGGGCGGCCCGCGGAAGATGGCAGCGCTGAGTCTGCGTCGGTCATGCGGCACCTTCCACGACGATCAGCGGACGCGCCGCGCGGTCCTGGGTAAGTGCGAGTGTCGGCTCAGCAGCCGCCGAGCCCTGCTGGTGGAATACAGGCACACGACCGGGCAGTAACACGCGCCA
>Ga0335074_10009028_pt1 | contig 13894 bp, 11 predicted proteins | sample Lox_Sample_23_FD_206715 | JGI IMG/M metagenome (GOLD analysis project Ga0335074, IMG submission 206715) | Soil microbial communities from Loxahatchee National Wildlife Refuge, Florida, United States - Lox_Sample_2.3 | ecosystem: Environmental > Terrestrial > Soil > Wetlands | place: USA...
CCGGGGTCCCCAGGAAGACGATCCGTTCGTTGAGCAGTCGGCTGTAGATGTCGAACGCGCGCTCCCCGCGGGAGGTCTGCTCGACAACCATGGGTACGAGTGGGCTCATGGTCCTCGCTTCTTTTCTCTTCCTGGTCTGAAGTCCTGCCGACTCTAGCAATCGGTTTCGGGCCGTCAGCCGGGGGTGGACGGTGGGGCAGGTCCCGCCCGGCCTTGGGGTGCCGGGCTTGTAGTTGGCGGGCGTCCTCGGACGTCTCACCCGGGCCGGCGCGCGCGATCACCCCACGCGGGTCGCGATTGTCCCCCGTGGGAGGACATATTCGACCCGCGGCGTGTGGGAGCGGGGTCCGTTACGAGCCCGGGGTCCAGATCTGTCCGGACCCCGACGCCTTGGCGTCTTCCTTGCCGGGGGTCCACAACTTGTCGCGGGCCTGGGCCTGCTCGACGCTGATCGGCTTGGCCTCCTTGACCATCAGCTCGACGGCCTGGCGGGCGGCGACCTCGTCGCGCAGGCGCTGCAGGCGCCCGGTCGAGCGCAGTTGCCCGAGCAGCTTCTCAGGCGTCGACTTGCCCCTCTCGGCTGAGGACTCGAGTGAGCTCAGGAGCTCTTCGTCGCTCGGCTCGATCCCCTCGGCCGCCACCACGGCGGCGATCACGGCCTCGCGTCGCAGCTGCTGCTCGGCCTCGGGCTCGGCCTCGTGCGCGAGCGCCTCTTCATCGCGCCCGGTGATCCGCAGGTAGGCCTCCTTGGAGATCCCCTGACGCTCGAGCGCGTTCATCGTGTCCTCCACCATCTCGTGAGCACGAGCGTGGACCAGCTGGGAGGGCACCTCGATCTCGGCCTCGGCTACGGCGGCGTCGACGACGGCCCGCTCGAACTCGTGCTCGATGTTGTGTTCCTCGACCTCCTTCAACCGCTCCCCGATATCGTCGCGCAGCTCCTGCAGGGTGTCGAAGCCGCCGGCCTCGGAGGCGAAATCGTCGTCGAGCTCGGGGAGGCGCTTGGCCTTGACCTCGGTGACCTTGACCTGAAAGGCAGCCTGCTTGCCGGCCAGGTGCTCGACGTACTCCTCCGGAAACGTGACCTCGACGACGCGCTCGTCGCCGGCCGACGTGCCGACGAGCTGCTCCTCGAAGCCCGGGATGAGACGCCCGGAACCGAGCTCGAGCAGCTGGTCACGCGCCTCTCCCCCGGCGAACGGCTCGCCATCGAGCTCGCCAACGTAGTCGATCACCACGTGGTCGCCGTTCTCGGCCGCGCGCTCGACTGTCTCCAGCGTCGCCATCCGGTCGCGCAGCCGCTCGATCTCCTGATCGATCGCGGCCTGGTCGGGTTCCGGCTCCCGGCGCCCAACCTCGAGGCCCTTGTACTCGCCGAGCTTGGCGGGCGGCCGGACGCCGATCTCGATTGAGAAGGAAAGGGGCTCGCCCTCCGGCGGAAGGTCGCCGAGGTTGAGGTCGGGCTCACCTACCGGGGTGATCCCAGACTCGTCGATGGCGTCGACGTACCAGGCGCCGAGCGACTTGCGCAGTGCCTCGTCGAGCACGTAGTCGCGGCCAAGACGGCGGATGACAACGGGAGCCGGCACCTTCCCCTTGCGAAAGCCGGGGATCCGCAGCTGACGGCCCAGCTCCCGCGCCGCCTGTTCGATGCGACGCTCCACCTCCTCGGGCGCAACCTCCGCTTCCACGCGCACGCGTGACTCTGGCAGCTCGGTGACGCTGGTCTTGACGGAGGCCATGGCCAGGACGATAGCTTGAGCGCGTGCGTGGATACGTCCTGCAACGAACCGCCGGGAGGCTGCTCACCGGGCCGCTCGCGTTCTTCCTCTCCGGGCTGATCGATTTCCTACTTGCGGTTCCACTGCTGCTTGCGTGGGTTTGGACCTCTACCATCGGGCCCCGATGTTTGCGCGTGTTCTCGTCTGCGGCTTCCGACGATCCACGCTCGCACTCCTCCTGATCGTGGTCGCGGTGGGCTCGGTCTGGGCGCTGCCCGCGAGCGCACAGGCGTCGTCGACCCAGACGTCGATCCTGATGGACGACGACCAGCTGATCTACGCCTCATCGGCCCACGTCAAGCAGGTCATGGAGGAGATCGCCGCGCTGGGCATCAACACCGTCAAGGTCTCGATGGTGTGGGCGCTGGTGGCGCCCGATGCCAATTCCACCAAGGAGCCGAGCTTCGATGCCACGAACCCGAACGCCTATCCCAACGGTGCCTGGAGCCGCTACGACCTGGTCGTGAAGCTCGCCCAGGAGCTGAACATGGGCGTCTACTTCCAGCTGACCGGTCCGGCGCCGGCTTGGGCGGTGGCCAAGGGCAACCCGCCGGCCGGCGGTCACAGCTGGTCCTACGAGCCCAATCCCCGGGAGTTCGAGCAGTTCGCCGAGGCGGTGGGCACCCGCTACTCCGGAAGTTTCGTCCCACCCTCGAACAAGTCGGGCTCCGCCAGTGGGATCACCCTGCCGCTGCCCGTCACCGGGCTCAACCTGGACAACCCGCTCGTCTCCTCGACAGCGCCCACCACGCCGGGCGCCCTCCCTCGCGTCGAGTGGTGGGGGATCTGGAACGAGCCTAACGAGATCGGCTGGCTCAGTCCCCAGGTCCGGAAGGTCGATCACCACTGGGTCCCCTACTCCCCCGTACTCGACCGCCAGCTCACCGACGCCGGGTACGCCGGGCTGGTGGCCACGGGCCACGGCTCGGACACGATCCTGATCGCCGAGACGGCCTCCGGCGGCCAGACCCAGCCAATCCCGTTCGTGCGCGCGTACTACTGCGTGGGCTCCAGCTGGCGCCCGCTGCGCGGGTCGGCAGCGGCCGCTCTCGACTGCCCTACCTCGGGCTCCCCGTCGAAGTTCGTGGCCGAGAACCCGGGCCTGTTCCATTCGGCCGGATTCGCGCACCACCCCTACTCGTTCGATCAGCCCCCGAACCTCACGTTCAAGACCAACCCCGGGATCATCATGCTGGCCAACCTGGGCGTGTTCGAGCGAGCCCTGGATCGGATCTTCCACGCCTACGACCAGCCGACCGGCTTCCCGCTCTACTTGACTGAATGGGGGTACAAGACCAATCCCCCCAACCCGTTCGTGCACACCTCGCTGACCGAGCAGGCCGACTGGCTCAACGAGGGCGAGTACATGACCTACAACGATCCGCGAGTCAAAGCGCTGGCCCAGTTCCTGCTCGTCGACGACACCCCCCGCCAGGGCGCGGTACCCGGCACGCTCTCTTATTGGAGCACCTTCCAGACCGGGCTGCTCTACGCCAACGGCAAGGCCAAGCCCTCCTACGCCGCCTTCCGGCTCCCGATCTGGGTCCCCGACGCGCACTCCGGCCCCGCGGTGACCGTTTGGGGCGAGCTGCGCCCTGCGGCCCATGCGGGCGACCAGGTGGCGACGCTCGAGTTCCGCACCTCCAGCCTCGGCCAGTGGAGCAACCTGCGCAGCATCGAGACGGGCAACCCGGAGGGCTACCTGCTCTCGCACGTGGACATCCCGCAGGGCGGCCAGGTCCGGCTGGCCTGGCCTGACCCCGTCTCGAACGAGATCGACTACAGCCGCACCGTGGATATCAAGTGAGCCCCGAGCGCACACCGGTGCGCGCGGGCCGCCGCACCCGAACCCCAAGGAGGGTGCGGCGGGGAATGCGATTCACCCGGAGAAGGTGACCGTCTCGGCGGCCAGCGTGTCGGGCGCCGTCGTGCCCGAGACGGCCCGCACCAGGTTGCGGACCTCGCGCAGCGCCACCGGCAACGTCGTCGTGTCGTAGGTCCGGGAGGCCTGGATGTCGGACAGAATGGCCAGGCATCGCTGGAGCGCGCTGCCATGCCCCGCCTCCCAGGCGGAGAACGCCTCCTCGCTGGTCGCGCCCGCGCCGGCCGCCTCCAGAACCTCCTGGGACAGCGCGCGCACCAGGCTCGCGAGGTCGTCACGCAGGGCGGCGCGAGCCAGGGCCTGCCAGCGGTTGTTGCGCGGCAGCTCCAGGATCCGGTCGCGCAACCAGCTCAGCTTGAGAGTGGCGTTGATGCGGAAGTTCGTCTCCATCACGACCTCAGGCTCGCGTCCGGTTGCAGCGGCCACCTCCACGATGTCGAACACCGGCAGCATCGACGGCATCGCGGCCACGTGCCGTGCCAGCTTGGCGGGCACGCCCGCCGCCGTCAGCTCGTGGGCTCGGGCCTCGAAGCTGGCCCGATCGTCCTCGGCGAGGATCTCGGGCATCGCCTGCCAGAGCATCCGGGCGCCCTCCTCGTAGCGGCGCACGAGCGCCTGGATGTCGATCGTCTTGGGGTTCGCCCGCACGAGCCAGCGGGCAGCCCGCTCGACCAGCCGGCGCCCCTCGATCAGCATCGAGAGCTGCGTCTCGGCGTCGACCTCGTTGTCGAGAGCCTCCACCTCGCTCCAGAAATCCCGCATCACGAACACCTCGCGAGCCACGGCATAGCCGCGGGCGAGGATCGACGGCGGCGCCCCGGTCTCCTCGGTGAGCCGGAAGGCGAACGTCGTCCCAGCCCGGTCCACAAGCTGGTTGGCGACGACGGTCGCGATGATCTCGCGGCGCAGGCGATGGGCGTGCATGCGCTCGCTGTAGCGCTCCGGGAGAGGCGGCGGGAAGTAGCGCTCGAGGTCGTGGCCGAGGTAGGGATCCTCGGGCAGGTTCGACTCGAGCAGCTCGGCGTAGAGGTGGATCTTGCAGTAGGCCATGACCACCGCGAGCTCGGGCGAGGTCAGCCCGCGTCCGGCGTTCTTGCGCTCGTTGATGACGGCGTCCGACGGCAGGAACTCGAGCTCGCGGTTCAGGCCTCCCACCTCCTCCAGATCACGGATCAGTCGCGCGTGCACATCGGCCATGCCGGGCGCCTGGTAGAGCGCCAGGGACAGCGCCTGCGTCTGCGTGTAGCTGCCATAGAGGACGCTCGAGGCGACGCCGTCGGTCATCTCGACGAGCAGCTCGTTGCGCTGCTTCTCGGTCAGGTCACCCGCCGAGACGAGCGCGTCGAGCAGGATCTTGATGTTGACCTCGTGGTCGGAGCAGTTGACGCCGGCCGCGTTATCGATCGCGTCCGTGTTGATCCGCCCCCCGGCCAAGGCGTACTCGATTCGGCCGCGTTGGGTGAAGCCGAGGTTCCCGCCCTCGCCGACGACCCGGCAGCGCAGCTCCGACCCGTTCACCCGGACCGCGTCGTTGGCCTTGTCGCCCACGTCCGCGCTTGACTCCTCGGTGGCCTTGACGTACGTGCCGATCCCGCCGTTCCAAAACAGGTCCACCGGAGCCTTCAGGATCGCCGAGATGAGCTCATTGGGCGAGAGCTCGTCGGCCTCGATCCCCAGCGCCTCCTTCACCGGGACGGAGATGGGGATCGACTTGGCGCTGCGCAGGTGGACGCCGCCGCCCTCGGAGATGAGCTCGGGGTTGTAGTCGTTCCACCCCGAGCCGGGCAGCTCGAACAGGCGCTTGCGTTCCTGGTAGCTGGCCGCTGGATCGGGGTCGGGGTCGAGGAACACGTGCATGTGGTTGAAGGCGGCGACCAGGCGGATGTGCTCGGAGAGCAGCATCCCGTTGCCGAACACGTCGCCGGCCATGTCACCGATCCCGACAGCGGTGAAGTCGTTGCTCTGGATGTCGGTCCCCAGCTCGCGGAAGTGCCGCGCGACCGACTCCCAGGCGCCCCGCGCGGTGATACCCATCGCCTTGTGGTCGTAGCCGCGGCTGCCGCCCGAGGCGAAGGCGTCACCAAGCCAGAAGCCGTACTGCGCCGACACGTCGTTGGCGATGTCGGAGAAAGTGGCGGTTCCCTTGTCGGCGGCGACGACGAGGTAGGGGTCGTCGTCGTCGTAGCGGATGACGCCGTCCGGCGGGACGACCTCGTTCTCGACGATGTTGTCGGTCAGGTCGAGCAGGCCACACAGGAACGTCCGGAAACAGGCGATCGCCTCTTCGGTCAGCGCATCGCGGCTGGGATCTTCAGGCGGGCGCTTGACGACGAAGCCGCCCTTGGACCCAACCGGCACGATCAGCGCGTTCTTGACCATCTGGGCCTTCATCAGGCCCAGGATCTCGGTGCGGAAGTCCTCGCGCCGGTCCGACCAGCGCAGACCGCCGCGGGCCACCTTGCCGCCGCGCAGGTGGACGCCCTCCACCCTCGGCGAATAGACGAAGATCTCGAAGCGCGGCCGTGGCAGCGGGAGCAGGGGGATGAGCTGCGGGTCGAGCTTGAAGCTCAGGTACTGCTTGGGACGGCCGTCGCGATCGTGCGTGAACTGGTTGGTACGCAGCATGGCGCGGACGACCGAGAGGAAGCTGCGCAGGATGCGATCCTGGTCGAGGCTCTGCACTGCGTCGATCCGCGCCTCGATGTCCTGGACGGTGTTCTCGGCTGTCTCGTCGTTGCGACGGTCCGGATCGAGGCGGGCATGGAACAACCGCACGAGCAGGGCGGCGATCTCCGGGTAGGCGACCAGCGTGCGCTCCATGTAGCTGTCGGAGAAGGCGATGCCCGCCTGCCGCAGATACTTGGCGATCGCGCGCAGGACGGTGATCTCGCGAGGGCCGAGACTGGCGCGCAGGACGAGGCCGTCGAGGCCGTCGTCCTCGAGCTCGCCGCGCCAGACGCCGAGGAAGGTCTCCTCGAACAGATCGGAGACCTGCTCCAGGTCCTGGATCTCGCAGCGCATCCCGAAGTCGTAGAGCCACACGGGCGGACTGTCGGTCGGCGAGATCTCGTAGGGCCGCTCGTCGATGACCCGCGCACCCATGTGCTCAAAGGTGGGCAGGACGTCGGACAGCGAGATGCTGGTGAGGCTGAACAGCTTGGCCCGGATGATCCCGTCAGGGGCCTCGAGCGGGCGATAGAGCCGCAGGATCGGCTCCTGGCGCTGCTCGAGCTCCTCGATGCGCTCGATGTCGCCGACCGCCGAGCGCGCCACCCAGTCGGCCTGGTAGGCGGGCGGGAAGGCCGACTCGAACCGTTTGCACTGGGCAATCCCGACCTGCTCGCCGTGCTCCTCGATCAGGGCATCGCGAAGATCGTCGGACCAGGCGCGGATGGCGCGCACGATCTCCTTCTCGATCTCCCGCTCGTCGTAGTCGTGGGGCACTCCGTGGGGGCAGTGGACGACGAAGTGCACGCGCGCCAGCACCGACTCGGACAGCTGGAGGCTCCAGTCGAAGTGGCTGCCGTTGAACGCCTCGAGCAGGATGTTGCCCGCGCGGATCCGGTTCTCGGTGTTGAAACGGTCGCGCGGGATCGTGACGATGCAGTCGACGAACCGCTCCAGCCGGTCGGCATGCGAGAACAGACGGACGCGCTGACGCTCGCCGAGGCCGAGGATCCCCATCGCGATCCGGAACAGCTCGTCCGGCTGGATCTGCAGCAGCGAGTCGCGCGGGTAGGTCTCGCAGATCTCCGTCAGCGCCTTGGCATCGTGGCTGTCAGGCGAGAAGCCGGCCCGCTCGAGCACGTAACGGACCCGCCCGCGCAGCAGGGGGACCTGAAGCGGGCTCTCCTTGTAGGCGGAGGAGGTGTATAGCCCAAGGAAGCGGCGCTCTCCGACGACCATGCCGTCCTTGTCGTAGCGCTTGACGCCGATGTAATCGAGGTAGACGGGGCGGTGGACGGTGGCGCGTGAGTTGGCCTTGGTGAGCAGGAGCGGGCTGTCGGCCGTGGCCAGGCTGCGGGCCCGCTCGCTCAATTGGGTCACCGGGGTGGCCGGCGTGCCGCGGAGGATCCCGAGCCCGCTCTCCGGTTCGGCCTCGAGGCGGTCAGCGACGCCATTCTCGTCGCGGACCAGGCGGTACTCGCGGTAGCCGAGGAAGATGAAGTGGTTGTCGGTGAGCCAGCGCAGGAAGCTCTCGGCTTCCTCCAGCTCACGCTCCTCGATCGGCGCCTGGCCCCCGAGCAACTCGGTCGCCAGCGCTTCCGCGCGGCGCTGCATCGGCTGCCAGTCCTCGACCGCGAGACGCACATCCTCGAGCACCTGGGCGACGCGGCGTTTGAGCTCGGTCAGCTGCGCGCGGTCGGGCTCACGGTCGAGCTCGACGTGCAGGATCGACTCGGGTCGGGCGTCGGCGGGGCCCGAGCCCGGGTCGCTGATCCCCTGGAGGTTGCCCTCGGCGTCGCGGATGATCCGGATCACCGGATGGATGACCAGATGGGTGCCGTAGCCGCTGCGCGACAGCTCCATCGTGACCGAGTCGACCAGGAACGGCATGTCGTCGCTGACGATCTCGAGCACCGTGTGGGAGGACTGCCAGCCGTGCTTCTCGAAGTCGGGGTTGTAGAGGCGAACCTTCGCCTCACCGGGGCGGCGATGCTGCGCCAGGTTCCAATGGGCGACGGCCGCGCCGTAGAGATCCAGTGAGCTGCGGTCGAGCATGTCCTCGGGCGGCACCCAGTGGTAGTACTGGCGCAGGAAGCTCGCGCACTCAGGGGCCTGGTCCGGCGGGAGGCGGTCGCGGACGCGCTCGCAGAGGGCGTCCATCAGCTCCGCTTCGACCTCGGTCGATTTCACAACCATTCCGCCAGCGCCTTTTCTCTCATGGCGACACCGTCAGCGTACCCCTGGTGGGAGCGCGCTGCGGGCGCGCCATTGCGGGGATCACGTGCGGGCGGGCGATCTTGGTCGGGGGCGGACGCTCAGGGAACTTCGACGCCGAGCGTGCGGGCGGTGTTGGACTTCGGGACCTCGGACTGCTCGGGGGCGGTGCGCAGGAGCTGATCGCCGAAGGTCGAGGTGACGCCGAACCAGTAGTGCTCGTTCTTGTAGTGGTGAAGCCGGTGACCGCGCCAGATCGAGCGGTAGTAACGACCTTGGGGGCGATACGGAGTGTGGATCAGGTAGTGGCACCACTCATAGCTGGCCAGGATGCAGTAGCTCACGAGCAGGCCAGTGGCGGCGTGGGCCAGCCGGTCGCCGCCACCGAGGACGAGATGCACGGGGAACGAGACGAGCCAGACCGTCACGGCGATCAGCGGGATGAAGATAAGGACGCCGTACACCGGGAGCAGCACACCGTCGAGCTCAGCCGGCGCCAGGTGATGGGCGCGATGCTCCCGCGCGGCCATGAAGTCGACCGTGCGGCCGCCGATGCGCAGCGGCTTGGCGTGGAGGAGATAGACGTGGATCGCCCATTCCACCGGAGGCGTGCCGGCCACCACCGCGGCCAGCACCACCAGGTCCCGCCAGTCGAAGTGGCCCAGGGCGATTCTGAGGATCAGGGCGCCGAGAACCGCGGCTCCGAGCAGGGGCGGCGAAGGCTGCCGGATGAAGGCCCGCCAGCAGTCGCCGAGCGTGAGGACGTTCGGGTTGCGGCGCGGGACCGAATCGGGCGGAGCGGTGAGGGGGACCGCGCTCGTCGGTTCGGACGGTTCGGAGTCGGTCGGGGCGGTGAGCGGGCCCTCGGTCATGCGAACGGAAACGTACTACGCGGTGGCGAGTCCCATGTCCGGGTGCCATGCGAACATGTGTTCGATGACGAGCGAAGGGAGCCCGTACCGTCGATTCCGCCGCGCCCTGGAGACAGGCAACGCCGCGCTGGTCACAGCGGCGGCCCTCGAGCTGCCCCGCATCGCCCTGGACGACGCGCTGCGGATCTGCCTCGTGCTGCGGGGCGGCGACCCCGAGCGCTACGAACGCGCAGCCGTGCGCTGGCTCGGCCGCTTTGCGCTCGAAGGGCGCTCGGTCACGATCGACGACCTGAAGGAGGCGGCCGATGCGCTGGACGCCCTGCCCGCACGCGCCTCCGAGGCGATGGAGCGGCTGCAGCGCCTCTGCCTGGCGCGAGGCGTGGGATGAGCGGGTGCGCGAGGCGTGGGATGAGCGGGTGCGCGAGGGGTGGGATGACCGAGTGCTAGGTTCAGCCCACCTTGCGCGACCCCCTCCGGCTCAACGAGCGGCTGTTCGCCCTGTACTACCCGTGGCTGTTGGAGCTGGCCGAACGCGCCGGGCAGCGGGAGACCAGGCGCGAGCTGATCTCCCAGGCGCGCGGGCGCACCGTGGAGCTGGGGGCGGGAAGTGGCGTCAACCTCCCCCACTACACAGCCGAGGTGAGCGAACTGGTGGTCACCGAACCGAGCCCGGACATGCTCAGGCATCTGCGCACGGCGATCGCCGACCAGCCGCCGGCGGCCGGCTCGGTGCAGCTCGTCCAGACCGGCGCGGAGAGCCTTCCCTTCGAGGACGACAGCTTCGACACCGTGGTCGGGACCTACATCCTGTGCACGATCCCGGATCCGGCCCGGGCCCTGGCCGAGGTGGCCCGGGTGTTGCGACCCGGCGGCCGCTATCTGTTCCTGGAGCACGTGCACGCGGGCGAGGGCTCGCTTCTCGGGGCCTTCCAGGACCTGGTGGAGCGGCCGCACCGGTACATCGCCGCGGGCTGCCATCCCAACCGCCACACCGATCGGGTGCTCGAGCACTCCGGCCTCGTGGTCGAGCGGTTGGAGCACGGCCGGCAGCCCCGCGCGCCGCTGACCGTCCGTCCGACGATCATCGGCTCGGCGCGCAGCTAATCTCATCTTGAAGCCGTGCCGGGAATCCTCGTCGCTAGTATCGATACGAAGGTCTTAAGGGCTTGAACAGTCGGGCGATCGGAGGCTTGTCGTGGTGTGGCTGATCGTCGTGGTGGTGTTGCTGCTCCTCGCAGCGCTCGGCGGTGTTGTCGTCCGCCGGCGTCGGCGCACGGGCGGCGTGATCGCTACGAAGAAGAAGCAGTGAGCACGCTACTCACCGGGTCCGCGATCCGGGGTATGCCCGTGGTGACGCTGGGGGGCGAGGACGTCGCGGAGATTCGCGACGTTATCTACAGCCCCGAAGCTGGCCGCGTCGTAGGTCTCTCGCTCAACAAGCGCGGCTTTCTCGCCGGCCGCCGTCGTGAGGTGCTGACCGCCGAAACGATCCACGCGATCGGCCGTGACGCGGTCATGATCGCCGATGAGACCAGCCTGATCCTGCCCGAAAACTCTCCGCCGGACCTCGGAGCGCCTCCTTCGGGACGGGACGTGACCGGCAATCAGGTGCTCACCGAAGGGGGAGCGAGCATCGGCCAAGTCAAGGACATCGTCGTCCTGACCGGAAGCAACGGAGAGGTGGTCGGCTACGAGATCGACAGGGCCGCCGGCGGGACTGGGTACATCCCCCTGCCCAAGCAGCTGGCCGTGTCGGGCAGCGCGCTGGTCGTTCCGGACGCGACCAAGGAATTCATCGAAGACGACCTGGTCGGTCTCGGCGCTGCCGTGGACAAGTTCCGATCCGAACCGGGGATCCAATGAGCGAGCGGTTTACTGCGGCTTCTGGGCGCACCGTCGTCAGCCGGACAAGCGCCGAGGAACTCGGCACCCTCGCTCACATCGTCGTCGACGCCAAGCGGCGCCAGGTGGCATGGCTCGTCGTTGGGAAGGGCCGGAAGGCCGTGGTGGTCCCGTGGGACGAAGTCAGCGCATTCGGACCCGACGCGATCATGATCGCCGACGAGAGCGCCCTGAAAGCGCCGCGTGACGACCGCGAACAAGCGGCGGCCGACGGCAAGCTCGAGCTCATCGGCAAACGCGTTCTCAGCGACCTCGGAAACGACCTCGGCAAGGTCACCGACGTGGTATTCGACCCGGACAGCGGCGCCATCGAAAGCGTCGCCGTCGACCAGCGCGAAGCCCCGGCGGACTCACTCCTCGGAGCTGGCTCGTTCGCCGTGATCGTGCTGGAACCTGCACAAGCAAGCGCCGGCTAGGAAAGCGGTTCTAAGGCTGGGAAGAGGTCCGGGGTTGCCGCGGGAGCAGCCGGTGGCCGTCGACGACGGCGGCGGCGAGGTCGATCAGCTTTCGATTAGCCGTGCGTGACTGGTCGCGCAGCATCTCAAAGGCGGCGTCCTCGTCGATTGAGTGGCGTTCCATCAGAATCCCCTTCGCCCGCTCGATCAGCGCGCGGCGTCCGAACGCTCCCTTGAGGTCGTGGTACTCGGCGAACCGGCGTAGCACGATGTCGATCGAGCTCTGCCAGTCCTCGACGTCGTCGTCTGAGATGTGGGAGAACACCCCACGCTTGGAAGCCTCCTTCACAAATGCGGGATCGGGCGCGTGCAGCAGCACAATCACCGGGCAGGACCCCTCGCGGACGATCTTGTCGATCAGTCCGAGCGCGTGCTCTGAACTCTCGCCGAGTCCGACGAGCGCGACGTCAGGCCGTTCCCGGATCGTGACGGCTGCGACGTCCCCTACCTCGACCTCGCGGGCGATCACCTCGTGACCGAGCGAGACGACGATCGGAGCCACGAGGGCCAGCCGATCCGCGCGCTCGTTGGCGATCAGGACCCGCAGATGATCGGTCCCGGCATGAGGCGGCTCCACGACCCAATTCTAATCCTGGCCCCTCTCACACGGTGGTCAGCAGGACAACCCTGTGCGCGGAGTACGATTGTGGTCAGCTTCGCCTTGACCCCCGGCGGGCGTTCTTCCCGGCTTCAACGGTTCGGCCGGCGTGTGCGATCACCGTTTCAGGTGCTCGCGACAACCAACGCGTCAGGAGCCTGAATCTATGAACCGTCTAGCAGAAGCATCCGGTCATCCATGGTTCTGATCTGTTACGACGGGTCCTCAGACGCGCAAGCGGCGATCGATCGCGCTGGACAGTTGATGCCGGGCAGCGACGCGACGGTGCTCGTGATCTGGGAGACGATCGTGGAGACGATGACCCGCAACGGATCGCTGGGGGTGGGCTTCGGGATGGTCGGCCCCTACGGGGACGACGGGACTGACTCGGCGCTCGAGAAGGCCGCGCGTGACACCGCCGCTGATGGCGCGCAGCGCGCCGCGGCCGCCGGATTCGTGGCCGAGCCACGAATCGTCAATCGCCACGACGACATCGCCGCCGACATCCTCGCCGTGGCCGGCGACCTGGACGCCGACGTGATCGTCCTCGGTACGCGCGGTCTCGGTTCAGTGAAGTCTGTGTTGCTGGGCAGCGTCTCCCACGCCGTCCTTCATCACGGCGACCGTCCCGTCCTGGTCATTCCATCCCCCGCCCTCGCCGAGCGACGTCGCCACTGGGCAGACCACGCCCAGCTGATGGCCGGAGCCACTCCAGCGGTCGGGAACTAGGCATGCCGGTCCTGGCGCTCCTGATGCGTCCCACGGAAAACGGCTGGGCCGTCTATCTCTCCAACGGTCAGGAGCTCATTCGGTACCGAGGCCTGTCGTCAAAGCAACTCGCGTCGCGCGCGGTAGGCCGCCTCGCCCGGTAGGCGGGGCCGATGGTGGTCCGTCGGCATAATCGCGGGCGGTGAGCGATCAGCCAGGCCGCTCGGCAACCGGATCCACGCGACCGGGCAACAAGGCGCCGGACGCGACAGTCACAGCCGACGCGCAACTGCCGGCGCTGGACAACCGCCAGGTAGCGGCGCTGCGTGCGGTAGGCCGTCAGTGGCCGGACCGGACGGCCGCCACGGAACCGTTGCCGGTCGATCCTCGGCTTCAGTTTCTGGACGGGGAAGGGACGCGGCGGGGGAGCTTTGTGCGGATCCGCAGCGCAAGGCACGGGGATCGCGATGATCTCGAGGCAACGCCCGCGGCGGATGAGGTCGATTCGGCGCTCGGCCGCCTGGACTATGCGGCCCGGCGGCTGCTGGTCGGGCCGCCGTTGCGGAGCACGGCTCTCGCTGAGGAGCGGATGGGCAAGCTGCTGGCGCTGCCGGTGCTCTCCCCCGACGCGCTCTCGTCGGTCGCCTATGGCCCCGAGGCGATGTTAGCGATCCTCGTGCTGGCCGGCAGTTCCCGACTGGGTCTGTCGTTACCGATCGGGGCGGTCCTCGTCGTGCTGATGGTGTCGGTCGGCCTCGGCTACCGGCAGGTGATCCGAGCCTATCCGCATGGCGGCGGGTCCTACATCGTGGCCA
>Ga0335074_10009029_pt1 | contig 13893 bp, 12 predicted proteins | sample Lox_Sample_23_FD_206715 | JGI IMG/M metagenome (GOLD analysis project Ga0335074, IMG submission 206715) | Soil microbial communities from Loxahatchee National Wildlife Refuge, Florida, United States - Lox_Sample_2.3 | ecosystem: Environmental > Terrestrial > Soil > Wetlands | place: USA...
GGATCTGCTGGTTGGCGGCCTGTCTGTGGGTGCGCCGCCGGACGAGTTCAACCAGCGCGGGCAGGACTGGTCACAGCCGCCGTGGCACCCGCGGCGGCTGGCCGAGGTGGGCTACCGGCCACTGGCCAACCTGTTCGCCGCGGCGCTGCGGCACGCGGGCGGCCTGCGGGTTGACCACGTGATGGGCCTGATGCGGCTCTGGTGCGTGCCACTGGGGATGCCGCCGGACCGCGGCGCCTATATCCGCTACGACCACCAGGCCTCGGTGGCCGCGCTGGCCGGGCAGGCGGGACGGGCCGGTGCGCTGGCGATCGGCGAGGACCTTGGCACCGTCGATGAGTGGATCCGCAGCTACCTGGCGGCTAGCGGGATCATGGGCACGTCGATGCTCTGGTTCGCGCGCGAGCCGGACGGCAAGCCGCTTGAGCCCGCGCACTGGCGCCGCGAGAGCATGGCCACGGTCGGGACTCACGACCTGCCGCCAGTCGCGGCGTTCCGCACCGGCGAGCAGGTGACCGCGCGCGCCCGGCTGGGGCTGCTCAAACGGTCAGAAGACGCAGAACGTGACGCCGCGGAGCTGATGCTGTCGAGCTGGCGCGACGCCCTGGTGGCGCATGGCCTGCTCCCGCCCGGCCCGCTGCCCGGTCCCGACGAGTTCACCGTCGCGCTTTATGGCTACCTGAACCTGACCGCGGCCGCGCTGATCGGCGTGTCGCTCGCGGACGCGGTCGGTGACCGGCGGGCCCAGAACATCCCGGGCACCAGGGACGAGTACCCGAACTGGCAGATACCACTCTGCGACGCCAGCGGCCAGGCGGTGCTCCTGGAGAACCTGCCCGACCTGCCGCTGGTCCAGGCCGTGGCCCGCGCCGCCGCAGGCGCGTGAACCAGCGTATTACGCGGACTGGGCGTCCCGGTGGCGGCAGCGCAGCGCCCGCGCCACGTCGTCGCGGCCTTCGGCCAGCAGGCGGCGCAGCGCCGGGGGCGGGCCGGCCTGCTCGAGGTACGCATCGGCGGCGGCGATCCCCTCCACGGTGACCTTCCATGACGGGTACGCGAACTTGGCGAAGTACTGGGCCATGTCCGAGCCCCAGTCCCGCCATATGCCGCCCACCACGTCGAAGTAGAGCCTGGCGTACGGCTCAAGCAGTTCCCCGGCGTCCTGGTCGGCGAATCCGTCCAGGGTGGCCCGGAACGTCGCGTTCGGGAGATTGCCGCTGATCATCTCGTCCCAGGCCGCCTCCTTGGCGGCCGGCTGCGGGAACGCGGCGCGACAGGCCGCGGCGTTCCTGGCCCCCGCGTCCGTGGCGTCCCTGGCCAGCTCGGCGTCGACCTCGGCCGGCCCGGCGGCGCCACGGCTGGCCAGCCGGTACAGCAGATGCCAGCGCATCTCGGTGTCGATGGCCAGCCCGTCGACCGTTGCCGAGCCGTCGAGCAGCCCGGCCAGCAGGGCCAGGTCACCGGGGGAGGTGGCTACCCGCGTGAACGCCTGGGCGTAGGCGAGCTGGCGGTCGGAGCCGGGTTCGGCCCGCCGCACATGATCACGCAGCCAGCCGGCGATCAGGTCCAGACCGGTGCCGCGCCAGGCCGGGTCGGCGAACCGGCGCACCGCGGCCGCGGCCTGGCTCAGAACGGTCTGCACGACCGTGATGTCGTCGATCGCGGCGACGCCGGACAGCACCAGGCTCACGTAGTCACGCGCGGCCAGCTCCGCGTCCCGGCACATGTCCCACCCGGCGCCCCAGCACAGTGCGGCCGGGAGAGACTCGGTGAGCTCGCCGATGCTGGTGATCAGCGTGCCCAGCGAGTGGTCGTCCAGCCGGATCTTGGCGTAGGTCAGGTCATCGTCGTTGACCAGGACCAGGTCGGGCCGGTGGTGGCCGGCCAGCTCCGGTACCTCGGTGCGCTCGCCGTCGATGTCGATCTCGATCCGGTGCCGCCTGGACAAGCCGGGCTCGTTGCCTCGGGGGGACGAACCCCCCAGATCCCCCCGCCGGCCGCGGTCATACAGCCCGATCGCGATGCGGTGCGGGCGGAGCACCGGATGGCTGGCGGGCGCCTCCTGGACCACGGCGAAGGCGGTGAACCTGCCCTCGGCGTCGCACCGGTACTCGGGCCGCAGCGTGTTCACGCCCGCGGTCTCCAGCCACTTCTTCGACCAGCCGGACAGGTCCCGGCCCGACGCCTCCTCCAGGGCCGCCAGCAGGTCGCCGAGCGTCGCGTTGGCCCAGGCGTGCTGCCCGAAATAGCGGCGCACCGCGGTGAGGAAGTTCTCCCGGCCGACATGGGCAACCAACTGCTTGAGCACGGCGGCGCCCTTGGCGTAGGTGATCCCGTCGAAGTTGACCGCGACCGCCTCGATGTCGGGAATGTCCGCGGCGATCGGGTGCGTCGAGGGCAGCTGGTCCTGCCGGTATGCCCACGCCTTCCAGGCCTGGGCGAATGTGGTCCACGCGGTGGGCCAGCGGGTGGCCTCGGCCTGCGCCGTGATCCCGGCCCAGGTGGCAAAGGACTCGTTCAGCCACAGGTCGTCCCACCAGCGCATGGTGACCAGGTCGCCGAACCACATGTGCGCCATCTCGTGCAGGATCGTCTCGGCGCGGGCCTCCCGGCGGCTCTCGGTCACCCGCGAGCGGAACACGTAGCTCTCGAGGAACGTGACGCAGCCCGCGTTCTCCATCGCCCCGGAATTGAACTCGGGCACGAACAGCTGGTCGTACTTGCCGAACGGGTAGCGCAAGCCGAACGCGTCCTGGAAGAAGCCGAAGCCCTGCTTGGTCACCTCGAAGATCTCGTCCGGGTCCAGGTAGCGAGCCAGCGACTGGCGGCAGAAGATACCGAGCGGGATCCCGTCATGCTCGTCGCGCACCACGTGATACGGGCCGGCCGCGATCGCGGTGATGTAGGTCGGCAGCACCGGCGTGGGCGGGAACGCCCAGAATGCGGTCCTGGCCAGCGGCGCCTGCGCGACCGTCTTCGGCGCCATGTTCGAGATCACCTGCCAGCCCTGCCCGGCGGTGACCTCCAGCTGGAACGTGGCCTTCAGGTCCGGCTGGTCGAAGCAAGCGTAGACCTGGTGCGCGTTGGAAGTCTCGAAGTCGGAGTACAGGTAGACGCCGCCGTCGGCCGGGTCGGTGAACCGGTGCAGGCCCTCGCCAGAACGCGAATAGCCGCACTCGGCCGCCACCCGCAACTCGTTGCTCGCGGCGAGCCCGTCCAGGCTGATCCGGTTCCCGTCGAAGTTCTCCTGGCTGATGCGAACGCCGTTCAGCGTGATCTCGCTGACCGCCGGCGCGGTGAGGTCTATGAACGTTGACGCCCTGGGGCTGGCGCAGCGGAAGCTGACCGTGGTCACCGAGCCGAACCTGTGCTCCCCTGTGGTCAGGTCGAGTTCGACGCGGTAAGACTCGACCTCGACCAGGCGCGCGCGCTCGGCCGCCTCGTCGCGGGTGAGGTTGCTGGCCACTGTGGTGATCCCTTCCCGGGCTGGCGTTCGGAACATGGTCGCATGCCAGCTGGCGGAATGACCCGGCCCAGCCCCCGGTTATCAGCGGCATCCGAAGGACCGGGCCACGGTCGAGGCCGCGCTGGCCGACGCCGGTCTGCCGGCCGACCTGGCCGACGCGATGGACGACTCGTCGTACGACGAGGCGCTCCGGGCGTCACACCACGACGGCATGGACCGGGTCGGGTACGAGGTGGGCACGCCAGTGATCTCGGTGAACGGCGTCTCGTTCTTCGGCCCGGTGGTCTCGCCGATACCGCGCGGCGAGGACGCGGCCAGACTCTGGGACGGCGTGCTGGCGGTGGCCGGAACCGACGGCTTCTTCGAGCTGAAGCGGAGCCGGACCTCCGACCCGATCTTCGACTGATCCCTGCGCGCCGTGCGTGCCGCGCGCACCTGGTCCGACCGGTTCTGACAGACTGGCGACCGTGCGCGTCTACCTTGGATCCGACCATGCAGGTTTTGTGCTGAAGAGCCACCTCATCGAATGGCTGACCCAGGCCGGTCACGACCCGGTCGACTGCGGCCCGGACGCCGAGCGTGACGACGACGACTACCCGCCCTACGTGATGCGCGCCGCTTATTCCGCCGTGCATGATCCGGGCAGCCTGGGCATCGTCATCGGCGGCTCGGGGAACGGGGAGGCCATCGCCGCGAACAAGATCCGCGGGGTGCGGGCCGCAATCGCCTGGAGCGAGGAAACCGCCCAGCTCGCCCGGCTGCACAACAACGCGAACGTGCTCAGCCTCGGCGCCCGCATGTACCCGGTGGCGGACGCGGTGTCGTTCACCCGGATGTTCGTGGACACGGCGTTCTCCGGCGAGTCCCGGCACGCCCGGCGGCTGGCGGAGATCACGGACTACGAGGCGACGGGGGAACTGCCGCCGCTTCCGGCCGAGGCGTAGCGCCGCGTGACCGTTTCCAGTTACATCTCGCCGAAGGCGGTCAAGGGCCGCCCGAGCGGGATCGAGGGCCGCGGGCTGGTGGCAGTGGCGCCGATCGCCAAGGACGAGATCGTGGCCATCAAGGGCGGTCACCTGGTCGACAGCGACACGCTGAGCGGGCTGCCGGAACGGCTGCGCAACTCCGATGTGCAGATCGCCGATGGCTTCCACCTGGTGGCGCTGGAAGAGGACGAGTACGAGCCGGTCATGCTTTTCATCAACCACTCGTGCGAGCCCAATGTCGGATTCGCGGGCAACGTCGTGCTGGTCGCCATGCGGGACGTGGCCCCGGGCGAGGAGCTGACCACCGACTACGCGCTCTTCGACGACGCCGACGACCCGATGACCTGCAACTGCGGCACGCCCTCTTGCCGCGGCACGATCAGCGGCCGGGACTGGCAGCGGCCCGAACTGCAGCGCCGATACGGCGAATACTTTTCCTGGTACCTGCGCTGCCGCTTCGCCCCCGCCGCGGGCGGATAGCCAGCCCCCCGGTCACTCGCCCTCGATCTTGCGGACCAGGATGTCCCGCTGACGGTCCAGGAAGCTGCTGAGCCCCTCGCGCTCCGAGGCTGGCGCGGGCTTGCTGGGGGAGGTGGTGAACTCGAGCCCGAAGGGGCCGGACCGGGCGTAGGCGAGCCGGGCCAGGCCCGGATAGATGCGCGGGTCACGTGGATTCGGCCCGTCCGAGCCGCCGTGGTGTCGTGGTCGATCAGAGGGCCGCCCCGGGCGGCGCAGCGCGCGTCGAACCGGGCCCAGGTGCGCTCCCATATAGCGTCCTGACGCGCGCCGACGGGAAACGGGGGCGCACTGGAACTCGCCGTAGCACGAGCGCCAGGCCAGCACCGGAACTGCTGGCTGCGACGGCGCGGCCAGCGCCGCGACCGGCACCGCCGCCGCGGCGGCCAGGCCGGCCGCGGACACGACCGCGGCGGGCCGCAGCCACCGCCAAGCCCGGCGCCGCTTGACGGGGGCCTTGGCGGCCCGCCGCGCGGCGACCCGTTCAAGATGGTCAATGATCGATTTCAGCGCGTTCATCAGGCGCCGTCCTTCCTGACGCTGGCTGTGGTCGTCAGCGACGCTAAGAGCCGCGGCCCAGGGCCTGACATACGGCTGGAAGGCGTCCTCGGGTGTATCCAGGTACACCCGGGGTTCGGGTGCCTGGCGTCACTGCCGGGCACCCGGTCACGCGGCACACTGGGGGAAAGGTTGCAGCGGAACGGAGACCGGTCATGAACATGCAGACGACCCGGCGGCACGCCGCTTGGGCCGCGCCGCTGGCGTGGCTGGAGCGGCGGGTGACCGCCTGCGCCCGCGGGGTCATGCTCGGGGCGCTCGCGCTGGCCGAGGCGGTCATCATGCACCCGGTCGTGTTCGTGCTGGCCTTCCTGGTCCCGATTCCGGGCATCGGGTCGGCCGCGCGCGTGGTGGCCGACCTGACCAGGAGGCTGTGCGGTGAGTGGTGCGGCGTGCCGATCGCGTCCTCCTACCGGCCCGCGCCCGCCGGAGAGGGCGAGTTCGGGACCCTGACCTGGCAGCAGCGGCGGCGGTGGGTGACGGGCGACCCGGCCACCTGGCGGGACCTGGCCTTTTTCCTGCTGAACCCGTGGCTGGGCGCGGCGCTGGCCGGCGGGTCCGTCGCCGCGATCATTTACGGCATCTTCGGGATGGCTCTGCCGCACGGGTCGACCCAGCTGGCCGGCGTGATCTCGCACCCGCTGTACGGCATCCTGCTGGCGGTGGGAGGCTTCCTGGCCGCGCCGTGGCTGCTGCGCGCTTACGGCGAGTTCGCCCGGTCGCTGCTGGGGCCGACCCAGCAGGCCGATCTGGCCCAGCGGGTCAGTCACCTGGCCCAGACCAGGTCCGACACGATCGACGCCGGGGCGGCCGAGATCCGCCGGATCGAGCGGGACCTGCATGACGGGGCCCAGGCCCGGCTGGTGGCGATGGGGATGACCCTGGACGCGGCCGGGCTGCTGATCGACACGAACCCGGCCGCGGCGCAAGCGCTGCTGACCGAGGCCAGGGACAACTCGGTCAAGGCCCTGGCCGACCTGCGCGGCCTGGTCCGCGGCATCCACCCTCCGGTGCTGGCCGACCGCGGCCTGGCCGATGCGGTCCGCGCACTGGCCCTGGACAGCCCGCTGCCGGTGTCGGTGGCCAATGAACTGCCCGGCCGCCCGCCGGCCCCGGTGGAATCGGCCGCTTACTTCGCGGTCAGCGAGCTGCTGGCCAACGTGTCCAAGCACGCCGAGGCCGACCGGGTCTGGATCGACATCCGGTTCGACGGCAAGCCGGCGGGCGGCCTGGCCAGTGGCGGTGAGATGCTGCGCAGCGGGAACGAAATAAGCGGGATGCTGCGGATCGGCATCACCGACGATGGCCGCGGGGGAGCCAACCCCGCCGCCGGTACCGGGCTGCAGGGTATCGAGCGCCGGCTGGCCGCGTTCGACGGCGTCCTCGCCGTGAGCAGCCCGCCCGGCGGCCCGACCGTGGTGAACATGGAGATCCCGTGCGTGTTGTCATCGCCGAAGACCTCTTCCTGCTGAGGGACGGCCTGACCCGGATGCTCGAAGCGCACGGCCTGCAGGTCGCCGCCGCGGTCGACAACGCCGGCGACCTCCTGGCCGCGGTGACCGCCGACCAGCCGGACGTGGCCGTGGTCGACGTGCGGCTGCCGCCCAGCTATACCGACGAGGGCCTGCGCGCCGCGCTGGCCGCCCGGCGGGCGGTGCCCGGGCTGCCCGTCCTGGTGCTGTCGCAGTACGTCGAGCAGCTGTATGCCCGCGAGCTGCTGGCCGATGGCAGCGGCGGGATCGGCTACCTGCTCAAGGACCGGGTATTCGACAGCGCCCAGTTCGTCGACGCGGTGCGCCGGGTCGCGGCCGGGGGCACCGCGATGGACCCGGAGGTGATCGCCCGCCTGCTGGCCCGCGGCCGCGGCGACAGCGCGGTCGCCGGGCTCAGCGCGCGCGAGCGCGAGGTGCTGGGCCTGATGGCCGAGGGCCGCTCCAATGCCGCCATCGCCGCCAGGCTGGTGATCACCGAGCGCGCCGTGGCCAAGCACACCGCGTCGATCTTCATCAAGCTTGACCTGCAGCCCTCCGACGATGACAACCGCCGCGTCCTCGCGGTGCTGGCCTACCTCAACGGGTGATCACACCGGGCGCGTCCGGGCCCGGGGTGCGCGGCAGGCTGGCATCGGCCGCGAGCTCGCAGCGACTGCGAACCGGATCGAGTGCGTCGGCGTGCGCGGCCAGCTGGAACAGCAGGGCGCGGAAGGCCCGGCGGTCTTCATCGGAGTCCAGGCCGGCCAGCACGTGCAGCTCGGCCGCCCGCATCCGCCGGTCGAGGTGGTCGAGCCGCTCGCGGCCGCTCGCCGTGGCCACAATCTGCCGGGCCCGGCGGTCCTGCGGGTCCGGGCGCCGTTCGATGAGCCCGGCCTTCTCCAGGTCATCGAGCAGGTACGTCATCACCGTGCGATCCACCCCGAGGTGGCGGGCCAGTTCCAGCTGGCTGCCCGGCTGGCCGCGGGCAGCGGAGGCCAGCACCTGGTAACCGCGCGGGCCCCCGGGCAGTTCGGAGAACGCGACGTTCGCGGCTTTCGCGTAGGCACGGAAGACCACTCCGAGCGCCCAGCCGAGATCGTCACTCAGAGCGCCGCCACACACCGCCCCCCGGTCGGCTCCGAGGCAGGACTGGCCGGCCTGGTCGGCCTCGCGGTCGGCCTCGGACCGGGCCGTGGCACTCATGCCGACCAGCCTACCTGATCGGTGGCCGGGATGAAGATCTTGCGGTGAGATACTCTGTCATGCATACTGTCTGCTATACAGATCATCTGCCGACTTGCTTACCCATCATCGGAGTTCACCGTGACTGAACCTTCCCGCTCGCCCCAGCCGACCGTCGTCGTCATCGGAGGCGGCTACGCGGGCGTCATGGCGGCCAAGGCGCTGGACGACGTCGCCGACGTCGTGCTCGTCGAGCCGAAGGATGCCTTCGTGCACAACATCGCCGCCCTCCGCGCCCTGGTCGACCCGTCCTGGCTGCCGCGGATCTACCTTTCTTACGACCGCCTGCTCAGCAACGGCCGGGTGGTCCGGGACCGCGCGGCCAAGGTCGATGCCGGCCACGTGACGCTGGCCTCCGGCGAGCAGATCCGCCCGGATTACATCGTGCTGGCCACCGGGTCCGCGTACCCGTTCCCGGCCAAGAGCGACCTCGACAGCGCCGCCGCCAGCCACGACCAGGTCCGCGCGGCTCACGCCGCGCTCAGCGCGGCGCAGCGGGTGCTGCTGATCGGCGCCGGGCCGGTCGGCATCGAGCTGGCTGGCGAGATCAAGTCGGTCTGGCCGGGCAAGCACGTGACGCTGCTCGACGTGGCCGACGACGTGCTCGGCGCCCGGTTCCGGTCAGACCTGAAGGCCGAGCTGCGGCGCCAGCTCGGCGACCTCGGGGTCGAGCTGCTGCTCTCCAGCCCGCTGCGGGAAGGCCCGCCGACTCCGCCCGGCGAGCTGCGGACGTTCACCGTCGTCACGCAGGCCGGCACCGAGGTGACCGCGGACATCTGGTTCCGCTGCTACGGGGTGGTCCCGGCCAGTGACTACCTGGTGGGCGGGCTGGCCGGCGCGCGCAGGCCGGACGGGTTCGTTGAGGTCACGCCCGACCTGCGGGTCGTCGGCCAGGACCGGGTCTTCGCCATCGGTGACGTCTCGGCCGCCGATCACAACATGGGCGGCATCGCCGGGCGGCAGGCCCAGCTGGCCGCCGACAACATCCGGGCACTCATCACCGGGGACGGCGACCTCAAGGCCCATCAGCCGTCGGCTGCGGCCATCGCGGTGCCGATCGGGCCGCAGGGCGGCTCGGGCCAGCGGCCGGACAGCGACGATCTCCTCGCTCCCGAGGTCGTGGCCGAGCTCAAGGGCCGCGACCTGATGGTCGACCGCTTCGCCAAACTGCTCGGGCAGACCGGGCCGGTGGAGCAGTAGCCCGCCCCGGCGGTGGCTCGCGCCGGGCGTCAGCTCGGCGGCGCCAGCCTCGCCCCGGCTATCGCGTGAGCTCCTGCGGGTTCACGTCGAGCATCAGGACCGCGACCAGCAGGTCGTCGGCCAGGCCCGGCAGTTCGTCGGTGCGGTCGGCGAGAATCCGGCTGGACACGACCTCGTAAATGCCGCCCACGACCGTTTCCGCCGTGAGGGCGGGCCGCCGGCAGCTTGGCACGAGTTCGTGGATGTTGTCCTCGATGATCTCGGCGAACAACTGCAGCGCACGGGTCCGCCGCGCTATGGCACGCGGGCCGGCCGCGAGGACCTCGACGACGGCCATCCGCGCGGTATCCGGGTCACTGGCCAGGAACTGCAGGTAGGCCCGGATGCCTGCGCGGAGCCGTTCCAGTGCGGTGGCCTCGTTGAGATAGGCACGCCGGACCCGGGTCACCGCCCGGTCGACCACGGCGTCGTAAGCGGCGAGGAACGCGTCTTCCTTGTTCTTGAAGTGCTCATAGAAGGTGCGCCGGGATACCCCGGCCCGCACGATGATCGCTTCCACGCTCGTCTCCGCGTAGCCAAGCCCGGCCACGGCCTGGGTGACCGCGGCCAGGATGCGCTCACGCTGGTTGGCGGCGACGAAGCTGCGCAAGAGCCCATGCCGCCCGCTGGGCAGCTGATCGGCCCGGCGCCCGAAACCGGCCGCCCGCTCTTCCGGCCCAGAGCTGGCCTTAGCTGGCTCAGTCACTGCCACCTCGCTGTCCCAAGAAGCCTCACCGCCAGCCCGGCAGCTTCCGCACTGAGATGATCGTATGCAATCTCATCCCTGACCGGCGCGAGTTGAGCGCGAGCCAGGAGCGCTCCGGCACCGCGCCACGTTCGTGCCGGGACAGCCCGGCCCGGGGCTTGCGCCGCTCCGCATCTCACAAATGGGATATTGACTCATCTGACGCAGGAGCTTTACCGTCAGGTAACCCAGACACACAAGCGTTTCTGTAGGTCATCGATCGCAGGCACGAGGAGCGAACAGGGACAAGGAGGAGCAATGCAAGGATCTAGCCGACGGCTTCGCCGCGGGTTCTTTGGCGGCGCGATCGCCGTTGCCGCGGCGGCGGCGCTGATCGCCGGGGTGACAACCTCGGCATTAAGCGCCCAGCCGAAGCCGAGTGCCGGAACCCACCACTTCGGGCGCGGTTACCCGCCGCCAGGAGGCATCTACACCGGGATGACCAACTGCCCGCTGTTTAACCAGCTCATGCACGAGTCCGTGGAGTTCACGGCGTGCACCGCCGGGAACGCGACCACCGGCTCGATCAAGATCGGGAACATCACCACGCCGGTCACCAATCCGGTGAACGTGCAGTTCGGGTTCTACACGGCGGCGAACCAGAACTTCTACGCCGACGTCGTGCCGCCGCCCGAGGGCGTGTCGGGATTCCTGGTCACCAAGCCGGACCTGATTCCCGAGAGCCTGACCAAGATGCTGGACTGCCCCAGCACCAACAAGGTCGTCGAGAGCCTGTGCCAGCGGGCCAAGCGCTTCGGCAAGTTCGGCAACACCGTTTACGCGCTGGCCGAGTCCGATGGCGCGATCACGAACTTCGCGCTCACCAACTGGACTCAGCCGGTCGTGTTTCAGCTGATCAACCCGCTGCTTGGTCGCGACTGCACGATCGGGACGCTCGGCGACCCGGTTGTGCTCCACCCGTCGATCAGCATCACCAGCGGGCAGGAATATGTCGACCCGGACCCGGCCAAGCACCCTGACACGATCGTCCTGGCCACCCAGTCCACGGCCAGCGACACCACCTTCACCGCGCCGGGTGTCACCGGGTGCGGTCCGGGCGGTGTGGCCAACGTCGCGGTCGACGAGGCGCTCGATGCCACAGCCGGCCTGCCCTCGGCGTCCGGCGTCAACAGCCTCACGCTCACCGGCACGTTCAACATCGCGGCCACCTCGGCTAGCGAGGACACCTCGCTAACTCAGCCGCAAGACGATGCCGCGATCCTGCTGTCCGCGTTCCTGGCCAGCGTCGGTACTCCCCCGCCGAGCGCGAGCCACGCAGCCACCGCCCGGCTCTCCAGCGCCCAACTGCACCAGCTACTTCGGCATCTCGGTGCCGGCGGCTGATCAATAACCGCTACTGCCCCAGATTTGCCCGGTGAGCTGAGCACCGGGCAAATCTCGGGCACAGTTTGTCGGCAGTCCCGGCGAGCCGCTTGTCGCCAGTCCCGGCGGGCCGCTTGTCGGCAGTCCCGGCGGGCCGCCCGGAGCCCGTAAGCGGCGCCTGCGCCGCCGCCGTCCCGAACCCGGCCGCGGCGTGCGGTCGAATCCGGCCGCTGCCTCGTCGGGCGGGCTCGCCGGGGACCCGGCGCCGACGGCACCGGCCTGACCTTCTGCTCCCGGCTTGACCCGCTCTCCACCGGAGACGCCAGCCGCGGCCTCGTTCTCCCGCGCCATTTCCTCGTGCTCAGGGCGCGGCCTGGAGACGTCCCGGGCCCGCATGGCCGCGTCCACCGTGATCTTCATACCGCGCATCTACGTCCTCCCAGCCTCAGTCTCGCACGCCGCCAGCGATCGGCCCGCTCGCGCTGGCGGGCCAAGCGCGTCAGAAGCCGGTCGGGCACCAGGGCGCGGGATCCCAGGACAGGGCGGCCGACAGCGTCGCGAGCGCACCCGGCCGGACCTCCTCGGCTAGTCCCGCGCCGGCCAGCGCGCCCAGCCTGGTGCCACCCAGGTAGGTGGCACCCAGCGACTGGACCGGCAGGATCACGTCGGCGGCGGCCGATGTCCGCTCACAGGTAGCGCGCTCGCTGCCCGCGCCTTCGGGGCCCGGGGCGCGCAGCCGCCACCGCCCGGCGTTCTCGGGGAGCCGTTCGTCGGCGACCTCGATGACCACGTCCGCCGCGCACGAATAACGCCGCTGGGTGAGGGCGTCCGGCACGCTGATCAGCCTGATCCACAGGCCGTCCGCGATCCGCGGGCGGGCCCGGCGCCGGTCGGCCAGCAGGAACAGCAGCGGCTCGTCAACCGGCCGCGACGGGGCGCGGACCTCGCCGACCAGGTCCCGGCTGAGCAGATCGTTCCAGACGGCCGCGTGAGCCGCCGGATCGGTGGCCATCAGCTCCCGCACCTGCAGCACGCCGGACGGGTTCCCGTGAGGGTCCCATTCCGGCTTGCCCGAGAACAGCGCGTATCCGCGTGGGCCTGCGTCGTCCTCGGCGATCACACAGCGCAGCGGGCTGTTGCCGGAACGCCGATGCTCGGGATCCCAGAGAATGAAGTCCCACCAGCGATCGTCCCGGGCGGGCAGGCCCGGCCGGCTGTTCAGCACGCTAGCGAAGACCTTGGCCAGCTCGGCGGTGGCGTCCCGCGGCTCGGCTATCCGCAGCCGTAGCGCGCCGTCCGCGCGGCCCTGGCCCGCCGCCGCAGCCGGCGCCACGGCCGCCGCCCCAGCCTGCGCCGCGGCCGGCGCCGGGGCCAGTGTCGACAGGACGCCTTCCCCGCGCCGGATCGTGAGATCCAGTTCGCCGGTTGCGGCACCGTATCCGTACCGCCCGTAGATGCCGGCCTCGGACGCGAACAGGGCGGCGACGGCCTCGCCGCGGTCGCGGATGTCGGCCATCTGGCGGTGCATCAGGCTGGACAGGATGCCCCGGCGCCGGTGCGAGGGCAGCACGCTGACCGCGGTCACCCCGGCGACCGAGGCGCATTCGCCGGGCACCGACATCCGGAACGAAAGCGTGGTGGCGGTCCCGACCAGGTCGGCCCCGTCAAACGCGGCCAGCGTGCGGTCGAACTCGAAGATTGCCTGATCGTGCCGCAACTCCTCATCGGTCGGGTAGCTGGCGTTGAAGGCGTGCTCCAGCACCGCGTAGAAGGCACGGAACTCGGACTCGCTGATCGGGCGGATCGGGTAGGCAGGCGACATGCCTTGATTCATACCTGGCCGGCCACGGGCATCGCGACCGAATATGCGGAGCAAGATCGCCACGCAGCTCTCCTGGTTGCCGCGGTGCGGGTACGGGCAAGGTGCCGGAATCACGATAGACCGGTACAGTGCCGGCAAGATGGTTCGCCTTGTCCCGCGCCGGCCGACAGCCGCTGCACTAACAGCGGCGCGGTGGCTGCGCGGCCAGATCCTGCGGCAGTTCATTACCAGGAACCGGCGGCTCGCCTTTGTGCTCGCGCTGGTAGTCGCCGCGATCGGGGCCGCCGCGGTCCGGGTTTCTGAGTCGTGGTTCTCGCCCGGCGTGATGATCCTGCCGCTGCTGGCGGGTGGGCTGCTGCTCTGGCCGCGGGCGCTGCGCATCCTGTTCTGCCTGGTCGGCGTCGCGGTGGCGTATGACGCGCTGGAAGGCAAGGCCGGGCCGGGGATCATCGCCACGATCGCCATCACGATCGTTTTCGCGGACGCGCTGGCCCGGGCCAGGGCGAAGCTCGGTGTGCAGGGGC
>Ga0335074_10009030_pt1 | contig 13892 bp, 15 predicted proteins | sample Lox_Sample_23_FD_206715 | JGI IMG/M metagenome (GOLD analysis project Ga0335074, IMG submission 206715) | Soil microbial communities from Loxahatchee National Wildlife Refuge, Florida, United States - Lox_Sample_2.3 | ecosystem: Environmental > Terrestrial > Soil > Wetlands | place: USA...
TGGACGAAGCGGTCGAAGAGAAAAAGCCCGACCCAGGAGGCGAGCACCGAAAGGGCGATGATGACGGTACCGACCTCCCAGGTCGCATGGTTGTAAATCCAATCGCGCAACATTCGAACTCCTCCAAACGTGCTGACAATGCCAAGCGCGCTGCGATCCAAGCCGCCGCGGTAAGGGCCGAGGGAGCTACACCCGTTCGGCCGTCTTCTCCTTCTGCCAAGTGTCCAGAATGGCACGCGCGCCGTTCCGGGCGGGATCGAGGGCGTCCTCATGCCCAGGCTGCTTCGCCGCCAGCTCGATCACATAGCCGTTGGGGTCGCGGAAATAGATCGAGTGGATGAAGCCGTGGTCGGAAACGCCGCGCACCTCGCGGCCCTCGCGCTTGCCCTTCTCGAGCATGCGCATGAGTTCGTCATTGTCGACCTCGATGGCGATGTGCAGGTCGTAGTCGTGCTGTTGCTTGAACTCGAAAGGACGGTCCGGCGCATCGAAGAAGGCGAGACACGAACCGTCGGCCATGCGGAAGAAGGTGTGCAGCACGTCGGTCTGGCGCCCGGTCATCGACTCCCGGATGCGCAAGGCGCCGACCAGCGGCAAGCCGAGAAAGCCTTCGTAAAACCGGCGCGTCTCCTCCGAGTCGCGGCAGCGATAGGCGTTGTGATGGAGGCCCTTGATCATGGGTCGATCTCCTCCGGCTGGGGGCGCGGCACCGCCGCCGCGCCGTTCCTCAGATGGCAACAAATTCCTTTCCCTTCATCTGCTCGGCAAAACCCTTGATCACCTCGTAGACCTTGGCGCTGGCCGGCCGGCTGTGCATCGTCTCGAGCCAGCGCGCGACATTGGGATAGCGTGCGAAGCTGCAGCGGATCAGCTCGCCGACCTGGACGATGGCGAAGCCGAAATCATCGGCGATGGTGATCTCGTTGCCGCAGAGATATTTGTTGCTGCCGATGATGTGATCGTTGAGGAGCTGCAGCCAGGCCTTCGTCTTCTCCTTGCCCCACTCGATCGTCGCGGCATGCGCCTCCTCCGAGCGGCGCTGGTGGCCGGGGAAGGCCTGCGGATAGATCAGCCCGTAGCCGTAGTCGCGATAGAAATTGGCGTTGAGCCAGTCCATCACCTCGTTGACGCGGGCCCGCTGCTTCAAATCCTTGGGATAGGCGGGCGAACCGATCTTGTCGGCGAGGTATTTCAGAATCGCCGAGCTTTCGGTCAAACGAAAGTCGCCGTCCTCGAGCACCGGGACCATCTTGTTCGGGTTGATCTTGGCGAAGGGCTCTTTCAGATGCTCGCCGGTAAAGAGATCGACGACCTGCATCTCGCAAGGGATGTGGTTCTCGGTGATGAACAGGACGACCGCCCGGCTCGTCGTTGAAGCCGGATGCATGTAAAGCTTCATGGCGTCGCCTCCCGGTCAGGCGGGTTGTCGGAATGCTTATCCATGACACATCCCCAGAGAAACGCCAAGCCGCGCGCTGCACCGGCTACGTGAAAATGTGCCACGCGAATCGGAAAGTCCGGCAGATCGCGCTTACCTTTTGGTGCGCGCTGATTTCGGCGGACGGCCGCGGCGGGGCCGCCCCGTTGCGCCGGCGCTTTTCGGCGGACGCCCGCGCCGGCGCGGCGCCTGGCCAGGCTTGTCGCCGGAAGTTGCGGGCAGGCTTGCGTCCCGCCCGCGCGCCGCCGGCAGCAAAGCTTGCAAAGCGCGCTGCTGCGCCTCGAGGATCGTCTTGGTGGCGTTCGCCCATCCCGCCATCCAAGCCGACCAGTAATCCGCTGGCCTCTGCATAACGCGCCGCCCATGGTGCAGTTGCCCGATGCGGCACTAACGCCCCGGAATTTCCCGCTGTTCCGGCGGGATTACGCCCAAGCCATGCTCGCGGCGGCCTTCTTTTCGGGCTGCAGGATCTCGACCAGCAGGCGCAGCGCCTGGTGCATCACCGGCCACGGCAGCTTGGCCTGCTGCTGCTGATACCGGCTGGTGAGAATCTGCCAGCAATAGACGGCGTGGCCGGTCTTGCCGAGGCCGCTGCCGAGATTCCAATAAGCCTTGCTGCAATTGCGCAAGAAGCCCAGGAATTCGGCCGAGCTGGCCTTGTGATTGAACATCTTGTCGTAGCCATCGGTGTACTCGCGCAGGATCTGGTCGACGCCATGCCATTCGCGGCGCAGCTGATCCTTGACCGCTTCGACCATCGACAGGATCTTGGTGCGCTCCTCATTCGGCACGGCGCCGAACGGCACTTCGATGCCCTTGATCCATTTGGCGATCTCGACGAGCTTGGGCTGCACGCGCGCATACTGGAAGGAATAGAAATTGATGCCTTTCCAGGCGGCGAAAATCTCCAGCGCCTTGTCGGGCGGCAGTCGGAACGCCTCGATGAGCGGCGCCAGCGCCGTCACGTCCTTGGCCTCCCAGATCTTCTCGACCAGGCGGCGCGCCTTCTCGTCGGAATGCATGGCGTCGGGAAAGGCTGCCTTCGCCAGCGGCTCGAAGCGCTGCAGGATGAAGATTTCGATCTCTTTCCACTGATCGGGCGTGATCTCGAAATAAGCCTCGTTGACGGCGATGCCGGAGCGCTGGAACACATCCTTCATCAAAAAGGGATCGAGCGAGGGCAAGCTGTCCATCACTTCGAGGACGCGCAGATCCTCGGCGAGTCCTTCCTTGGTCATCGCCGCGTTCTGGCCGAAATTGTCGAGGATGCTCTGCTGCAGATGCGGATCGTGCAGGAAGATCGTGCGGCCGCCTTCGTAGATGTCGAGCTCGTTGAAGGGGAAGTAGAGCTTGGTGCCGACCGGCGGGCAGCGCGGCCCCTTGCGCTCGGCTTCCGGCACCGCATCCTTGATCAGCACCACGCCGTTGAGCGGCGTGTTGCGGAAAAGCCGCTGCGCATTCGGGTCTTTCTCCAGCACCTTGCGCGTCAGCGCGTTGCAGTTGAAGACGCGCGACGAGCCGGCATCGAGCATCGGCTTCAGGTACTTGACCGCCATGGCGACCCGTCGGGGCCCGAGCCCCTCTTCTGTGGACACTGTTCAGCCCTCAAGGTTACCAAGCGGTGGTTAAATCTTGCTCAACGGCGCGGGAAGGGCGGGAATCCTGGCGATTCGGGTCAAGGATGCCGGCCGGAGGCCCTCCTCCTCGCCGGCTCGATACAGGCATCCGACAGGGGAAGCGCCTCGCGCTACGGCACTGGAATAGTGTCGAAGGCGATAGAGACGCGGGTTTGGGCGGAGTCGAAGGGCAGCGTCCGGTGAAATATGTAGGACGGGAAGAGCAGCATCATGCCCTCGCGCGGCTGGATGCTGCGGATCTCCGGATCGCCGTGCCGATGAAAGCGCGGCGGCAGGCAGCCGATCTCGAACCAGCCTTCCCGTCCGCGCCCAGGCGCACCGATGGTTTCCGGGATCTGGCAGTAATAGACGCCGCTGACATAGCCGGCGTAGTGCATATGCGGCGCGAGGCGGCCGGGGCGCTCCAGCACCGTTATCACCGCGCTCGGACGCAAGCGCGGCATCGGTTGCACGAGAAAGGGATGGGTCGGATCCGGAATTGCCACCGCCGCAAGATAGTCGGCAAGCGCGCCGGAAAACATCGCTTCGAGCGCGGCATAGGGGCCGCTTTCCTGACCAAAGAGCTCCCAGGTGGTGCGAAAGCCGGGGCCGTTGTAGTGCGGGTCGGCCGCGCCCGGGGAATGGAGCGTCGGATGCGCCATCCCCTCGCGCACCAGCGCCGTATGGAAGGCGCTTAGGCTGTCATAGCCGGTGGGCGGCTCCTTGATCTCGATGATGCGGAGAAAGCGGTCGAGATCGACGAGATGGCGCGCGGCGTCGCGGCGACCGAGCTCGTACAGCGCCACCGCTTTCAAACCGATCGGCTCGGGCAGGCCAGGCCGAAGCCGAAGCCACGCATCGCAGGCCTCGATCGCGCCTTGCGCGTCGCCCTGCTCCAGCAGCGTGGTCGCCAGATTCTGATAGGGAGCCGCCCATTGCGGATTGAGCGCGGTGGCCTGCCGATAGCTCGCCACCGCTTCGCCGTGGCGCCCGGCACCCTCCAGCGCAATGCCGAGATTGCGATGAAGCTCGGCGGTGGGCGCAAGCCGAAGCGCGTTCCGATAAGCCTCCACTGCCTCGGGCCAACGGCCCATCGCCTGCAGGATGACGCCGAGATTGTTGTGCGCCGGCAGCAGGTCGGGCCTGAGCCGCACCGCCTCGCGATAGGCGATGACCGCCTCGGCCTCGCGGCCGAGCCGCGCGAGGGTCAGGCCAAGGCTATAATGCAGCTCGGCAACGCTCGGCGCGGCAAGCACCGCCGCATGGCAATAGTGCAGCGCGCGTTCGAGATCGCCGAGCTCCGTCGCGATTCGCGCCGCGATCGCCAACGCGTTTGGCGGCGCGCTGCTCGTCGCGATGAGCGGGCCCAGCCGCTCCAAAGCGTCCCGCGACCGGCCGGCGCGATAAAGCGCGGCCGCCTGCGCCAGGACGCTTTCCGGGCTCTCTTGCGGCTCCGCGTCTTCCCGGTCCCGGCTGTGGTCACCAGGGGTGTCGCGCATTCGCCCGTAATAGGCGATGAAGAAGCCGCTTGTCCCCGGTTTCAGCGAATGCCAGCCATTCCAAAAAAGCTCTGGATGCCTCCCATTCCAGCGCGATGCCACGTACGGGCAAAAAATGTCGTGCCCTACACGGGTTTCACTTGCCCACGCCCGGGCCTGTGCCACCTTAAGGAAAAAGCAGGGGCCGGGGAGGTTCGGTGATTGACATCGAGTTCCTGTGTCCAGCAGGAGCCCAGGAAGGAACGTCGGAACGGGCGGCCGACTGGACAGCGCGGGCGCTCTCGCCGCGGGGGATGGACTGGCTCAGAAGCAGCGGGGTCAGCCAATGGCTGACCCGCGTCGAAGCGGCTTGGCTGCGCGCCAAGGCCGAGGCCGAAGGTCTCAACGTGGTCACGGACGATCAGGCGCCCGGTACAGAAAACCCGCAGAAAATTTGAATTTCCCGCGGGTCTGAGTGGTGGGCACGACAGGGATTGAACCTGTGACCCCTACCATGTCAAGGTAGTGCTCTCCCGCTGAGCTACGTGCCCCCTCGTTAGGAGAGGGGCGGTGTAACCGATTTCGCGAGCCCTGGCAACACAAGGCGACGCGAAGCGTCGTCCGCGGCGGCTCCCGCGGTTGCTCCGCAACCGCTGACGCCGCCTTCGACGAGCGCTGCGCGCTCGCGAAGCGCTATGCCGCGAGAAACCTGTCGATCTCGTCGACGAGTTGGCGAAGATGGAAGGGCTTGGCCAGGACCGCCGCTTGGCGCCGGGTGACGCCGCGATGGCGCAGAGCGACGGCGGCGAAGCCGGTGATGAACATGACGCGCAGTTCCGGCCAGAGATCATTGGCGCGGCGCGCCAGCTCGATGCCGTCGAGTCCCGGCATGACGACGTCGGCCAGCAGCAGATCGATCGGCCGCTCGCTCACCCAGGCGAGCGCGGCATCGCCGTCGCCGACGGCATGCACATCGTGGCCGGCGCGGCGCAAGGCGCGCGCCAGAAAGACCCGGAGATTGTCGTCATCCTCGGCAAGAAGAATACGCGCCATCACCGCTCCCGTTGCGGCTACAGTCTAGCTGGTATTGGCAGCGAGAACGAGGGGCGGCATGCCGGTCTTTACCATTGCTCCCGGGTCTTCCGCCCGGCGCGGCGGCGCAGGGAAACGCGTGACAGAACCGGCGGCTTGCCCCTAAATTCCTAGCTATGGAAGGCCCGTTGGAGCGAAGAGCGGCGATCGAACCGCCGATCGAGTTGATTGCGCCGGCAGAGCAGACTCTGCCGATGGTGCTGGCATCGCCGCATAGCGGCGCCGAGTACCCGGCCGAATTCCTCGCCTCCTCGCGCCTCGATCCGCTGACGCTCCGGCGCTCGGAAGACAGCTATGTCGACGAGATCTTCGCCGCCGCTGCCGGCCTTGGCGCGCCGCTGCTGCGCGCCTGCTTCCCGCGTGCCTATCTCGATCCCAACCGCGAGCCCTTCGAGCTCGATCCCGGCATGTTCGAGGACGAGCTGCCGGCTTTCGTCAATACGCGCTCGCCGCGCGTCCGGGTGGGTCTGGGCACGATCGCCCGCGTCGTCGCCACCGGCGAGGACATCTATGCGCGGAAGCTGCGCTTCGCCGAAGCCATGGCACGAATCGAGGGACTCTACCGGCCCTACCACCGCGCGCTGCGCCAGCTCGTAGCCACGACACGCGACCGCTTCGGCAGCTATCTCCTGATCGACTGCCATTCGATGCCCTCGGGCATGGCACCGAGCGAGCGCAGCATGCGCCGCGCGCGCACCGACATCGTGCTCGGCGATTGCCATGGCGCCGCGTGCCATCCGCTGATCATGGAGACGGCGCATCGCACACTTTCGGCCAAGGGCTATGCCGTGGCGCGCAACACGCCCTATGCCGGCGGATTCACCACCGCCCATTACGGCAAGCCGGCGGCGGGCGGCCATTGCCTGCAGATCGAGATCAGCCGCGCGCTCTATATGGACGAGCGCAGCTTTGGCCGGAAGCCATTCCTCGCCCAGCTCGCCGCCGATATGCGCGACGTGGCGGCGGCGCTGGCGGCGATCGATCTCTCGCTCATCGCCGCCGCATGACGCCGCCGAAGGCCGCCGCCGCGGCTTTCGTCATCCGCCCCTCCGAGGACGCCGATCTGCCGGCGATCACCGCGATCTATGGCCACCATGTGCGCTTCGGGCTCGGCTCTTTCGAGGAAGAGCCGCCGGATCTGGCGGAGCTCGCGCAACGGCGCGCCGAGGTGCTGGTGCGGGAGCTTCCCTATCTCGTCGCCGCCGCGGGCGCGGGAACGGTGCTCGGCTATGCCTATGCGGCGCCCTATCGCGCGCGCTCCGGTTACCGCTTCAGCCTCGAGGATTCGATCTATATCGCCCCGGCGGCGCTGCGGCGGGGCGTTGGCCGGGCGCTGCTTGCCGCGCTCGTCGAGCGCTGCGCCGCCGCCGGTTATCGCCAGATGGTTGCGGTCATCGGCGACAGCGGCAATGCGGGCTCGATCGGGCTGCATGAGCAGCTTGGCTTTCGCCGGGTCGGCCTGCTGCCGGCCACCGGTTTCAAGCATGGCCGGTGGGTGGACAGCGTCCTCATGCAGCGCGAGCTTGGCGACGGTGCCGCGACGACGCCCTGATCTGTCCTATCCTTGGTTATGGAAGGATCGAACCGCTTTTTGTTGCGGCGCAGAATTTTGTTGCGGCGCAGCGTGGCGCGGATGCAACATCCCAGAAAAAAATGGGCCGTGCACGAAGCACGGCCCAAGTTTAGGGAGGAAACGCCTAGAAGACGTACGGCAGGCCGTCGGGCGACGACCGATGCCGCACTGCACAATATGCGTCCAGCGAAGCGACAAATCAAGCCCTAAAACGCAGCTGCAAAAAAATCGCAGTTCTGCGGCCCTTCGCCACATTTTCACTGCGCGCGACCCGTTATTGTTGCAATGCACAACAGACGTTTCCGAACCGGGTGCCTGCCCTGCGCGTTAACCCTGAGATGGCGCAACTTCTGCCGCTCCCCGAGCCCGGCGAACGCTGGGCGCTCTTCCTCGACGTCGACGGCACCTTGGTCCCGATTGCCGCGACGCCCGAGGCGGCGCGTCCAGAGCCGGGGCTGCTGCCGTTGCTCGAGCGCTTGCGCCGCGGCTGCGATGAGGCGCTGGCGCTGATCAGCGGCCGCAGCCTCGCCAGCATCGACAGCCTCTTTGCGCCGTTGCAACTCGCTGCGGCCGGGCTTCATGGCTGGGAACGGCGCCGTCCCGACGGCGCGCTGGCGCCGCAGCAAGAGCCGACGGGGCTCCTCGCTCGGCTGCGACCGCAGCTCGCGCTATACGTGAGCGCCCGCCCCGGCCTGTTGCTCGAGGATAAGGGCGGCAGCCTCGCGCTCCACTATCGGCAAGCGCCCGAGCGCGGGGCGGCGCTGTTGCGCTTCGTGCGGCGCCTTGCCGCCAAGGAGCCGGAGATTCACCTCCTCCGGGGCCGCAAAGTGGTCGAGCTGCAGCCGCGCGGCGCCAACAAGGGCATGGCCATCGAGGCCTTTCTCGGCGAGGCCCCGTTTGCCGGGCGGCGCCCGATCTTCGCCGGCGACGACACCACCGACGAGCATGGCTTTGCCGCAGTGAACGCGCTGGGCGGCATCTCTCTCAGGGTCGCCGACGCCGAAACCCGCGGCCGCAGCAGCTGCGCGCGACACACCCTCGCCGGTACCGACGAGCTCCATCGCTGGCTTTGCGCGCTCGCGCGCCGCCTGGAGGAAGGCGACCGCGGCCAGCACAACGGAACGGCCGGGTTCCATCCTGCGTTGAGGCAAGACACACCGCAGCGGAGTCCCGGCCGCCGATGACGCGCTTGCCGCCGCCCGCCAACTTCCTGGCCTTATCGAGCACGCGCCCGGCCGCTTCTGCGACGGCGCGCGAGCGGCGTCTCGTCGTCGTCTCGAACCGCGTCGCCATGGCCGATCCCGGCGGCAAGGCGGCGGGCGGACTCGCCGTCGGCATTCTCGCCGCGCTGAGACGCAGCGGCGGCATCTGGTTCGGCTGGAGCGGTGCGGTGACACCGGCGCCGCCTGCCGCCGCCGAGGTGGTGCACGGTGACGACATCACCTTCGCGACATTCGCCCTCGCCCGGCGCGACTACGAGCAATATTACAATGGCTTCGCCAACCGGGTGCTGTGGCCGCTGTTCCATTACCGGCCGGGATTGATCGATTACAAGCGCGACGATTTCGCGGGATATCTCCGCGTCAACCGGCAGTTCGCTCTGCATCTGGCGCCGCTGCTCAGTCCCGACGACATCATCTGGGTGCATGACTACCACCTGATGCCGCTCGCCGACGAGCTGCGCCGCCTCGGCATCGAGCAGCCGATCGGGTTCTTCCTGCACACCCCGTTTCCGGCCACCGAGGTGCTGCGTGTGCTGCCGAGCCACGCGGCCCTCATGCGCGCCATGTGCGCCTATGATCTCGTCGGCTTCCAGACCGAGAACGACGTCTGGGGCTTCCGCGACTACCTGCTGCGCTGCGCCGGAGGGACGGCCGTGGGTGTCGACGGCATCAGCGCCTTCGGCCGGCAGCTTCGCGCGGCCGTCTTTCCCATCGGCATCGACGTCGACGCCATCGCCCTTCAAGCGGCGCAATCGGTCGACAGCCGCCAGATGCGGCGCCTCCAGGAAAGCCTGCGCCAGCGGCGACTGATCATCGGCGTCGATCGCCTCGACTACTCGAAAGGCTTGCTGCAGCGCTTTCGCGCGTTCGAGCGGCTGATGGAGATGTTCCCGGAGCGGCGCGGCCATGTCACATTGATGCAGATCGCGCCGCCGACGCGCAGCGAGGTGCCGGAATACAGCCAGATCCGCCGCAGCCTCGAGACCGCCGCCGGCCACATCAACGGCCGCTTCGCCGAGTTCGACTGGATGCCGGTACGCTATCTCAACAAGAGCTTCAATCACCGCACGCTGTGCGGCTTCCTGCGCGCCGCCGGCGTCGGCCTGGTGACGCCGCTGCGCGACGGCATGAACCTGGTGGCCAAGGAATATGTCGCGTCCCAGGATCCGGCCGATCCCGGCATGCTCGTGCTGTCCTGCTTCGCCGGCGCCGCGCGCGAGCTCGGCGATGCGCTGATCGTCAACCCCTATGACATCGACGGCGTCGCCGAGGCGATCCAGGAAGCGCTGCTGATGCCGCGCGAGGAGCGCGTCGAGCGCTGGCAGGCGATGATGGCCGTGATGCGGCGGAACGACGTTGCGGCCTGGCGCGACAGTTTCACCGCGGCGCTGGCTGAAGCCGCGGCGGGGCGCTGAGATGGCACCAGCGGTCGGCCCGCAACGGCTGGTCGGGGATATCGGTGCGACCAATGCCCGCTTCGCGCTGCTCGATTCGGCCGGAACCATCAGCCGCACGCGCGTCCTCGCCTGCGACGACTTTCCCACCATCGAAGCGGCGATCGCTGCCTATCTCGCCGAGGAGGCTGTCCCGGCACCGCAGGAAGCGGCGCTTGCCGTCGCATCGCCGATCACCGGCGATGCCGTGACGATGACCAATCACCCCTGGTCGTTCAGCATCGCCGGGTTGCGCGAGCGCCTGGCGCTGGCCCGGCTCCTCGTCGTCAACGACTTCGCCGCCAATGCGCTCGCCGTGCCGCGGCTGAAAGCCGAGGAGCGCAGCGCGATTGGCGGCGGCGCGCCGATTGCCGGCCAGCCGGTCGGCGTGATCGGCCCCGGCACCGGTCTCGGCGTGAGCGGGCTGGTGCCGACGCCATCGGGCTGGATCGCGATCTCGGGCGAAGGCGGACACGCCACGATGCCGCCCGCCGATCACCGCGAAAGCGAGGTGCTGGAGCATATGCGCCGGCGTTTCGATCACGTCTCGGCCGAGCGCGTGCTGTCGGGGCCGGGCCTCGTCAATCTCTACAACACTCTTGCCGAAATCGAATCGGTGCCGGCGGCGCCTTTCACCCCGGCGCAGATCGCCGACCGGCAGATCGGCGAAAGCGATCCGCTGGCGCGCGAAGCGCTCGAGCTGTTCTGCGCCATGCTCGGCACCGTCGCCGGCGATCTGGCGCTGACGCTCGGCGCGCGCGGCGGCATCTATATCGCCGGCGGCATCGTGCCGCGTCTGGGCGCGAGCTTCGCCGCCAGCCGGTTTCGCGAGCGCTTCGAGGCGAAAGGCCGGTTCCGCGTCTATCTTGCATCGATCCCGACCTATGTCGTGATCCACTCCATTCCGGCGATGCTTGGGCTGGCGGCGCTGCTCGAGGGTGGCGCACCGGAAAAAGCGCCGGCCGACGCGACCCGCTGAGCGGCCGCCGCGTCGGAGCTCAGCGCGAAAACTCGCGCCGGATCGTGTCGCTGTGCTCGCCCAGCGCCGGGACGCCGCCCGAGGGCGCGCTCTCGGCGAACAGCGCCGGCGGCGCCGGAACGGTGATCGGGCCTTCCGGCGTCGGCACGCGGAGCCGCCGCAAATGCGGATGCCGTGCGAAATCCTCGACGCCGTTCAGATTGCCGAAGGCGATGTCGGCCGCTTCGAGCCGCTGTCCCAGAGCGGCACGGCTGTCGCGCGCAAAGATCGCGGCGACAATGGCATCGAGAGCGGCACGATTGGCGACGCGGCGCGGGTTGTCGGAGAAGCGCGGATCGCTGGCGAGCGCGGCATCGCCGAGAATCTCGGCGCAGAATCGCGCCCATTCGCGCTCGTTCTGGATGGCGATGACGATCTCCTTGCCATCGGCCGCAGCAAAGGCGCCGTAAGGCGCGATCGAGGGGTGCTTCAGCCCTTGGCGCTGGGGCGCTTTGCCGCCGAACTCGAAGTGCAAGTAGGGCACGGCCATCCATTCGGCGGTGGCATCGAAGAGCGAGACCGAGAGCACGGCGCCTCGACCGCTGCGCTCGCGCGCGAACAGCGCTTCGAGGATGGCGCTGTAAGCGTTGAGCCCGGCGGCGATGTCGGAGACGGAGACCCCGACGCGCCCCGGCGCTTCGGGCGGACCCGTGAGCTCGGCAAGCGCGGTTTCGGCCTGGATCAAGAGGTCATAGGCCTTCATGTCGCGATAGGGACCGCTCTCGCCATAACCCGTGATCGAGCACGTAACGAGGCGGGGATGGCGACGCTGCAGCTCCGCCGGGTCCAACCCGGCGCGCGCCGCCGCGCCGGGTGCCAGATTCTGCAGAAAGACATCGGCGCGGGCGATCATGCGGCGAAGCAGCGCGCAATCCGCTTCGCGCTTGATGTCGAGCACGATCGACTGCTTGCCGCGATTGAGCCAGACGAAATAGCTGCTCTGGCCGAGGGCGACGCGGTCGTAGAAGCGGGCGAAATCGCCCTCGCTGCGCTCGATCTTGATGACGCGCGCGCCGGCATCGGCGAGGCGCGCGCTGCACAGCGGCGCCGCCACCGCCTGCTCCAGCGCCACCACCAGCAGGCCCTCGAGCGGCCTGCCGCTCATGCCGCGAGCGCCGCGTTGACGAGATCGGTGATCAGCATCGAGCCGGGGAAATGCGAGATGAAGAAAGGCGGCTTCGCCTGCTCGATCACCGCCTGAGGCGTCACCCCGCAGGCCCAGAACACCGGCAGCTCGTCGGCTTCCACCGGCGTCGGATCGCCGAAATCGGGGCGGCCGAGATCGGCGATGCCGATCATCTGCGGCAGCCCGAGATGGACGGGCGCGCCGTGGACGCTCGGATAGCGCCCGCTGATCTGCACGGCGCGGATGGCGTCATCCGGCCGGAAGGGGCGCATCGACACCACCATCGGTCCGTGGAAGCGCTCGGTCGCCGCGGTCGCGATGTTGGTGCGGTACATCGGCACCACCGTGCCGGCCTCCATGTGTTTCAGCCTGAGGCCGGCATCGAGCAGCGGCCACTCGAAGGAGAAGGAGCAGCCGAGCACGAAGGCGACGAGATCCTCGCGCCAATACTCGGAAATGTCGGTCGGCGCGGCGATCTCGCGGCCATGTTCGAAGACGCGGTAGCGCGGCACATCGCGGCGGATGTCGATGTCGGCGCCGAGGCTCGGCAGCTCCGGCCGGCCGGGCCTCCCGACCGCCAGCACCGGGCAGGGTTTCGGATTCTGCAGGCAGAAGCGCAGGAACTCGTCGGCCCAATCCGCCGGCAGGATCGCGACATTGCCCTGCACCCGTCCCGGCGCAAGCCCGCTGGTCTGCCCGGTGATCTCGCCGCGCCGAATCCGCCGGCGCGCTTCCGCGGCCGAGATCGCCGGCCTCTCGCTGTCCGCCATGAGCCGCTCCCCTTTCGCGCCCGATCTTAGCGCGGCGCCCTCGCCCGCGTCACCCGCCGCTCTTGACAGCGGCGCCGGGGCGCCAAGGATCGCGGCATGCGTTTGCGCATTCTTCTCGGCAGCCTGCTGCTGATCGTCGGGCTGGTGTTTTACGCGCTGGCGGTGATGGCGGTGGCGACGCGGCTGCTGCCGGACCAAGTCGCGATCGAGCTCGCCTTCTATGCGCTCGCCGGCATCGCCTGGATCTTTCCCGCGGCGAAGCTCACGCGCTGGATGCAGCAGGCGGGCCCGTTCCGGCCGCCGGCCCAGGATTGACGCCTCAACCGGTCCAGGGACCGTCGCGCCAACGGCGGAAGCTCACCACCTTCTTGCTCGCCTCGATGCGGCGGTTGAGCACGACCAGTCCCAGCACTTCGCGCTCTTCGACCAGGTCGTGCAGGGTCGACGACCAGACGGCCCATTCGTTCTGCGGCTTGGCCTCGATGCGAGCGATCAGGCGATTGAGGCGCGATATCTCCGCCTTCAGGTCGCGATTGCTGCGCGTCATCGAGGACCGCTCCAAACCCGAGCAACCCCTTAAACGCCCGGGCGAGCGTTTTGCTCCCGCTCGCCCAGGCGGCGAACGCCGCCCGCGCCGGCTCAGCGGTCGCCGAAAAGAAAGGCGAGCAGCACGTAGCGCGTGCCCGCTGTCACATGCATGGCCTCGTGCAGCAACGAGCACGAGAAGACGATGGCGGCGCCGGTCTCCGGCCGGTAGCGCTGATCGCCGAACTCGGGGAACCGCAGCTCGCCGCCCTCGAACGCCTCGGTATTCAGGTTCACCGACATGGCAAAGCGGCGATAGGCGACCATCGCCTCGGAGTCATCGCGATGGCCGTGCAGCTCGCCGCCGCGCATTCCCTCGTAGCAGCCGATGCGCATCCGTTCGCGCCGGGTGATCTGATACTGGAAGGCGCGCCGGATCTCCGGGAACAGCCGACGGCGCAGCCGCGTGTCGATCAGGTTGACCATGTCGGCCTCGATCAGCCAATGGTCGATGCGGTCACCGCGGCCATATTCGGGAATGCGCATCTTGTAGTCGGTGGTCATGCCGTCATCGCCGTGGCGCGGCTCGATGAAGACGTT
>Ga0335074_10009031_pt1 | contig 13890 bp, 10 predicted proteins | sample Lox_Sample_23_FD_206715 | JGI IMG/M metagenome (GOLD analysis project Ga0335074, IMG submission 206715) | Soil microbial communities from Loxahatchee National Wildlife Refuge, Florida, United States - Lox_Sample_2.3 | ecosystem: Environmental > Terrestrial > Soil > Wetlands | place: USA...
CATCGGGCAGGCCGCTTACGCCCGCGGAATTGTCCTGCGCAAGGGTTAGCCCCCGTTATCGCCGCTCAGCCGGGGTCGGCGCAGATAAGGCCCCAGGGCTTGTCGTTGACGCGGGTGATGACGATCGTCGCGCGGTGCGGGCCGGCCAGCTTGAGGCGGCGGCGGATCTGCTCGACGTCGCCCGCCAGGCCGCGGCGGCGGATGTCTGCGGCGCCGATGCCAAGGTCGCGCAGGCGTTTAGCGAACACTTTCTCGTTCCAGGGGGCGGAGTACGCCACGCGCAAGGTGCGCGCGAACGGAGTTGCCACGTCCCGGTCGAGGGTGAGGAACGCGATCTGCGGGTCGATCTTCGCGGTGGCGCCGCCTAGGTCGCGGGCCAGGTCCTCGACCAGGCCGGCCCGGGTGACCGCCGGGTTCGGGTCGAGAAGGTACTCCCCCGGCTCCTGCAGCGGAACCGGGTCGCCCGGGCGGGCGACGAGCGTCGAGCAGCGAAGTGCTTCTCCGGCCGGGGCGACCGCGAGGACGGTAGCGCGGCGCGGGCCTGCCGTGCCGTCCGGCGAACCGGCCGGCGGCGCCGTCGCCAGGGCCGGGGACCACAGGACGGCCTCTTTCAGCTCCCGGCCCTCGGCGATGAACTCGGCCTCCCAGCCGGACGGGATCATGTCCGCGGGCAGGCCGGGAGCCGCCTTGACGCAGACCGCGCCTACCTGGCCGGCCAGGGCTGCGCACCAGTCGAGAGGCGGCTCGGAGAACCCGGCACGGAACCGGCGCGCGGACGCGGCGGAAGCCGTTCCCTGACCCGACCGGCGGGCGGGGTCGATGAACACCGCGTCCAGGCCGGCCAGGGAAATGTCACGCACGTCGGCCACGACCGCGGTCACATGTTCTGCGTGGCCGTAGACGGCGGCGTTATGCAGGGCGAGACGGGCGTGCGCCGCGTCCCGGTCGACCGCGAGCACGTCGCCCACGGCCGCCAGGGCGATCAGGTCGCCGCCGATGCCGCAGCACAGGTCCGCGACGCGGCGCGCGCCGCGCAGGCGGTCTGCCCGGTAGCGTGCGATCGCTTCCGACGATGACTGCTCGTACCCGGCTCTGGTGAACAGCATCTGCGCCGCGCGGCTGAACTTGGCCGCGGCGGCCCGGCGCAGTTCCTGCTGTGCCATCGCCAGCGCGACCAGGTCGGCCGGGTAGTGCCGCCGCAGCCGAACCGCCACGGCGAGGGATCCGCCGTCCGGCGCGGCGGATATCCGTGCCAGCAACTCCTCCCCCTGGGGGGACAGCAACGCGGTCGGATTCATCGCCACGAGGCTAGCCCAGCCGGCCAGCCGCCATGGCCCTCGCAGGCGCCGCCGTGCGCACCGCCGTATCAACGGCCCGCGCCGGCGGCCGGCCGTAAACCCTGATTTCAATGAGGTAATCATCACGCCGCCTGGCGCGGTGATTGAAGCGACCACGCCAGCCAGCGATTCCGAAGCCACGACGGCCGGCGAAGAGCGAATCATCGGTAACGGATCATTCGGCGGGGGCAACGCCGGATCAGCCGGCCTTAGCATCAGGCCGGAATCGTTCGGGATCGTCTTGGTATTGATCGTGGCCTTGGCGGTCAGTCGCCGTAGCGGCCGACGCGGATGCGGGCGAAGCGACCGTCGGGGCCGATGTCGTAGTGGACGAAGCTGGTGATGCGCAGGGTGTCGCCGGCCTTGAGCGGGCCGCGGGTGAAGTTGCCGTAGTCCTCGCGGGCGCGGAACTCCGTGGCCATCTCCACCGCGACGTGCTTGTCGTTCATGACCAGGAACTGGACGTCGACGGTCTCGTCGACCGCCGTGCGGAACGGGCGGTAGAACTCGACGATCGCGTCGCGGCCGGTGAGCGTGAGGCCGCCGTTGAACGAGAAGACCACGTCGTCGGCGTAGTACCGGGCCAGCGCGTCGAAGTTGGCGGCGTTGAACTCGGCGATATAGGTGCGGAAGGCGGCTTCGTCCATGACCGTGACGATAGACCGGGAACGGCGGGAAGTTGAGTGAACCGGGTTCCGGCTGGCCCCGCCCGCCACCCGGACGCCTCAAATTTTGACCCTGTTTGGTACTGAGCGGGCCGTTTTGGGTTGACGATCAGTTTTTCGAGGAACATAACGTAGCGTGAGCGTCGCCGACGTGACCCGGGCGGACCCCGCCCTCTTGCGGTCCGCGCTTGACGCTGCCCAGCGCGGCTGGCACGTGTTCCCGTGCGCGGCCGGCGGCAAGCGGCCGGCGCTGCGGGGCAACTGGCAGGAGCTGGCGACCACGTCCCCGCGCCTGATCCGGGACTGGTGGGGCCGGGCGCCGTACAACGTCGGAATCGCCTGCGGGCCTTCCGGCCTCGTGGTGATCGACCTCGACCTGCCGCGTGACCTCCCGGACAACGACGACGATCTCGCGGACGGTGCGCTGTTCCCGCTGTCCGGCGCGGACCGGCTGGCCCGGCTGGCCAGGAAGCACGGGCAGCGGTACCCGGCGGGCACGTACATCGTTGACACGCCTTCTGGCGGGTGTCACCTGTACTTTTCCGTCGCTGCCGCGGATGTCGCGGGGGGTTCCGCCGACCGCTCACCGGTGCGGAACTCCGCCGGGGTGATAGGTCCGCATATCGATGTCCGCGCCGACGGCGGATACGTGGTCGGCGCCGGCAGCCGGATCGGCGGGCAGGCGTATACCGCCAGGTGCGGGCGGGGTTCCCCGGCGCCGCTGCCGCCCTGGCTCGTCCGCCTGATCACGGACTCCCCCGCCCCGCTGCCCCCGTCTGGGCAGCGGCTTCCCGTCGCCGACGGGCCGCAAGGCAGGGCCTACGCGATGGCGGCGCTGCGGGCCGAGATCGAGCGGGTCGCCGCCGCCCGGCCGGGGACGCGGAACAACACGCTGAACCGCGCCGCCTTCAGCCTCGGCCAGCTGGTAGCCGCCGGACTGCTGCCGCCGATTCCGGTGATCACCGGGCTGATCGGCGCCGCCAGGCACGCCGGGCTGTCCGAGACGGAGGCCGGCAGAACCGTCCGCTCCGGGATGGCCGCCGGGGCGAGGAAACCGCGTGCCTGGTAACCGCCGCCGCGTCGATGAGCGGGTAATGCCAAAAAAGCACCAAGAAGCTGGACCGGCGCTTCGTTGCGGAGTGTTCCCAGATCGCGGAACCTTAGCTGACGCATCGGGCAACGAGGAGACCGAACGCCGATGAGCTTTGGCTATGCGGTTGGTTACGCAACGAGAGAAGGCGGTTACTTCCGCAAGGAAGCCACCGCCTTCTAGCTCGTGGGCGATACTGGGATCGAACCAGTGACCTCTTCGGTGTGAACGAAGCGCTCTCCCGCTGAGCCAATCGCCCGCTGCTCCCACAGATTAGCGCATGATCGGGAGTGCCGAGGGCATCGTCGCACCGCGAGTTCGCTTGGGGCCGTGGGAGGAAGTTCGCCGGGGTGAGTGGCAGGCGGACTGCGCAAAGGTGGCAACCGGGTTGCAGTCGGCCGAGGTGTCGAGATTTACCGGCGTTGATACTGACAGGCAGGTCGGAGGTCGGCTACGCTCAGCAATGCAATCGATAGCAGCAAATAGCAGTTATATAGCTCCCCGTTACCGGTTGACTACTTAGCGCAAATGCCCGCCAGCAGGGGTGTGCGAGGTAGATCACAAGCAGTGCAATCGATACGTAGGAACATTAGACTGTGACCAGGCTGTTGGACAGTAGCGGTGTCCTGAGTCAACGGATACCGTCGACGAACTCCTCTGCGGCCCCGTAGCCGACAAATGCACAAACGGAAGTAACCGGGCATCCGCCTATCTAACGCTCCGTAATTGCACAAGTCGCCGCTCGGTCGCGTCACAGAAAGAGAGCTCGGCCCCCTCCGAGACAGAAAAGAGAGCTCGGCCCCCTCCGAGCCCCCACCCCAGATTTGAGGTTGGACTGACGATGAACAGCAGCAGCACGGTATCGGCGGAACTCGGACTCCGGCTGGTCGTTCCGCAGCAGACGATCGTGCCCCTCGTGGCGAGCCTTTACTACTCGAAGGAAGACCCCTACGCGATCCGTATCGCGTTCCACGTCGGGCTCGATGAGCCGGTCGAGTGGATCTTCGCACGAGACCTGCTGTCCAACGGCATCGAGGGCCGCGAGGGCCTCGGGGACGTCGTCGTCTGGCCGTCGAACGGCTCCGCGGACGGCATTCCCGGAAGCGTGCTGAACATCGAACTGTCCTCCCCGTTCGGCCAGGCCCACTTCGAGGCGCCGATCAAGGAGATCTCGGACTTCCTCAAGCGGACCTACGCGGTCGTCCCGACCGGCGAGGAGACCGACTTCGTGGACGTCGACGCCGAACTGACCGACCTGCTCCGCCAGGCGCAGTAAGGCACACCAAGCCTCCCGGCCCGGGCCCCCGTAACGGGCCGGGACAACACCCCTCCGGATCACCCCCCGGAATCCCCCCAGTAAGCCCCCGGAATCGCAGCCGTGCGATCGGAGCCTCAGTAGCCCGATACGCGAACGGCGACGCCCGGGGGCTTTCTCATGCCCAGGTTCCCGGCCGCCGCACACCCGGATTCCCGCGCGCCGCACGCCCAGGGTGGCGGCCGCCGCGCAATGCCCAGGTCCACGGCGGTCGCGCTTTCTGGCCGCTCTCGGGTTCGCCCCGCTTGCCGTGGATCGCCTTCCCGAACGTTCCGTGCGTCGCCCTGTACCCCACCGTGGCCAGAGATGATGGTGGTGCCAGAGTTACCCCCGCACGTTCGGGGGACAGATTTTTTCTCTTAACCCCGGCTTCGAGTTGGTGGTTGCGCCAGGATCGGATACAGTTCTGAACGCGACGCCGGAGAGATCCGGCGGACAGGCCCGAGGTATCCTCGGACCGGCACGCGGACGTGGCTCAGCTGGTAGAGCATCACCTTGCCAAGGTGAGGGTCGCGGGTTCGAATCCCGTCGTCCGCTCGGAGGCGCGGCTTAGGGTTAACCCGCTGGACGGTCTGTGGCCGTCTTCGCCGGGAATCGCAGAACTCCCCGTGGACGTTCCAGGACCCCCGCAAGACGGCACATCGTCCGTCGGCGAAGCTCGCTCCTACGGCGGAGTGGCCGAGTGGCTTAGGCAAGGGCCTGCAAAGCCCTGTACACGGGTTCGATTCCCGTCTCCGCCTCCCTTTAGCTTTCTAACGAGCGGAAACCATCCCTTCAGGGCTCCTACGGGCTGCATGGGGGTCCTAGCAACTCGGTCTTGTGTAAGTAGCCTCGGGGCTCAAGACGTTACACAAGGCTCCCCGAGACGGGACCTGATGATCATGTCTCGATCCGCCGCTTCGTCTTCCGGTCGGTCGCGCAAGTCACCGCTCCGAGTGGCCACGCTCCAGGGGCCAGCGTTCCCCTCGTCATCGCGGGACACTGGCGTCTCGCCCGCCCGGCTGCGGGCGATGATGATCAGCGAGTTCGAGGGGTGGCTGCGGTCGCGCACCAATCAGGAGAAGCGTCCGTTCCACGAGGAGACCGTCGTCGCGTATGCGAAGGCCGCTCGCGCACTGGACACGTGGATGACCGCCCAGTGCATCGAGGGAGATTTCACCGCGTGCGACACGGGGATGCTGAACCTGTTCTTTCGCGATTACCACGTCGGGCACAGCCGGGGCGGGACCAACACCAAGCAGCGGAATCTCCGGCACCTGTTCACCTGGCTGGAGACCGAGTATGACCACCCGCACCCGTACACCGATGACCTGAGCCGGTACGCTCCGGCGGCCGGTCGCCCGTCCACTCTATCGACGGACTTCATCAAGGACCTGCTCGCGGTGACCGGCAACGGTCACGGGAAGACGTTCTGGGACGTGCGGGACCACGCGCTGATCCGGGTGCTCACCGAGGGTCTGCGCCGCACCGAGATCACCGGGATGCGGATGACGGACCTGCCGCTCGATCTCGTCGGGCAGAGGGTCATCCGGGTCGTCCCGCTCAAGGGGGCGCGCGCCGAGGAGGAGGGGCGGATGGTGCTAGTCACCGCCGCTACCGCGCGGGCTGTCGCCGCTTACCTGCGGGTCCGGCGTTATCACCGGCTTGCGGACTCGCCGTATGTCCGGCTCGGGCTGCGGAGCGGCGGACCGCTCGACGGGATGGGCCTGTACCGGATGCTCCAGCGCCGGGCCGATCAGGCAGGTTACGACCCGGCCGCGGTGCTCCCGCACATGTTCCGGCACGTTCTCTCCGCTTAGTTATCGTGTTGCGATTAGCTCCGGAGTCCCGTCGGAGCTGTGATTTTCTGCTGCGGCGGGCCGTGTCGTGTTTCTATCGTTCCGGTTCGTGATCCTGACCTTCTTCTCGTCCCGGGGCTGGGAGTCCTGGGATATCGGGCACCGGCCGCTGATCCCGGAGCGGATGCCGGTGCTGGTCGATGACGACCTGCTGTTCGAGGACGGCCCCGGCGGCCCGCGTCCGTCGGTGGCGGTGAACCGGTGGCTGCGGGAGTTGCCCGCCAGCGGCTGCCCGGCCCCCAGCTCGTGGGAGAGCTATGCCCGGGTGGTGCGGGAATGGGCGGAGTTCCTGGGCGAGCACGGGGTGGGCCTGTTCGACTCGCGGGAGCGGCTGAAGCTCGCGCTGGGCAAGTACGCCGAGTACCGGGCGGCCGGCCCGGCGGAGAGGCGGTTCGCGGCGACGACGTGGGGCCGTCACATGAGCGTGCTGTCGCTGTTCTACCGTTGGGCGCTGGCTGAGGACTACGCGCAGGCCGAGCCGTTTACCTACCGAATGGCGCGGGCGCTGTTCGCCGGGACGGGCAGGTCGGTCAGAGTGAACCTGGCGGTGCGGCGGACCCCCAAGCCTCACGTGACGATCAAGTACCTGGAGCCGGACTTCACCAGCCTGTTCCTGAACGGGCTGCGGGGCCTGGCACCCGACGGCGGCCCGGACCCGCATTACCGGGGCCGTGAGCTGGCCCGCAACGCAGCGATCGGGGAGCTGGCGCTGGCAACCGGGATGCGCCTGCAGGAGTTCAGCTGCCTGCTCGCTTACGAGATCCCGCCGCTGCCGACGGCACCGACCAGGGTGCCGATCCCGCTCCCCGTCCCGGCCGCCATCACGAAGGGCAGGAAGTTCCGCATCACGTGGATCTCCTACGACGCCCTGGCGGCCGTGCATCATTACCTGGAGCTGGACCGGCCGGCGACCACCGACGGCACCTCATGGCGGCCTCCATCCCAGTCCGGCGGGCCGCTGCTGGTGACCGACCCGGATGAGCGGGGCGGGCGGGTCAACGGGGTCCGCCGACGGTGGGAGACCCTCACCCCGTCCGAGCGCCGACGGCTGGTCGCCCCGGACGGCGGGACGTGCATCCTCGCGGCGAAGGCTGGCGGAGGCCCGTTCACTGTGTGGGCCTCGGTCTTCGAGCGCACCGCCGACCGGATCCAGGTCCGGTGGGAGCCCCGCTTCCCGCACGTCTACCCCCACCGGCTGCGCCACAGCTTCTCCATTCGGACCCAAATGGGAATAGTTGCATCCGAAGCATCATTCGGCATTTTCTGTGAACGCGCGCTGCCTGCGGTGCAGCACGTGGCTCGGAGGCGAGATCGGAGCAACGATGGCCCGCGCACCATGGGTGACCTGGGATGTCACTATCCGCTTGCACCAGGCCAGACGATGATGCAGCCAGTTCGGTTGCATCGGACGCCCGCATGATGCATCAGGCACAACCAAAAGGCGCAGCGACGAGGGAAGATGCCACGACCGTCCGTTCGCCAAGGTGACCCATTCAGCGGGTTGGAACAATTCTCTCTACCAGTATGTCCAACGGCGGTTCCGAGGGCGACCTGATGCGGCTCGCGGGCTGGCGGATCCGGTCCATGGTCGACCGCTACGGGGCGGACATGGCCCAGCAGCGCGCTAACGAGGCCAAGCGCCGGATGGGGGACATGTACTGAGTGCCCTAAAGCTGCACGACGGCGGCGTGGCCGGTTCGGCTTGTCACGCCGCCGTATCGAGTGCTAGCCCTGCAACCATGGTCGGCCATCCACCCTGGCCCAGTCCTGTGCTCTGTAGCCTGGACCCGTGCGCACGCCACGCTCAGGCTGGCCACCGCGACCGCCGTTGCCCAGCGCCTCTTCTCAGCCAAGGTCACCTCATAGTTGCTCCGAACGGCTACCTCGCCGAGAGAAGCGGAGCTTCAGGTAACCTCAGCTCGGCGTCCCGATCCGGGAGTGAACGCCGGCCTAGAGGCCGGTGAGGGGACGTTGCCCTGGACCGATTCGCGCCTGTCCTAGGCGTTGCCTTGCGAGTATGGGGAGGGGTCGTGGCCGGTCATCGTTCACTGGCGGATGATGCCGCCTACTGGCGGGAACTGGCGGATGAGGAACTGCTGGCGCCGCCGACTGGGGTCACGCCTGCGCTGGTCGATCCGATGCTTGACCTGCTGCCCACGCATGAGATGAGCTGGCCGAACTTCGAGAACTTGCTCAAGCGCGTTGCCCGGGAGATTGAGGGCCTGCGGGCGGTCCGGCTGTACGGGGTGCCCGGGCAGGCGCAGGACGGCATCGACATGGTAGGCATTAACCCTGACGGCGAGAACGAGGCCGTCCAGGGCAAGAAGTACCAGGCCTTCAAGGTCCGCGATCTCGACAAGGCGGTCGCGAAGTACCTTCGCGGGGCGCTCCCGTTCACGATCCGCCGACTGACGGTCGGCGTCTCCTGCCGCGCCAACGACAAGAGGGTCGCGAAGCGGCTCATCGAGCTGAACGAGCAGCACGCGGCCCTGGAACTCGACCTGTGGGACCGGGACCGACTGTCAGAGATCCTGCGCGGCCGTCCGGACATCGTGCGCGAGTTCTTCGGGGAAGCGACGGCGGTCCGCTTCTGCGGCAGCTACACGATCGGTCCCCAGCCGGTGCCTCCCCTGGACGCAGTCGCGATGGCCGACGCGGTGATGCGCGGACCGGCGGGAACTAGCGGCGCGCAAGAGGAACTCGACGCAGCAGACCGCTGCCGGGGCACGGACCCTGGCGAGGCGGTCGCCCACGTGCGGAAGGCCCAGCAGCTCCTGCAGACCGCGGGATTCGCCGCGCACGCCAGGGTCCTGGGCGCCACCGTCGTCGAGATCCTCGCCGAAGCCGACAGCGCTACCGACGCTGCTCTTCTCCTCGCCGAGAGTGTGTGGTCGGCGCTGGAGGAGGATCGGACCAGTGAGGCTGCACGGCTAAGCCGACAGTTCGCCACCCTGGCCCGCCAAACGGAAGACCCCGTCGTGCAGGGCCTTCTTAAGGTCGTCGAGGCGGCCGTGGCAAGCTGCCAGCATCCGCTTGGGGAGCCGCCCGACCTGTCAGTCCTCAACAGCCACGTGCCCCTTGTCCACCGGGCTCGCTTCCTGCTGCTGGCCGGTGAAAGCGAGCTGGCGCGAGGGCGGGTCCCGTTCAGCGGGGAGGTTTCCGCCCAAGTACGGGCGCTATTGACCGGGACTCCCGCTCTGGACGAAGCGGTGGCTGTGCGGCTCGGGCTGTGCGTCGCCGACTCCAGCGGCGACTGGACACCGCTGCTTGCCCGGGCGCGGACAAGGAAGATTGCCCGGCGGCTGGCGGCACTCGTCCTGGCGCGGCACGCCCGCTACCTTGCCGACCGCGCGGACCCGGAGGCAGCGGACGCAGAATGGAACGAGGCAGTGGAGCAGGGCTGCCTGGCAAAGATCCACGGTGACGCCGCCAACTGGCTCTACAGTCAGCGCATGCTCGCCTCGCGGTACCGGCCGCAGCTGAAGGACCCTTACCACCCGCTGGCGTCGGCGCTGAACGCCGAGGGCGGGCAGCCTCCGGTCGCGGGAGCATCAACGTCCGCCCGCGAGCGCGCCCTCGCCGAACTGCACGACCAGAAGCTCCGGGCTGCGGCGATCCGGCTGCAGCGCTACCTGCGCGACTCGATGGCGAGCGCGAGCTGGGCCGATGAACACGATGCGCGGCGCCTGCTAGCCGACGTCCTCAAACGCTCCGGCGAGCTTCGGCTGGCTGCCCGCCACCTGATCCTAGCGGGGATCGCCGATGCCGCGTATGACCTGGGACGCGAGGTCAGCCGGTATCTAGAAGTAACAGAGTACCTCGAGGAGCCCGCGTACTGGGTGAAGGCGTCGGCGCTGCGGCTGATCGCGGCGCAGGCCGACCTCGTGCCCGACGACCAGGTTGCGGCAATCGCCGAAAAGGCCTTCGCCGTGCTCGACCAGGTTACGACTGGGGAACTGCGCGACACTCCGTTCTTCGCGCCCTCTGCCAACCTCGCCGCTCACGAAGCCCTCGCCGCCCTCAGCCAGCGGCTCACCGCATCCCAGGCCGCACGCCTGCTCGACATCCTGGAACCGCTGACCGGCGTCGATGGTCCGAACCAGTACCGATACACGGACGAATCCCACGCGATCGCCTGCACAGGCATCGGTCGCGCCTGCCCCCAGCTGGCCGAACGCGCCGTTGACCAGCTGCTGGGCCTGCTCGAACGAGCCAGCCACGCCGTCCCCGCCGAGGGGCGCGACCTGATCATCCAGCACGTCGGCTACAGCCGCCCGGAGTTGGAACGCCAGCGAGACGCCGGAGGAACCGCAGCAGGCGAGCTGCTTGCCCAAGCCGCCCCGGATTCCGTCGCCCCTGCAGCCGTCGAAGAAGCCGCCGCCGCCCTCACCTGCCCGACCGCCAGCAAGTCAGGCTCCTATTACATGGGCACCGGAGCTATCTATCAGTCAATGCTCTGCCGGCGGCTGCCACCCGGACCACGGGCCGAGATCATCCGGGCGCAGCTCGAACGATGCCGGTCTCCCTATGAGGCGGCAGTGAACCGCAGGGAATACCTGCTGGCAGCGGCCAACCTGACCGACGACCTGCCTGAAGCCCAGTCCGACGAGCTCTTCAATGCCGTTATCTGCATGCCCCAGGATGCCGCAGAGTCCGAGATCGACAGGATCGACGGAATGCTGGCCCACCCGCTGGGCGGGCTGCGCGTGAAGAACAACATCGGCGACGAACGGCCAGCCGCCGTGTTCCTCGCCGCCCGGCTGGCCCGCACCAAGGAGCAGAAGGCGGGAGCCCGGGATGCCGCTTTGCGGCTGCTGGGCGCTACCGAAGATGGCGACTACTGGTCCACCCGTGCCCTGCAAGTGCTAACCGACGACCTGCCGCCTGAGGTCGTCCCCGCCCTCGCCAGGCTGGGGTGGCCGCTGCGGTGCCTCGCCGCGATCGTGTGGGCCAACGCCGACAACCCTGACAGCATTCTTGGCGCTGCTCTGGCGAATGACCCCGACCAGCGGGTCCGCCGCGCGCTGGCAGCAGCGCTGGCCGCCGTTCCGGCCAGCCCCCGCACCGACCCGGCGCGGCAGCAACTGGCCGTCGACCCGCGGTTCAGCGTGCGCAGCGCACTGGACAAAGCCTAACGGGGCGGCACTCCCGGGCACCGGCGTCCCGGCAAGTCGGCATAGCCTGACCGGCCGAGCCGCCTACTTGTCATGACGGATGCCATCCATGCAGCTACTTATCATGTGGGCGTGGTGGTTCCGGGTTCGGAGACCATCCTCTGCAGCATGCAGGTGCCCGGTCTCAATTACGAGGGACGGCCGCGGCCGCTGTCAGCGTTGCGGGCTGCGCTGGTCAGCCCACGGGTGAGCCGCTGGGCGACGTCGGCGGTGAGCGGTGCGTGGCCGATCAGGATCCGGTACCACAGCAGGCCGTAGAGCTGGTCGACCAGCAGGTCCAAGTCCGTGGCAGCGGAGAGTTCCCCGCGGCTCTGCCCGACGGCAAGGAGATGACGGAGCTCCTCCCGGCGCCCAGCGGTGAACTGCCGCATGCCCTCAGCGGCCTCGGAATCGCGCTGTGCCTCGGCCATCGCGCCGCGCAGCAGCGGGGCGGCACGTTCCGCGGCGCGGAAGGTGGCGGTCAGGAAGGTCTCCAGGTCTGCCGCCAGCACGCCCGAGGGTTCCGTGTCGGTGTCTTGGCGGGCCTGCTGGACCATGGCTTCGAGGAGGACCGCGCCCCTGGACGGCCACCACCGGTAGATCGTGTGCTTGCTGACCCCGGAGGCCTGGGCGATCTCCCCAATCGAGGTCGCCGCGCCATCCGGACGGCTGAGCAGCCCGGCAGCAGCGTCCAGGACCGCCTGGCGGGCGGCCTGGTTGCGCTGTCGCCCCGTATGCGGCCGACGCGGCACCTGTGGCGGGGCGCGGTGATCGGTCATGACCCCCACCATACCGCTTGACGGAACCAGCGGTTCCGGTAAAACTTTGACGGAACCAGTAGTTCCGGCAACAGGAAGCCGCACACCCATGCGAGGCGATGATGGCACCCCCGATCCGACCAGCCCGTCCGGTACCGACCCGGCGGCATCGGCTGCCGCGGACCCTCTTTGGCGTACATCACACACTCATACGATCCCCGATCACTTGAACTTGTGCATGATCACGAAAGCGCACTGCGAGCCACCGACATTGGCCGGGCGGCGGACCCAACCTCCTGTCCTTGTCGCCACCGCCTCCGGTTGGGGCGGCTCGCTGCCTCGCGTACGTCACAGACGCCTTCCGGCTCGACCGGCTTGAAAGCATGACCTCGTCACTGGAGATCGGTGAAAAGCTCGGCCTTGGCATGTCACCGGTTACCGCGCTGGCGGCAGTCGCGGCGGGCGATCCATGCCTGCTCGTCATTGATCAGCTGGATGCCGTGAGCTTCGCCTCTGGACACGTGCCCGCCGGATTCCATACGGTGGTCGAGCTGATTCAGGAAGCGGTGGCCTTTCCCGGGATGCGGGTGCCGCTGGCTTGCCGGGGATTCGACTTGACAACGATTACCGGATTCGCCAGCTGGTCGCAGATGAGAAGGTCACACGCCTTGACGTCGACCCGCTCACCGCTGAACAGGTGAACACCGCAGTTGCAGCCATGGGCCTGCGCGGGAACCAGCTCACCAGCCGACAGCGGTCGCTGCTCGCATCGCCGTTGCATCTCGTGCTGCTGAGTGCTATCGCGGACCAGCCTGACGCATTGGCGTTCGAGTCATCGAACGGCCTGCTGGCGGCGTACTGGGACCGGAAGCTCCGGGATTGTGCCAGCCGACGGCAGCCGCAGCCAGCACCGCGCTTCGCGGCTGTCATCGGCACGCTTGCTAACGCCATGAGCGAACGGCAGCAACTGACCGCCCGAATCTCGGTCCTCGATGCGAAACGACCTAGGCTCAGACGCGGAAGTTCTGGCGTCCGAGCACGTGCTGGTCCGTGACGGGCAACGCTACGCATTCTTTCATGAGGCATTCTTCGACTACGCCTTTGCGCGGCTATGGCTCGACCTAGACCAGAGCCTGGTTGACTTCCTGCTCGACGACGAACAGGAACTGTTCCGCCGCGCCCAGGTCAGGCAGATCCTGTTGCAGATCCGTGACGACGACCCAGAACGGTTTATCCGCGAGACCGAAGCCGTCTTGTCCCATCCCAAGATCCGGTTCCACATCAAAGCCGTTGCCCTAGCTGTCCTGCGGTCCCTGCCCAACCCGACGAAGGCGGAGTGGCAGATGATCGAGCAGCTGATGTCGCCAGCCGAGCCGCTGACCCCTCATCTGTGGGCGACCGTTAATGCGGTCGCGTGGTTTGACCGGCTTGACGCCGAAGGGGCGGTCGCACACAGGCTGGCCAGCAGCGATCTCACCACATATGAGCGTGTGATGCTGGCCATCGTGGAATCGACCAAGCTGCGGGCCGACCGAATGGCGCAGCTCATTGCGCCGTACGCCGGGACTAATCCGCAGTACCCGAATTGGCTGGCATGGATCACCCGGTTCGCTGATGTTCATACCAGCCTCAATGAGTCAGGCTCGACGGGCTTGGTTACCGTTCGTGCTGGAGCCGGTTTTTGAGCTTCATGTCCGTTTCGGTTCCGGCCGGTGGGGCGGGGTGCTGCCCGGC
>Ga0335074_10009032_pt1 | contig 13889 bp, 12 predicted proteins | sample Lox_Sample_23_FD_206715 | JGI IMG/M metagenome (GOLD analysis project Ga0335074, IMG submission 206715) | Soil microbial communities from Loxahatchee National Wildlife Refuge, Florida, United States - Lox_Sample_2.3 | ecosystem: Environmental > Terrestrial > Soil > Wetlands | place: USA...
CGAGGGTGCCCCGAGTTTAGTGGAAGGTCAGAGCGGCGGGTAAAATCATCTTACGCTACCTTGCTTTCATTGGAAACAGTTTTTTGTAAATTTGTTTCCCTGCCAAGAATCCCTGCCAGTGCCCAGAGATCGCGATGGCCACTCACCTTCCGGAAGTGGCGCTCAGTCAGCAGCCAGGCCGAAGCTGCCCAACGCTCGACCATTTCTTGACTTCGCCAGCGCGTTACCTTGTGGGTGCGCTGCTCCACCCCGCTGTGAGGACTCTCGATGATGTTGGTCGTCGCGAGGCATTTGTGCAACGATTGCGGAATGTCCAGACGCTGCAGCGTAAACATCTCCCTTATCCCCTCGCGCAGACTGCGTGCGGCGGCCTCGTGGTCGTGCTCGAGGAAACGGGCCATCTGCTCCAAACGCTTCTCGCCTTCCTCCGCCGTGCGGCAACGGAACGCTGCACGCATCAGGCTCAGTGTTTGCGCTTGCTGGTCTTTGGGTAATCCGTCGACAACGTTGCGCAGCTTGTGATTGCGGCAGCGCTGCACCGGCTGCTCGGAACCAAACACCTCTTCGATGGCTGCGCGCAAGGCCTTGGCGCCATCGATCACGAACAGATATTTGCGATCCGTGGGTAAGCCCTGATCGCGTAGGTGCGTCAGCAAGCCTTTGACGGCGGCGACGTTTTCGGTCGCGCCGGCGGCCAGGCCGAGAACATGTTTGGCGCCATGAATGTCCACACCCACCGCGCTAATGATGAGATGATCGCCGAAGCGCTGGCCGTCGATGTAAATCACCAGGATTTCAGTCTCCTCCCAACGCCGCTCCTGGAGCTGTTTGAGTTGCTCAGCGCTGGCTTCAATCGCTTGCCGACTCACAGCGCTTTTCGACACTCCGACGGTAGCTGCCATCTCCGGCAACACCTCGTGATACTCGCGCGTGGACACGCCACGCATCATCGCGCCGAGCATTCGCATACCCAGTTGCTTGTCCTTGCGCAAGATTTCATAGGCGGGCACGGCCACCTCGCCGTTGGTCCTGTGACGCAACCGCGGCCGCTGCACTTTGACTTTCCGGTCGACCAATGCCACGGTGCCTTCCTGCGAGCCATGCCAACGGATGTCGCCGCTGGCCTTGCCGGGCGTGCGCGCACCGGCGACCTGCTCGGCGCTCAGGATGAAAATCGTTTCCAGCGTCTTCAGGCCGAGCTCGTGGATGACCGAGTTGACCATGTCGCTGGCGCTTTGAATCTTTTCGACTAGGGGAAGCAGAATCTGTCCGTTGCTTTGGCAGAACTGCTGGATGATTGACGCTGACTCGTCGTCAGCGCGGCTTACGATGTGATACTGTTTCTTCACGGCGGTTTGCTCCTTTTCGGATTCGTCTTTAGCAACCGGATTCTATCGAATTGGTCGCTACCGCCGTCTAACCTTCAACTACCCCTGGGACATCCTCAATAGCTCGGCGAGAGTTGTCATCGACATCTCCGGCAGATCCTTCAGACTCGCAAGGCCGGGCCCTCTATGTATTTCCCCCCGCATATAGCCGAGACGAACCGAGTATTCAAATTCCGGGTTTGGTCCCGACAGACAGAAGACAGGGCCCGAAGCCGTTTGGCTCTCCTGAAAAACATAACCGAATAGATTGATCTGCTGTGCAACTTCGTGCGTCTCTACAAGGGCACGTCCATGATCCAGTAGTTTCCAGAGAGTCGGGTCTTGAATGTCGCCGATGAACGGTGCGCCGAGATCAAACGAATCAAGAGTGGCTCTGTGATTTGCCAGAGCCAGCAACGCGGAGACGACGCTCGCGATTGTTTCCGGCGGTCCGGCCACCTCCAATCGATCGGCGAGCGGCTGGGGCAGCTCAAACTCTAGGTACTTCTGAAGGAACGCCAAATTCGCTATCGCCAGAGCGGCTTTCAATAACAGCCTTGGCCGTTTAGACAATAGAGCTCTCGCTGCGGCTTCGTCATCGCCGATGATGCGGGAAAACCGGGCGAAGGCGATGTATGTTTTCAGCCGATTAGGCAGTGAGCCCCAATCGCCACTGGTGCGGCTTACTTCAGCGTCGAGTTTCGCAAGGAAGTCTTCTGCTCTTTTTCTTCTGAACTGGTCCCGAACGATAAATGCGCCGGTGCGCTCAAGCGGGGACAGGAACGTTTCGCCCAAATCTGTTAATCCGATAAGGGCGATCGCTCTCAGCTGCTCGAAGTGTCCTCGTTCCCTGAAGCCTTTGGCTTGTCGCAGCAATGTCTTGGATCGGCGAGACGTGCTCCATCGGTCCAACTGTCGTCGGCTCAACTCCGACTGAATGGTGCCTCTGCCGATCGGCTCTCGCGCGATGACGAACTTGATTGATGAGGCCAGTTCCCGCTCAAGATCTTCGACGGAGCTGGAGGGCTTTGTATTCACGTGGTGGATCGCCTCACTCCAAGGGGAACCAAGCATCGAGCCGAATTTCTCAGAGCAGATCGAGTCTAAACGATTCCAATCTTATAGCTTAACCAGGTACGATTCTGACAGCGGGGCGCAAGACGTCGAGGGGTTCATGACCGAGCTCCGGGCGGATCACGCGCTACCCGTACATTGGTCTAGCCGAGAGCACGGGCCGCGTGCAGGTGCGCTGACGGATGTGTTAAACGCTAGTCACGTCCGGCGGCGGCCCAGATCCCAGACCACGCGGCTTGATTGAACGGACGGCGACTTCCCAGGACCGATTTGCTCGCCAGCGCCCGCGCGGTTCAATCGACTGTACGCATGCTACTATTGTTGGCTGCTGCAAGCGAGAAAGTAGACAGAGCGTGAAAAGTAGAGCGCACTTAGTGTTTCTTGCCGCCGCGTTTCTGGCCCTTCCATGTGCTGCCCAGACCGGGATGGTAACTTTTTATTCCTACGCGCCCACGGTCAAGCAGCAACTCAAGGCTGTCGCCACTCGCGTCGGGACCGGGACCTTTACGGGTTGGCTTTACGACGGCGACAAGAGGATGGCTCACGCGTCTCGTGGGCGATTCATGACGTTCCAGCTTGTGTCCGGGGGACACGAGTTTTCGATCTCGTACAAATCCGATCGGCCCAGCGACACTTCCTTGCACCTGGACATCGAGCCACGTGGGCACTACTGTGTCCGCCTCAGCGCGAAAGTTGTTGCCCTGGATCCCGGCGCGGTAGTTGGAATTGTTAAGGGCAAAATCGAACAAATTGCGTGCAGCCAAGCCGTTCAGGACGCGGGCAATTACAAACGAATCGACCTTAAGCGGGTGGATTCTGCATTCCAGGCGGAACTCGACGCCTCATTGACTTTTCCGCAGGTAAATTGACCACCCCGCGCGGACTGCGGGACTTGCCCTTCGTCCGTGCTCTGCCAACTCTCGATCAGTCGGGCGATTGGTCGCAGGGTCCCGTCGCTTCCGATGCGTCCATCTGGAAACTGGGCCAAAAGTCAGCGTGGGGGAAGTTTGCCAGCGCCGCGCCAGTGCGTCTCGTGAAAACGCCACTCACGTCCAGGTCCGAAGCGTGGCGCGCAGTCGCGCCCAATTCCTTGAATGGACGGCGACTTACCAGGACTGATCTGTCCTGGGGCGGCCGTTTGCGACTATGAGCTGCACAAACACCATAGGCGACTATACGCCCTCGTGAACTTCTCCCAAGCTCACTTGGGACCCTACAAACCGACTCGCGCTCGGATCGTCACTGCCATGGCACGATTTGGACGTTATCGCTCGCCTCTAGCGTAAAACAGGAATATCCAGCCGGATGGCGCCACTGACCGGGGACATTGGCCGGGCTCGGACGCGAAAAAGCCGAACACAGACGATAATTCGCCCCCTGCAAACGAACGTAATCATAGACCCGACCGTTCACCGGATCGACAATTCGAACTGCTGGTCCCACCGCTGCCTGAAGATCCTGAATAGTCGCGGGAAGTACGAAATCTCTTTGCCCCCGGCTTAGCCATCTCAAGTGCACCGCTTGTGCAAGCGAGGAAAGGTCGAATAATCGGCGGGTGTCTTCAGACGCGGAACGCTGCACGGCGGGTGATCCGATCTGTGCAAATCCAACAACGACGCCGAATCCCACGATCACGAGCGCGACGATGGCAAAGAGACGGTTTCGATAGGAGGAAAGCCTGTCAGCACGCAGAGAATCCAGATAGTATGCAAACACACCACCGGCGATCACCAACACCGTCGTGATCTTGAGCACGAATCGCACGTCCAGATCACCGCGAAGGAAATATGCTAGAAACGTTACGATATCCCCAATCATTGTGCTGGCCGTGACCACCAGGGCTATGTAGGTGAGCCACTTCCGCACAGGGCTCTCAAGCCGCTCAGGTTGGCGCTGAACTCCGCGTACGATCCACCCCGTTACCAGCAGAAACAATGGAAAGCCTACAATGACACTGGCCAATTCATCCGCCATGCTTCTGGAAACGAAAGCCTCATTAGTGTAATCCAGCGTGGGATTCGGGAAGGTGCGGTCGATTGCTGCGAATAATAGAGTGCCCAACTGGATGGCCCAGATACCAAGGGTGATGAAGGCGAGAAGATAGAGGAAGGCGTCCTTTGCAGCCTCTATCCGGCCACCGCCGCCAGGCACTGGTTTGCCGGTGCGCGTCTCATACCAGACGCTAAAAGCCTGATAGATGCGCCGCTCCGACCAGCCGTTTTGCCGAAGAAGGGCTACTACGAATTCATCCGACGCGCCCTGACCTTTGACGGCGTCGATGAAATCTAGCAAAGGCTGATTTTCAGCAGACATTGCGGTGCGAGTATAGCAGATCAACTGCCCCGAACCTGAGGCGTTACGCGTGTTACCGGAGACAATCCTCTAAGTTTCAAATCTGCACGTCCAGCGCGTCGCTGGGGGGCGTTTCGAGGTGCTGAGCTTCCCTGGAAACGGTGTTGGAGGAAGTGTCGATTCCACCCGGTCGTAAAACGGCCTAGGCGCGGATTGGGCTTCCGCTGGAATCGAGGATTACTCCTGAGAAACGCCGCCCATGGAAACCATCCTGACGTATTGTTCGGCAAACCATCGAAATGATTCACCTGCGCAAATTCCCCACTGCCGATTCAGCGCCCTCGGGGACCCGAGCGGAACGGGTTCAATACGCGGACGCGGCCATAGCGCTGCCCGGGACTGAGATCTTCTGAGTACACCGTCTCCGCTCCCAACGCTTCGGCGGCCGCCAGAATCGCCGCATCCCAGTAAGAGATTGCGAACCGCTCCGACTGCTCGATCGCGATTCGAACAAGCTGGTGGTCAATGGGCTGGCATGGGAAGGCGGTCCATTGTTCGATCCATTCGAACGCTTGGGCAACCGACAAAGGGTGCGCGGCCTTCTTCACCACGGTCACGAAGAATTCCTGCAGCACCTGAGCCGACGTTCCGAAATCTTCCGATTGGATCAGTTCAAGAGCGCGCTCCCGCTTGTGACCGTCTCTGCCTTTTCCCACGGCCGCGTAAACCAGGATATTCGTGTCGAAAAAGACACTAGCGGTCATGCAGTTTCTCGCGCGACCACGTTTTCTTTCCCAACTGGCCCTGCGATTCTTTGCTCAACTCCAGCAATCGCGCCCGCGCGCGGCTGGCGCGGTCGGCATGGCTTGCGAGATTTGTAAGATACTCGCGAACCAAGGCGTTCACTGTCGAATTCTGTTCGGCGGCATGGCGCCGGACCGCGGCGAGTACATCGTCATCCACGGCGAGCGTGATGTTCTTCATGGACACAGTTTATGTGTAACTGTGTGCGATCGGCAAGCCAGCGCCAACCCCGCGCCGGCGAACCAAAGCTGACCTGAGCGCTCCATCCGGTGCAAGCCGGCAAATGAGATAAAATGGCGAAGCCGCCCGCAGTTTGCATGCAGTGTGGCTCTAGCACGGAAATTTATACGCTCTCGCACGAAAAATGATCGTCAAACTCAACCACCTCCAAGGCAAAGCGGCGGCCACCAGCGCCCAGGACGTCATTGGAACGGTCTACACGCTCCTGGAGGAAGGCCACATTGAGAAATCGCAGTTCGCCCGCCTCCAGATCGAGCTGGATTGGATCCAATACAAGAGCAACTTTCGCGAAGTCGTGATCGCGACCCAAGGCTACACCGAAGAAGGCAAGCAAGTGCCCATTATGGACGTGCATGTCGACGTCCGCCAGGTGGTGCCGGGATGTCTCCGCGCCGCGCTTCTGCGTGCCCTGGCTCGCACCAATCCGGGAGTGCCGCAGGAGCAGGACCGGCTACCGCTTGAGCCGTTCCAATCCTTGCGATCGAGCATCGTGTGGGAGTTCAACAAGCTGTATTGGAGCCGGCTGCACGATTGGGAAGCCGCCACCGGTAAGGGCTACGAGCAGGCTCTGCCAGGCGGCGCTTCCGACGGCCACAATCCGCAAGCCATCTCCGACAGCGTGGAAGATTTCTGGACCCTGCTGCGCGATATGGAATCCAAGAATCACCTGCCGCCTGAGATTTATCTGCTCGAAATCGGCGTGGGAACGGGAGTGCGCTGCGGGATGTGGCTGACCAAGTTTCGCGAGCTCGATCAACAGCGCGGCACGGATTATTATCCGAAGCTTCGCGTACTGTTGGGCGATTACTCGCTCGCCACGCTCGACATGTCGCGGCCCGCGGTGGAAGAGCACGTGGATCTTTGCAGTTTTCTGGTATTGGACGCGCTCAATCCGCTCAAGACGCTCTCCTTCCTGCGCCACAAAATCATGCAGGTGCACTCCACCAACGTCTACGACAACCTGCCCGACGAAGAAGTGGTCCGGCGCGACGGCAAGCTCTATTTCGTCCAGGTGCGCTCGTACCTGCCCATGGCCGACGTAGTTCGGCTCTCCACCGAATTTGACGTTCCGCCCGAGAAACTGCGCTCTACCGTTAGCCGTTTGCTCTCAGGCAGTACTGAATTCTTGGGCGATCCGGCGCGTGGCGTCGCATTCTGGATGGATCTGTGGAGCGCGATTCGGCTGGAAGAGCGGCTGGTGCTGGTGGAAGATCTCCCCGACTTTCCGTTTCCGCAGGGTCTGGATGCCTTGCAGGTGGAAGAGATCCTCAAAGATGCGCCCACCGACTTTCGTTTTCACCTGAGCTCCGGCGCGCTCTCCAGCTTCTTGAACACGCTCCCGCTGCTGCACCCGCGCGGCTATTTGCAGGTCCAGGACATTTTCGTGACGGAGCTCGACCAGTACCGCCTCGGCTTCTACGGTCCCGGAAAACTCGACGGTTCACTGCTGAACTGGGTGAATGGTGCTTTACTGAAAGAGGTGGCGGAGCGCGCCGGATACAACGTCCGCTTTGCTCCCTTCCACTACCGCAAAGGATCGCGCACTTCCGTTCTCTATACCACGCGACGAGAATAAATGAACCCCACTCTTCCCATAACGATGGTCGGTAGCTACGCCATGCCGGGCTGGCTGGAACGCCTGAAGACCGAATATTTCGCCCGGCGGATCAGCCGTCACGATCTGGACGAGATCTACGACGCGGCAGCCAAGGCCGCGATCAAGGACCAGGAAATTGCCGGCCTGGACATCGTCACCGATGGCGAGCCGCGCCGCGACAACATGGTCGATTATTTTGTCGAGCGGCTGCCCGGCGTCCAAATTGACCGTTCATCCAAGAAGTTTTACTACGATTTCTACGACAGCGTGGTGCAAGGCAAACTGCCCATGGCGTCGCTTGGCCTGGTACCCGATTTCCAATTCCTGAAAGCCTTCACCGAGCGCCAGACGAAATTTTGCGTCACCGGACCGCATTGCCTCAGCAAGCGCATCCGCAATCAGTATTACCCGAGCGAAGAAGCGCTGGCCACCGACATCGCGAAAGTCATGAACCTGGAGCTGAAGGCCCTGGTGAAAGCGGGTGCCAATTACATCCAGATTGACGAGCCGTATTATTCGGGCTTTCCAGAGGATCTGCCCTGGTGCGTGAAAGTTCTGAACACCATGGTGGAGGGCGTGGACGCGAAGATCGCGGTGCACATCTGCTACGGAAATCGTTACGGGAAACCCTCCTGGGAAGGCAGCTACCGGTATCTGTTCCCGACCATCATGGAAGCCAAGGTCCAACAATTGACGCTGGAGTTTGCGCGGCGCGGCGGCGAGGATCTGGATCTGTTCAAAGAGTTCAATACTGCGTTTGAACTTGGCGTCGGCGTGATCGACGTGAAGACAGATGACATCGAAACTCCGGAAATGGTGGCCGAGCGCATTCGAAAAGCTCTGAAGGTGCTTCCCGCCGAGCGTATCTTCATCCTGCCCGATTGCGGGCTGTTCCATTTATCCCGCGACGTGGCCTTCTCCAAACTCAAGGCCATGGTGGAAGGCACCCGCATCGTCCGCAAAGAGCTCGGCGTCGGGATGGCTGAGGAATTGGTGAAGTAGCATGGCATCCGCAAACCCGATTCGAGACGCGATCACTAGCGGCCGTTTCTGCTACATGGTGGAGATGGTCGCGAGCGCCTCGATGACGGAGGAGCGGCTGGGCGAGATTGCTGCGGGTATCGCGCCGATTCCCGGAGTCGTTGGCGCGGGAATTACCAGTTGGGCCGGAGGCTCCGCGGGACACGACCCGGTTCGCGTGGCGGCTCTCGCCAAAGAACGCGGCCTGACGCCAAATGTTCACCTGACCTGCGTCAGCAAGACGCCGGCCGATGTCGCGAAGTTCCTGGACGAATTGATCGGCCTCGGTATCGAAAATACTTTCGCCATTACGGGCGATTATCCCAAGGGTGCGCCGCTCGGGTCGGTCGGATTCGCTTGCGATTCAGTACAACTGGCCGAGACTATCGCCGAACAGCGCGCATCGGGCAAGTGGCCGTTCTTTATCTCGGTGGCAGTCTCGCCCTTCAAGTACCTGGAAGAAGACTGCGCATATCAATACCTGAAGCTCGAAAAGAAGATCGCCGCCGGCGCCGATTTTGCCATCACGCAGCTTGGCTTCGATTCGCGTAAATATCGCGAGATGAAGCGCTACCTCGACGAGCGCGGGCTCGCGAAGTTCCCCGTGCTCGGCAATGTTTACGTTCTTCCGCCCAAAGCCGCCGAGCGAATGTCCAAGGGCGATCCGCCGGGATGTTGGGTGTCGCCCGAACTGCTGGCGCGCATTCAGGAAGAAGCCAAGGCGCCCGATAAAGGTCTCGCTGCGCGATTGGAGCGCGCCGCGCAAATGGCGGCCATCGTCCGCGGTCTGGGCTATGCCGGCGCATACATCGGCGGTACGCACGAACCCGATCGAATCCGTTGGATCATCCAACGTGCCGACGAACTCGCGCCGCGGTGGGAAGAGCTGGCAGAAGAGATCAGCTACGGCGACAAAAGCGGCTTCTTCATGTACGAGGGCGCCAAGCCTGCGCCCAAGAAGCGCGATTGGACGCAGCCCATCTTCGACATGTTGGAACCCGCCAACTGGCCGGGCTTCGTTCGCAAGCCGCTGACGGGCATTCTGGGTTGGGTGGATCACCACCCCTCGTTGGCCAAGGCCATGGAAGACGCCGAGTTCGCCTTCAAGAAGCCGGTTTTCGGATGCCAGGCCTGCGGCAACTGCGTTTTGGGCCTGATGGAATACGTGTGTCCGATGACCTGCCCCAAGAACATGCGCAACGGACCCTGCGGCGGCACCTTCAACGGCCAGTGCGAAGTGATTCCTGAACAGAAATGCATCTGGGTCGCGGTCTACGATCGGGCCGAAGCGGCGCATCGCGTGGACGATCTGAAGGAATACATTCCGCCCCGCAATCGCGCGCTCGAAGGCACCAGTTCCTACATCAATTACCTGCTGAACAAAGACAGCCGGCCGGAGCATCCGATTCCGCTGATTTCGATCAACAATCTGCAACCTCCGGCGCGCGAATCGGAAGAATCACTCGCGAAGAAGTAGTACCCGCAACCCGCGCGAAAAACTAGGTTCAAAACGGCTCGTGTTCTAAAATAGTGGCTTGCCATGCCCCACAAGCTAACGAACATCCTCAGTCGTGTGCCCAGCGATATCGAAATCGCGCAAGCCGCCACGCCGCTTCCCATTGACCAGATCGCCACCGAAGCCGGCATTCTGGCCGAAGAACTGGACCTCTACGGAAAGAGCAAAGCCAAGGTTCATCTCTCCATTCGCGACCGCCTGAAAGACGCGCCAAACGGTAAATACATCGTGGTTACGGCGATCACGCCCACTCCGTTAGGCGAGGGCAAGACGACCACCACGGTCGGCCTGAGCCAGGCGCTCGGCGCGCATCTGGGCAAGAAAGTTTTCACCTGCATTCGCCAGCCTAGCCAAGGGCCCACTTTCGGGATCAAGGGCGGCGCCGCGGGCGGCGGCTACAGCCAGATCATTCCGATGGAAGAATTCAATCTCCATCTCACGGGCGATATACACGCTATCACGGCCGCGAATAATCTTCTGGCGGCTGCCATCGATGCGCGCATGTTTCACGAAAGCAGCGCCACCGACGAGCAGCTGTTCGAGCGGCTCTGCCCGCCCTCGAAAGACGGCGCGCGCAAGTTCGCTCCCGTGATGCTGACGCGTTTACGCAAACTCGGCATTACAAAAACCGATCCCAACGAGCTCACGCCCGAAGAGCGCAGCCGCTTCGCGCGCCTGGATATCGATCCTGACAGCATCACCTGGCGCCGCGTGATCGACACCAACGATCGCATGCTGCGCGGCATCACGATCGGCCAAGGCCCCGAGGAGAAGGGCTTTACTCGCGCGACCGGATTCGACATTTCCGTTGCCAGCGAGATTATGGCCATACTGGCGCTGGCCAACAATCTGGCCGACATGCGCCAGCGGCTGGGACTCATGGTCATCGGCACAAATCGCGCAGGCGAGCCCATCACCGCCGATGATATCGGCTGCAGCGGCGCGCTCACGGTCCTGATGAAGGACACCATCATGCCGAATCTGATGCAGACGCTGGAGGGCACGCCTGCCTTCGTCCACGCCGGGCCGTTCGCCAATATCGCGCACGGTAATTCGTCAATCGTGGCCGATCAGATCGCGCTGAAGCTGGTGGGAGCTGACGGCTATGTCCTCACCGAAGCCGGATTTGGCGCTGACATGGGCTTCGAGAAATTCTGCAACATCAAGTGCAGGTACAGCGGGCTCAAGCCCGATGGCGCCGTGATGGTGGCGACCATCCGCGCACTCAAGATGCACGGCGGCGGCCCGAAAGTGGTGGCGGGCAGACCGCTGGCGCATGAATACACCGCGGAAAATCTCGGTCTGCTCGAAAAAGGCTGCGCCAATCTTGCGCGGCTGATCGCCAATGCGCGGTCATTCGGCATTCCGGTCGTGGTCGGAATCAACCGCTTCAAGGACGACACGGACAACGAAGTCGCCCTGGTGCGGAAGCTCGCGATCGAAGCAGGGGCAGCGGACGCCGTCGTTTCCAACCACTGGGCGCTCGGTGGCGCGGGTGCGGTGGACTTAGGCAAGGCCTTGATCGCCGCCTGCGAAAAACCGAGCAATTTTCACTTCCTTTATTCGCTCGATCTCAGCATTAAAGAGAAAATAGAAAAGATTGTGAAAGAAATGTACGGCGGGGCTGGAGTGGAGTATTCTTCGGAAGCAGAAAAGAAGATCGATCTCTACACGCGGGAGGGATTCGATAAGCTACCGATCTGTATGGCCAAGACGCAATACAGCTTGAGCCATGATCCCAATCTAAAGGGTGCGCCCACCGGATTCATTGTTCCGGTGAGGGATATCCGGGCCAGCGTCGGCGCAGGCTTCCTCTATCCGCTGCTCGGAACCATGAGCACCATGCCGGGCCTTTCTACAAGACCCGGCTATTATGATGTCGACCTGGATACGGCCACTGGCCGCATCATTGGTCTCTCGTAGGCGGTCTCTCGTAGGCTGCTTACGCGGCCTTCGCTGCGCTTCCGTGCGGGTCGATAACGAATTTCTTCGCCACGCCTTTGTCGAACTCCTGGTAGCCTTGCGGCGCCTTGTCGAGCGAGATGATGGTTGCGTTGACGGCTTTGGCAATCTGCACCTTGTCATGCAGGATAGCCATCATCAGTGAGCGATTGTACTTCAACACCGGGCATTGTCCGGTGAAGAAAGAATGCGACTTCGCCCAGCCGAGTCCGATGCGGATTTGCAGGTTGCCCACTTTCGCGTTGGCATCCACAGCTCCCGGATCGCCGGTAACATACAAGCCCGGAATGCCGATAGCTCCGGCGGCGCGCGTGATCTCCATCACCGAATTGAGCACGGTCGCCGGCTGCTCCTTCTTGGCATCGTGTCCGTGACCATGCGCCTCAAAACCGACGCAATCGACCGCCGCATCCACTTCCGGCGTTCCGACGATCTGCGCGATCTGATCCGCAAGCGAAGCATCTTTCTTCAGATCGATGGTTTCGCATCCGAAGCTCTTGGCCTGCGCCAGCCGCTCGGGAATCATGTCGCCGACAATCACCACCGCAGCACCCAGCAAATGGCACGAGGCAGCACACGCCAATCCCACCGGGCCCGCGCCCGCAACATAAACTACCGATCCCGTTCCCACGCCCGCGGTAACGGCGCCGTGATAACCGGTCGGGAAAATGTCGGACAGCATGGTCAGATCCGTGATCTTGCTCATGGCCTTCGCTTTGTCGGGGAACCTGATCAGATTGAAATCAGCGTAAGGCACCATCACGTATTCCGCCTGTCCGCCGACCCAGCCGCCCATGTCCACATAGCCGTACGCAGCGCCCGCACGCGCCGGATTCACGTTCAGGCAAACTCCGGTGAACCCGGCCCTGCAATTGCGGCAGCGGCCGCACGCGATATTGAACGGCACCGTGACGAGATCGCCGACATTCAGAAACTCCACGTCACTACCCTTTTCGATCACTTCGCCGGTAATCTCGTGGCCCAGCACTAAGCCCGAAGGCGCCGTCGTCCGGCCGCGCACCATGTGCTGGTCGCTGCCGCAAATGTTCGTCGTAACGATTTTCAAGATGACCCCGTGGTCAATCTTCTTGCCCGCCGGATTTTGTAACTTCGGATAGTCGATCGATTGGACCTCGACTTTGCCCGGCCCTAAATACACTACTCCTCGATTGCTTGCCATAGAAAAACTCCTTTCGACTGCTTGGTCAAATTAAAATTAAAATGCTGCTGCGCCCGCTTCGGCAACGGCATGGTCTTGATCGCCCGAGCCGCCGCTGACACCGATGGCGCCAACAACCTTTCCATTCTTCTTCAACGGAATGCCTCCCGCGAAGATCATGATTTTACCGTTGTTGGAGGCGTGGATCCCAAAAAACTGGCCGCCGGATTGCGAATGGCTTGCCAGATCCTTGGTCGCGATATCAAAAGCCCGCGAAGTGTACGCCTTCTTCTGTGAAATGTCGATACTCCCGATCCATGCCCCGTCCATACGGACATGGGACACCAGGTTGCCGCCTTCATCCGCTACTGCGATGTTCATCGGCTGTCCGATTTCGGCCGCCTTCTTTTCCGCGGCGGCGATCACGCGTCGTGCATCTGCCAAACTAACCATCGTCTCTCCTTGTCGTTGTAACTGATGTGTGGGAATTCTGCTATGCCTGATTGGCCTCAGCAATTATACATCAGCGCACGGTGCACCAAAGCACCATTTCCATGAATTCCGTTGCATGCAGTTGTTTCTTCATCGGCCTGTAACGGTGAAGCACTACGCCTGAAAATACAAAAGGCGTTCACCAGCGATCCATCGCCAGTGAGCGCCCTTCGAGTCTAAAAAATTTCGCCGCGAGGGAACACCGCGGACCGAACTACTGCGCGGGTGGAGGCTCCGTCGCAGGTTCGGTTGAGCCACGATGGCAGGTATAACAAGTCACATGACGCTTTCCATCCGGAAACTTAGCGTTAATTTCGCGCGCCATCGTCAGCATCATTCGCGCGGTGTTCTTCTCCGGTTTGTCGT
>Ga0335074_10009034_pt1 | contig 13887 bp, 13 predicted proteins | sample Lox_Sample_23_FD_206715 | JGI IMG/M metagenome (GOLD analysis project Ga0335074, IMG submission 206715) | Soil microbial communities from Loxahatchee National Wildlife Refuge, Florida, United States - Lox_Sample_2.3 | ecosystem: Environmental > Terrestrial > Soil > Wetlands | place: USA...
CTGAATCCACACGAAGAAATCGCGCGGCTTGATGGGTCCTTTGCTTCTATTTCGCATGACGTAAATGAGCCCCTCGACGAGGCGATCCAGACTCATCTTGGAAACATATTTTCGTCGACGCCGCTGGCTATCTTGCAACCGCGAACGGCGATCGCCTGGCAGTTGCCGTTCAAAACGCTGTTGCGCACGGGTTTTGGCCTTTTCAGCGACATCTTGCCCGGCAGCGTCGCGGATATCGTCGGCGGTAATCCGCCGTATGTGCAAACTTTCGAGGGTGGCCTGCTTGGAACAGTGGGGGGAATGGCTATCGCACCGGGTGTCCCTAACAGCGCGGTCGATGCTACGGTGGCCGCGCATGACGCATTTACCACAGAATTTCCGCAGGGCCAGCTTTCCTGCGCATCTCCTCTGGCCAATCCGGCGACGTGTCTTCCGCCGGTGGCGATTACGGCGGTGCCCGATGGAGAATTGCACGCCCCGTACTTTATGGAGTGGAGCTTGGGCTTAGAACATCAACTGGGTACTAGCGGAAAAGTGCAAGCGCAGTACGTGGGCACGCGAGCGGTGAATCAACCGTACTTGACGCAAGTGAATGGCGATCAGACGGTCTGCGATGGCTGCTTCGCCCCGTTCCCTTATGAGCAGTCCGCCGACCCCCGGTTTGGGGCCGTAACGCAATTTTCCACCGGCGCCAACAGCCATTACGACGGATTGCAATTGACGGCCGAAAAGCGCATTGGGACTGGATTGACAGGTCAAGTGAATTACACCTGGAGCCGCTGCATGGACACGGTTTCCAACGGCGGGTTCTTGCAATTTTCAGCAGGGGGAATTCTTTCGCCTTTGCCGGGAGATTTGGCGCGCGATTATGGTCCATGCGATTACGACATTCGGGATAATCTGAACGCACAATATGTGTATGCCTTGCCGATCAAGGTGCGAAATCGCGGTTTGGGATACGCGCTGAATGGATGGCAAGTTTCGGGCACATTCTTCTGGCATAGCGGAATTCCGTTCTCGGTGCTGAGCACGCCTTATTCTGCGAACGGAGGAGGAATTGTGAACGGCAGTGGGCCGCAATTCGCGAGCGTCGTTCCCGGCGTGCCGCTTTACGAGAAGAACCCGATTCCGGGCGTGACGCAGCCGGGTACGTTGCAATGGCTAAATCCGAATGCGTTTGTGTCCGCGGTTGATCCGAGCACTGGCGCATGCACCGGAGGCGATAGCGCGGAAAATTGCCAGTTCGGGAATCTCGGCCGCAATGCGCTTCGTGGCCCGGACTTCACTTGGAGCGACTTTTACCTCACCAAAACGTTTTCGCTGAAGGAGAATTTGAAATTGCGATTTGACACGCAGTTCTTCAATGTGTTCAACCATCCCAACTTCGGCCTGCCGAGCATGGTCCTGGCCGGAATCCCCGGCCAGCCTTCGACGCAAACCGGCTTCGGAGCATTGACGTACACAACGTCACCGCCGACGGGTTTGCTGGGCGTCGGATTGGGCGGGGATAGCACGCCTCGCATGATTGCGTTTCAAATGCGCCTTGAATTCTAGAGCCGCCGCCGAGCTTGGGAATAACGCAGAAGGCTCGTCGCATAAAGACGTTAAACATTCCTCACAATAATCAATGCGCTGAATCAAAAAGATGCGTTTGTTGTCCCACTTCCCCGAGATTCAAGATGTTTCACGATTGAGTCGGTCAGCCGCAGTGGCAAGAAGAATCCGCATCCATACCATTTACAAGCCGAACCGGGAGGAGCCGTCATGACGCGGGATTCAGCGGGTATGGGGACCTTGGCTGGAGGCCAGGACGTTAGGCAGATCAGCCCCGGTACCAACGCGATCGAAGGCTATAAGGCCTCCGTGGGAGGAGATGGCTTGCGCATCGCGGACCACTTGCCGGAGATTATCCAAAGAGGCGCTGAATGCCTGACCCCTGCGGAAAAGGAATTGCTGAAGTGGCTTGGTGTTTTCTATCGCAGGCCTACGCCGGGCAAGTTCATGATGCGGATCCGTATGCCCAACGGATTCGTGAAGAGCAATCAATTGCACGCCATCGCCGAGCTCTCACGCCGCCTGGGCAATAGTGTCCTGGACATTACCACGCGGCAGCAGATCGAGCTGCGCGGATTCACGCTCGATAGCTTGCCGGCGATCTGGGCAAGGCTGCGCGGAGTGGACCTTCGCTCTCTACAAACCGGCGTTGACAACGTGCGGAACATAAACGGATGCGCGCTGGCAGGTCTGACGACGCACGAGCTGTTTGACGCTTCTCCTGTCGTGCATGAATTGGATCGCATCATCGTCGGAAGCAGTGGCAATCCGGAATTCACCAACTTGCCGCGCAAGTTCAACGTCACCGTTACCGGATGCTTGGACAACTGTACGCACAATGAGTCGCAGGATATTGCGCTTGTCCCCGCAAAAAAAGGCACACGATTAGGATTTAATGTTCTTGTGGGCGGAAAGATGGGTTCGGGGGGATTCACAATTGCTTCGCCCTTGAACGTATTCGTCGAAATCTACCAAGTCACGGCGGCGGTCTTAGAACTCATCAGGATTTTCCGGGACCACGGATCGCGTGACGCCCGCTCGAAGTGCCGCTTTGCCTTTCTGGTTGAAAAATGGGGAACCCAAAAGCTACGTGCGGAGCTTACGGCCCGAATGGGCTATGAACTCCCATTTCAAGGGAGGGATATGCGTGGTTCGCATCATGCCGACTATATCGGAGTTACCTCTCAGAAACAGAAAGGGCTGGCCGCTGTGGGTCTCTGTGTTCCCACCGGGAGGGTGAATTCCGACCAGCTTGACGAATTGGGACGCCTCGCCGACGTGTATGGCAACGGAGAGCTGCGTCTCACGACCGGACAGAATGCGGTTCTTGTCAATGTGGCCGCCGATCTCGTGCCGAAACTTCTCAACGAGCCGCTGCTCAAGCAATTTTCGCCGTGGCCTTCTCCTTTTGTCCGGGGTCTGGTTGCCTGTGTCGGCACTGATTATTGCAATCTGGCTCTCATCGAAACGAAAAGCCGTGCGATTGCACTTTCCCAAGCGCTCCACGAGAGGATGGGCGAGGGTGTTGACCCAGTGACGATTCACTGGTCGGGATGTCCGGCGGGCTGCGGCAACCATGAAGCTGCCGACATCGGCCTTCGCGGGTTCAAGACAAGGATCGACGGTAAGCTTGTCGATGCTGTGGCCGTGTACGTGGGCGGACGCACAGGCGCGCACGCGACTGCCGGCAAAGAAATTATGGCAAGCGTGCAGTGCGATGAATCCCTTCCGGACGTGGTTGCAGACCTCATTCGGTCGTCGCAAATTGAAGAAGAACACGAGTGGCAACGGCCAACGAACGATCCGCTATTCATAGCGGCATCCACAGCGGGACTCGCCACTTGGCGGCTCTCAAGCACCTCAACGCTCTTGACCTCGGCTGTCACGCGCTAAGAAGCACCTGCCGGAATCCTCTTGCTCGATAAGACGAACAGGCAAGGTTCACATTTCCGCCTCGGCGGAGATACCATAAAGAAGGAAAGCGTCTGCGAATGCCCGTCATAAATTTTCAAGGCAAAACAGTCCTAACCCTGGAGAGCCGGCGTGGGAAAGAAATGAGCTGGCTGATCGAAACATACGGCGGCAAACCGATGCATGCGCCCGCGATGCGCGAGGTGCCGCGCGCTTCCAATACAGAAGCCTTAAAGTTCGCGGATTTGTTATTCAGCGGAAATCTCGAGGTCGTGATTTTCCTTACGGGGGTTGGAGCGCGAGCGCTTAGCGACGTGGTGAAAACCGTGCATCCCGTCGAGAAGTTTTTCGAGGCGCTAAGAAGTACTGTTGTTGTAGTACGCGGACCGAAGCCGCTCGCCGTGCTGCGTGAGTGGAAAGTGCCGGTAATGCTAACCGCACCAGAGCCAAATACATGGCGGGAAGTCCTTCAGGCGATTGACGACCAGAAACTGGATCTGCGCGACAAATACGTTGCCGTGCAGGAATATGGAATTTCCAATCCTGAACTTCTCGAGGGCCTGAGGAAGCGAGGGGCACATGTTACGCCCGTGCCGGTCTACCAATGGGATCTCCCCCTCGATAAGAGCCCTCTCCTGGCAGCGACGAACTCAATCATCGCAGGCCGAATCGATGTGGCCCTTTTTACGACTGGAGTCCAGATCGTTCACCTCTTCCGAATTGCGGACGAGTCCGGAAAGCGCGACGAGCTCAAATCCGGCTTACGGCATGTGGTAAAGGCCTCGATCGGACTGACAACTTCCGAGGTGCTTCGAAGTTATGGGCTGGACGTGGATCTAGAGGCTTCCCACCCCAAGATGGGTTTCCTAGTGAAGGAAGCGGCAGAACAGTTAACAGCTCTTCTTCAGCGGAAGCGGGCAGCTTGCGGTTGACTCTTTTCAAAGCGCGCCCACTTGAAAAAATCGAATCGCAACGCGAAGAGTCAGCCCCCGGCAATGGCGCCCACGATGAGCAGCGGCTCGGCACCTGAGGCGATTGCCTCCGGGAAGGGCGCGTCCGGCTCCTCGTGCGACCAATCTTCTCCGCACGCGAAGAAGCGCAGGAAGGGCCTACGCTGCTGCGTGACGTGATCGCGAATCGTGCCACTCAACATCGGGTAGCGAGCTTCGAGCGCATCGAGCACGGAGCGCTGCGTCACCTGGCCGGTTATTTCGAGCTCAACTTCGCCGCTGATGCGCGCCAGCCCTCGCAAATGCGGCGGGAGGATCACGCGAATCATGCCAACGTCTGGACCTCCACAGAAAGTACGGCCGGAAGATCGTGCACGATAGCAGACCAGCTATCTCCGCCATCAGGCGAAACGTAGACCTGGCCGCCGGTGGTGCCAAAATAGATGCCACTCTTATCGAGCGAATCGACGGCCATGGCGTCCCGCAGTACGTTCACGTAGCAATCGCGCTGCGGAAGGCCTTTACCGAGCTCTTGCCATTCGTTGCCGCCCGATTTGCTTCGATACACACGCAGCTTTCCGTCGAGCGGGAAATGTTCGCCGTCGCTCTTGATGGGGACGACGTAGACGGTCTCGGGCTCGTGGGCGTTCACGTCGATCACGAAGCCGAAGTCGGTGGGCAAATTTCCGCTCACCTCTTTCCACGAATCTCCCGCATTGTCGGTGCGCATGACGTCCCAGTGTTTTTGCATGAAGAGCACATCAGGGCACGAGGGATGCATGGCGATGCGGTGAACGCAGTGGCCAACTTCGGCGGTCGGCTCAGGAATGAAAGCCGAGTACAGCCCCTTGTTGATGGGCCGCCAAGTTTCGCCACCATTGTCGCTGCGGAACGCTCCAGCAGCCGAAATGGCGACGAAAATTCGGTTAGGATTCTTCGGATCTAAAATAATCGTGTGGAGACACATGCCGCCCGCACCTGGCTGCCAGCGAGGTCCTGTGCCGTGCCCGCGCAAACCGGCAAGTTCGTGCCAGCTTTTTCCTGCGTCGGTCGAGCGGAACAGCGCGGCATCTTCGACTCCGGCGTAAACCGTATCTGGATCGGTGAGCGATGGTTCGAGATGCCAGACGCGTTTGAACACCCAAGGCTTCAGAGTTCCGTCGTACCACTGATGCGTCGTGAGCGGTTTGCCGGTGTCCTTGGAGTCGTCGTAGACAAACTTGTTGCTCTCGCCCTTGGGCATCCCGCCGGGTGCGCTCGTTGACTCGCCAGGGGGCGTGCCTGGTTGAATCCACGTCTTGCCGCCGTCATCGGACCGTTGAATAACCTGGCCGAACCAGCCGCTCGTCTGCGAGGCGAAGATACGATTGGGGTCGGCTAACGATCCCTTCATGTGGTAAATCTCCCAGCCGGCAAAATTGGGGCCGGAGATTTCCCAGTTTTGCCGCTTTCCGTCCGCCGTCAGTATGAACGCGCCTTTGCGTGTGCCGACGAGAACTCGTACCTTGCTCATGCTAAGCTCCTTTAAACCAGCGAGAGTTAAAGATGCAGCTCCGACAAGATTTTGTCCGTATTACTTGCACATTGCAAGTGATAAATCGCGACGTAAATATGCATAAAACCAGCCTACCTCAAGTTCACCCCGCCTGTCTGCCCATCGCCTGCGAATTAACCGGCTACGAGGCCTCCCGTTTGCCACAGAGCGGCCCGCGGTTGCTTCTGGGGAACACCTGTCCTGAGGGCCAGTGGACCTTGTTTCGCGAAGGAGCCGATGATGGCGGTATGAACGAAACAACGTCTCCAACGCACAGACGCAGCGGGCGGGCATTTCACAAGATGCGCTTGCAAGCTCAGGGCCGCGCGCACAATGGTAAGAAATTCAAAGAATCGTGTGAAACCGTAGTCGTCAATGCGCACGGCGGATTGCTCCTGTTGAAGCACGAGATCGACAACGGCGAGATGCTCATCTTGACGAACCCGGAGACCTTGGAAGAGCAGGAATGCCGCGTGGTGTACCAGGGCGAGCCCTGTGAAAGAGGGCAGAGGATTGGCGTGGAGTTTCTGACGCCTGCGCCACGCTTTTGGGGTTTGGAGTTCGGGGAACTGTCCACGCCAGGCGGCGGGGATGCAACGACGGTTCACTAACTTCGACGCGACTGAATATTCGCAAGACTATTTCATCAACTATTCGCAGGGGCCCGCTGTGTTTTGGCCGTTGCTGAAACGGCGCGCCCTCGGCGAATCATCCAATCACCTAGACGCCACAGCAACAACACTCCGACGATTGCCCCGTAAGTCAGGGGCCGGATGACCGCGGATTTCACCATCCAGTAGTAGTGAATCACCCCGCAAATGGCACAGATGTAGATCAAGCGATGAAGCATTCGCCATCGGCGTCCGCCGAGACGGCGGATCCAGCCTGCGGTTGAAGTCAGAGCCAGAGGAATCAAGAGCACGAAAGCCGTAAAGCCCACGGTGATGAAGGGGCGCTTGTACACGTCTTTCCACATGGCCGCCAAGCTGAAATTTTGGTCAGGGCCAAGGTAGACGAGGAAGTGCAGACAGGCGTAAAAAAAAGCGAATAGCCCGAGCATGCGGCGAAAACGAATCAGATCGGGCAGCTTCAAGAGTTTGCGCAGCGGCGTAATGCAAAGAGTAAAAACGAGGAAGCGCAGCGTCCAATCGCCAGTGGTGTGTTGAAGCGTCTCGACTGGATTTGGACCAAGATTGCCGGTAAAGGCTTGCCAAACGAGAATGCCGAAAGGCACGAGGCAAACCAGAAACAGCGCGCGCTTAATCCATTTGTTGGCGAGGATCGAGGGCACGCCGGAATCCAGCCTTAGAAGTACTTTCTCAGGTCCATGCCCGCGTACATGCTGGCCACTTGGTCTCCATACCCGTTAAACATGAGTGTCTTACGGCGAAAGATGTCGCCGAGGCGGCGTTCCGTGGCTTGCGACCAGCGCGGATGATCGACATTGGGATTCACGTTCGAATAGAAGCCATATTCGTGCGAGTTCTCCAGATTCCAGGTCGTCGGCGGTTCGCCTTTTACAAAGCGGATTTTCACGATGGACTTGATGCTCTTAAATCCGTACTTCCAGGGAATCACCATCCGCACCGGCGCGCCATCCTGGTTCGGAAGCGATTCGCCATACATACCCACACACAGAAGTGTCAGCGGATTCATGGCCTCATCCAAGCGCAGCCCTTCGACATACGGAAATTCGATGCCCGCCAATGCCGGTCTGGCCAGCGGCATTTGCCCTAAGTCCCAGTACGATTCAAACGCCACGAATTTTGCCTTCTCCGTCGGCTGAACCAGTTTTGCGATGGTGCTGAACGAAAAGCCAACCCATGGCACGACAATCGACCAGCCTTCCACGCAGCGATGCCGGTAGATGCGCTCTTCGAGTGGCGCTAGTTTGAGGATTTCGTCCATACCGAATTTGCGCTTGGTCTTGACTTCCCCTTCGACAGAAACTGTCCAGGGAGAAGTGCGGAATTTCTGAGCGTTGTTTGCCGGATCACCCTTATCGACTCCGAATTCGTAGAAATTGTTGTAATGCGTTACGTCTTCGAAGGATGTGACTTTCTCGCTAGTGCTGAAGGGGCTCTTCACCAGGTTAGGGAAATTCGCGCCTGCGTAAACGCTTCGCGAAGGAGAGAGAAGTTTTAGTAGCCGGTCTCCCGTAATCGCGGCCGCGCTGACGATGCCCATTGCTTTCAGGAACTTGCGGCGATTGAGGTAAAGCTCTTTGGGTGTGATGTCCGCGTAGGTCAGTTCGGGCTTGGTTTGAAATAGCATTCTGTATTGGTAGAGCTTCCTTCCTAAAAGCAAGCTCCAAAGCTCAAATATTTACGTATATAGTACGCACATCCAAATAGATTGGATGCATGAAATTTAGCCGAAGATTCCGGAGGCAGATTCGCTTTTTTCGCGGAGTTACCGATGGCCATGCAGCCGCTCAAGCACGGTTTGGGCTGCGATAACCCCGTGATATTGCGCTTCTTCAAAAATGGAGATGCTGCTGAGATCGGAATTGGCGAAGACGAGACGAGAATCGGGGCTCGGTTGCGCGAGACGGAGGCGCTCTTCAGAAAAAATGGAGCCGACGGCGGGGCGAATCATCGCGTGGCCCATGCGCATGACGTCGATGCGAGAGACGCATTGGCGGATGTCCGAGTGCACGCGGCCTAGATCTTTGAGGATTGCTTCCTTCCAATAGTTCCAGTCCTTGTCGAGGAGGAGTTGACGGCTTTGCGCGGGCGTGCCCTCGGCGAGAGACCAATAAAACGTCCAGACCGTCCGATCGATGTACGTGCGCAGACTCTGGTGGGTGTCGTCGACGTAACCGAGCGTCGGCGAGTCGAGAAAAACCGTGTCCCAAGTGGGTTCTGCGCCGCGTGAATCAGGGATGCGCTCGAGGGTCAAGTTGGCGGTGAGCCACGGTGAGTAATCGAAATCGTGCAGGCGTGGAAAACCATCCATTAAGTACGGTGCAAGAAATGTGGGTGCGGCGAAGATGACAAACTCGGATTGAAATTCGGTGTCGCCGGAAAAAACGCTCAAGCCGCGCTTCGTTTGCGCGATGCGATGGACCATTTCATTGGTGCGGACATTTGGGCCGACGCGTTCGAGCAGTCGGCGCGTAATCCAGCCGTTTCCCTCGGGCCAGGTGAGCGGGCCCTTTTCCTCAACCTCGCGCGAACAAAAATAGTGCAAACCAGCCCAGGCGGAGGTGTCTTTCGCGAGCGCTCCGTAATCGTCGCGGCAAGCGTAGTTCATGTACCAATTCACCAGCCGCGAGTCGCAGCCCTGCTGCTGGAGCCAATCCGAAAAAGAAAGCCGGTCCAAATCCTGGAACTTCGAGGTGCGGCCCAGTTCGAGCGGGATCGTAAATTCGCCTGACGCCCGGAATTTTGCAAAAAGGTCCCCGAGATGCCGGAACTGGTCGCGGCCTTTTTGCGTGAGGCCAACGGCAGGTTCGATGCCCTCTTGCCAGCGGCCATAAAGAAAAAGACGCTCTTGGGGCGCGAAACAGAGGTAGCGTTCATTCCACTCTCCATTTTTGAGGACGCCGAGATCTTCAAACAACTCGCGCACATATACTGCTTTAGGCCCTGGAACCGGCACGTAATGCGCCGCCCAGGGATAAGCGCTGATTTCGTTTTCGCCCCAGCGTGCGTTTCCGCCGGCTTGCGGATTCATCTCCAACACGACGAAATCCGTGAAGCCGCGCTTGCGCAAACGCCACGCCGCGCTTAGGCCTGCAATGCCTCCCCCAACAATGACGACAGGAAATTTTTCGACACGTTTCGGGGGAGGAAAAAAGGCGTGATCGCGGAGCCTGTGGCCCATCTGGAAGGAGTCGTTAACGAAAGAGCCGGCGATCGGTCGGTCCGTTTTGAACGAGAGTCCAACGAGCGCTGCACTTCCGGCACGGAGAAACTTGCGGCGTCCGACCTTCAATGACTGATGTCCTTCCAGTCGTTATCATAGGCGCGAACGAGCACCTGATCGTTCAGATGGTTGGCAGGCATGGGAAGCGGAGACATGTCCGGCGGAAACTGGAATAACGCCGGAATGCCTTCGACATTGATGAAACGGAGACCGCTCGGAAGGGAAGTGGGCGGAGTGTATTCATGGAAAGAAGCGAGAACGAAACCCCACTCGCCGAAGCTCGGAACATAGACGTGATAAGGATAGGTTTGCAGGCCAGCCTGCTTGATGGTCTGCGCAATGCACCAGAAAGAATCGCGGGCAAACATTGGCGAAGTGCTCTGCACCACCATCATGCCTTGAACGCTGAGGTGGCGAGCGACGGCGCGATAAAAGGCCGTAGTGTAAAGCTTCCCGAGGGAATAGTTCGTAGGGTCGGGGAAATCGACGACGATGAAATCAAAGCTGTCAGTGTTCGAATCGACCCAGGGAAAGGCATCGGCATTGATCACGTGGACGCGAGGAGAGAGAAGCGATTTGTGATTGAGCTGCGTGAGCATGGGATGTGACGAGAAGAGCTTGGTCATTTCCGGATCGAGATCGACGAGCGTGACGCTCTCGATTTGGGCGTACTTAAGGATTTCACGCACGGCCAGGCCGTCCCCGCCACCCAGAACGAGAACGCGGTGCGGAACGGGAACGGATGCAAGTCCAGGATGAATCAGGGCTTCGTGATAGCGGTATTCATCGCGCGAGCTGAATTGCAAATGGCTGTTCAGAAAGAGTCGAATATCGTCTTTGAAGCGCGTGAGCACCAGATGCTGGTAATGCGTGTCCTTCGCGAAAATGATGTCGTCGGCATAGATGTTGTCCTCGGCAGTCGCGGTGATGTGGCGGGCTTCCGCCATGCCGGCGCCCAAGCCGCATAGGACGAGAAGGCACATGGCGCGAAGGGCTCGCGAGTCCGAGAGCTGGCTAGCAAACAAATAAGTGCTCCAAAGCGCGACGCCAGCATTGACGAGACCAAAGAGCATAGCGGAACGAACAAGGCCAAGACGCGGCACAAGGAGAAGCGGAAAAAGCAGCGAAGCGCCAAGCGCCCCGAGGTAGTCGAACGTAAGAACGTGAGCGATTACGTCGCGGAATTGGTAGCGGTCGCGCACGATGCGCATGAGCAGCGGAATCTCCAAGCCCACGAGAACACCCATAACGACGACAATGGCGTAGAGAATCAGTTCGAATCCCTGGGTAAACGCGAAGGCCATCATTAGAAGTGCGGAAGAAAAACCGCCGATGACGCCGATCATCAGTTCGATCCAAACGAAGCGCTGAACAAGTCCGCGATTCAAGTAACGCGAAAGCGCGCTCCCAATCCCCATGGCGAAAAGGTAGGTGCCGATGATGGTGGAGAACTGGAAGACGCTGTCGCCCACCAAGTAGCTGGCGAGCGTGCCCGCGACGAGTTCATAGATGAGGCCGCACGCCGCAACCAGCAGCACCGATATGAAGAGGAGAATGCCCATGAACTAATGAATCGCGGCAGCTATGATGAGACAAATTCCAATAGACATGGCGCCGACGAGAATAGCCAGCGCCATGTTGTGTTCCTGCACGATTTCCTTCCAAAGATGATATGGCGTCAGCTTATCCATCACCACGAACGCGATGATAAAAATAAGCATGCCAATGAAGGCGAACACAAGCGCAGCGATGATGTTGCCGAGCGGAACGAGGTTCATCTTATTTGCCTCCGGTGTAGTGGTGATAGAAGCCGTAAACGGACCGATAGGAGCCGGGACTATCACGAACGGACTTGGGAACGTTTTTCAACTGGCTGATCCTGTCGAGGCTCCAGCCGCTGTACTGGGCAAAACATGTGCCTCCGAGAACAAACAACCCATAGGCGAGATAAATTTTTTTGAACATGGCTACTCCGTATTGCTGAGATGAATGGGCGGATGATCGCTTTCGGCCCATCGGGCGCGTTCGAAACTAAGGGACCGCCATGTGATGGCGATGGCGGGAAGCAGCAACGCCAGAAAAGCGACACCGAAAAGTCCCGGGACGGCGACGTCTCGCTTGACCTGCACCGTGTAGACGATCGGAGGATGTCTGGGATCGACCTCCGGCTCGATGCGCAAATAGTAGTGGCCTGAGGGGACGCTGGGAATAACGACTTCGTCTTTCTGGCTGCCTTCAGTCCAAGAACCATCGCTGTCATAGCCGTGGTAATAGCTAACCTCGCGGCCGAAATCCCATGCGCGGCCGGAATCCTGATTGATCAGCGCGTAATCGAGATAAATCCAAGAGTTGTCGACATTGGCGGAGGTTGTGACCTGCACGTTCGACGTGCGGCCCTCCAAACTGAAAATGTCCGTCACAAAAGAGGCTTCGCCTTTCGGCTCGCCTGCATTCAACCGGTAACTCGAATCAAAAACTGTGGTTTTGCTCGAAGCCAGATCGAATCCTGCCAATAACACGAGCAGAAGAAAAGCAAACGCAAGGAACGTGGACCAGATCCCTTTCACATTTTCGCTGACCGGCGACGGCTGATTTTCGTAAACGCCGACCGCCTCCGGCGCTTGTCCCGGCAAATTAAACGCTTTCCAGATATCCGCGCCATACATATATTCGCCGATGGACCACGTCACTTCGTTAGCCATCTTTTCCGACGACAGCACGCGTGGCGGCTTCACGTAGTCGGTTACCGTCGCGTGCTCGCCCACGCGCACCTGCCACGGAAATTCTCCCAGAACATAATTCGTATTAGCTTCCGCTGTCTGAAAGTGCTTGTAAATTTCGCCCAGATAATTCACGGAGGCGAACTGGACGATAGGAAGCTCTTTGCACACGCTGATGTCGTTCCAGTGGCCCTGGTATTCGGTGAGGTAGCGCGTGGGTTTGTAGGGATTAAAGAGTACGTACTCGTGCCAGTCGTAACGAATTCCTTCGACGGTGATGCTGCGGCGTTGGAATCCAATCACCTCGTAGTCCGCCCCGCGAATTTTGCCGCGCGTCCCGAGGGGAATTAGCGGCGGAACTTCACCGGTAATGACCTCAAATTTTTGCAGGATCTGAAGATTGGGGTCCTTGGCGTCCAGAATCGAGTGGCAACTTGCGCAAACCACCGTTTCCGCGTTTCCCAACGAACGAAGAACGATCGCCGCGCCGCATTGCGGACAGTTCAAAGCCTTCACTTCTGGCATCGGCGCATTCGAGAGTGGTGGGGTGCTTGTGCTCATCACCAACCCTCGAAGCTACGCAGATTTTTCAGTTTGAGATCGTCGAACTCCACAAATTCGCCGAGATAAAGCGCGGGCTCATCGTCGCTGTAGTCCAGCGTGGCGAATTTGCCAGTTTCACTGCGAAGGTCGGCAAACGTGACATCGGTCTTGTCCCAATATTGAAATGGTAGTTCGCCCTCGACCCCGCGGTAATGCGCCGGCGTAATCACGGTCAATGTATAACTTTGATTGTTCCACTTGTATTGTTGTCCGGCTTGAATGTGCTCTGCGGCTGGCAAACCGGTCGTGTTGGTGGCAAAAGAAATCGCGTACTCATTCTGAGCATCGGATAGCCACGCGCTCGTGCCATCGTTCATCGTGATATGCCATTCGTTCCAGCCTCCCTGATCGTATTCATACAAAATACGCCCAATCACGACAAATGCTTTATTGCGATAGATGCCTTCCGTATAGAGTTGAATCGGCGAACTGTCCGGCGGAAGGTCGGCAACCTGCCCGACTTTCTTGAGATCCACGTCTGTGCGCACCAGAATGCTTTTGCAATAAGGACAAACAGTTTGTACGCTGCTGGACCATCGGAAGACAATTTTTGCGCCGCAGTTCGGGCAGTTCGAGACGGGCTGAGTCATCGTCCGCTGCTCACAGATTGCACAGAATTGCCCTCGCTCCGAACTCGAACCACTGTTTAATCGCCGGCCGACTGGTGACGTGCCACTTCATACGGCCGTGCGAGTCGCCTCACCGAAACACTTCGCGCATGGAACAACTGCTGCAGCGCTGATTC
>Ga0335074_10009035_pt1 | contig 13886 bp, 11 predicted proteins | sample Lox_Sample_23_FD_206715 | JGI IMG/M metagenome (GOLD analysis project Ga0335074, IMG submission 206715) | Soil microbial communities from Loxahatchee National Wildlife Refuge, Florida, United States - Lox_Sample_2.3 | ecosystem: Environmental > Terrestrial > Soil > Wetlands | place: USA...
GCCGGCGCGTATCTGCAGCAAGCACTAACGATCTACCTGCGCATCGGCGCCCCAGCCGCACGGCGTGTTCAGCAGGCAATGCAGAACCACAAGCTCACATCCATCAGCGAGGACTAACGGGCCCGCCTCAGGGGCAGCTACGCCGCTGACTCAAGGCCGAACAGCCGCAGGCCATTACTCCAGGGCACGTTCCTGAGCCAGTCATCGCCGAAGCCAAGCGAGGCCAGGCCGCTCGCCTGAGCTGCGAACTGGTGCTCACCGGATGCCTGGCAGGAATCAGACACGCTGCCGAATCGGCGATCGACGCGCCGGACCCGGCCGTCGTGGCCTGTGCCAGGCAAAGTCGCGTATGGGGGCAGGAGGACGCAGGGCGCGGCTGAAGGCGGTCGGGAACCGATGCACCCGCGGTTACCCGTGGCCGTTCCAGCTGGATGCGACCGCGACTGCGCATTCCTGCGTGCCCATCCGTTCGCTGTCGAAGGTCAGGTCGTACTCGCGCGGCAAGCGGTCGGCCGCCGTCAGCGACCACCGGCCAAAGCCCTGCTCGTAGCCGCGTGCGGCGCAGCGTTCTTCCAGGCAGTCACGGCCAGCGGTGACCAGCACAGACTGCACGTCGTAAGTAGCAAGCAGAGTCAGATAATCCGCGCCGATCTCATCCGACAGTAGGAGCTCGTCGATGGCCAGGAATCAGCCGTGCTGGAGCAGGGCCACCGGGGACCGCCGGTAGGCGGCCGGCATCGCCGCGCCCACCGGGCCGACCGTGATCGCCATGCGCGGCAAGCCGTCACCCGACGGGCTGCAAGCCTCATAGGCGAAGCCCGCGGCCGAGTACCGGCCGGCCCACCGCCGCCCCACGGCTCGGGAACCGAGGCGAAGCAGTGGGAGGCCCGCAGGTAGGCGCTAGACAGGCCCGGTCGTCGGCCACGACACCTGCCCCGCCCGAAAGGATATTCCGCGCGCCTGGGACCCAGGCTGAATCACGGGAGCCGACGCGCGGGCGCGTCAGTGCCCGCCAGCCTGTGCGTTACGTCCGAGAACTTGCGGTTCACGCCGTTCTGGTGGCACTGTCGGACTGCGCGGCGCTGTCACGCCGGCCGGGGCTGGGCGGCACCGCGGCGCTGGCTACCAGATACGGACCCGGGCCGCGGGCTCGAGCCACAGCTCGTCGGTAGCGCCGACACCAAACGCGGCGTAGAACTCGTCGAGGTTCCGCACGACCTGGTTGCAGCGGAACTCGTTGGGGGAATGCGGGTCGATGGCAAGCAGCCGGATGACTTCCTCGTCCCTGATTTTCTGCTGCCAGGCACGAGCCCACGACAGGAAGAAGCGCTGGGCGCCCGTCAGACCGTCGATGACCGGTGCCTGCTCGCCGTGCAACGACACCAGATAGGCCTTCCATGCGATGCCCAGGCCGCCGAGGTCCCCGATGTTCTCCCCGATCGTCAGCGCTCCGTTCACATGCTGGTCGGGAGTCTGCCTCGGCGCCAGGGCGTTGTACTGCTCGATCAGTGACCGGGTCCGGGCATCGAACGCGTGCCGGTCCGCTGCGCTCCACCAGTCGGTGAGCCTGCCGTCACCGTCGTACTTGGAACCCTGGTCGTCGAAGCCGTGGCCGATCTCGTGCCCGATGACCGCGCCGATCGCCCCGTAGTTGGCCGCGTCGTCGCGGTTTGGATCGAAGAACGGATCCTGCAAGATCGCCGCCGGGAACACGATCTCGTTCATGCCGGGGTTGTAGTAGGCGTTGATGGTCTGGGGCGTCATGAACCACTCATCGCGGTCGATCGGCTGGCCGATCTTGTTCAGCTGGCGGCGGAACTCGAAGGCACGAGCGGCGCGCACATTGGCCATCAGATCCGCCGCGTCGATCTGCAAACTGGAGTAGTCCCGCCAGCGGGCCGGGTAGCCGATCTTCGGCGAGAACTTCTCGAGCTTCTCCAGGGCCCGCCGGCGGGTGTCTGCCCCCATCCAGTCGAGCTCGCCGATGCTCTGCCGGTAGGCCTCGATGAGGTTAGCCACCAGCACATCCATCCGCTCCTTGGCCCCGGGCGGGAAGTGCCGGCCGACGTAGACTCGCCCGACGGCCTCTCCCATCGCCTCCTCGACCAGCGAGACACCCCGCTTCCAGCGCTCACGCAGCTGCGGGGTGCCGGTCAAGGTGCGGCCGTAGAAGTCGAAATTCTCCTGGACGAACGCTTCGGACAGATACCCCGCGGCACTGTGGATGACCTGCCAGCACAGCCAGTCCCGCCACGCCGGAACCTGCTCCTCGGTGAGCAGCGAGGCCAGCCCCGTGCTGAAGCTCGGCTGGCGCAGCACGATCTCGTCGAACGCACCGGCCGGCGGGTCCATAGCTGCCAGCCACACGCGCAGGTCCGGGCCCTCAGACAAGGCGTCGGTCCAGGTGAACAGGTTGTAAGTCTTCTCCCTGTCGCGGCTCGTGACGTTGTCCCAGTGGTGCCCGGCCACCGCCGTCTCCAGCGCGAACACCCGCTTGGCGGCAACCTCGGCGTCCGGCAGCCCGGCCAGCTCAAACATCCGCTGCACATGAGCGACGAACGCATCGCGGACGCCAGCGAACCGCTCTTCGCGGTAATAGCTCTCGTCCGGCAGCGAGATCGCACCCTGCTCGAAAAACACCAGGTAACGCTGCGGGTTGCCAGGATCGGTGTCGACAAAAAGCTCGTACAGACCCCCGATTCCCTGTCGCTCGAGCCGCCCCAGCGTCTCCAGCAGCTCCGGCACCGAGCTGACGTCGCGAGCCGTCGCGAGCACTTCGCTGATGGGCTGCCAGCCGAGCTGCTCTGCTCGTTCTGCGTCCATGAAACTGGCATACAGGCCGCCGAACTTCCGCTCCTCACTACCGTCCGGAGCGGCGGTGGCCTCTTCCACGATCTCGCGCACCGCCTTCTCAGCCTCTTCGGCCAGAATCGGGAAGGAGCCGTAGCGGGCCCGGTCGGCGGGGATCTCGGTTCGTGCCAGCCACCGGCCGTTGACATGCCGGAACAGGTCGTCTTGGGGGCGGATGCCGGGATCGAGCTCGTCTGCGGGGATACCGGATGCCAGCGTCATGGGCCCTAGCCTAGGACCACCGGTGCCAGGCCGCCCTCATGCGGGTCTGCAGCCGATCGACTCCTGTGGACGCACGAGGTAGCCGTCGGGGTCTTGAACCAGCAGCTGGCGCACCCCCGACTCTGTCGTCCCGGTGCGGTACCAGGCTCCGACCGCACGAGGCTTACTGTGCCACGCCGGACAGACTGTCATGCCGCCCATCTGGTGTGCGGGTGCCCGGATGTGCCCTGTCATAATCTCGGTGTGGCTGCCACGGCGCTGCACGCTGAGCCAGTCCGGGTTGTCCTCGATCCCGCGGCGCTTGACGATCTTGGTCGACGACTGCGCGCGGCCGGGCTGACGCCGGATGCCGGCGGCACGTGGGCGCGCGGGACGCCCGGGGACTGGCTCGCCGAACTGATTGCGGACTGGCAGGCCTTCGACCCGCTCATCCTGCAGGCTCGTCTCGACGAACTGACTCACCTGCGCGTCGAAGTTAACGGGGTGGCCGTTCATGTTGTGCATGCGGCTGCCACCGGCACGGGTTCTATCCCGGTACTGCTGACCCACGGCTGGCCAAGCTCGTTCCTTGAGTACTGGAAGCTGCTTCCGCTCTTGACCGACCCGTCGGCGAACGGCGGTATGGCTGGAGACGCGTTCACCGTCGTGGCGCCGTCCCTGCCCGGATTCGGGTTTTCTGGCCCTCCGCCGGCTGGCGGGCTGATCCACAAGCAGGTAGCGGAGCTGTGGTACCTGATTATGACCGACGTGCTCGGCTATCGGCGTTTCGTCGCTCACGGCAGCGACCTGGGCGCGGGCGTCACGGCGTGGCTCGCTCGCGCCCATCCCGAAGCGGTTGCCGCGATTCACCTCGCCACCCCCGGCCTGGCCGCGCCGCCGCAGCCGTGGAGCGACTCGGTCAGCGAGCACTTCCGAGAGGTCGAGGAGTGGTCGGCGGAGGAAGGTGGGTATGCGCATATGCACGCCACCAAGCCCGCCACGATCGGCGTCGCGCTCGATGACTCGCCCGTTGCCCTGGCAGCTTGGGTGGGTGAGAAGCTCACCCAGTGGAGCAGCACGACCGCGGACTCTCAGCCAGCGTTCGACCGTGATCATCTGCTATCCACGCTCACGCTGTACTGGGCGACCCGGACGGGCGCATCGTCCCTCCTGCCGTACTGGGCTTACCGTCATACGCCGGGGAGCGCCCTTCCGCCGGATGATCCTCCACCCACACCGACCTCGATCGACATCTTCGGCGGCGAGATCGTCCCTTTCCCCAAGCCCCCTGGCGAGCTCGCCGAGCGGTACTTCAATGTTGTCAGCTGGGCCGAGCACGACCGCGGCGGCCACTTCCCAGCCGTCGCCGAGCCGCAGCTGCTCGCAGAAAGGCTCCGCGCCGCGTTCAAGCCCTACCGCGTTTGAGGCACAGGGCGTTCCCCTTCGCTTACCCGTCCGCAGGCAGAGCAGCCGGACATCGGCGGGCGAGTTCAGGCGTCCCGGCGGCGGAGCACGCACAGAGCTGCGGCCAGGGCCACCGCTGTGTAGGCGGCGAGGACGGCGAGGCCGGCCCAGGAGCTGACCGGGAAGTAGCCGTTGGGTGGCGTGTAGGCGCTGGTTACCAGGCTGGAGCGGGGCAGGGTGGCCTGGATGGCGAAGGCTGCCGTCGGGGTGAATCGCATCAGCCAGTTTCCCGATTCAGAGCCAATAATGCCCGGCAGGACGAGGAGCACGATGCCTGCCGCGATCGCCAGCGCGCTGCGCCGCAGCATCATGCCTAGCGCAACAGCCAGTGCCGCGGCGAGCCCCAGGAACAGCCCGGTGCCGATGATGGCCCGGACCAGGTCAGGCCAGCTTTGCGGGAAGAGATAACTCCCGTTGGCGGCCAGGACGTGGCGGGTGACCACTTCGGCGATCGCGGTTGCGATGGCCGCGGCGACGAAGGCGAGAGATCCGGCGACGACAGCTTTGGCAGCCAGCACGCGGCCGCGGCGCGGGCTGGCAGTGAAGGTGCTGCGGATGAGCCCGCGGCGGTACTCAGCGGTGGCGAACACGGTCGCGAGCACGATCACGAACAGCAGCGCGACGATCGTCCCGTTGACGATGCTCGCGCCTGCCCACTGGGGGGAGAGGATGTCACCCACGAGCGGCGCGATGTCGCCTGAACCGCTGATCGTGAACGCTGTGGGTGATCGCTCCTGCCAGGCGCGAGCCGGCGGCTGATAGGGGTAATAACCCGAACCGGTGATCGCGTCCGGTATCCAGGAGCGGCGGGGGAGGTCGCCGTGCGCGGAGATCTGGTCGAAGCTGGCGGTGGCGACGCTGGGGGTCCCGTTCCCGCTGCCGCCCCCGGCAGCGAAGTCCTCCGGGGAAGTGACAAACAGCCCGATCTGGACAGTGCGGGGAAGGCCGGGAACGCGGGCGATTCCGATCTCGGCCCAGTGCCTCCCGTCAGCGGAGTCGAACCCGGTGATGACGTCTCCGGCCCTGGTGATCCGCAGCCACCGGGGAGAGGACGGCCCGACTGACCCGCCGAGTCCCTGGCTGTCGTGGGTGTAGTCGTATTGCATCTGGACGCCATGGGAGCCGGTGACCATCACGGCGGCGTAAGCAGTTCCCTGCCTGGTATCCGGTTCGATGATGATTCCCGCCTTGGCCCACGGTGCCAGCCCGGGACGCAGCTGCGCGCTTGGTCCGCCCTTCGCGAACGCCCCGAAAGCGCTGGGCCCGGTGTTTGAAGGGGCGGCGGCGTAAGCTCCCGCAAGCGTGGTGACCCTGGCTGTCAGTGTGCCGTCGCCGGCGAGTGCCTGGTGCACGAACATGTAGGTGTCGGAGACGGCTTCACCGCCCGGGCCGGTTGGTACGGAAGGCTCGGCATAGTGGCTTTCGAAGGCGCTGAGGAAGGACAGGACCACAAACACAACTGCCGCCGCGCAAAGTGCGATCATCCAGGCCCGCACTGTGCGGAACTTGGTCCACTCCGCGCGCAGCAGGTCGGTGAAGCGGGCGTTCATGGCACTGCCCTTCGTCGTTGGTGACTGCCGTTCCTGGCACGGTTGTACGCCGAGGCCGGTCACGGGACGGTGCGTGCAGCTGTTACCTGGCTGAGACCGGCGGCCTGCCATGCTGAAAGCACTTGCCAGTACGCCGCGGGAAGGACCATGCGCGGACATGAGAGTGCTAGTGGTCGAGGACTTCGAGCCAATGGCCAGGGCGATCGTGACCGGGTTGCGGCGGGAAGGCTTGGCGGTCGACGCCGTATATGACGGCGGAGCCGCGCTCGATCTCCTGGCCATGACTCGTTACGACGTCGTAGTGCTTGACCGGGACCTGCCCTGCGTGCACGGCGACGAGATCTGCCGGCGGCTGGCCGCCAGCCGGTCACCGAGCCGGATCCTGATGCTGACCGCGGCAGGCACCCTGACCGACCGGGTGGACGGCCTGAACCTCGGCGCCGATGACTACCTAGCCAAGCCCTTCGACTTCCCGGAGCTGACCGCCCGGGTCCGCGCGCTCGGCCGGCGTGTGGCGGCGCCGCTGCCACCAGTCCTTCAGCACGACGACATCAAGCTCGACCCGGCCAGCCGGACCGCCTCCAGAGCGGGCCAGCGGCTGACACTCAGTGCCAAGGAGTTCACCGTCCTGGAATACCTGCTCGCCTGCGCGGGACGGGTGGTTTCCGCTGAGGAACTGCTGGAACGGGCCTGGGACCAAGCCGCCGACCCGTTCACTACCGCGGTCAAGCAGACCGTCTACCGGCTGCGGGCCAAGCTCGGCGACCCGCCGGTAATCCACACCGTTCGCGAAGGCGGGTACCAGATCGGAGAACACTGATGCCCGAGTTCCGCCGCGCGGGTTCAGCGCGTCCTTTCCGCCGTCCCGCGCTGCGGGCAAAGATGACCATGCTGTACGGAGCCGTCATCTGCGCGTCGGGTGTCGTGCTGCTCGCCGTGATGCTTCTCCTGGACCCCGGCGGGCGCCGGCGGCAGAAGGTGCCGGGGGAGCCAAGGCTGACCGCTGTCCCTGCCGGGCACACCCGCATACCATCCATTGGCTCATCGGCATTCTGGACTGTGGTGGCCGCGCTGGTGATCGTGGCCGTGTTCTCCCTCGTGGTTGGCTGGCTGATCGCCGGCCGCTTCGTCCGGCCGCTGCGCGCGATCATTACGACTGCCAAAGACATCTCCGCCAGCAACTTGCACAGGCGACTTGGCGTGCGCGGCGGTGGCGACGAGTTCACCGAGCTCGGTGAGACGCTTGACGATTTGTTCGGGCGGCTGGAAGCGTCGTTCAAGGCGCAGCGGCAGTTCATCGCCAACGCCTCCCACGAACTGCGGACCCCGCTGTCCGCGCAGCGCGCGCTGCTGCAGGTCGCGCTCTTTGACCCGGACCCTACCGTCGAGACGTTCCGGGCGACCTGCGAGGAACTGGTCGAGCTCGGCGAACAGCAGGAACGCCTGATCGCGGCGCTGCTCGCCCTGGCCAGCAGCCAGCGCGGGGCCGGGCAGCTGGAGCGCCTGGACCTCGCCGCGATCACCAGGGACGTGGTCCTGGCCCGCCACGACCAAGCCGAGCGCCACGGCATCCACCTCCGCGCAGTACTCGACGCCGCGCCCATGACCGGTGACCCCAGCCTGGCCGAGAGCCTCGTAGCTAACCTTCTCGACAACGCCATCCTGCATAACCTGCCCGGCGGCCAGGCAGAGATCTCCACAGCACTGACCACCAAAGGCGCAGTCGTCTCGGTCAGCAACACCGGCACGCTCATCCCGCCGGACGCGGTGCAGGACCTGTTCCAGCCGTTCCGGCAGCTCGGCACCGAGCGGACCAGCCGCGGCCAGGGGCACGGGCTTGGCCTCGCTATCGTCCGCGCCATCGCCGACGCTCACGGCGCCTCCATCACCGCGCGCGCCCGGCCCGCAGGCGGCCTCGACATACAAGTGACCTTCCCGGACATCCGCCGCCCCGCGGGCCGACGTTCAGGACATGAAAGAGGTCAGGGCGCGCCGGAGCCACCCGTGCTGAGTGCCACGACAGTCTCAGGGAGCAAGGTCCGGGGCGTTGATTGTCTGTAGCCCGATGACCTGGATCAGACGGAGCCGGTCGGCGTCCGGGCTTGATGGCTCGGCGGTATACACGACCAGCCTGAGGTCAGAGCCGGCCACGGTGAGGACATCGCAGTTGAGGGTGATCGGACCCACCTGGGGGTGGTCGATGGTCTTGCTATTCGGGCCGGTCCTGTCGACCAACCGCTCCGCCCATAGCTCAGCGAATCGGGGACTGGCCTGCTGAAGCTCGCCGACGAGCTGGTCCAGCCCGGCATCGTCGGGGTAGGTGCCCACAGCCCGCCGCAGGTCGGCGACGGCGCTGGCCGCGAAATCGTCCGCCTCGGCGGCACTCTTGCGCACCCGGGACGACTTGCCGGTAAATGTGCGCCAGAGCAAGTTCCTGTCACGCCCGCTCGCCGCCGACGGATCTCCCATAAGCGCAGCCCAGGCGGCGTTCCACGTAATGATCGTCCAGGCCGGGTCGTAGACGGCCACGGGCAGGTCGGCCAGCCGGTCCACTAGCCGCTGCACGCTGGGGGCCACATGCGTGGCCATGGCGGACTTTCTCGGCGGGGCCTGACCGGCCACCGTATAGAGGTGGTCGCGTTCCTCGATTGTCAGTCGGAGGGCGCGCGACAGGGCCGCAAGCACCTGAGTCGAGGGATTGGTGGCCCGGCCCTGCTCGAGGCGAACCAGGTAGTCAACCGATATGCCGGCCAGCGACGCCAGTTCTTCCCGGCGCAGGCCTCGGGTGCGGCGGGGCGAGTCGGCGGGCAGCCCGGCGTCGGCTGGCTGGAGCCGGTGACGCCAGGTCTGAATGTAGGGGCCGATCCCGTCGGTTGCCTGCACTTTTGCAGTCTGGCACTACCGGGCGGCTTGTGGGTGGTACTGGCAGTCCCACGGTCAGGCGGGTCCTGGATGCCCCGCCATCAGCGACCGAAGATGGTAGCCATGAAACTAGGGATCTCGATGGGCGGGTTTCCGGCAGGAACCGAATCGGGGCGCATAGGTCCGCTGCTCTCCCGGTTGGCACGTCGCGCTGATGAAGCTGGCTTCGACAGCTTGTGGACCATGGACCATTTCTTCCAGATCCCGGTCACGGGCCAGCCGCCCGAGGCGCCGCTCCTCGAGGCCTACGCAGTCTTGGCGTTCCTGGCTGCCGAGACCGAAAGGATCAAGCTCGGCACCATGGTCACCAGTGTGGCGTACCGCCACCCCGGCGTCCTGGTCAAAGCGGTCACGTCGATCGACGTGCTCAGCGGCGGCCGGGTCATCTTCGGCGTGGGCGCCGGCGCCCCCTTCAATGAACTGCCGCCTGGGCGTTCGCCTCGCGACTTCGAAGTCTTCGGGCTCGGCATACCGTTCCCCTCGCTCGCCGAACGGTTCGAGCGGCTGGAGGAAGTAGTGCAGATCGCACTGCAGATGTGGCGCGGAGACGAGACGCCCTATGAGGGAAACCACTACCAGATGCTTCGGCCGCTCAATTCGCCCAACACGCTGCAGCGCCCGCACCCGCCCATCCTCATTGCCGGGAGCGGGGAGCGAAAGACGCTGCGGCTTGTAGCCCGCTATGCGGACATGTGCAACCTGTTCGACCTGCCAGGGGCGGGACGCGCCGACAACCTGAAGGACAAGCTCCAGGTCCTCAGGTCTCACTGCGAAGACGCCGGCCGCGACTACGACGCCATCGAGAAAACGGTGACCTCCTTCGTAGAGCCAGACGGGGGCCGGACCCGCGTCCTTGACCACCTGACCGAACTAGCCGACCTGGGGATCGGCCACGCCATGGTCAGCCCGCGACAACCCTGGGACGAAGCCACCCTCGACTGGGTAGCCGCGATGGTGCCAGACGTTCATGCCATTCCTGTGGGTCGCTAGCAGGCTGGGCGGCAGACCGGAATATCGCTCGCGGTCAGATCTCCAGGCCGCCCGGATCTCGCGGGATGTCGACGGCGTGCTCCCTGAGCGTCGCTAGCGGGACGATCTGCAGTGCCCGTTCGTGAGTCGATGCCAGGACGACAGGCGCTGCCACCCCCTCCAGATGTGCTCGCAGCCAGTTCGCGGCGGTAACGCACCATCGATCGCCGGGTACGAGTCCGGGGAACTGGTAAGCGGGCACCGGCGTGCTCAGGTCATTGCCAATGCTGCGCTGATGCTCAAGGAACTCACTCGTGACCACTGCGCAGATTGTGTGACTGCCGAGGTCCTCCGGGCCGGTGTTGCAACACCCGTCTCGGTAAAACCCGGTGACCGGGTTGTCACTGCAGGGCTCCAGTTCACCGCCGAGCACGTTGCGATCGCTCACCGCAGAAGTATCCGTGCTCACCGCCGCCCGCTACAAGCACCCTGCCTTGCGCGCGCCGGGATTCGCGTAGTCGGCTATTGGCAGGACGCGCTCAGGCAGGAGGTCCAGCGGATGAGTCAGGGTCGGCTGCGCGACCTCTGGGCGCCGGAGATCCGCGTGCTCACTGTCGGCCTGATCCTGACGATCACCGTCGTCGCGTCGGAGTCGCTGGCGGTCATTACCGTGATGCCGCTAGTGGCTCGCGATCTCGGCGGGGTGCGCCTGTACGGCTGGGCAACCGGCGGTTTCATGTTAAGCAACGTCATAGGTGTCGTGGCCGGCGGGCGGGAGAACGACCGCCACGGGCCGGCTGTCCCGTTCGCGGTTGGGCTGGTGCTGTTTGGCCTCGGTCTGGCCGGGGCCGGCTTCGCTCCTTCGATGGGTGTCCTCGTCCTGGGACGGGTGCTGCAAGGTCTCGGCGCGGGCGTAATCCCCTCAGTGGCTTATGCATCCATCGGCCGCTGTCTGCCGCCACCGCTTCGGGCCCGGATGATCGCTGTCATATCGACGGCATGGGTAGCGCCCGGCCTGGCTGGCCCGGCCCTGAGCGCCGAGGTTGCGCACGCATTCGGCTGGCGCTGGGTCTTCATCGGCCTGCTCCCCGTGGTCGGCATCGCGGGCTCGATAGCGGTGCCCGCACTGGCTCGCCTCGGCCGGCCTCAGGCCGCTGAGGCGGCTCAGGCTGCTGAGCACAAGGTCACCGATGCGGTCCGCGCTTCGGCCGGCACGGCGATGATCCTCGCCGCCCTCACCATTGCGGTAAGTTCCGGCGAGGCGCAAATCCTCCGGGAACTCATCGCCCCGGCACTTATCGCCGGCGGGTTAGCCTCGGCATTGCCTGCGCTGCGGCGGCTTGTCCCGCCTGGAACGCTGACCGCGAGGCCGGGGCTGCCCGCCACGATTCTCAGTCGCGGCCTGCTGACGTTCGCCTTCTTCGGCACCGATGGTTACGTCACGCTGGCGATTACCGCGGTACGCCACGACAGTCCGCTGGTGGCCGGATTAGCGGTCACCGGCGCAACCGTGGCCTGGACCGGCGGCGCCTGGACTCAAGCACGGCTTAGCGAGCGGTGGGAAGGGCGCCGGCTAATCCGCACCGGACTCGTCGTGATCTTGCTGGGCATCGCCGGGATGGTGCTCACGCTGCGGCCCGGCGTGCCGGTGGCTGCGGGTATCGCTGCATGGACGATCGCGGGTTTTGGGATGGGGCTGGGGTATTCGCCCATACTCCTGCTCGTGCTGCGGCAAGCAACGCCGGGACGGGAGGGCAGGGAGTCGGCCTCGCTCAACCTCGCCGACGCGCTGGGTACCGCGACAGGGCTCGGCGTAGGCGGCACGGCAGTGGCCGCCTGGGCTGGCAGTGACCTCGGCCGCGGGATCGGCACCGCCTTCGCGATCAGCGCGGGTGTCGCGATGCTTGCGCTGGCGCTCACTCGCCGGCTCCCGGCCGGGACCACCGCGGCCCCGCGAGACCTAGAGCACGACTGACCGTCAATCCACCAGCATGCCTACGTGCTCTGACGTCCGGCGCGGATGGCTTGCCAGCGCAGGCTCGGCGACGAACTGCGGGCCGCTCAATTCACCGGCTGCGGGTTCGCGAAGTGCTGGCGGTTTCGCGGTCAGGTATCGGCTCCGCCTGGGCTGCCAGTTGAGCGGCGGCGCACCATCGCTGGAAAGCCATGCCAGGGCGCGCTCTAGGTCCAGGCCGACTGGCAATTCCTCCACGTACCGCTGCCATTCCTGCCGATCCGACCGCCAGGCGAGGAGATAGTTGACGCACAACTGCGGCGTGATAAGCGCGAGGCGGCCAAGAGAGCCCTTCAAAGCGGCCGTGCGCATGGCCTTCTGGGCGGAGTCGAGGTCGTCGCTGTCCGCCACCATCGCCAGCACCCGGTCAATGAACTGCCTGCGCTTGTCCAGGAATCTGGCCCAGTGCGCCTGGTCCGCATCGGTGATCGAGAGGTGCTGGTCGAGCAGCCAGTAGATGCCTTCGGCAAGTACGTCGCCGAACTCCTCGGCCCGCGCGCGCTCGGGGTTGCGGAACGGGTCATACGGATACTGCTTGACCTGGCCGGTCACGGCGACTGGCTGGATCCCCTTATCGCCGTCGAGCAGAAAGAACCAGTCGTCGTTGTAGATCTCCGGGAAGAACGAGGTGCTGCGCTGGACATGCACGGCGAGCGCTCCGCCGCCGATGAAGGCCTCCTGGGACCCGCCGGCGTCCCGGTATGCGTGACAGACAACCGAGTGATCGTGGAATCCGCACACGTGCAGCCCGACAGCGTTGTGCGTGTCCAGCAGCCCGCCAGCCCGGAGGACATCGGCTGGGTTGAGCTCAGTGATGTCGTCGTCGAGGAACAGCACGCGGGACCAAGCGAGCAGTCGGCTGAGAACAATCCCCAGATTGCGCTTCGCGCTCAGATCGGTCGGGGGCCTGCTTGGCTGCCGGGGGAATATCTTGTGCGCGGCCCACTGTGAGGTCAGGAAGCGCGGTAGCCGCAACAGCGCCGGGTCAGGCACATCGATAGCGATCAGATCGACCGACTTGGGTAGCCGCTGTGCGGCCTTGGCAGCGGTCGTCCACTGCTTGCTGTGAAGGGTAACCAGCGTGCAACCCAGTTCGCAGGCGAGACCGGCTGCCGCGTCCAGGTACGCAGGCGGGCGGGCGGTAGGCACGATGATGGCGTCGATCCGCCTTGACTTGACGTGGTCGCCCGACCACAACAGTTCCTGGTGCGAGCCATGATGATCTGGCAGCTCATTGCCGGACACCCCCGTCACCCTGACCACTCGAAGAGGGTGTACTCACCGGTCGTCCAATCAGGGGTCAAAGTGGCTCCGTCGACGATAGGAACGCGGGTAAGGATGCAGTAGGCCTCGCAGCCGTTGAACCGGGATCGCAGGTAGTCGGCGTTGCGGTCGCGGAACCGTTCGTCAGTGAGCGCACGGACAGCGCCGTAGGTGCCGCGGCCATACATGCCGTTGCAGATCGTAACAGTTCGTTTCCTGTTGAAGGGGCTGACCGCACGAGCGAACAGCGCCACGTCTTCGAGCAGGATTCCCTTGCCGTCGGCTTCGCTAACCGGTTGACCGGCGCCATCCCAATTGCTGGCCCTATCAAGAACTGCGCGATGCTTAACCAGCTTCCCGTCGGCCTCGACTTCGAAGTACGGGCCGTCAGGGGAACTCCAGTCGGCGACCTGCTTTACCGGCAGCGGAAGTCTCCTGAGCGCCGAAATCGTAGCCGAGTTCCAGTCGACTCCGCCCAGCGAGACGAGGTGCGACGTGTAGTCATCCGATGCCAGCTTGCCCGCGATGCGAAGGTTGACCTGGTTCGCCGGGTTCGCGGCACGCAGATGACCATGCAACTCAAACAGTGCATCGAGCTCTGAGAAGTTCAGCAGTTCGATGTAGTCCGGGTCGTCGACGTTGGTGTAAGGCAT
>Ga0335074_10009036_pt1 | contig 13886 bp, 15 predicted proteins | sample Lox_Sample_23_FD_206715 | JGI IMG/M metagenome (GOLD analysis project Ga0335074, IMG submission 206715) | Soil microbial communities from Loxahatchee National Wildlife Refuge, Florida, United States - Lox_Sample_2.3 | ecosystem: Environmental > Terrestrial > Soil > Wetlands | place: USA...
GCGGGCCCCTCCCCACTACTGCAAAGCCGCGAGGCGCCAGGGCGAGCGGGGGTGCGGGGTGACAGGCGACACCGGGAGGACGGTGGTGGGCAAGAGAGGGACGGCCGGGTGGGCCGGAGCGGGGACGGCCGGGTGGGCCGGAGCGAGGTAGGCGGGGTGGGCCGGAGCGGGAGGGCGGGTCCAGCAAGGGAGGGAGCCATCGATCAGGAGTGGGAGCCGTCGATGACGTGGCTCTCGATGGTCGGGAGCTGCCTGGGCAGCTGGGCCGGAAACCTGCGCAACTCAGCCAGAAAAGTATGAGCCCCCGGGCGCCTCCCGCAAGGGTGCACCAGGATCCAGCCTGAAATCACGTAACGGTGAGAACCGCAGCCGCGAGTCTCGTAACGTTACGCGAGGCCGGAGGTGCAACCCGCTGCGGGGACCGGTTGGACAAGGCCGGTCAACCCGGGGGTCCGGTGTCTGCCGTGTATTAGCCGACCGCCGCCTTGCGGCACCTGGAGACCGGCGCCCACTCGTCACCTTGCGGTCACTTGCGGACCGGCCTGCGGCCGGTGAGCGCCCCCGCTGGTAACGAGGGAGCTACACGGGACGGCGGCTAGCTGACAGCCACCTCGCGAGTCCGACATCTATGCATACTGTTGGACCACCTCCTTTCCCGCGTATGCGAGAACGCTATGTCAGAGCGCTGCATGGAGGCAAGCGCGTTATCGGCGCGCTCACCTTAGACTCATTGCATGTCGCAGACGTGGGACGCCGCGCTGCGGGCCAGCGGCTACCGGGTGACCCCGCAGCGTCAGCTTGTTCTCGAGGCCGTCACCGAGTTGAATCACGCCTCTCCGGAGGAGATCTTCGCCGAGGTGCACCAGAGGGCCAGCGGCGTCAACGTCTCCACGATCTACCGGACCCTCGAGCTGCTCGAGCAGCTCGGGCTGGTCACCCACACCCACCTGGGGCATGGCGCACCCCGCTACCACCTCGCCGCCGAGGCGCAGCACGTGCACCTGGTCTGCCGCGACTGCGGCCGCGTGACCGAGCTGCCGCCCGAGGCTGCCAGGCCCCTGGTAACCGTGCTCGACGAAGAGCACGGGTTCGAGACCGACGTGGGGCATCTCACCGTGTACGGCACCTGCCGCGACTGCCGGGGCTTGCCGGAGGCGAGCGGGTCCTGAAGGGGGACGGGGAGGTCGGCGGGGCATAGCCTGGCGGTATGCAGAGCCCGCACGAAAATAGACCGCAGAGCCCGCTGCTGGCCGCCCCCGGAGCTGTGGCGGCCGACGGGCCGGATACCGGGGTCGCCGCGCACTACGGTGACCCGCTCGCCGAGCAGCGCGCGCTGGACGGCGCGCTTGGCCTCGTGGACCGGTCGAACCGGGGAGTGATCCGGATCACCGGGCCGGACCGGCTGTCCTGGCTGCACAGCCTGACCACCCAGGCGCTGGAGAAGCTCGAGCCTGGCAGCACGGCCGAGGCGCTGATTCTCAGCCCGAACGGGCACGTCGAGCACCACCTGATCCTCACCGATGACGGCAGCGCGCTGTGGGCCCACGTCGAGCCGCATACGGCCGGCCCGCTGCTCGAGTTCCTGGAGTCGATGCGGTTCATGCTCCGCGTCGAGCCCGCCGACGTCACGGACGACTTCGCCGTGCTGACCGTCATGGGCCCCGCCGTCGGCCCGGGCTGGGGCCGGGACGCCGCCGTGGCCGCGACGTACGCGTTCGGTGCGGACCTGATCGTCGAGCGTGACCGGCTCGGCGACGCCGCCGCCGGGCTGCAAGAAGGCGGCGCCAAACTCGCGGGCACGTGGGCCTACGAGGCCCTGCGGATAGCCGCGCACCGGCCCAGGTTCGGGGTCGACACCGATCACCGGACGATCCCGCACGAGGTGGGCTGGATCGACGTAGCCGTGCACCTCAACAAGGGCTGCTACCGCGGCCAGGAGACCGTCGCGCGCGTTCACAACCTCGGCCACCCGCCACGTCGCCTGGTGTTTATGCATCTGGACGGCAGTGAGGACCGGTTGCCCGGCCACGGCGACCGCGTCGTGGCCGGTGACGCGGACGTGGGCTTCGTCGGATCGGCCGCGCGGCACTACGAGCTCGGCCCTATCGCGCTTGCCCTGATCAAGCGCACGGTGCCGGTCGACGCCACGCTGCAGGCCGACGGGATCCCCGCGACGCAGGAGCTCATAGTGCCGCCGGACGCCGGGGCGAACGTCACCGTGACCATGCGGCGCGGGCCTGGCGACCTGATCCGGTCACGCGAGTAGCCTGGGCGCGCAGGAACAACGCCGTTCCCGCCGTGCCCGGGAGGTTATCTGCCGTGCTGCGCCGCGCGCTGCTGGCCGCGTCAGCCAGCGAACGGATTCGCCGGATCATCACCACGGCCCCGCTGACCCGCGGCGTCGTGGACAGATTCGTGGCAGGGGACGGCGCCGATGATGCGCTGGCCGTGACCCGCCGGCTCCTGGATGACGGCCTGCTGGTCAGCCTGGACTACCTCGGCGAGGACACCGTCGACCCGGAGCAAGCGGCCGCCGTCACCGACGAGTACGTGCGGCTGCTCGGCCGGCTGGACGCGGCCGGCATGTCCAGCCGGGGTGCGGCCGAGGTCTCGGTCAAGCCGACCGCGGTCGGGCTCGACCTCGCCGAGCACGGCGAGAAGACCGCGCGCGAGAACATCACCAGGATCTGCGCGGCGGCCAGCGCGGCCGGCACGACCGTCACGCTCGACGCCGAGGACCACACCAGGATCGAGGCGACGCTGCGGATCGCGGCGCAGATCCGGCCGGACTTCCCCGACCTGGGCTGCGTCGTCCAGTCCTACCTGCGCCGCAGCCCGGACGACTGCCGGGCGCTTGCGGTGGCCGGGTCGCGGGTCCGGCTGTGCAAGGGCGCGTACAGCGCAGCGGGCGACGTCGCGTTCCAGGCACGCGCCGAGGTCGACCGGTGCTACGCACGCTGCCTGCGGGTGCTCATGAACGGGCCGGGTTACCCGATGATCGCGACCCATGACCCGCGGCTCATCGACATCGCCGGGCAGCGTGCCAGGGCCGCCGGCCGGCGCGCGTCCAGCTTCGAGTACCAGATGCTGTACGGCATCCGCCCGGCCGAGCAGCTCCGGCTGGCCAGGGACGGCGCCCAGGTGCGCGTCTACGTGCCCTACGGCAGCGACTGGTACGGCTACCTGGTCCGCAGGCTCGCGGAACGCCCGGCGAACCTCGCGTTCTTCCTGCGCTCGCTCGCCTCGCGCGGCTGATCGGCCGTCAAGGGGATGGGAGGTGGGCGGGGCCGCGCCGGTGGGCTCTGTCAAGGGGATGGCAGGGTGGGCGGGGCCGCGCCGGTGGGCTCTGTCAAGGGGATGGCAGGGTGGGCGGGGCCGTGCCGGTGGGCTCCGTCAAGGGGATGGGCAGGTGGGCGGGGCCGTCCCGGTAGGCTCCCTTGGGTGATCGCTGTCCTTGGCACCGGGAAGATGGGCGAGGCGCTGCTGTCCGGCCTGCTGCGGTCTGGCGTGGTGGCTCCGGCCGGGGTTGTCGCCGCGGCTCGCCGCAGCGAGCGCTCGGCGCAGCTGCACGACGCCTACGGCATTGAGGTGCTGACGGCTGCCGAGGCGGCCGCGCGCGCGGAGACCCTCGTGATCAGCGTCAAGCCGCAGGACATGGCCGCGCTGCTCGCTGAGATCTCGCCCGCGGTGAGCGACGACAAGCTGGTGATCTCGATCGCGGCCGGCATCCCCACGTCGTTCATCGAGCGCAGCCTGACCCCCGACGTTCCCGTGGTCCGGGTGATGTCCAACACCCCGGCGCTTGTCGATGAGGCGATGAGCGTGATCTCGCCGGGTTCGCACGCCAGGGAGCCGCACCTGAAGCGTGCCGAGGAACTGCTCCGGCCGGTGGGCAAGGTGCTGCGGATCCCCGAGTCCCAGCAGGACGCGGCGACCGCGCTGTCCGGCAGTGGGCCCGCCTACGTGTACTTCCTCGTGGAGGCGATGGTCGACGCCGGGATCCTGCTCGGCATGCCGCGGGCGACCGCGCTGGAGATGGTCAAGCAGGCCGTGTACGGCGCAGCGACGATGCTGCGCGACTCCGGCGAGCACCCGGTGCTGCTGCGCGAGGCGGTGACCTCGCCGGGCGGCACGACGATCAGCGCGATCAGGGAGCTGGAGAAGCACGGTGTCCGCGCCGCGTTCCTGGCGGCGATCGAGTCGGCGAGGGACCGCGGCCGCGAGCTCGCCAGCGGCTGACGCCGTCCCCGCCCGCCCCAGACCGCCCTGACCTGGCTTTCGCCCGCTCCCAGACCGGCTCCCAGACCGCTCCCAGACCGCTCCCAGACCGCTCCCAGACCGCCCCCGAATGGCGTTGGTGACATAGCGGAATTGACCCCCCACGGTGGGGTTGCCCTTTTCCGTACAGGACTTACGCTGGAGACAGGCGTGACTGGTGCGCTGAATATCGCTAGGCGCACGCAGCAGGCCGGAAGAGGGCTAACTCAATGGCAGCAGACGCAACATCGCTCAGCGACGTAAGGTTCCTGACCGTGGCCGAAGTGGCCACGATCATGCGCGTGTCCAAGATGACCGTCTACCGCCTTGTTCACTCCGGTGAGCTGGAGGCGATCCGGGTAGGCCGCTCGTTCCGGGTCCCGGAGCAGGCGGTCAACCAGTATCTGCGGGACGCTTTCGTCGCCGCGAGCTAGGCAGCGGGGAGTGCTCCGGCGCCCGGGCGGGCGGCCGGATGCTTGCGGGAGCCGCAACCGAGGTACCCTGTGGCGTTGGCGTGTGCTCGGCCCGCGCAGGTGCGGGTGTGCGCGTGTGCATGCCCGTAAGCCAGGACATATAGCAAGGGTGGATTCGTGGGCTCAGTCATCAAGAAGCGCCGCAAGCGCATGGCAAAGAAGAAGCACCGCAAGCTCCTGCGCAAGACGCGCGTCCAGCGCAGGAACAAGAAGTAACGAGATCCAGGGGACAGAGGCCTATGGGCCAGCCAGGGCCAGACGGCTGGCAGAAGTGGATCACTGGCGCCGGGGAGTTCGTCCAGCATCGGCTGGCCGGCGACGGCGAGGCCGGTGAGTCCGGGTTCGACCCGGAATTCCACGCCAACGTGTTCATGCCGTTGTTCCGGCCGCTGTACCGGAAGTGGTTCCGGGTCCAGATGCGCGGCCTGCAGAACGTGCCGGGAACGGGCGCGGCTTTGGTCGTGGCCAATCACTCCGGCGTGCTCCCGTTCGACGCGCTGATGCTGCAGGCCGGCCTGTTCGACGAGCATCCTGATCACCGCAACCTCCGTGTGCTCAGCGCCGACCTCGTCTACGACGTGCCGGTGCTGTCCGACCTGGCCCGCCGCAGCGGGCACATCAGGGCGGACCCGGAGGAAGCGGACCGGGCTCTGGGCCGTGGCGAGCTCGTCGGCGTGTTCCCCGAGGGCTTCAAGGGGACCGGCAAGCCGTTCTCCGAGCGCTACAAGCTGCAAAGGTTCGGCCGCGGTGGTTTCGCGGTGACCGCGCGGCGGGCCGGAGTGCCGATCATCCCGTGCGCGATCGTGGGCGCCGAGGAGATCTACCCGATGATCGCGAACTCGCGGTCCATGGCACGGCTATTCCGGCTGCCCTACTTCCCGGTCACGCCGCTATTCCCGTGGCTCGGGCCGATCGGGGCCGTCCCGCTGCCGTCCAACTGGATGATCGAGTTCTGCCCGCCGGTGCCAACCGACGGCAGCGGCACCAACGGGTCCGGCCCAGATCAGGACGTTTCCTGCCTGGCCGACCACGTGCGTGACATCATCCAGCGCAAGGTCGACGAGCTCGTCGCCGAGCGCGGCCCCGCGTTCACTTAAGCGCCAGCGGGCGGCCCGATCGTCGCCGCGGCCGGGCCGAACCGCTCGACGTACCCGGGATGCACCTCGCCCCAGCGGTCACCGGTCGTCCACGGTGCCGCAGTACCGGTCAGGTGATGCGCGAGGAAGTCCAGGCAGGTATGCCAGCCGGCCGCATCCCGCGCAGCCTTGCCGAGCTCACCGAACACGTCGAAGAGCCGGAACGTGCATCCGGTGGCGGGTTCGGCATGCGGCACGATCTCGAAGCGGATCACGTCGGGACCCCACCGGAACTCCAGCAGCGACGGCGGCTCGCAGGCCAGCACCTCCCCATCGAAGGGCGGGAACTCGCCATCGCGAGACTCGAATTTCAGCGGCGCCCCGGTCTGCCACTCACCGACGATCCGCTGCGGGAACCAGGCGTCCAGGTGCTCGGGCTCGGTGACCGCGCGCCACACCTTCTCGGCCGGGTACGCCAGCTCCCTGGTGAACCGCAGCTGCCAGCGGTCACCGTGGCGGTCGAGCTCGCCATTCATGGCATCTCCTCCAGGTGGCTTTCGAGTGCGTCGAGGCGTGACCCCCAGGTCGCCCGGTACGGGGCCAGCCAGTCGTCGAGCTGGCGCAGGGGTTCGGCCCGGAGCCGGTAGAGGCGCCGCTGCGCGTCCACCCGCGACGTGACCAGGCCTGCCTCCCTGAGCACCCGCAGGTGCTTGGACACCGCGGGCTGGCTGACCCGCAGCAGGTCGACCAGGTCATGCACGGGGCGTTCACGTTCAAGGAGGAAATCCAGAATCCGGCGCCGGTTGGGCTCGGCGAGTGCCTCGAAGACCATGGCCTTAGTATTCGGATTTGGTTATATAGCTGTCAAGTCATATACGGTCTGTGCTGAGCGGGCGCGGTGGGGCGATCCCGGCTGGCTACCCGCTGGAACGGCGACGGTGGACCGCCGCCCCGGCGGCCATGCCGCCGGCCACGGCACCCGCGCCCGCCGCGATCGGCAGGGCGATCATGGTGGCCTTGCGCCCGGAGCGGAAGTCATAGACCGGCCAGCCCTGCTTCCTCGCCTCGGCGCGCAGGCCCAGGTCCGGGTTGACCGCGTTGGGGTGGCCGACGAGCGTCAGCATCGGGATGTCGTTGAGCGAGTCGCTGTACGCGGAGCACCGGGCCAGGTCGAGGCCCTCGCGATCGGCGAGAGCCTGGATCGCGGCGGCCTTGGCTTCGCCGTGCAGGAGACCGCCGACCAGCCGGCCGGTGTACACGCCGTCCCGGGTCTCCGCGACCGTGCCGAGCGCGCCGGTCAGGCCGAGCCTGCGGGCCAGGATGCTGGCGAGCTCCACGGGCGTGGCGGTGACCAGCCACACCCGCTGGCCGGCCGCCAGGTGCCGCTGGGTCAGCTCCCTGGTGCCCGCCCAGATCCGGTCGGCCATGGACTCGTCGTAGATCTCCTCGCCGAGCCGGACGATGTCCGCGACGCTGTGCCCGGCGACAAAGGCCAGGGCGGCCTGCCTGGCCGCGTCGATGTGGTCGGAGTTCTCGGCGCCGCGCAGCCGGAAGAACACCTGCCCCCAGGTCATGCGGGCCAGGTCGCGGGCGGTGAACATCTTGCGGGCGGCGAGGCCGCGGGCGAAGTGGTAGATCGACGCGCCGCGCATCAGGGTGTTGTCCACGTCGAAGAACGCCCCGGCCAGCGGGTCGGGCACCGGTACCGGCCGCTCAACCTCCGCGGCTGCGGCGGAGGCCTGCCCGGCCAGGTCCGCCCGGCTGCGCGGTAGCCGTGTCGACAGCCGCCTCATACGCACGAGCCTACCGGCGCGGCGCGCGGCAGAGCAGGAACACGCCAGGTGCATCACACCCGTCACAGCTCTGACCAGGACTCCGGTCGCATCATCGCGCCGCGTCGGGCACCATAGTCAGCGATGTCTCTTCACTTCCTGGCTGCGATCGTCGGGGCGCTCATTGGCGCGGCAGGCACGGGCCTGCTGGTCGCCAAGTGTTTGCGCGAGCCCAACGCTGCCCTCGTAGCCTGGACGACCGCGCTGTTCGGCCTCACCGTGGCGCTCGGCGCGCAGGCGCTCGGCTTCCAGGTCGGCTTCGGGCCGATCGCGTTCCGGGCCATGGAGATCGGCGCGCAGCTTCTCGCGCCGCTGGCGCTCGCGCTCGGGCTGGCCGAGCTCGCCGGCAAGAGCGTCATCACCAGGTTCGCCGCGCGGCTGCTGCTGACCGCGATGGGGATTGTGGCCCTGGTCATCTTCGCGAGCGACCCGCTGAGCGACGCGCCGTTCAGCAAGGCGTGGCCGGCCACCGGGGTCTACTACCAGATCGTCCCGAACAAGCTGCTCGAGTACGTGCTGGCCCCGGCCACGGTGATCGTGGCGCTGTTCGCGATGGGGTTCGCCGCGGCGCGGCCCGGCCGGGACCCTGCCTGGCGGGACGCCCTGCCCGCCATCGGAGTGGCCGGAGTCGCCGCTCTGCTGCTCGCCCTGCCCGGCATCGTGACGCTGAGCAGCGTCAGCGTGCCCATTTCGTCGCTGTTCGTGCCGATCTGCTTCCTGGCCGTCATCGGTACGTTGTTCGCGGGCTGGCAGGTCGCCGACCTGTCGCTGGAGGTGCTGCACCAGGACGTCGGCGACGACGGCGGCGGCGAATGGGGAGCGCAGCAGTCCTGGGCGGGCGGCCCGGCCACGGGCGACTTCGACTCGGTTGCCGACGACGACGAGTTCGGCATCTATCGCGGCAACGGCTCCCGCCAGCGGCGTGACGATCTCGACTACCGCGGCGCCGCCGACTACGAACCGCAGCGTCCCCACGGGTACCCGAACGAAGCCGGCCACCTGGACGACGGCCCGCTGTACCGGGACGAAGCGCAATACCCGGACGACGAAGCCCCGTACACCGGTGACATTGACTTCCCGCAGGAGCCCGGCAGCGAATACCCGCAGCAGCCTGGCACCCCCGGTGACCGGCCGCTGTACCGCGACGGCACCGGCTACCCGGATGACGCGGAGTACCCGGGCGAGGCCGACTACAGCGGCGTGGCCCGCCAGTCCGATCGTGACGCGCAGGCGAACCTCTTCGGCCAGATCGCGATCTACACGCTGCTCGAGGACCGGGTGGATGACTTCGACCGGCTGACCAGGCGGGTGGTCAGGCAGGTGCGCGCGCAGGAGCCCGACACGCTCGTCTACATCGTGCACGCGGTCCCGTCCGCGCCGATGCAGCGGATCCTGTACGAGGTCTACCGCGACCGCTCCGCGTACGAGCAGCACAAGCGGCAGCCGTACGTGGTCGCGTTCGAGGCCGACCGCCGCCCGTTCGTGCTCGCGACCAACATCATCGAGCTTGGCCTGCAGCAGGCCAAGGTGTCGCCGCTGCCGTCGGTCTCCGACCTGCTCAGCGACACCGGTTTCGACCTGCTCAACGACTCGGGGTTCGGCCAGCCGGGTTACGGGCCGCGGCCGGGCGGCAGCGCCGGCGGCGTCGGCGGCCGTCATGCCTAGCTTCGGCGGTGTCGGCGGCCGTCATGCCTAGCTCCGGGGGGAATCGCCGGGCCCACGAGATCACGCTGCTGACGCGTCCCGGCTGTCACCTCTGCGACGACGCCCGGGCGGTGGTCGCGCACGTGGCCGCCGAACTCGGGGTCTCCTGGACCGAACGCGACATCACCCGCTCAGACAGCGACCTGCGTGACTACGGCGAGATGATCCCGGTCACGCTGATCGACGGCGTGCAGCACGACTTCTGGCGGGTCAGCGAGCAGAGGCTACGCGCGGCCCTCAGCGCTTAGCGCTGGTCAGACCGGGCGCGGGGGCACTAGGGGAAATGCGGCCCTGCCCCGGCAAAGTGCTGGCAAAGTGCCGGTCAGAACGGTGAGCCCGGGAACTTCATGACTTTGTGCATGCGTTCACAAGGGCGTAGCGTGGCAGTTATGCCAAGCACGCGGGCACCGCAAGCCTGCGAGCCCGCCGGCGTCGATCCCCCCAGGAGTGCCGACGCATGACCCGCAGTTCCATGACCGAGAACGGCCATCACGGCATCCCCGAGGCGACGGTCAACCGGCTTCCTGTCTACCTGCGGGCGCTTTACGCACTCGCCGACCGCGGGATCGCCACCGTGTCCAGCGAGGAGCTCGCAGCGGCGGCGGGCGTGAACTCGGCGAAGCTGCGCAAGGACCTCTCGCACCTCGGCTCGTACGGAACCCGCGGCGTCGGCTACGACGTCGAGTACCTGGTGTATCAGGTGTCCCGGGAACTAGGGCTCACGCAGAACTGGCCCGTGATCATCGTCGGCGCCGGTAACCTCGGCCACGCCCTCGCCAACTACGGCGGATTCGCGTCCCGTGGATTCCGCGTGGCCGCGATCTTCGACTCGGATCCGCTCACCGTGGGCACCAAGATCGCATCCCAGGTCGTCAGGCACGCCGACGAGATCGAGTCTGTGATCGCCGAGCAGGGCGTGTCGATCGGGGTGATCGCTACGCCGGCCGCGGCTGCCCAGGCGGTGTGCGAGCGCCTGGTCGCCGCCGGGATCACCAGCATCCTCAACTTCGCGCCGGTGGTGCTGAGCGTGCCGCCCGGCGTTGACGTGCGGAAGGTCGACCTGTCCATCGAGCTGCAGATCCTGGCGTTCCACGCCCAGCGGCGGGCGGTGGTCCGCGTCAACGGGAACGGGTCAGCGGGTCCCGCGCCGTCCCTGGTTCCCGCCGAGTCCCCGGTGGCCACGGCGACCGCGCGGGCGGTGGCGACGTGAGCCTCCTCGTGGTGGGCCTCAGCCACAAGAGCGCCCCGGTGGCCACGCTCGAGCGGGCCGTGCTGACCGGCGACGCGCTCAGCAAGCTGCTGCGCGACGTATCCCACGCGGACGACGTCGCCGGATCGCTGGTGGTCAGCACCTGCAACCGCGTCGAGGTCTACGCCGAGGTCGACAAGTTCCACTCCGGCGTGTCGTGGATCTGCGAGCTGCTGGCGCGGCACGCCGCGCTGCCGCTGGCCGAGCTCACTCCGCACCTGTACGTGCACTACGAGGACCGCGCGGTCCAGCATCTGCTCTCGGTGGCCTGCGGGCTCGACTCGATGGTGATCGGCGAAAGCCAGATCCTCGGCCAGGTGCGGCAGGCCCTTCGTAAGGCACAGGAACAGGGAACGCTCTGCCGCTCCCTGTCCGACCTCTGCTCGCTGGCGCTGCGTGCGGGCAAGCGGGCGCACAGCGAGACCGGAATCGACCGGGCGGGCGCGAGCATGGTGAGCGTCGGGCTCACCGCCGCGGCGCAGCACCTGCACGGCCCGGGAAGCGCCCAGGTCGCGCGGGCCACCCGGGCCGCGCAACCCGGCACGCAGGGCGGCTCGGCGGGGATCCTCGACGGCCTGTCGGTGCTCGTGGTCGGCGCCGGGTCGATGAGCTCGCTGGCGGCCGCCACCGCGTCGCGGATGGGTGCCGACCGGCTCGTCGTGGCCAACCGGACCAGCGCCCGCGCCGGGCGGCTGGCGGCGACGGTGGCGGCCTCCGCGGTGGACCTGTCCCGGCTGGCCGACGAGATCGCCGCCGCCGACCTGGTCGTCTCCTGTACCGGGGCATCCGGCCACGTGATCACCACCGAGACCGTGGCGGCCGCGCTCGCGTCCCGGGCACCGGCCGGCCGGCCTCTCGTCCTGCTCGACCTCGCGCTGCCGCGCGACGTTGACCCGGACGCCGGCCAGCTTCCCGGCGTGAGCGTGATCGGCCTGGAAACGATCGGCGGGGCTGGGGGCGTTGGCGGACCGGGCGGCGTCGCCGAGGAGGACGTCGCGTCCGTCCGGCGGATCGTGGCCGAGGAACTGGCCGCGCACATGTCCGCCGACCGCGCCGCCAAGGTCGCACCGACCGTGGTCGCGCTGCGGGCCAAGGCCGCGGAGGTCGTCGACGCGGAGCTGGCCCGGCTCGTCGGCCGCGTTTCCGGCCTCGACGCGCGCGCCCGTCGGGAGATTGCGCAGTCCATGCGCCGAATCGCAGATAAGCTGCTGCACGCGCCCACCGTCCGCGTCAAGGAGCTGGCAGGCTCCCCGGGCGGCGACTCCTATGAGGCGGTGCTGCGAGTGCTCTTCGACCTGAATCCGGATGCCGTGCAAGCGGTCGCCAGGGCGGATGCCGTCGCACCCGACTGGCCGGAGCGGCCGCAGCGTCCCGAGCGGCCGGAGCGGGAGGTCCCCAAGTGACCGTGTCATCGCACGGGACCGCTGCGTCCCCGCCGCTGCGGCTCGGCACCCGCAAGAGCCCGATGGCCATCGTGCAGTCGCAGCAGGTTGCGAGCCTGATCACGGAGCGGACCGGCCGCGAGGTCGAGCTCGTCGGGATCACGACGTTCGGTGACGTGAGCCGCGCCCAGATCGCCCAGATCGGCGGCACCGGCGTGTTTGTCAGCGGCCTGCGTACCGCCCTGCTGCAGGGCGACGTCGACATCGCCGTGCACTCCCTGAAGGACCTCCCGACCGCGCAGCCCGATGGCATTGTGCTGGCCGCGGTACCGCCCAGAGATGACCCCAGAGACGCGCTCGCCGCACACGACGGAGCCAAGCTGGCGGACCTGCCGCCGGGAGCGACGATCGGTACCGGGTCGCCGCGCCGCGCCGCCCAGATGCTTCTGCTGCGTCCGGATCTGCGCCCGGTGCCGGTACGCGGCAACGCCAACACCCGGCTGGGGCGGGTCACCTCCGGCGAGGTCGACGCCGTCGTGCTCGCCTACGCGGGCCTGGCCAGGATCGGCCGGCTCGACGTGGTGACCCAGGTCTTCGATCCCGATGAGATGCTTCCGGCGCCAGGCCAGGGCGCCCTGGCGGTGGAGTGCCGGTCCGACCGGCCTGACCTGGCAGATCTGCTGGCTGCCGTGGATGACCCCGCCGCCCACGCCGCCACCACGGCCGAGCGCACGCTGCTCGCCGTGCTCGAGGCAGGTTGCAGCGCCCCGGTAGGCGGGTATGCCGCTGGGACGGATGGATTGCGGCTGCGCGCGGTTGTCGTGGCGGCCGACGGGGAGACAGCACTGCGGGCAAGCGCCAGCGGGCCGGCGGACGAGGCCGAGCACCTCGGCCGCTCGGTAGCCGCCGAGCTGCTGCGGCGTGGTGCCGCAAGATATACGGCCGTGTCCGCTGAGATAGCGGGACAGATCAGCAACGGGGATGACTAGTGAACCCACCCGTGACAAAGAGTGTTGCCAGCCAGGCGGCGGCGAAGCCGACGGTCTCCGGCCGGGTCGCGTTCGTCGGCGCAGGCCCAGGTGATGAAGGGCTGCTGACCGTGCGGGCCGCGGCGCTGCTGGCCCAGGCTGACCTGGTGGTGGCAGATCCAGAGCTGATCGCGCAGCTGGGCAGGCTGGCCGGCCCCGAGGCGGAGATCGCCGACTCCGATGCGCTCGCGCAAGACCCGCGGCTGCTGATCAAGGCCGCACGGGCCGGCCAGCACGTGGTGCGGCTGGTGCGCGGCGACCCGCTGCTGTTCGGCCACGCCTCCGGCGAGGCGGCGGCGTGCGCGAAGGCGCACGTGCCGTTCGAGGTGGTGCCCGGCGTGCCGGTGGCGACCGCGGTTCCCGCCTTCGCCGGCATCCCGCTGACGTCCGACGCCAGCGGCGACGTCCGGATCATCCACGCCTCCGAGGTGAGCCGGGTGCAGAACGCCCCGGGCAGCCTGGTGATCCTGGGTGCCGAGACCGGCCCGGCCGACATCGCCAAGATGCTGATCGCGGCGGGCTGGGCCGACACCACGCCGTTCGCGCTCACCTGGGACGGCACCACAACCGACCAGCACACCGTGGTGGCCACGCTGGGGACCGTCACCGCCGATCTCAAGGCAGCCGGCGTGAGCCTGCTGACCGCGCACGGGCCCGCGGTCGCCGTCGTCGGCGACGGCGTCACCGCGCAGCCCTCGCTGTCCTGGTTCGAGACCAAGCCGCTGTTCGGCTGGCGGGTGCTGGTGCCGCGGACCAAGGAGCAGGCCGGCGAGGTGATGAGCCGGCTGGAGGCCTGGGGCGCGGTGCCCGAGCAGGTGCCGACGATCGCCGTCGAGCCGCCGAGGACGCCGCAGCAGATGGAACGCGCCGTGAAGGGCCTGGTGA
>Ga0335074_10009038_pt1 | contig 13882 bp, 14 predicted proteins | sample Lox_Sample_23_FD_206715 | JGI IMG/M metagenome (GOLD analysis project Ga0335074, IMG submission 206715) | Soil microbial communities from Loxahatchee National Wildlife Refuge, Florida, United States - Lox_Sample_2.3 | ecosystem: Environmental > Terrestrial > Soil > Wetlands | place: USA...
GGACGCGCCCGTGATCTGCTGCCGCTGCTGGCCGGCCGGAAGATCGGCCGCGAAATGTTCAGTGGTCCCGGCGCGGACCGGGCCTGGTCGCTTGCCGCTGACTGAGTACCGTGACGCAACGAGCACCGTGACGCGATGGACACAGTGACGCAATGAGCACCGCTGTCGATGACCTGAGTACGACGTTCGCCGCCCTTGCCGATCCGACCCGGCGCGCGATCCTTACCCGGCTGTCGGCCGGCGAGGCGACCGTGAACCAGCTGGCCGAGCCCTTCGCGCTCACTCAGCAGGCGATCTCCAAGCACATCAAGGTACTGGAGCGAGCCGGGCTCATCTCGCGGTCCCGGTCCGCCCAGGCCCGGCCTTGCCGGATTGAGCCCGCGGGGCTTGAGATCGCCGGCAACTGGATCGGCCGGCATCGCAAGCTCTGGCACGAGCGCTACGACCGGCTCGATGCGCATCTGGCAGCGCTGCAGGGCGACAGCGCGGACAACTGACCAGAGAGGGCGTCATGACGCATCCCGGCGAGTTCACCTACCGTCGCATGCACAATGCCAGCAGGGAACTGCTCTTCGACTGCATGACTCAGCCCGAGCACCTCAGTCAGTTCTGGGGCCCGGACGGCACCACGACGCCAGCCGACGGCATCACGGTTGACTTGCGGCCCGGCGGCGCGTTCGAGACCGTCATGGTGAACGTAGCCGACGGCAGCACGTACACGATGCGCGCGATCTTCCTGACGGTCGAACGCCCGACAGAACTGGCCTGGGTCGAGACCGACGTCGAAGGCGGCATGGTCACGACGATCACGTTTGCCGATCTTGGCGATGGCCGGACCGAAGTCGTCACGCACCAGACAAACGTTCCCGCGGCATTCGCGGGCCCTGAGGCCCGGCGAGGATTCGAAACCAGCCTGCGTCGCTTCGATGAGTACGTCCGGCGGCTAATCCGTCATTAGTCGAGCGATGGGAAAGACCGGACGAGACGAAACGCACTTGCTTCTACAAGCACTCACAAATCATGCCAATATAGCCGGGTTGCCTGGTAGGGACACCGCGAAAGATCGCAGGTTGTCGGCCATTCCGGTTGAACGGTTAAGCAAGCTGTGCTGCTGTAGTCCTGGGTCTGGGCGCAAAGACGGAGCGCCCTGGGGGTACAGCATGGCAGTAGACGATCGCGAGCCGCGCCAGAAGCGGCCCGGTGAGCTGCCGCGACGTGTTCCGGGAGTCAACGGGCGCACGCCGGGTCAGGTCCGTCGCGGTTACCTGCCGATCCCCGACTCCCCCTCGTCTGCTGCGACAGCGACGGTTTCTGACTCGGTTCCGGCACCGGGTCGTGATCCGTCGGCTAACAGACTGCACGAGCCACCACAGGCGCAGCCACCGAAGCCGCAAGCGCCTGCCGCGGCGAGGCTGCCCAAGCGCGCGCCCGGCGCCAGCGCCATTCAGTCACCGCCGCAGGCGCTGCGGCGACCGCGCTTGCCAGAACCGCTGAGCCCGGAGCTGATGCGTGCGGCGCGGCCTTCGCCGACGTCGCTCGCGGCTTCGGCGGCCAAGCTGCTGAGCAGCACAGCTGCACCAACCGTCCCGCGAGTCGCCGGTCCGCCAGTCGCCGTTCCGCCGGCCAAGCGACAACCCCCGGACGCGACCAACGCTCCGCCAGCCTCTGCGCCGGCCACGGCTCCCACAGCTACCACCGCTGCCGCACCGCAGGCACAAACTGCAACGCAGTTGCCGGACACACCGCAGTTGCCGGACATACCGGGACCGCACGACACTCCGGAACTCCTGAACACGCCGGAGCCGACCACAGCGCCGGCCGGACCTGTGCTGCCGCGAACCACATCGCCATCCGGGACTCTGCCACCGCCCGCTGCCTCGCAAGTCGCGGACACATCAGCGGTCCGGCCAGCGCAAGCGGATACGAAGCAGCGAACTGCGAGCCCAGCCCGTCCGGCCAGACGGTGGCGGCTAGCCGGCTTCCTGATCGCAGTGGTACTGGTTGCCGCCGTCGTGCTCGTCACGCTCGGAATCCGGCACTCGCCCGCTGTGAAGACCGGCGCGGCCAAGTCCGGCGCAGCACAGGGCCCGACACCCGGCGGCCATCAGATCACCGCCGAAGCTGCCGTCCGGGCTGCGGCCGTAGCGTGGGTAACTGGCCAGGTCGGCCACGACATCATCATTGCCTGCGATACCGTCGTCTGCTCCGACCTGGCACAGCAGGGGTTCCCGGCCGGTAATCTCAATGTGCTCCAGCCCACGACCCCGGATCCGTACGGCTCAGAGCTTGTCATCGCGACTGCCGACGTTCGCAGCGAGTTCGGCAGCAAGCTCGCCGCCGTCTATGCGCCGGAAGTGATTGCCAGTTTCGGCACGGGAACAGACAGGATCGATGTCAGGGTCATCGCGCCGCACGGCCCGGCAGCGTTCCAGGCTGCGCTCCGCGCCGATCTGCGGACCAGGAAATCCTCCGGAGCCCAGCTGCTCCGCAACCACAAAATCCACGTCTCGGCTACCGCACGGGCGCAGCTAGCCGCCGGGCAGGTAGATGAGCGGTTGCTGACCATCATCGCGTTCATGGCTGCAGGGCGGCCACTCGACGTCGTGGATTTCGGCAGCGCCGCGCCTGGAGCAAGCCCGTCCGTGCCGCTTCGCTTCGCCGACCTCGCCGTGACCGACCCGACCGCACACATGGCGAGTCGCGCCTATGAACGCGCTCTGATTGCACTGGCCCACTCGGAGGTAGCGCCGTACGTTCCGCTCAGCGTCGGCACAGTCCGCCTCGCCAACAGCCGGACTGTTCTGCGCATCGAGTTTGCCGCGCCGAGCCCGGCCGGCCTGCCGTCCTGACATAACGGCAGCACCAACATTTTTTCAGCTCCCCAGCCGTCGCGGCTATTCGATATGGCTGGTGATCGGCGTCGGCAACTCCACGGTCCGACCTACTGTGCATAGCCGGTCGTGTGACTGCCGGACGGCGTCCGGCAGTATTGCTCGGGCCTTGTCGCCGTCAGCTCCGGGCGGGAACGAGATGCGATAGGTGATCTCGATGTTGGTCAGATGGTTGCCGCCCTCATCGCGCACCTTGTCAGCGTCAACCTCGATCTCGAATGACTCAGGCGCCGCACGGCGCGAGGTCAGGATGTCGACGTCGATCGCGGTACAACCGCCGAGCGCGGTGAGCAACAACTCGGTCGGCGTGAATTCCTCGTCACCCCCGGTGCCGAAGAGGATCTTGCCACCGCGCTGGTTCACGGCCGCGAACCGGCCCGCCCCGACGCGCTCGACGGTGATGCTCCGCTGCGTAGATTCAGTCGCCATATGCCCACGATGTCAGAAGACTTGGCCGCAGGCAGACTCACGGGCATGGTCTGGTCGCAGCCTCGGGCAGGCGGAGACAGCCTTCCGGCGTGGCTACAGGCATGCGACCGATCAAGATATCTAGTCCTATTAGCCACTCAGACCTACTTGGTCTGACTCGCACCGGTGATTTGACGCGCAAAACTGACCCTGAGTGCTCGCATCAGCACGGACTGTAGCCTGAGAGGAAGGACGGGGTGTAGTGGAGTGCATAGCACCGGCAAGGAGTTGATCTCCGATGTCGTCTGAATTCCTGCCAAGCGAGGAGCCCCGCGGATCTGCCGAACCGGCAAGCGCGCGTGACGCGGATCGAGGCTCCGGCATGCCGCTCTCGAGGGGACCGACGAGTAAGCGGCCTAGATCCTGGCACCGGGTCGTCATGGCCGGAGTGGCTGTCGTCGCGGTACTCGGCGGCGCCGGCCTGGCTGGGGCCGCCGGCAGTACCGGTCCCCCGGCCAATGCCGCAACGGCGACCGCATACCAGGTACCGACGCCGTCGCCGATGCAGCCCGGCTCGGGCAGAATGGGCGGTCCGGTACCCATCCTCCACGGTCAGGCAGTGCTGAGTAAGCCCGGCGGCGGTTACCAGACTGTCGACTACCAGCGCGGGACTGTCACGGCGGTAAGCGCAGGGTCCATCACGCTGAAGAGCACCGATGGATTCACCCAGAGCTACGGCATCACGGGTACGACCATAGTCGGCGCTCATCGCGACGGCATCAGCTCGGTCAAGGCTGGAAATATGGCGTCCGTGATTGCCACGGTCAGCGGGAAGACCGTCACCGCTACGAGAATCATCGACTGGACGCTGCTCCAGCACAGTCATATGCCGTTCGGGTTCGGCCACTGAGGCCATCAGCCTCACGTGGCCATGGGTCCGGCAAAACGGGTCCGCGCTTCCTGAGATGCTAGCCGTTTGATGGCTTCCGCCGACCGATTTGTCGGTCATGTGGTTATTTCCGGACGTAGATCGTCCGTGAATGCTTCTAGAGTTCGGCATGGTCGAAACCGCGATGAGGATGGAAAGGACCATCGTCGTGAAGATTAAGCATCGGGTAGTGGTGTTCGACGCAGCGGACTTGGCCTCCGAGAGCAAATTCTGGGCTGGCGTACTCGGCGGGAGAGTCGACGCCGAGGATGACTGGCACATGATTTTCGTCGATGATGAACCGCGGGTGGGTGTCCAGCTCGCGCCTGACCACGTCCGGCCCGAGTGGCCTGATGGAACGCCACAGCAGATTCACCTCGACCTGTGGGTCGATGACATCGGCGCGGCTCACGATGAAGTCCTGTCACTGGGCGCGAAGCTGCTCAAGCCGGCCGAAGACGAGCCCGAGTCGCCGGACAATTACCAGGTCTACGCCGACCCGGCCGGTCATCCGTTCTGCCTGTGCTGGATCAACCGCTGAACGCAGGCCTGCCCGCTGGTCTCAGTGACCAGGAGGATCGGGAACCCGCGATGCCCAGGCGGCAAGCTCCTCGATGATCGGTTCTAGTTGCGAGCCCAGTTCCGTGAGACGGTAGGTGATGACGAACTGCGGCATAGACCCGGCATCGCGTTCGACGATTCCGGCAGCCTGCAGCTGTCTGAGGCGCTCAGTGAGCAGATTGCTAGAGATGCCAGCCAGCCGGCGAGCGAGCTCGCTGAACCGGCACGGTGACTTGGCCAGGGCGTCGATGATCAGCAGAGTCCAGGGCCGCCCAAGCAGAGCTGTCGCCTTGCCGAGTCGCTGCTGGTGCCCTGGTCCCCGCATCTTGCGCTCCTTCTGCATCGGCAGGATACTTCATAAATTGAAGTTAGTCCTAACCTTAAAGTGAGGTGCGATCTCGTGGCCGTGAACGTGCAAGAGCTTCGAACCGTCGTGGTCCACGTCGCCGACGTCAGCAGGGCAGCTGCGTTCTACGAGCGCGCGCTCGGCCTGCCCAGGGTGTATGAGCATGGTGGCCGTGTAGCCGTACAACTTGGCCAAGCTCGCCTTCTGCTACACCCCGCAGAGCTCGACAGCACCGACATCACTACCGCCCGGCACGGCCGCACAGAGCTGTACTTAGGCGTACCGGACGTGGACGCGGCTCTCGACGAACTGCGCGACAAGGGTGTCCCGGTTCTGCAGGAAGCAACGGACGAGCCATGGGGCGAACGCGACGCCGCAGTTCTCGATCCTGACGGTTATCCCGTCTTCCTGACACAGTCGCGGTCCGGTGATTGGACCTCCCAGAAATGAGTCAGAAGGATGCGCGGCGCGTCGGCTGCACTGACGTTTCCCATTCTTGACGCTAACCGACTGCAGCCAGGATGGCACGTTTGCGTACCTCACGTACTCGGTGCGGCAGCGGTAGCTTCCAGGAGTCGGCAGGGTGGAGGCCGGAGCCCTACGTCCGGCGCTGCCTGCGGATAAACCAGATAAACCAGCCCAACGCACTGGTGGTGACCAGGCTGGCGAGAACGACGACCTCGATCCCTATGCGCCCGTCGCTAGCTGGTCCGGGCGAGGCGTCACGGCGGCTGTCCGGAGCCGCTGAGGTGATAGCTCCGGTGCCCCGGCCAGCGCCGGCAGAGGATGTGCGGAACGCGACCACGTTCCGGGCGCTGGGGGCGAGCATAAGCCCGTCGCCGATGCCCGGCGTCGGGAAGTGGTTGACGGGCACGCCGATGGTCACCTGCTGCCGGATCTTGCCGGTGGCCGGGTCGAGGCCAGACAGCTTGCCGTTCTGCCCGATCGTCCACACCAGGCCACCGGCCACAATCGGTGGTCCGCTGCTGAGGTTGGCGCTCCACAGCACGTGCAGCGCGGGTGGTGATCTGATGGCTTTGACGGCGAGGATGCCGCTGAGGCACGGCAGGTACGCGGTCATCCCGACGCGGGCGCTGCCGCCGTCGATGTTGGTGCTGCAGACCGGACTGATCTTGACCTGCTGTTTGCCGATGCCGCCTAGGTGGCTGCCGTTGAGCAGGTACACGACCTGGCTCTTGCCTGCCGAAATGACCTGATCGTCGGGCAGCAGGACCGGCACGGTGGTCATGTCCAGGTCATTCGAGTTATCTTGCCGCCAGTCAGCTGGCGCGAAGAACTGCAGCAGGCGCAGCGACGGGGAGAGCTCGAGATCCGCGTCGCTGTTGTCGTAGGGGTGCTTGTTCAACGAGCCGTTGCCCGTCGCCACCCACAGGTCACCGTTCGGGCCGACGGCGGGTGCTCCGCCACCCATCCAGACCGCTGCGTTGTTCTCGCCAGGTGCCGGGTCGACGGTGAAGATGTGTGGTGTGCCGCCTGCCACCGGGACCCCCACAACCCGGCCACGGTATTTCCCGCAGTCCTCGGCATTCCCGCCGAAACCCCAGTACACGCTTCCGTCGTCCAGGGTCAGCCCAGTTCGCTGCAGGAGGTTCGCCGGTATCTGGCCGGGCGGATCAACGTCCTCCGACAGCTCAACCTGACCGGTGGCGGTGCTCAGCCCGGTCAGCATATGGGCAGGGTTGCCGTTCACTAGCTCATCGGCGACGACGTAGATCTCCTGACGGACCGGGTCGATGACAGGCGTACCGGTAATGCCGACAGCCGGATTGATGTTCGAGCAGGGCAGACGCGCGGACGGCACCGGGGCGCCTAGCCGCGCCGACCAGACGATCGCACCGGTCGCCGCGGACAGTGCGTAGACAACGTCATTTTCAGTCGCCACGTACACCCGGTCACCGAATACCAGCGGCTCGCCGTAGAGCTGCCCGTTCAGGGTCGGCGACGTCCACGCCCTGGTCGCCGTATCCACCGAACCGACTCCGGCCGCGACTCCGGTGCCCGCCGGATCACCGTGATAGACCGTCCAGGACGGAGTTCGGGGCAGGCCGGCCTTATGCCCGGAAGCCAGGGCCGGTGCCGCGAGGACGACGCTGGCCACGGCCGCGTAGCCGAGGAAGCACGCCGCTAGCCGCAATCTGCGACCCCGACCCATGATCAGCCCCCTCGGCCTCCCCCCGATACCCGGCTATGGTTCTCATCCGGTCCTATGTGCGGCGTCGCCTGCGAATGAACCAGATAGACAAGGCAAATACGCCGATGACGGCGAGGCAGGCAACCGTGATCTCGGCGATCGAGCGCCCGCCAGTCGCCACGCCAGGCGCGGCGTCATGGCGCGCGTCCCTGGCCGCAGAGCTTGTGGTGCCTGCGTCCCGGCCAGCGGCAACTGCCGTGGTGCGGAAGGCGACCACGTCCCGGGCGCTGGGCGCGAGCAGGAGCCCGTCGCCGATACCGGGCGTCGGGAAGTGGTTGGCCGGCACGCCGATCGTGGCCTGCTGCCGGATCTTGCCGGTGGCCGGGTCGAGGCCATACAACTTGCCGGTCTGGCCGATTGTCCAGACCAGTCCGCCGGCCACGATCGGTGGCCCGCTGCTGACATCGGCGCTCCACAGCACGTGCAGCGCTGGCGGTGACCTGGTCGCTCTGACTGCGAGGATGCCGCTCTCGCATGGCAGGTACGCGGTCATCCCGACGTGGGCACTGCCGCCGTCGATGTTGGTGCTGCAGACCGGGCTGATCTTGGCCTGCCCAGTGCCGATGCCGCCAAGGTGATTGCCGTTGAGCAGATAGACCACCTGGCTCTTGCCTGCCAGGATGACCTGGCCATCAGGCAGCAGCACCGGCTCGGTGGACATGTCCAGGTCGTCACCGTCATTGGTCGCCCAGTCAGCGGGCGCGAAGAACTGCAGCAGGCGCAGGGCCGGGGAGAACTCGAGGATCGCGTCACTGTAGTCGTAGGGCTGCTTGCCTGAGTACTCCGTTCCGGGGCCCGTTTCCACCCACAGGTCGCCGTTCGGGCCAACGGCCGGCGCTCCGCCGCCCATCCAGACCGCTCCGCGGTCATCGCCGTGTTGCACGGCGAAGGTGACGAAGCGTGGCGTCCCGCCTGACTCAGGGACCGAGACAACGCGCCCCCGGTAGAACCCGCACATTTCGGCGTTGCCGCCGTAGCCGAAGTACACGTGCCCGTCGTCCAGGGTCAGCCCGGTGCGCTGCAGGATGTTCTTCGGCGGCTGGCCGGGCGGGTCCACGTCCTGCGACAACTCGACCTGGCCGGTAGCGGTATTCAGCCCGGTCAGCATGTGGGCAGGTCCGCTGCCTTGCAGCTCATCGGCCACGACGAAGATCTCGCGGCGGGCCGGGTCAATGACCGGCGTGCCGGTGATCCCGACGTTCGGGATGATGTTCGAGCACAGCAGATCCGTCCCGGCCGTCACCGGGGTGCCCAGCCGCGCCGACCAGACGATAGCGCCGGTCGCCGTTGACAGCGCGTAGACCATGTCGTTCTCGGTCGCCACGTAGACCCGGTTATCGAACACCAGCGGCTCGCCGTACAGCTGCCCGTCCAGCGCCGGCGACGTCCACGCCCTGGTTGCCGTATTTACCGAACCGACCCCGGCCGCGATTCCGCTGCCCAGCGGATCACCGTGATACACCGTCCAGGACGGAATTCTGGGCGGGCCAGCTTTGTGCACGGAAGCCACAGCCGACGGCGCGACGACGAGGCCGACCACAGCCGCGCAGCCGAGGAAGAACGCGGCCCGGCGCAATCTTCGACCCCCAGCCCATCGGCAGCACCCCTTCGGCTTCCCCTGATACCCGGCCGGCGACGAGGCCACGCGCGACCTGCCGTACCACTACACGGTTACTACTCGTCACCGCGCCACGGCCGGGCCAATCGCCAGCGACTTCACGAAGTCCGCGATCTGCCGCAGCGTGCTGCACTCACGCACCTGCGCACAGAAGGGCACGTAGCTGGACATCACCGAGTCACCCTGATTCCAGTACCGGCGCGGCTCGGGATTGAGCCAGTACAGCTTGCCCACGCGCTCGCTGACCTCGGCCAGTGCTCCGGCCGCCGGATCCAGGTAGTTCGTCCGCGCGTCGCCGACGACCAGTACCACCGTCCGCCGGGAGAACTGCCTGGAGTAATCCCGCGCGAAGTCCCGCAGCACGTGGCCGTAGTCAGAGCTGCCGGTCCAGCGGACCGCACCGCGCGCCGCCTCGGCCTGGGTGAGCTGACGGCCCGCCGAGCGCGCCTCGCTGACCAGTTCAGTGATCTCCGACAGGCCATCGACGAACGAGAACGCCCGCAGCCGGCTCAGCCTGCTGTCCAGCGCAATCAGCAAGTTGAGCGTAAACCGGGAGAACGTGGCAACCGAGCCGGATACGTCGCAGAGCACGACGATCTCCGGTTTGGGCGGCGGTGCCGGCTCGGTCCCGATCCTGAACGGCACGCCCCCGGTCCCCATCGCCAGATGGATCGTGCGCCGGATAGACAGCCGGGGCCTGCGGAACTCCTGTTGCGCCAGCAGCTTGCTGAGCTGATGGGCCAGCGGACCGATCGACGCGACCATCGCCTCCTGCTCGGCCGCCGACGCGGTAGCGATGTCCACATCCTCGGCGAGCCGGACGCGCAAGGTCTTGCTGACCGCGCGAGCGCCCCGGTCAGCGATCAGCGCACGGCGGATCGCGGCCTGCAGTTCGGCCCTGAAGCTATCCACTGCCCGGTCGGCCTCGGCGCGCCTGAGCCGGTTCGCGATGCCCGCCGAGCCGCGGACGTTCCAGCTATCGCCAGAACCACCGGCGCCGGAGCCCCCGCCCCCGGCGTCGCCCGAACCTTCGCCACCTGCGGCCAGCAGTTCGGCCCGGATGCCGTCGAGGTTCGCCGCCTCACTGGCCGCGATCATCGCGAACACCCCGGCCACTGGCGCGCCGGGCTCCAGCCCCGCATAGCGCCGCACATACTCCTCAGCCAGTTGCCGGAGGGCCGCCGCGTCGCCGGAAGCGATGGCCGCGCGGAGCGCGGCGCCGAGATCCTCAGCTGTCAGGCTGTCGAACGGCCCTGGCGCAGACGGCCCCGTTCCCCCGAAGTAAAGGTTGAACAGGACGTTGAACGCATCGAGATGCTCCGCCCGCTTAATGAGGGCGGACTGCAGGCTCGACCGCACCACTGCCTGGTCGGCCAGCGGGATGCTGGCCAGGGCGCGGGCCGCATCCAGGTGCTCGCCCACCGACACGCCGACGCCCACGGCCCGCAGTTCGTCGACGAGCGTGGCTAGCGCGGCGTCCTGGCCAGGCATCGGTCAGGCCAGGGACAACTCGGTCAGCCCCACGGTAATGTCCCGCTCGTACTTGAGCAGCACCGAGAGCGTCTGCCTGGTGACATCGTCGGTCAGCTCGCCCGCGCCGAGCGCGAGCAGGGTCCGCGCCCAGTCGACGGTCTCGGAGATGGACGGCGGCTTCTTCAGGTCGGCTGCCCGTAGCACCGCGACCAGCGCCGCGATCTCCTGCGCCAGATGCGCGTTGAGTTCGGGAACGTGCAGCTGGACGATCTCGGCTTCGCGCTCCACGCTCGGATAGCCCAGATGAAGGTAGAGGCAGCGGCGCTTGAGGGCTTCGGACAGGTCGCGGGTGTTGTTCGAGGTCAGGAAGACCTGCGGAATGTGCCGGGCCGTAACCGTGCCGAGCTCGGGGATCGAGACCTGGTATTCCGACAGCACCTCGAGCAGCAGCGCCTCGGCCTCCATGTCCAGCCGGTCGACCTCGTCGATCAGCAGCACAACCGGCTGATCGGATCGGATGGCTGCCAGCAGCGGCCGGCTCAGCAGGAAGTCCTCGCCGAAGATTCCGGCTGCACCGAGGTCGGTGCTGCCGCTGCCCTGATGCAGCTGCAACTGGAGCAGCTGGCGGCGATAGTCCCACTCGTAGATGGCTTTGGATTCGTCGAGGCCCTCGTAGCACTGCAGGCGGATCAGCGGCTTGCCGGTCATCGCCGCCACGCTCTTGGCCAGCTGAGTCTTGCCGGTGCCAGCCGGGCCTTCGACCAGCACCGGCTTGCTCAGCGCCGCCGCCAGGTGGACGACCGTGCCGGTAGCCGGGTCGGCCAGGTAGCCGGCCTTGCTGAGGCGTACTTGCACGTCGTCAACGGGAGAGAGAACGTCCGCCATGCGGCTAATCATCGCCAAAAGCTGATGCTTCAGGAAGACCGGGGTTACCGGACGGTAGTCCGGCCGCCTCGGCGTCGGCCACCGGTGCCCAGACCCGCGGGCGGATCCGGCGGCTTGCCGCGGCGACACACGCCGCCGCGGGAGCAAGCGCGGCTGCCCCGGCGAGCAGAGCAATCCGGATCGACGTGAGCGTGCCGACGGCCCCGATGACCGGGCCGCCGACGATCTGGCCCCCGCTGTCGAACATGTCCTTGGCCGACAGAGCGGTAGCCCGCAAGGACGGCTCGATCCGGGTCACCATCCAGCCGGACAGCAGCGGGTCGAGCACCGGGCGCAGCACGGACACCGCGACATAAGCCCCCACCACCACGGCGAATGCATGCGCGGTGGCCATTACGACGACGGCCGCGCCGATCGCCAGCGTCAGCGCCAGGAGGCCGCTGGCCACCGAATCCGGTCCGAGTCGCTCGGTGCGCCGCTTGGCCAGTTCCGTCGCGCCGAGGCCAAGCAGCGCGGCCGCGCACGCGAACAGGCTGAACCACATCGCCGGATGCAGCCCGCTCAACTGCGGGAACTTGATGTCCCTGAGCAGGAAAGCGCCCCACAGCCGGTCGAAGCTCTCGCTCCACATTCCTGCGAACAGCGTCATCCCGAACAGCAGCACCAGACCCGGCACCGCGACCACCGCGCGGTGAGTGGCCCGCGTCTGCTGGGCGAGCAAGGTACCCGCCGCTCTGGTGACCAGCGCGAGGCGCTGCACCGGTATTGCTGGCCGGAAGTTGTGCTCCGGCATGACGACGGCTGTGCCGACGGCCAGCAGGCACATCAGGCTGCCTCCGGTCAGCAGCGGCAGGTTCAGGCCGGCCAGCGCGATCACGCCGGAGAGCAGGCTGCCAGCGACGGTCGCGATCAGGCCGTACTGGGTGGCCCGCAGGTACACGCCGGTCATGCGGTCGTCACCTAGTTCGCCGGCAAGTTCGCCCGCGACCCAGGCTTCCTGGGCTCCGTTGTTCAGTGCAGCGCCAAGGCCGAGTACTACTTGCGCGGCGATCAAGTTGGCGAAGGCTGGCGACAAGCTCTCCATGATCAGCGCGAGGCCGACGATGAACAGCCCGGCCAGCGTGCACAGCCGCCTGCTGACGAGGTCGGCCAGTACCCCAGTGGGTAGTTGCAGGAGGAAGTAGCTGAGCTCAAGCGCGGTGCCGAGCAGCAGCAACTCCAGCGGGTTCAGCCGTCCCGAGATGACCCAGTACACGGTGATCGTCGCGTAGCAGATGCCGAGCAGGAAACTGGTGCCGCACTCAAGGAGCAGGTACACCGGATAGGCCCGGATCGGGTGGCTGCCGAGCCGCATCCAGCCTCCGCAGGTCGTCGCCGGTGCCGGCGGTACCGGCTAGCGAGTCCCGGCGACGGTAAGCGGCAGCGATGACGCGGGTCAATGCTTTTTTCGACAGGTCCCGGCGGCAGGACCGCAGAGCAAGCACTCATAGCTCGCAAAGCGATCAGGGCATGCGCAGCCCCCCGGAATGGACGGCGTCCTAGGTTTGTTAGCCTGACGAACTATAAGAGTGCCGTACCAAGGGAGCTACGGGGTGACCGAACCAGCCGGCAGCGGCGGGCGACCAGCCTCGGACGAGGCGGCCGTCTGCGGGCTGCTAACGCTACTGCGAATGTCGCGGGTCATGGAGCGGGTTGACGCCGGGGTGAGCCCGCAGCAGTACCGGATGCTGAAGCTGATCGGCGCGGGCGGTGAGCGCTCGGCCAAGCTCGCCGAGAAGCTCGCGGTCGCTAAGCCGACGCTGACCTCGACAGCGGACAGCCTGGTGGCCGCGGGCCTCGCCACCCGTCAGGCGGAGCCCGGAGACCGGCGGGTGGTCCGGCTGTTCCTCACCGAGGCTGGCCGGGCCGCGATCGAGCGGGCGGACATCGCCTATTCGGCCTGGTTCGGCTCCTTGCTCGACCACACCGGCCGGCGTGCCGAGATCCTGTCGGACCTCGTGCTGCTCGATGAAGCCATGACCGAGCGGCGCCGCGCCCGGCTAGCCGCAGACTCCGCAGCCGAGGGCGCCGACACCACCGCAGGCCCGCGGTGAGGGCCGCGAACCGCAAGCGGCAGCCAACGACTAACCAGCAGCCAGAGACGCTCGGTTCCGGCTATGGCGAAGGCTGGCTGCGCCGGCTGACCGCGTACTGCTGGCGGCATCGGCGCCTGAGCCTCGTCGCGTTCGGCGCCTCGCTGGTGTCGACGCTGGTGACGGCGGTGATCCCGCTCATCCAGCGCTACATCGTCGACGGCCCGATCCTGCAGCGGTCAGGGCCGATCTGGCCCGGCGCCCTGGCTCTGATCGTCGCCGCGCTGATCAGCTTCGGCGCGGTCTACCTGCGCCGCTACCGGGGCGGCCAGCTTTCCCTCGACGTGCAGCACGACCTGCGCACCGAGCTGTTCGGCTCGCTGACCAGGCTGGACGGAGCCCGTCAGGACCAGCTGCACACCGGTCAGATCGTCAGCCGCTCCATCTCTGACCTGAACATGATCCAGAGCCTGCTGCAGATGCTGCCG
>Ga0335074_10009039_pt1 | contig 13881 bp, 27 predicted proteins | sample Lox_Sample_23_FD_206715 | JGI IMG/M metagenome (GOLD analysis project Ga0335074, IMG submission 206715) | Soil microbial communities from Loxahatchee National Wildlife Refuge, Florida, United States - Lox_Sample_2.3 | ecosystem: Environmental > Terrestrial > Soil > Wetlands | place: USA...
CGCGAGATTCAATCCCGCTCGCTTGCAGAAGCTCTCCAGGTCGATCGACCCGCCGTAAGGCTGGTCTTCGGGTATCTCGAAGTAGCAGTTCGGCGCGCGATCCGTCCAGGAGTTCAGGTCGGGTCCTGGCTGCCGTGTGGCGCTTCCCCGGCCGCTGCGGTAGCGGAGGTACCAGTAGTTGCCGTCCAGGTCCCAGGCGTCCCACTGGCTCGGGCAGACGGCACAGGTGCGCACCGCCTTGACGATGATGACCTCGCTCATTAGCGTCTCCTTATGGCTTGGTCGGCTTCGGCGCGAGGCTGGCCAGCAACCACACATCGGCCGCCACGTCCCGCTCGGCCTGCTTGTCCGGCTTCGCATCCTGCTGCGCTGGCCTACTCACCGCGCACCCCGCGCAGCGCCTGCTCGATGACCTCGGGCCCGAACCGCAGATGGCCGCCCGGCGTCCGGAACGCCTTGAGCCTTCCCTGCTTGACCCACCGGTTGACTGTCCGCGGATCGACGTTGAAGAGGGTCGCTACTTCCCCGGGCCTGAGAGGCTTAGCCTCGATTGTCGTGTTCATAACCGGATGATACGACGTTCCACGCGAAACCCGCTACCCGTCGCGCCCGGCCTTCCGCCACATCTCAAGCTCCGTCCGCTCCAGGTACGTCAGCCGCTCCTTGATCTCCTTATGGTCGGCTTCCTTCCACGCCACCAGCTTGTTGAGATCATCGACCACCTGGGCGAGCTTGTCTTCCGTCTGCGTCCACTTCACCAGCGCGCGCAGCGAGATCCGGATCAGCCAGCCGACCCCGGCCAGCGCCGCGGCGAGGAACGCCAGGAGGATGCCGAACCGGTCGCCGGAGGTCACAGCGCGTGGGAATGCACGCCGTCAGTCACCGCGTACGACCCGGCGCCATGATCATGCTGCCCATTCGTCACCGAATACGACCCGGGCCCGTGCGTGTGCGCTGTCCCCGTCGAGGCCGATCCCGATGTTCCCTGGATGCCGCCGTTCGGCAGGCCGGCCGTGGCCGAGGTCCCGTCGATGTCGCCGTTCGGCAGGCCCGCCGAGCCGGTGTCGGTGCTGCCGTTCACGCTCAGGGTGCCGGTGATCACGATGTTGTCATCGATGGTGATCGTCCCCGACGCGGTCACCCCCACGACCTCGGGCATGTTGAGCAGGTCGGCCACGAGCTGCACGACCCGCTGGCCGCTTCCCGACGCCTCTGCCGACTGGAGCAGGATCGACGCCGGGCTGTCCGATGATGTCTGGAGGCCCGAGTTCCATTGGACCTGCGCGGCCTCGATCATCTGGATGCTGGCAGGCGTGGACATGCCCGCGAGGCTGAGGAGAAGCTGCGCGTTGAACAGGCTGCTGTAATCGTCCTCGCCGGTCCCGGCCGCGTAGGAGGTTACTCCAGGCTGCGCGGTGTTGCCTTCCGGGTCGGTGACCGTCGATACGCCTGGCACCATCGATGCGACCAGGTTCCCTACTCCCGGAGTGCCGGAGTAGAGGAAGATCCCGGCGTCGGTGATCAGGAAGTCAGTACCCATGAACGACCCGGAGACGGTCACGTCCGCGAAGTAGGCTGCCCCGTTCTTCAGGACAGCCCACCCGGTCAGCGGGCTCAGCTTGAAGTTCGGAGACTGGAGCTGGCTGATCACCAGGTTGCCCTGGCCGCCCGCGATCGCGTGCTGGAAGCCTTCAGTCATCGCACCGTCCTCGTTCCCGTCACCGTCAGCGTAGCCACCTGGTGGGCGTCTCCCCCGGTCCACACGGCGAAGATGTTCCCGCCGACCCGGACCTGCGGGAGCTGGCTCGTAGAGTCGCCGGTTGAACCCCACGTGGTCGCGCCGCGGAAGTACCCGGCCGACACGCCCGCGCCCGCGTAGACGGACGCGATGGCCTCGTCCGTGTTCGTGGCCACCCGCACCGCCGCCGTCAGCCCGTCCCAGATCTCGCCCGGTGACAGCGGCCCGATGGATGCGGTGCCGTTCCCGGAGCCGTCGAGGGTGACTTGGGCGCTGACGTTGAGGGGAAGCTGCCGCATCAGGACAAGTACAGGTAGGCCGTCGTCCCGGCGACCAGGTTACTGCCGGACCCGGTGAAGATCGTGACCGACGTGATCGCGGCCGTGGACCGCCATACGCAAATCCCATTGACCTGCGCCTGATCCCCAGCCGAGGTCGCAGCATCAGAATAGCCGCTCTCCCAGTGGCCGACTTTCTGGAAGGTCGTCCCGGCGTAATCCGGGACCTCGATATTCAGGCGGCCCGCTATCCCCGCGGTGGCGGATGCGCCGGGCAAGTCTTCCGACCCGGTCCACCACTGGTCAGCAGCGTTCTTCACGCTATTGACCACGTTGGTTGACACGTTCGCATAGCTTTCCGTGCCGAGCGTGTCATAGTGGGCGCCAGTGTCGCCGTTGACCTGCACATACCAGTAATCGGTCTCGGCGGCGGCGGCCGACCGGCCCACGACTACCAGGCGCAGCAGGTTATATCCGGCCGGGATCGAGCTGAACGTGATCGACGCGGCGGCCGACGCAAGGGTCTGGACGGTGACCTTCTGCGGGATGCCGCCGAGGTTGGCCAGGGCGGTTGCCTCATTGCTTACGTCGGATAGGTTGTTTGAGGCGAGCAGGCCGCCGATGGTGGCCGCGCTGGTGGGGATCTGCCCGAACGCCGCCGCGTCCGTCGCAGCGGTCCCGTTGGCCAGGCCGGTGATCTTCTCCCCGTTCATCGCCACCGCCGCCACCGGAGGATGCAGGGCCGCGATCTCGTCCAGGGTGCCGGTCTCGATCGTCGGATCAGAAGCGGTCCCGCCGATCACAATCGAATCGTCGCCCGCGGTCACGCTATCGACCATGCCGCCACCGCCTCCGCTCGCGTTGCTGATGATGATGACGCTCATGAGCTGTCCCTGAAGATCGCCACCGACACCCGCGACGTGCTGCCCGTCGTGGTCGCGGACACCCATACGGGAGCCGTGGACAGGATCGGGATGCAGGTCCCTGAGGGCAGGTAGAACCCGTTGCCGCCGCCCGACGACACGCCAGACAGATCCTGGACAGGCCCCTCGTTGAACCCCCACCAGACCGCATTATCCACAGCCACGACGATGGCCGACCGTCGTTGATCATCCCTGGGAAGAAGCTGCTGAGACGGGTTACCCGACGACAAGACGATCGTCCGCGCGGTCCCCAGGTCGGGGGCGTCGTCGCGGACCCGGATCGCCGCATACTCCCCCGAGTCCTCGCGGGTGATCGGGATGGCACGCTCGGCCTGCTGGTGCTCGGCCATCGCCCGCTGCCGCGCCGTATCGACAGCGCCGCCTCTGATGGGCGGGAACAGTTCCTCGGGGTCCATCGGCTCCTCCTAGACAGGCAGCGGGACACGGCGCGCGACGTCGGCCGCGGCACCTGACACTCCGGTGAGATGAACGAGCCCGACGACCAAGAGCAGACCCCCGATGATCACCTTCACCGCGCGGATCACCAGGTTGGTTCCTGACACATGCCCGACGCCCAGGAACCCGGCCAGCGTCCCCAGCAGCGACCCGGCCGAAGGCAGATTGACCTCCGTCGACTCGGCCGCCGACTGGCGGGCCTGCGCCTGCGCCTCCGCAGCCGCCTGCGTGGCATATGGCCCCTTGTAGCCGTCCGCGACATACTTGGCCGCCTGCGCCGCCGTGGTGGCCTCATAGACGACGTACGCCTGGCTGGACGCCCCGACGATGGGCGGCCCGACGAACCACTCAGGGAACGCCACGGCTAGCTTCCGGGCGTGTTGAGGGTCGGTGTCGGCTGCCCGGTCACGGACGAGCCCGGCGCGATTGCCTGCCCGGCCGGGGTACCCGGGCCCGTCACGTTCGCATGCAGGTTTTTCCAGGCCTCAACGACGGTGACGAGGCCGCCGACCACGTACACGGTCGGGTCGCGCGCCAGGACGGCCACGCCGACGACCAGGGCCGCCGACTCGAACGTCGCCGTCTTGATCGACGTGTGCGTGTTCAGCGACGCGGCTCCGCCCGGCATCGACGCCTTGATGTCGGCGGTGTTCGGTACGCCGTGCTGGAAGATCATGTAGACCCCGAGAGCGGTCAGGACCGCCACCAGGAGGCTTTCGCCTGGCTTCAGCTTCATCGTCAGTCCTCCGCCTTCTTGATCCAGTTCTCACGGGTCAGCAAAGAGCCGTGAACGTAGGAACCGCTGAACGCGGCCGACCCCGCGCCGTACTTCGGATCGGCCAGGATCTCGCTCAGCCGGTCGGCCAGCTCGCGCTCAACATCCTCGCCGGGCGTGTGACCTGACACATTGACGCTGTAGCTCATGACAGTCTCCTAGCTCTTGGTGGTCGTGGCCTCGATCGGCCCCGCATGCGGCCCGTTCGCCGGGGCGGGTGTGGCCCACAGCTCAAAGTAATGCTTCCCCGCGGTGCCGCCGCCGACCCCGGCGACGGTGGCCGCGCTGGTGTTGCCGCCGCCGACTTCCTGCTTGTACTCCTGGGAACCGGAGGTCGGCCCGTAGGCGATGACATACCCGGTCGCGCCTTTAACAGGATTCCACGCAAGATTAACGTTATCGCCGCCGGTCACGTTAACAACCCGGAACCCGGACGGGGCCACGTCGATCACGCTGGGCGTGGAGCCGTTGGCGGTGCTCCCGGCCGCTGTGCTGCCCGCCGAGGCCGTCGTGGTCGAGCTGGCCATGACGATCGTGTAGGAGCCGACCGGGGGCGGACCGTACTCGTTCAGCGCCGTCTGCGTGATCCCCGCCTGCGTCGCCGTCTCCGGCAGGTTCGCCAGGTAGGCGGACAGGGCCGCGTTCACATCGGACGCCGAGTAGCCGAGCGCCTCCAGGCCCGCCGTGGCCGCCGCCACCCACTGCGCGTTCGTCGTGTATCCGCTCGCGGGGACCTCGGTCGTCACCGTTCCGCTCGTCGTGCCCGTCGTGCCGAGGTCACCGGTGCTGCCCGCCGTGCTGTACTCGCTGGAGAGCGTCGAGGCGTTCTCGGCCGACACCGCCTGCTCAGCCGCCGACACCGACCCGTACTCCTGCGCCTCAGCCAGGTAGGCCATGCCGGTCAGCGGGTCGATCGTAGAGTCCTCCGAATAGGGGAGGCCGGTCACGGGGTCGATCGCAGACGGATTCGTGCTCGCCGCGCTGGCCGTCTTGCTGTTCTCGTACTGCCGGTAGGCGAAGTAGACGGCGACCAGGCCGCCGATGGCGGAGGCGATGGCGACCCACCGGGGGATCTCCCGGCCCGCGATCCGCACGTCAGCCACCTAGAACCCCCACTGAGGAATGGTGCCCGGCCCGGCCGGGATCGGCGGCTGCATGGACACCGGGGGCGGCGGGGCAGGCTCATACGCCGTGTCGCCGCCCGAGTTGGCCAGGTCCCCGTATTGTGCGACGACACCGGCGACCATCTGGTTGGCGCCCATCGCCACCTTCGCGCGCGCCAGGTTCGGCTGGGTAATGGGCCAGAAGTCCTCGACGCCGAGGTAGTTCTGCCACCAGCCCTGACGGGCGGCCACCCGCCCCGATGGGGTGTACTGCTCCCACCCGGCATTGTCCACGTCCTGGGAGTGCCGGTCATGGCCGGGCAGCAGGGCCTTGGTCTGGGCCAGGCCCTCGATCTTCGGCGGGACCCGGTAGTAGCCCTTCGGCTCGATCCCGTCCGGCAGGAGCGTCCCGAACGGCTCCTTCCCCTGCGGCTCTTCGGGAACGGCTGGCCAGGGACCGGCGTGCGGGTTGACCGGCTCGATCATGTAGTCGGGGGACTGGGCCGCGAACTCGGCCTCGCCCCAGTCGAGCACCGGAGGGTTCAGCGGGACCGGGGCCGTGCCAGAGACGGGGTTGCTGATCGGCTCAACCGGCCCCGTGGTCACCGGCCCCTTGCCGGTCGGGTTCGTCGTGTCCTGCGTCAGCCACGTCCCCGCGGGCACGTACTCAGAAGCCAGGGATGGCGACAGGGACGGGGTAGTCATGCCTAGCCCTTTTCTGCGGCACTCAACGAGTTCGTGAACGCGCCGCCCGCAGCAGAGACCACCTTCGCCGAGTTGGCCCCATTTACCACAACGGTCGCGACCAAAGCCACCGTTACCACGGCCAGCAAGACCTTCGTTATCGAGTCGATGGCTACAGCCCTCCTACGACCTTGTTGAGATTCTGGATAGGACTCGGATTCTGCACGGGTGCGATCAGGACCGCCACAAACGCGAGCCAGCCGATAGCGGTCATGACAGGCTCCAGGCCGGGGATCTGGCTGATCCCGGCCCCGACCGCCGCCGCGATTGCCCCAGCTACAGGGATCTTCAGGTCCGCCTGATTGGTATTGATCCAGTGGTTGACGAACGACACTCCGGTGGCCGCGAGGACCGGCACGATCACCCCTGCGGCCATCAGTACCACCCGAACTCTTTCTCGTGCGCCCACGCTGCGATCGGATCGCCGTAGGTGCCCGCGATGTAGTTGATGCCCCAGGTGATCTGCACCGTAGGAGACGACCAGTCCGGGGGGATCGTGTGGGCGGCCGGGTTCAGCTGCGGGATGCCGGTCGCACCCGAGCTGGTGTTGACCGCGGTGGCCGACCAGCCCGACTCCTGATTCCACAGCGCCACCCAATCCGACCATTCCGTCCCTGTGATCCACGTGGGGTGCCCGAGCGCCGGGGCCAAGAGCCTGGCAAGCGCCTGGTTGGCTGCCGCGGAGGCGGTGGCGGCCCCGGTGTCGGCCACGATCGTCGTCGTACCGGTCCCGCCAGCTCCGTCAGAAGTCGCGGCGGGATCGGCGATCGGCTGCTGATCCGACGACGGGGCCTTCCCGCTGAGCAGGCCCCGGAACGTGGCCGACAGCGTTTCGCCCTTGATCCCGGACCACAGGATCACGCCCCCGGCCGCCGTGTAGGCGAGCGAGAAGCCGTTGATCCGTGCGGCCACCGGGCATCATCCCGATAACACCTGTGGCAGCTTGCTCACGCCCGGAATTTTGGCGATCTGGGGGGCGAACACGATCCCCGCCACGATCCCGAGCCCGAACGCGAGCCAGTGACCCTTGCGCATGACAGTTCCCTTCTGGGCTAGACGAGGCCCGGCTGGAGGACGCCGTTGACGCCCAGGTAGTTGACCACGTGGTACAGCGTGCAGCTGGCACCCCACGAGCCGACAAACTCGATCGCATCCCCGACCTCCGTGTTGAGGTAGGACAGCATGAGTTCCGCGCCGGGGGCGGTGTCAAAGTCCGTGTTGAACGGGAAGGCGAACACGCCCGTGTCGAGGCCGGGGCCGGTGTCGGCGGTCGCGCCGGTCAGGCCGTACCAGCGGCTCATCTGGTTCTGCCACTGCCGCAGGCTCATGTTGAACAGCAGGTTGCCCTTGTAGTTGACCGTCAGCGGCGACGGCCAGTCGGTCGAGTTCCGCGCGCCCCCGGTCAGGTAGTTCAGCCACAGGAACATCCTGAGGGGGTTCCCGATACCCACCTGCGGGGCGTAGAAGTCCGATGCGCCGTTGAGCGCCTGGATCGAGGACCGGTTCCAATACTGCGTCGTACCGGCCGCCTTCGGTGCCGGGTTCGCGCTCGCGTTGGCGCCCTTCCAGTAGCCGAGCAGGTCCACCAGCACCTGGACGGACGGCGCGCTGGTCGGGTTAGTCGAGTACACCAGCGCCTCAGTCGTCAGGGTCAGCGACAGGACCAGCGGAGACTGGGTGGTCTGGTTGACCAGCGACCCGGCTCCGGTCCGGGCGATGAACTCGACCGGGATGCGGAACACGACCGTGAACGAACCGCCCGTGGCCCCGCTGCCGGTGATGGCCGAGTAGACGACCGACTGGCGCGGGTCGCCGCGGGTGCCGCCGGTGTACCCGCCGTACTTCATGATCATCGCCAGCGTGTAGGAGTCGAACGACCCGACGATCGAGTTGCCGCCCGAGTCCTGGAAGTTCACCGTGGACAGGATGCCGAGCGGCATGTCCCCGTTGAACGCGGCCGACGCGGAGTTCCCCGACGTGGTGCCCACGACCTCGATCTCGATGGCCCGCAGGAGGTTGGTCGGGCCGATCTGGTAGTCAGGCAGCTCGATCGTCGTGGAGCCGAGCGTGTTGGTCTGGGTGAACCCGGACGGCTTGTAGGTCGGCTGGGTGCCCGCCCGGAACGGCGCCAGGACCGGGGCCGAGGGAGCCGCCTTCGGGGGAGCGGGTGTGGTCATCAGTTACCCCTTCGGAGTAGTTCTCGGATCTGGCGTCCCCAGTCGGCCCGCAGGAGCGGCGGCTGGTGGTACGGGAAGTCACGGTCCCCGGCGTGGAGGTCGCGGGGGTCGGGCAGGCGGGCGCCCATGTCGTGGAGGGTGCGCGCGTAGTCGAGGCAGCCCTGCATCTCGGCCGGGTCGTTCACCCCGCCCGCGGGGATCTGCAGGTACAGATAGCGGTCCCGGTTCCACCGGGTGGAGCGGAGCGCGTCGTCGTACGTCTCGTACGGGACGTTGTCGGAGCGGCCATCGGCCAGGGCGAACACCGCCCACCCCTTGGACTTGGCCACGGCGTGAAGATTCATGCAGTCGGCCATCCGCGCCGCATCATCCGAATAGGGGCGGCCTCCGGGGAGTCGGCGCCAGCCGGGCGGCCAGTCATCCTGGGGGACGTTCTTGAGCCGGACGGCGGTGTCGTGCAACGCGGGCCTCCACGGGGGTGTGGAGAGACCGCAGGAACCGCCGAGAGACGAGGTCTCAAATCCCTACGGTCTCTCGGCGCGACCAGCCTATATCACACGGCCATCGTCTGCATCAAGGGTTCAAACGGGTCATGCAAGATATCGGCCCATTCAGCGGGAGTACTTGATAACTGCGGAGGATGCACGATCCGGATGACTGTAGTTTTGGCCAGACCCGTGATGCGGGAAATCTCATTAACTCCGACACCCGCCGAGGCAGCCAACTGCACTAGTTGATCGCGCTGGGCGTTGACCGTGGCCCAACGCTTGAGGTTCTTGCGGGCTGAGTCGGTGAGCGCCTTCGGCATCCGGGGACCATCAGGTATCGTCGCCATGGTAGTAAATGCTACCAGTAGCAAATGCTACCGATCAGGCTAGGTGGACGACTACGATGTCCCAATCCACCGGCACCGGCCGCGCCCCCGGCAACGTCTGTAGCCACCGCGGCAGCGACCCGTCGCTCAGGATGGAGCTGTTGCCCCACCCGGGCGGGTAGTCTCGCAGCGACCACGCCGGGAAATACACCATCCCGAACCCGAACAGGTCGCAGTCCGCTTCCCATTTGCGGATCGGCCGGTACTGCTCTTTGCCCGGCTCCCCGACGCGCCGCCAGTGCATGTACCGGCAGCCGGTGCGGTCTAGGAACGGTGCGACTACCGGCCAGTCCCGGCCTTTCGCGCGCTGCGCGAAGATCCCCAGATCGAGCCGCGACACCGCGATGTCCCATTCGAGCAGGAGGATGTCATCGTGGTAGGCGGCCAGGCCCGAGTAGTCGTAGGGCCGGTTGAGGTACCGTTCGAGGTCGTCTTCTACGTGGGCGCGGCCGGGCGGGCCGCCGTCGTCAGGGAAGCTCCGCAGGATCTTCACGGCCCGACCAGGCACATGAACGGGCCCCTTTGATCGAGCGCGAGCTTCTCACTGACCGTATGTCCGCCGACTCTGTACAACCGGAGATTCCGCACGATCCGCTCTACGCGAGCCGGATCGAATCCGCCGATCTCGCCAAAGCGCCGGATGTTCCGCGCGTCATTGTCGCGGCCCAGGAAGATGTGAGTGGCCGAGCTGTAGGCGAACGAGGACACGCTGCCCGTACTGGCCGATCCGCTGGGCTTCTGGAGTGCTAGCCAGCAGGCCGCGCCGCCAGACCGGCCGTTCACGAGTAGTTCCTCCAGGTGCTCGTTGAGGCCCATGAAGATCGCCGCGGAATGAGCATCGTCGACGAACGTGATCGAGTTCCCGGCCCGGTACTGGGCGTCGATCCCGGCCCGCAGGATCTTCCCGATCGCCTCGCGGCGCGCGGCCGGGGGCAGGCCCATCTCATGCTTGGGCCACAGGACGTGCCCGGCTGGCTTGGCCCGCAGGAGCTTCCGCCGCGGCGGCCACGATTCAGTTTCCTGGAGATTCAGCGCGTCGGCCCATGCGACGGTGGACGGGTCACGCGGCTTCGGCATCAGCGACACGACGGATAGTTCGGGGTGCTGGCGCATGGCCGCGCGGAGGGCACGGTAGGCGAGGAACGTCTTCCCGCCCCCAGTCGGTTCCACGACCAGGAGGTGTTCGCCGGGTTCGTACCGGAAGTAGCCGGGCGTGTCGTCTTCGCCGAAGAACTCGGCTCCGCTCAGCTCCAGGGGCATGTGCCCAGTATGGCGTTACTGGGTAGGAACCGGCTCGGCCGCGGGCTCGGGCTCGGCCTGCGGCTCCAGGGCCGCGTGCAGCTCGGCCTGCCGGTCCGCGCCGATCGCCTTCAGCCCGGCCACGATGTCGATCAGGGCGTGGATGACAGGCAGGATGTCCTCGATCTCAGGCATTAGCGGCCTCCATGTCGTTCTGGGCTTTCAGCAGCTCGTCCGGGTGGACGGTGCCGGGGATCTTCCGGTCCGGCTTGTGGTTCCGCGCGAACTGGGCACCAAGCCCGGCCGCGATCGTGATCAGCGCACCGTACGGCCCGACCGAGCACACCTTGTCGAGGGCCGCCGCGAATTTGGGGTCGGTCTTCGCGATCTGCACGCACGCGGCCGCGGTGTCGTCGGCCACGCTCGCGATGGCTACGGCGTCGGCCTTGAAGGCGTCCTTGCCGGTGGCCTTCCCTGCCAGGAGGGTGAGCCCGGCGCCGATCTGCATCAGGCCCTTGACCCCAGCCGTGCGCGCTTCGTCATCGAGGGCCGCGGGGGGAGCTGGCGCGACGCGGGCCTTGTCGGCGGCCTGGCGGGGCGGGCGCCCGCGCCGCCTGGGAGCCGTGGGCGCGGTTGGAGGCGGCGCGGGCGGTCCGGCCGGGCGGGGCGGCGGTGCCTGGTCCGCGTCCCCGCCAGCGGCCAGCTCGGGCGTGTCGAGTTCGACTGGCTGGCCGTCGAGGGTTTCGAGGGTGGGGGGCATGTCAGCCGCCTAGCGCTTCGGACGCGGCCCGGGCGTTCTCGGTCAGGGCGTGCCGCATGCCGGCGTAGCTCATGCCCGCCCGGAAGGCGTTGAACCCGGCGAACGCGGCCAGGCCCGTGAACACGGCACAGACCAGAGCCGGATGTTTGACCAGGAACTCGGACACGTCTACCTCCGTACGATGGCGACGACCAGGGCGACGACCGCCAGGATAACCGCGACGACCGACACGTAGACGCCCGCCTGGACTGAGGTTTTGGCGTCGTCTATGGCTTTGCGGGCGCGGCTGAACGGGGCCACTCAGAAGCCGCCGTGCGCTGGCTCGTGGACAGGCGCGAAGCTCTTGAGGGCGTGGCCGCTTGCCTGCGCGACCTGAATGCCGGTGACCGAGAACCGGGTGACGGCGACAGAGGCGTCCGTCTCGCTCTCGTGCCCGCTGACGGTGAATGTGCCCTCGGGGACAGTGCCGGTGACGCTCTCGACCTGCACGGAGTGCCCCTCGTTGGACACTCGCAGCTTGAAGCTGTAGCTCATCGCCCCTCCAGGCTTAGCGGTATATAGCATTGGCCCCAACCCTACAACAGGAGGCCAACCCGGTGTCCAGGCAGCGTAAAGAGCCGATCACCGACTCGTGGATCTGGGCCGCCGTCCAAAGGGGAGGCGGCCTCGACAACTACGACGCCGAAGGCCACTACGGCACGCTGGTAATCAACTTCCTGGCCAACCGCCGCGAGGCCCAGGAGTACAAGTCGTCGCTGTACCGGTGCGCCCACTACCTCGCGCGGACGGGCCAGGCGCCGGTGTCGATCTCGAAGGCGGATATCGAGAAGTCGGGGCTGATGGGTGAGTACAAGATCACGTTCCAGGTCAGCGACAAGGAGAAGGCCAAGGAGTACATGGTCCGGACGTTCGGGACGGACCTTGGCAACTATCCGTACGATCCTCGTAACGGGCGTGACCCGGACCACTACCGCGGAGGCTGATATGCGCGCTACCTTGACGGCCTCCGATGGCCGCGAGTTCAGGATCGACACGCCCGACCCGGCGCTAGTCGGCGCGTGGCTGAAATCGATCTTCTCCGATCTGTTGCTGCCACCGCAGGGACTTCCGGCCCCGATCGAGTTCATGCTGAGACTGGAGGCGTAATGCCGTACTGCCCGAACTGCGGGGAACCTCTCGGGGACACGCCCGCCCGCCAGCTCGCCGAGATCGAGGCGGCCGAAGTCAAGATCGCCCGGATCAACGCCGAGCGGGACATCGAGGTTGCCAGGATCGGTGCCTCTGTCGCGCGGTCGGAGATGGCCACGGAAGAGGCTGTAGCCGAGATGGAGACCGAAGTGGCCCCGGCCGTGGCTGCGGCTGAGGCCGCGGTCCTCGGGGCCGTCCTGGGCGCTCAGGAGCCCGAGGAGGAGGCGCCGGCGCCGGAGACGGTGGTCGTGGACGAGGCGCCGGATGCGGTGGTGGTGGAGGATGACGCGCCGCCGCCTGCTGAGTCGGTGGAGGGGTCGGAGCCGCCCGAGCCTGCGTCGAAGCGGGGCATCGGCATGTGGGGGTCGTGATGCGCTGGCACAGGCCGGGAAGGCATACGTGGTTGCCGTGGCCCGGTCGGCGGGGCATCCAGTTCTGTCCGAGTTGCTCGGCATGGAGGGTTGATCCTGATGACCAGCATTGATGCCGCGTCGGTACGCGCCAAGCTGCCAATCCCGCACGGTCCTCGGCGTCCGTGGCTGGGGTGGGCGCTGTTCTTGCTGGGGGCGATCTGGTTGTATGACGCGTATGACGGGCGGGGGGCGCAGGGGCCGTGGCCTGCGTCAACCCTCTTCCCCTGGTGATGTCCTTAATCTGTCCAGAAACGCAGAGACCCCGGGGGGTTGTCACCACATCCCGGGGTCCACTACGATCAGCACACCTGGCCAAGGCATAGCTTAGCTGACCGAGACGGAACGGTCCATTCCAAAATCGACCCCCGTTTCCTTAAGCGCGCCCGGCACACCCAAGGTGGGATCTTCAAGGAGCCGGTGGCGGAGCACTTTAAAACCCTGTAGGGGCTCCCGCCCCTACTACCCCGGTAGGTCAAAAGCATCCCAAGGCAAACCGCACAAACCGCGGTTCACCTTGGCTCGCAAACCACTTACGAACCCATCTTCACCGGAACAGGCCCTCAGCCACCGGCCGGAACCGAAGTACATGGAGAGCCCTCCTCCTCGGCCTCGTGCATGTCCGCGTGGGCGTGAGCTGCATGCGATGCGGGCCAGAAACTCCGGTAGCTCTCCTTGATCCCGCACGCCCGGCAGACCAGATGCCACGAGCCGGTGATCCGGTCTCGGCGGAATTCGATATATTGCGGAAGCGTCTTCACAGCGCCTCCCGGTCTACCCACGGGAACGCCCGCAGAGACCGGGCACTCGGCGAAGCGGGCACGCCCATCACCGGCCAGCATTCCTCGGGGGCCATGCTCGACACGACCGCATAGGCCAGCAGGCGCCCCGCCGCACACAGATCGGCCGGACAGGTCGGGCAGCCATGGACATGGAACAGCCACGCACGCCGGTCGGCCGCAGCGTCGCTCACAGCGGTCCCCAGAGGATGAGGGGGACCAGGACCGCCGCCCACAGCACGCACCCCAGCACCAGCCCGACCATGATCTCCCGGCAGCTGTTCACTGGCCGGTCAGATTCTGCGGGACGATAGAGGTGAACTGGCCAGTCGGGCATGATGGCACGCCGTCGATTGCCGTGGGCGTGGCGATATAGGCGACATAGGTCCCCGTCGAGTCCCATTCCACGCACAGGCCGAGATGCGCGACCTCGGCAT
>Ga0335074_10009040_pt1 | contig 13880 bp, 11 predicted proteins | sample Lox_Sample_23_FD_206715 | JGI IMG/M metagenome (GOLD analysis project Ga0335074, IMG submission 206715) | Soil microbial communities from Loxahatchee National Wildlife Refuge, Florida, United States - Lox_Sample_2.3 | ecosystem: Environmental > Terrestrial > Soil > Wetlands | place: USA...
CGCCCGCGCGCTCGATGAGGCGGCCGCCCGCGCCTAGAGCGGCTATGACGGTGGGTTGGTCATAGGGCAGCGGCGAGGCTGTAGCCAGCCAGGACGAGCATCAGGGCGGCGGCGGCCCGGGTGATCCAGACGATGGGGATGACCTTGAGCAGGCCGCGGCCGCCGACGATGGCCAGTGCCGCCACGGCCCACAGCGCGAGGACAGCCCCGACCCCCACGGAGACCGGGTCGTGGTAGCGGGCGGCGAGGGCGGCGGTGGCGATTTGCGTCAAGTCGCCGAACTCGGCGACCAGGATGACCGCGAAGCTGGTCGCCGCCACCCACCAGAAGCCGGGCTGGTGTCCGTGCAGGTCGAGGCGTTCGTCGTGGCCGCGTCGGCCGCGCAGCAGCAAGACGGCGCCCAGCCCGAACAGCGCGGCCACGATGATTTCCAGGGTGCGATGGGGCAGCAGGCCGAGCAGTCCGCCTGCGGTCACCGCGAGCGTCGTGTGCACGGCGAACGCGACGGCGACGCCTGCGAACACGTATGCAGGCCGGTAGCGGCTGCCCAGGATCAGGCTGGCCAGCGCAGTCTTGTCGGGGAGTTCGGCCAGGAAGATGACCGCGAACACTGTGGCGGCAAGGGCCAGGTGCACCGGGGGGCTCCTGTTGGTCCGGGCCGCGCCTGGTGCCCGGGGAGGCCTCGGCGCGGCAGCGTCTGCTGCGGCCGAAGGTCTCGCTCAGGCCGTGTACTGACTGACCCCCGGGTGCCGGGCCGTCAGGCCAGCATGTCGACATCCCGGTCAGGGAGCTACTCCCCTTCGCAGTTGTCAGCGTACCTGCTCGCCATCCCGGCCACCAGGGCGCTTAGCCCCGGCCGGCACGTCCTCGGGCTCTGTGGCGGGCCGGCTCACGCTGACTCGACCGGCACGTCCACTTCCTCCACCGCAGCCGGCAGGCTCACCCTGACCTCGGTCGATGAGAGGACGGCCGAGCGCCGCCGCCCCCGCAGGGTCGTGTAGCTGAGCACGACGCCCGCGGCCAGCAGGCCGATCGTCAGCCACAGCCCGGCGTGGTACCCGTCGATGAACGCCTGGCCGGACGGCGTCCCCGACCGGACAGCGGCGCTGTCGGTGGACCGGAGCACAGCGCCGATCACCGTCACCCCGAGCAGACCCGCGACCTCCCGCGACGCGTTGAACAGCGCGGATGCTATGCCCGCCTGCGATGTCGGCACGCCGCTGATGACGGCGTTGGTCAGCGGCACGTTCATCAGGCCAGCCCCGAGGCCGAAGAGCACGAACCCCGGCAGCAGCGAGCCGAACGTCGCGCCCGCACCAAGCCGGGCGAACAACAGCAGGCCCACGGTCATGACGGCCATCCCTACCGCCACCGTCCGGTGCGCACCGAGCAGCGGCACCACGCGCGGCGACAACGCAGCGGCAATCGCCAGGCACAGGGCCATGGGCACGAAGGCCAGGCCGGCCTTGGTGGGCGAGAACCCGAGGTTGTGCTGGAGGTAGAGCGAGGTGAAGAAGTAGATGCCGAGGACACCGAACGACCAGATCATCATCGTGCCCACGCCGCCGCTGAACTCAGCCGACCGGAAGATGGGCAGCGGGATCATCGGGTGCGCACTGCGCGACTCGATCACCAGGAAGATCCCGGCGGTGACGGCAGCGACCGCGAACGCACCGATGATCAGCGGCGAGGTCCAGCCCTTGTCACCCCCCTCGATCAGCGCATAGACCAGCGTGAACAGCGCGAGCGCCGAGGTCAGCAGCCCGGCGGCGTCCAGCCGGGCCGCCGTCGTCACCAGCCGTGGGCCGACCGTTTCTGAACCGGGCTGGGCGCCACGCGACTCGGCGATGAACGGAATCGCGATCGCCAGGGTGACCGCCCCCAGCGGCACGTTGATCAGGAAGATCCAGCCCCAGTGGAAGTGCTGGCTGATGAGACCGCCAATCGCCGGGCCCAGCGCGAGGCCGAGCGCCCCGATCGCTCCCGAGATGCCGATCGCGGTGGTCCGCTCGCGCGGATCGGTGAACGTCGCCGCGATGATCGCGAGCGCCGCGGGCATGATGAGCGCCGCTCCGAGTCCCTGCACCGCCCGCGCGGCGATCAGCACGCCGGCGCTGCCGGCCAGGCCGGCGGTGAGCGAGGAGAGAGTGAAGATGACCAGCCCGGCGAGGAACATCCGGCGCCTGCCGTAGATGTCCGCGATCCGGCCGCCGACCAGCAGCAGCCCGCTGAGCACAAGCAGGTAGCTGCTCACGATCCATTCGAGCCCGCTGACCGACAGGTGCAGGCTGCGCTCGATCGTCGGGAGCGCGACGTTGGTCACGTTGTTGTCGAGATAAGCCATCAGGGTTGCGAGGCTGACCGCTATCAGCGCCCACCACCGCGTCCGCTCCGCCATGATCGCGCCCCTCCTGGAAGTCCATGTACGGCGTACCTGTACGACCCTCTTATACGATGTACAGGTTGTTATTGCTCAGCCTGCCCTGTACGCCGTATAGTTGTCAAGTGGCTTCCTCCTCGCTCCCCGATGCGGCCGAGCGAACCCGCCTGACCAGGGCAGCCGTGGTCGACCGGGCGCTCGAGCTCGCCGACAAGTCAGGGCTTGACGCGCTCACCATCCGCAAGCTCACGACCGAGCTCGGTGTGACCCCGATGGCGCTGTACTGGCACTTCCGCGGGAAGGAGGAGTTGCTTGACGGGCTCGCCGAACGTCTGTGGGGCGAGATAGACATGACAGTCGACCGCGATGCACCGTGGACGGAGCAGATACGCGGGCTATTTGAGTCCCTGCTCAAGATGCTGCGTGCGCATCCGGCAGCGCCAGAGCTGCTCATGCACTCCAAGAAGGTGGCCGATGCCGGGCTCAAGGTCACCGAGCTCACCCTCGACATCCTGCGGACGGCCGGGCTGAGCCCGGAGGATGCCAGCTTTGCGACCCGCTCGGCGCTGTGGACCGGCATCTCACTCGTGATGAGCGAGCCAGGTTTCGAGTCACACGACGACGCCGAACGCGCCGAGTTGCAGCGCAAGAAGCGGGTCGCGATGGCGACCCAGTCGCCAGCAACATTCCCGCGGCTGGTCGAGTGCGCGCTGCCGATGACCGCGTGCGACGACCCGGAGGAGCATTACCGGTTCGGCGTCGACCTGTTCATCGGAGGTCTGGCCGCAGTCGCCGCCGCCCGGGCCGGGACGGCACGGCCGTCACCGGCCTGACGCCGCCCGCCACCCGGAGGGCGTGTCTCACCGGCACCATCTGCACCAAAGTGAAGGCCAACCTCACGGGTCACGATCACCGACCCGTCGCAGTCCAGATTGCCCACCGCGCTGCACCCCGACACGAAGATGGTTGAAGCTCTACTGGCGTAATAACGCCAGTAGAGTCACTTTCACGGGTGGTGGGAGTGCGGCTGCGGCCGGGCAAATCATGGCATTTGCTGGCAATTGCCACGGCTGTCGGCGAGGCGGGGCGGCCAGGCTGCTGCCGACCGGGCGGGGCGGCTGCCGACGGGCCGGGGCGGGGCGGCCAGGCTGACGCCGGGGGGCCGGGGCGGCCGGCCTGGCGCCGATTCTGCCGGTTAGTGGTCGTGGACGAGGAGGCCGCGGATGTTGCGGCCGTCCAGCAGGTCCCGGTAGCCCTGGTTAACGTCCCCGAGCTTGTACCTGGTGGTGATCAGCTCATCCAGCTTGAGCTTGCCCGCCCGGTACAGGTCGAGCATCAGCGGGATGTCGTCGAACGGGTTGCCTCCGCCGAACAGCGCGCCCTCGATTCGCTTCTGGAACAAGGTCAGCTCAAAGCTGGAGAGCTGGATGTTCTTCTTGCCCGGCCCGGTCAGCCCGGTGATCACGACAACGCCGCCCTTGCGGATCGCGGCGAAGGCCGCGTCGATCACGTCCTCGGTGACGATGCCCACCGTGATCAGGGCCTCGTCGGCGCCGACACCCCGGGTGAGGTCGGTGACGAGCTGCTGGGCCTCCTCGTAGCTGGCGGCGCTGTGCGTGGCACCGAGCCGCTCGGCGGCTTCGCGCTTGTTCGCCAGCGGATCGACAGCGATGACGTTCGTCGCCCCGGCGATCGAGGCGCCCTGGACCGCGTTGATGCCGACACCGCCGATGCCGTAGATGACCACGGTGTCGCCCGGCCGCACGCCGCCCAGCCTGGTCGAAGTGCCGAACCCGGTCGGGACGCCGCAGCCGACAAGGGCAACTGTCTCAAGCGGCAGGTCGTCGTCGATCTTGATGCAGGAGGTCTCCGACACCGTCGCCCACTGCGAGAACGTGCCGACCAGGCACATCTGGCCGAAGTCCTCGCCGCCGGCGTGGAACCGGAAAGTGCCGTCGGGCAGGCAGTTGTCAACCAGCAGATAGCCCATGTCGCACAGGTTGGTCTCGCCGCGGGCGCAGAAGCGGCAGTGCCCGCAGGCGGGCAGGAACGAGCAGACGATGTGGTCGCCTGCCTTCAGCCTGGTGACCCCCGGGCCTATCTCCTCAATGACACCCGCGCCCTCGTGACCCCCCACGATGGGGTACCTGACCGGGATGTCACCGGTGCGCAGGTGGTCGTCGGAGTGGCACAGCCCGGACGCGGCGTAGCGGACCAGCACCTCCCCGGCCTTGGGCGGGTCGAGGTCCAGCTCGATGATTTCCCAGTCCTTACCGGTTTCTCGAAGGATCGCTGCCTTGGTCTTCATACGATCTCCCGGTGACTGGCGCTGCTACTGGTGAGCCATACTCCGCGTGAACCGCGGGCCGGTCATTGTCGAACCAGACAATAATCACTCGCCGGACCTTGTGGCCGCTAGCCCCCAGACAGTCCCAGGGTGTCCTTATGTCCGGCGGAGGCTGAATCCCCAGTTGAGGATCTGGGCCGCCTGCTGAGCGCCGGAATCCGGGCCGGTAGCTGGGGCGCCGAGGACCACGCCGATTAAGGTCAGGCCGTCGCGCGAGGCCTCGAACAGCAGGCAGTGCAGGGCAGCGTTCGTGTAACCGGTCTTGATTCCGTCGGCACCCGGGTAGGAGCCGATCAGCGAGTTGTCGTTGGCCCAGGAGTAGGCGTGATGCCCGGGGCCCGCGGGAAGCGTGTAGTTCTGCTGGGCCACGATCGCGCTGAACACCGGCGAGGCCATCGCGGCCTGGCCGAGGGTGATCAGGTCGGCCGGCGTGGAGAACGTGGAGTACTCAGTCGGGTAGGGCAGGCCATCCGGGCTTGTGAACTCGGTATGCAGCATGCCCAGCTTCCTGGCCATGGCGTTCATCTTCGCCAGGAAGGCCGGCATTCCCGGCCCGTAGGCCATCGCCAGCGTGTAGGCGGCGTCACAGCCCGAGGGCAGCAGCATCGCTTCCAGCAGTTCCTGCGCTGTCAGCACGTCGCCGGGCTGCAGTCCCGCGCTGTTGCCCCCGTACTGGTTCACATAGGCGATGACCGCCTGCGGCACCTGGATCTCCCGGGTCAGCGGTCCGGAGTCGATGACGACGAGCGCGGTCATCACCTTCGTGATGCTGCCCATCGGCAGTTCGGTGTTCAGGCCCTGGTTCCAGAGCAGGGTGCCCGTGGCTGCATCCTCGAGCGCGCCCGCCTTCAGCTGCACATTGCTGGGGGCACCGGTCACTATGAGCGGTGGCTTGGCTGGTGTCGCGGACACCATGGGCTGGGCATGCCCCCGTGGCTTCTCGCGCAGCGCGACAGCAGCGGCACGAGTCGACGGTGCGGCGTGCGCAGGAATGGCCACCGACCACGTGATAAGTGCCCCGACGGCGACACCGCCGATCGCAGCCGTGACCGTCAGCCGGAAGGGGATGTGCATCTCACCCCGGATGGGTTGTCAGCATCTGCACTGCCGACCCTACTGCATGGGGATATAGTCGGATAGCCAGGTTTCCCTTGGGGGTCTCCGGCACACGCGGGCGTACAGGCACGCTGCACGGCAGACCGCCAGGATTCCTGCGTTTAGCTTTCCCTGAATTGAGGAAGCTGACGGGCAGGTAATCCGACCCGCCATTCCGATTGGCCGCGCTGCAGACACCGGATATCAGCGCGGTTCCTCACTTCGGGGGGACCAGTGCCTGAGCAGCAGAAATTACGCTGCGTGGGTGGTGACCGGGCCGCGGCCCTCGGCGGGCGAGCGGCCGGGACACTCAAGATCAGCGTGTGGCACCTGGTCAGCGACTATCCCAGCATCCCCCAAGGGTTTTCCGTCCCCCCAGAGATTTGCGTCCCTATGCGGTTAAGATCCCAGTGGCCTAATGTGTCGCATGGGAGGAGATTTCAGCGGCCCTCTCCTGCACTGGCCAACTCCCGGTCCTCACCTTTTCCGTGTCGGAGGAGACGTGGTCTCAAAGCACCGGAGGTCTGAAGATGGGCCCGTGCTGGCGCCCGTTCAGGCGCCAATGAGCACAGCCGAGTTCTGGAACGAGGAGGCCGAGCGTCGTCGCGCCGAACCCCTCGCCAGGCGCAGGCCGACCCACGCCCGGGCGCTTGGAAGCCCGATGGGCGACCGCAGTGGGCCGATCACTGGGCCGATCAGCGTCAACGGGTTCGCTGCTCAGGACGCCGCCCGCGATTGGTCCACGGGTTCGGGCGTTCCCCAGTGGGAGAACTATGGCCCCCCGCCCCCGATGCACCCTGATCACCCGTCCGCGTCGTATCCGGTAATACCTGATTATCCGTCAGCGCCGATGCCCGCGGTACGCGTCCGGACTGACCGCCCAGATCCTGGCTACGACACTGGTTCCTTCGGCGCGGTCGACGGCGGGCCCGGTGCCCAGCGCCCGCCCCGCCCCATGCCGCAGCGCGGCCCTGGCCCCCAGCGAAATGGGCCGCAGCGAAATGGGCCGCAGCGCCCCGGCCCGCAGCGCGCCGGCGGTCCGCGTCAAGGTCCAGGAGCCAGGGGACGGGCAGCCGCCCCGCCACAGGGGTTGGCCGGGCCAGGGGCTAATGCCCAGCCGATGGGATTCAACTCGCCTCCCGGCTACGCTGCCCAGGGTTATGACGTCCAGGGTAACGACTTTCCTCAGGGCTATGACTCTCCTCCGGGTTACGGCCCGCCTCAGGGGTACGGCCCCCCTCAGGGTTACGGCCCGCCTCAGGGGTACGGCCCCCCTCAGGGCTACGGTCCGCCTCAGGGTTACGGTCCCCCTCAGGGCTATGACGCTCCTCGGGGCTATGACTCTCAGGGTTATGACGGTCCGGCGTACGCCGAACCGGATCCTGGAAGGCCGGGTCCTGGCGGGCAAGGCGCCCAGGCGTATGCGGCACCGGGCGGCGACCCCAGGCAGCGGGCATACACCCCGCGTCGCGCCGCGCCTGGACCGCAGGACGGCCGACCTATGGCCCCAGCCCGCGCCGCCGCACTAGGCCGCGCGGCGGCGACAGCCCGCACGATGACGCCAGGCCCCGTCGGGCCACAGGGCCAGGCCACGGCCGAGGCGCTTGCCGATCCGTACGTCCGCCGCCACGGCTCCGCGGCACCGGATGCATACGCCACGCCTGACAGCTACAGCGATCCCGAGCCAAGCGACTACCAGGCAGCTCGCGGCCTGCTCTATGCGGTTCCGAACGAATCTGCCCCGGACCACCAGGCCGAGCAGGCGCCGGACCCACGGCAATACGCGCATTCGATGCGCCAGGCGGCCGAGCAGGAGGCCGCTGCGATCAGGCAGCAGGCTGCCAACCAGGCAGCCACGCTGACCCAGCAGGCCTCTGCGGAGGCCGCCAAGATACGCGAGGCGGCTGAAAAGGAGGCGGCCGAGCTACGGGCCGCCCTGCAGGCCATGCAAGGTGAGCTGGGCCGGGTGGCCGCGTACGTCACCGAAACCTTGACCGTCCCCGCGATCCCGGCTGCCCGGCCGGCGGAGGCCCCCGCGGCCCGGCCGGTCAGGCCGAGGACCAGGCCCGATGGCCCGCCGGCCAGGACAAGGACGGCACGGGCAAAACCGGCCGACCTGGCTGGGCCAGCCAGCCGGCCCCAGGGGACAGCAGGCAGGCAGCGCAAGGCCATGCGCATTGCCGCGGGCGCCACGGCGTCGCTGGCCGCGTTCGCGGTCCTCGTGGCCGGCGTCGAGATCGCGCATTTCGGACCGAAGTTCTTCGTCTTCCGATCGGCCGGAGCTGGCGAGACGGGCAGCAGCGAAACCGACCAGCAGTTCCTGGCTCAGCAGGCAGCCGCGGCAAAAGCTGCGGCGGCAAAGGCTAATGCACCGACACATACGCCAGGAAAGCACTCCGCGAAGAGCACATCGGGACAGTGAACTGACGTCGCAGCAGACATGAATAGCCTGCCGGCTAATACCACGGCCGGTTAACCGGCACAAGCCAAAGGCTAACCCAGATGGGGAGCAAGTCAGACTCCGCGAGAGGAGAATCTGCACCATGGCTACCACGAGGGAGCCGTACAGCCGATATCCGTCGGCTCCACCCACAGCCCCGTATGGCGCCCCGGAGGCCTACGAGCCGGACTTGTACCCTGACGAGGCCGTAAGTGCATGGGACGAGGAAGAGCAGCCCGCGGATGACTACCGGCCGCAGCGGCCGGCGGCGAAGAACCGCGTAGGCGAGCGGCCCACGGCGAAGAACCGTGTGGGCAAGCGGCCGACGGCAAAAAGCCCCGTCGGCGAGCGGCGCGCGGATAAGAACCGCGTCGACGAATGGATGGATAAGGATTTCAAGTTCGGCGGATCGCGGATCAAGCGCAAGGCGGTCGCGCTGATCTTGCTGGGTATCCCGGCGCTGATCCCTCTGTTCTTTATGGCGCCGGCGTTCTTCACGATGAACAGCGCCACCTTCGCCGGGTCGGTCGACGACACGCTGGGCACCGGGGCCGAGTTCTGTCTGTTCATCTGCCTGCTGGTCACCCCGATGGTCACGCTCACCGGGCAGCGCTGGTTCGTCGGGCTGCGCCGCTGGTACGGGATTCTGATGGCGTGCTGCGGCATCGGCGATATGCTCGCGGCCGGCCTGACCGACAGCTTCGCCGGAGGCTTTTTCGGCCGGGTGGCCGGGCACGTGTTCGAGCTCATGGGCTTCATGATGGTGATGCTGGTCATCCCGCTGCTGATCACCGGCAACCCGTGGGCGCAGCGCAAGCTCGGCCGGTACTGGAAGATGCTGCACCGGCTGATCTACGTCATCTGGGGCCTGCTGTTCTTGCACCTAGCCCTGCTGGAGGGACTGGGGTTCGAAAACGGGAACACCCACAACGGCTCGGGCAACCCCGGTGACGGTGACCCCATCTTCCATCAGCGCCTCTACCAGTACTGCGCGGTCAGCCTGTTCCTGCTCACCCTGCGGCTGCCGCCGATCAAGCGCTGGATCGTCGCCCGCCAGAAAGAGGGCCGGAACTGGCTGGTATGGGTGACCATTGCGCCGATTTTCGCGCTATTCATATTCGGCATGATCTTCGTCATCAACGAGGAGATCTTCAAGGGATTCGACTCCTTCATGGAGCACCCCAGCGCCGAATGACGCAACGACGGTCATCATCTGGCCTGGCTGCAACTTTGGGCTGCCGCCAGGCCAGCGAAGCCGGTTAAGAGAGAGATCTGATGAGCGAGACGTATGCGGAGTACAACGAGTACAAGAGGGCAGACGTCGGCGGCGTCCTGCTCGTGAGTATTTCCATCCTGTCCGGCATCTTGGTGCTTTTGGGCCTCATCTACGCCACGGGCACCAGCGCGCGTCACAAGACCGCTCTCGCCGTCAACAACTGCGAGCCCAGCATGTCCCCATCAGGCCTGCCCTGCAATACCCAGCAGATGGTGATTGGCGAGTACAACGGGATCGTGAACCCGGCCAGCAAGCTGCTGGCCGCTGACATGGCCGCTTACAACGTCAACGAAGAGCACGACCTCGCTGCGGCCGAAGCGGCGCTTAACTCGGAGGTGGCGACGGAGCAGGCGCTCGACAACAACCTGGCCGCAGTCGAGTACACCCCCCAGAACTATGGCAATGCCATTAATCTGATCACGATCGCTTTCGATACCGGCAATAACACGCCGCCGGCCGCGATCCTGCTCACGCCCCAGGCCACGGCCATAGCCGATAAGGCGCTGCAGGATAACCAGGCTCTGGCCACGCTGACCACACAGCAGGCACGATCGACCTCACTCGCCCAGATGCAGTCGTTCAACTCCCGGGTCGCGGCTGACACCGCCACCGTCCAGAACGAAATGAAGCTCATCGGCACGACTCTTGCCGCACAAATCACCGCGGCTCAAGAGCCCTGATTCTCCGGCTCGGCGGGCTGACCTGATCGGCCCGCCGAGCCGAACCCCGCTGGCCAGAGAGCCCCCGAATTCATGGGCGGCACCTGGCGGCATAGGAGCCTTAGGCGTCGCGTATACGCAGCAGCAGTCCGCCGACCAGTAGCGCCGCGGCCGCCCAGGCGGCGAGGACGCCGAGACCGGCCCATGGGCTGATGGGCAGGCTGCCCAGATCGGTGGTGGCCTGGATGTTCAAGCCGGCGCTCATCGGCCCGATCTGCTGGAGCAGGCGCTGCCAATGCGGGTTGCCGACCGCTTCGGCGATGATCGGGAAAAGATAGAGCAGGCCGAGGGCCATCCCGATGCTGGCAGCGGAGTCCCGCAGCACGGTGGCGATGCCCAGGCTGAGCAGGGCGATCAGGGTCAGGTAGAGGACCGACCCGACGGCCGCGCGCAGCGTGGGCCCGTCGGCCAGGGACACGGCCGGGTAGCCGCGGGCGGCGGTGAAGCCATGGCCAGGCAGGATAAGCCGCCCAGCCAGCAGCGATCCGAGGACAGCGACGGTCCCGGCCGCGGCCACGGCACCGGTGAGAATGGTGGCTTTGGCCGCGAGGACCGTGCTCCGGTGCGGCATCGCCGCCAGGGTGGTGCAGATCATGCCCGAGCTGTACTCGCTGCTGACGACCCCGGCGGCCAGGATGGCGACCAGCGCCTGCCCAAGCTCGATGCCAGTGAGGCTGAGCTTGGTCGTATCGCCGGCACAGCCGGCGGAGCCGCATGTCACCACCGAGGTCACCACGGCGCTCAGGACCACGGTCGCCGCGACGGTGCCGAGCAGCAGCCACAGAGGGCTGGCGATGGTCCGTATCTTCGTCCACTCCGCATGCAGGGCCGGTCTCATGCGTCCCTCCGGCGGAGAAGGACGGCTGCCACGGCCAGGGCGAGGACCGTGTAGCCAGCCAGGACGGCGAAACCGGCCCACGGCGCCAGTGGGTAATAGCCGTTGTAGGGCGTGTAGTTGCTCGTGACCTGCTGATAGGGCACGACTGTCCCCTGGACGGCGAAGGCAGCGGCCGGCGTCACCCGGGTCAGCCAGTCCGCCACGCTGGCCGGCATGAACGGGATCTGGGCGACCAGGAGGTAGGGCAGCACGATGGCCGCGATGACGGTGGTGACCGCGCCGGCGCTGCGCCGGAACATGGTTCCGGCGGCGAGAGCCAGGATCGAGGCGGTCGCCAGCAGGGCCGCGGTCCCGGTTTCGACCCGTAGCTGCGTCGCGAACGTCACCGGGAACAGGTACACACCGTTGGCCCGCGCGAGCCGCTCGCCGAGCGGGACAGCGACGACCGCTCCCGCCAGTCCGGCGGTGAAGGTGACGGCGCCCAGGACGATCGCCTTGGCTGCCAGCACGCGGCCCCGCCGGGGGCTGGCAGCCAAGGTAACGCGGATCAGGTCCTCCTCGTACTCGGCGGTGATGAACCGCGTCCCCACCACGATCACCAGGATCAGCGCGGGGAACGCGCCGAACAGGATGTCCCCGATGACACCAGCGCCCCCGAGCGATTCGCGAACGGCGGGCGCGATGTCGCCGGTTCCCGTCACCGTGAACGTGCCTCCCGACTCCGTGAACGTGCCCGGGGCGAACACCGGGTTACCGCTGGAGCTGGAGGGTTCGGCGGCCACCTGGTCACCGGTCCAGTTACCGGCGGGCCAGCTCCCCCGGATGCGGAGTTTCGCGAAGACGGCAGTGGCCACGCTGGCGGACGTGCTTATGCCGTGAACGGAATCCGGAGCTGCGACGAACATCCCGCCTTGCCCGGCCGGCCCGAGCCCGGCCACGCGCACGGTGCCCACCTTGGCCCAGTGCCTGCCATCGGCCGAGTCGTAGCCGGTGACCATGTCGCCTGAGCGGTCCAGCCGCAGCCAGCGAACGGACGTGGCGGACACAGGACCGGGCAAGCCAGCCGTGTCGTTGACGTAGTTGTACTGCATCCGCACGCCGTGGCTGCTGGTGACCATGATCGCCGCATACGGCGATCCCTGGCGGGTGCCGTCTTTAATGATGAGCCCGGCCTTTGCCCACGGCACGATGACCGGCTGCAGGTCACTGGGCGTGTACTCCCTGAGCGCGGAAACCGAGACGCTGATGCTGCCGTTCCCGGCCAGTGGCCGGTGCACGAAGTAGAAGCTGTCGGTGACAGGCTCACCGCCCGGCCCGACCGGAACTGCGGGCCGGCCATGCTGATCGCTGCTGATCCCGGTGAGCACGGCGAACAGCACCATCATCAGCGCCGCGGCCACCATGCCGGCCGCCCAGCCCGGGGCGGTCCGGAATTTGGTCCACTCCGCCTGCAGGAGCTGCGGAAAGCCGTCCCGCCCGGCCGGCTGAGCCGACATGTACCGCGCGGGGGCAGCGGTCACCGCGGCACCCCCGCAGGCGGCGCGGCGCGGAACTCGGCCGCGTCCCGGGTGAGCTCGAGGTAGGCCTGCTCCAGGGTGGCGCGGTGCGCTGATACCTCGGAGAACGGGACCGCGCTCTGGCTGAGCAGCGTCACGATGCGGTCCGCAGGCAGGCCCGCGACGGCAATGGTGTCCGGGCCGACGGCGGCCACGGCGGCGCCAGCCCGGGCGAGGACCGTCATCGCGTCCGGTATGGCCACGGTGCGCAGGGCCACCCGGTTCCCGGATGCGGCCGCGATCAGGGCGGCCACGCTGGTGTCGGCGATGGCCCGGCCGCGCCCGGCCACGACCAGCTGATCGGCCGTGTCCTCCAGTTCGCCCATCAGATGGCTGGACACCAGGACGGCGCGGCCCTGAGCGGCCAGCGACCGCAGGAAGCCACGCATCCAGAAGATGCCTTCGGGGTCCATGCCGTTGAACGGCTCGTCGAGCATGATGATCGGCGGGTCGCCAAGCAGGGCGGCGGCGATACCGAGCCGCTGCCGCATGCCGAGCGAATAGCCGCCGGCCCGGCGCCGGGCCGCCGGGGTCAGGCCAGCCATCTCGATGACCTCGTCGGCCCGCCGTGCGGCCAGGCCCTGGGAATGCGCCAGCCACAGCAGATGGTTGCGGCCGCTCCGGCTGGGATGCAGCGCGGAAGCGTCCAGCAGCGAACCGACGTGGTGCAGCGGGCTCCGGAGGCTGCGATAGGGCTTCCCGCCGATCAGGGCGGTGCCCTCGTCGGCCGTGTCCAGGCCGAGGATCACCCGCATCGTGGTCGACTTCCCCGCGCTGTTGCGCATCGCGTGCCGCCTGACCAGGGGTGTGGCCCTGGGAAGGTACTCAAGATCTGCGCACCCACCACGCCACGCTCCAGAGCCTCCGGCTTGCTGCCGGCAGTCCCGGGTTCCCTGTCGGGCGCCGTTCTGGCCCGCTGCGGTCCAGGTTGCAGGCTGAGATCCTGACACTTGTCCTGCTGGGGCCGGACCGGGAGTGGTCCCTGACCGGACTGGCGTCGCGCACCGGGGCGTCGGTTTCGTCGGTTCAGCGGGAGATTGTCCGCGCGGAGCAGGCCGGAGTCGTCGGTTCCCGGCGCCTGGGCAACGTCCGGCTGGTGAAAGCGGCGGACTCGCCGCTGACGGCTCCGTTGACGGAGCTGCTGCTGCGCTCGTTCGGGCCGCGTCAGGTGCTGGCCGAGGAGCTTGACGGCGTCGAGGGTATCGAAAGGGCCTACCTGTTCGGTTCGT
>Ga0335074_10009041_pt1 | contig 13880 bp, 12 predicted proteins | sample Lox_Sample_23_FD_206715 | JGI IMG/M metagenome (GOLD analysis project Ga0335074, IMG submission 206715) | Soil microbial communities from Loxahatchee National Wildlife Refuge, Florida, United States - Lox_Sample_2.3 | ecosystem: Environmental > Terrestrial > Soil > Wetlands | place: USA...
CATTGTATAGGCCCGTGCTGCTGCTTACCAGCTTCCAGTCTTGGCTCGTGCTCACTTCTTCGATCGTGATACCTGCCCCTGGGACCAAGGCGCCAGAGGGATCGGAAACCGTACCGCGAATCGCTCCGCCGGATGTCTGGGCGGAGACCGTCGCGGCTGCCATAGCCGCCAACAGTGTCGACACCAAGCGCACCGGTTGCTGGAAACAACTGTTCATATTGTCGGCCTGATACGATTTCCCATAATCTTACTTCGTTTTGCAGCCGGCACCCGTTCCGCGACCAGCCTTCGTGTCAGATTCCTCGTTGACCAGTACTTCGATTCCTTCGCGGAGCAAAGCATGGTCGTCCACCGACAGAACCTTATTCATCCGTTTGCCCCCTTTTTATGGAGTCGGTCAAGAGCAGTCCAGCCTGGAGATGCCGAACGTAGACCGCGGAAGGGGAATCAATCCAGCGGCGTTCACAATACCTGCCGGGCGATGCAAGGAGATCTGGGACGAAATGCCCTGCGTGGGTTCGGCGCTACCCAGGCGTGAGCGGATCTTTTCAACATCTTCAACCACCCGAATTTCAGGAGCCCGATCAACCACCTCAGTTCGCCAAAATTATCAACACATTGAAGATTGGCGAAGCACTTGCCAGGAGAATCCTGATGAACGACACTATTCTTCAACGCAACGTTGCGCGGATCTTCCATCCAACAGTGCAAACGGGCATGACGCCCGAACATCGAGTTCGTCCGCTCATTCCTTCGGGTGATACCAAGGCAACTGACCCTTTTCTTCTGCTGATGGAGGACTGGTTTCCGCGCGGCGTGTTTGACAGGCACCCACACAGGGGCATGGAGACTGTCACCTATGTGATCGATGGGCGGCTTGATCATTACGACAACTACGGCAACCAGGGCTCACTCTTGCCCGGCAATGTGCAATGGATGACAGCGGGACGTGGCATTATTCACAACGAGCAGCCGCCTGACGGTGTAACGGTTCACTCTCTGCAGCTCTGGGTCAATCTTCCCGCTGCCGCCAAGATGGTCGAACCACGAACTCAAAACCTGGTCGCTGCCGATCTGCCGCTGCGGCGTGAGCAGGGCGTTGAAATCCGCGTTTTCTCCGGAAAGTCAGGAGACGTGATCGCGCCCACTAAGAACTATACGCCGGTCACAATGCTCGAAGTGCGACTTGAACCCGGGGCGCGCATTCGGCAGGAACTACCTGCCGATTACAACGCGTTCCTGATCGTGCTGGATGGCGCTGGCTTCGCCGGTGGTGAGCAATCACCGGTACACGCTGGCGATGTGGTCTGGTTGACCCGAACGGACGAAGTCGGCCTTTCAGAAGTAAACATCGCCGCCCAAGCATCGCCCTTGCGCGTTCTGCTCTTTGCGGGCCGCCCACTTCGCGAGCCGGTGGTGGCAGAGGGTCCCTTCGTCATGAATACCGAACAGCAGATCCGCCAGGCGTATATTGATTACCGGCAGGGCCGCTTCGAACCGAGCACGCGGTAGACGGCCCGCATTCACTATCGCGAGGGTTTAAACTGTCGACGACGTGTCGCTCCAGCGACAGATGAAGGCCGGCTCCCCGGTCGACAGACGAACATTCCCCATTCCCTCGGCCAAGGAGCTGACGAGAAAAACAAGTCAGCAGTACAAATAGCGCGACTCCGATGCAGTGGGTGCTCGCTAATCGATCTTTGGAATAAGAGGTGCATTGCCGCTTCAGAGGTAATTCAAACATGTCGGCTACGACCAGGGACGCGACAGAAGCAATCTCCATCTCGGGAGTCACAATTCCTGACAGTAAACTCGCTCGAGAGGCGACCGAACTGGTGCGTGACACCGAGTCTTCGTTGCTGTTCAATCACTCTACTCGTGTGTATTATTTTGGCTCGCTTGCGGGAAAAAAGCGGGAATTGAAGTTCGACCAGGAACTGCTTTACATTGGCGCGATGTTTCACGACATGGGATTGACGCCGCAGCATAGCAGCAAGTCGGACCGGTTCGAAGTAGATGGTGCGAACGCCGCGCGAGCGTTTCTGCGCCAGCAGAATATCGCCCAACAGGACATCGATACCGTGTGGACAGCGATCGCGCTGCACACTACTCCGGGAATTCCGCAGTATATGCATCCGGTGGTAGCGCTATTGACCAACGGCGTCGAGATGGATGTTCTAGGAATAGCCTACTCGGACTTCTCTAACGTCGATCGCGAAGCAATCATCGCCGCGTACCCACGCACCGAGCACTTCAAAGAAGATATTATTCAAGCTTTTTACGACGGCATCCATCACAAGCCCCACACTACATTCGGAAATGTGAAGGCTGATGTGCTGGCGGACAAAGATCCAAACTTTCAGCGCATAAACTTCTGCAGTATGATTCGCGATTCTCAGTGGAAGGGCTAAGAATCAGCTCAGCGGGCCGCCAATCCAGAACTTTTGAAAGAGAGAATTCCCAATGTCGCAACCCGAACGGTTTACCAATGCCACCGGTGCTCCCGTACCGGACGACACAAATATTTTAACGGCCGGCCGTCGTGGACCGGCTCTGCTTCAGGATATCTGGCTGATCGAGAAGCTCGCGCACTTCGATCGCGAGGTCATTCCCGAGCGCAGGATGCATGCCAAAGGCTGGGGCGCCTACGGAACCTTCACGACCACTCACGACATCACAAAGTACACCAAGGCATCGCTTTTTTCGAAGATCGGAAAGCAGACGCCCATGTTCGCCCGCTTTTCGACCGTCGCTGGGGAGCGCGGGGCAGCCGATGCGGAGCGTGATATCCGCGGGACTGCTCTTAAGTTCTACACCGCAGACGGGAATTGGGACATCGTGGGAAATAACACTCCAGTCTTCTTCTTCCGCGATCCCCTGCGCTTCTCCGACCTCAACCACGCTATCAAGCGCGACCCCCGCACGGGCCTTCGGAGCGCTCAGAATAACTGGGACTTCTGGACTCTTCTTCCAGAGGCGCTCCATCAGGTCACCATCGTCATGTCTGATCGCGGAATTCCCAAGTCCTTCCGGCACATGCATCTCTTCGGAAGTCATACCTTCTCCATGATTAACTCCGAGAACAGGCGAACATGGGTGAAGTTCCACTTTCGGACGCAACAGGGTATTGAAAATCTCACGGACGAAGCTGCTGCCGCGGTTGTGGCGAAGGATCGGGAGAGCAACGGACGGGATCTATTGGAGGCGATCGAGCGTGGAGATTTTCCGCGCTGGACTCTGTTTATCCAAGTTATGGGGGACGAACAGGCCAAAACACACAAGCACAATCCTTTCGATGTGACCAAGGTCTGGCCTAAGGCTGATTATCCGCTGATCGAGGTTGGCATCATGGAGCTCAATCGTTACCCGGAAAATTATTTCGCGGAGGTGGAGCAAGCCGCTTTCTCTCCGGCAAATGTGGTTCCTGGAATTAGCTTTTCTCCAGACAAGATGCTCCAAGGCCGCTTGTTCTCTTATGGAGATACCCAGCGATACCGCCTCGGTGTGAACTTCAATCATATCCCGGTGAACGCGCCGAAGTGTCCTTTCCACTCTTATCACCGCGATGGCCAGATGCGCACCGACGGGAACTTGGGCGCTACAACGAGCTATAGCCCGAACAGCCAGCGATTGTGGGACAACCAGCCGGAATACGCCGAGTTGCCGCTGGCGCTTGAGGGTGGTGCTGATCGCTATGACCACCGCGTAGAGGACGATCACTGGGAGCAACCGGGCAATCTTTTCCGGCTGATGACCCCTGAGCAAAAGCAGTTGCTCTTCGAAAACACGGCCCGCGCGATCAACGGCGCTTCTCAGGAAGTGCTGGAGCGGCATGTCGCGAACTGCAAAAGAGCCGATCCTGCCTATGGCGATGGAGTGGCACGAGCATTGACGCGAGATGTCTTGACCACTGCCTAAGGGAAACTCGAGACACACAAGCCCAACCTGCTAAAAGGAGACTTCCAATGCCTGCCAATCCAGCAAAGACGCTGCTCAGCCCTGATAATCATTCGCTGCTGATGATCGACCACCAGTATCTACAGATGCTCACCATTCGCTCGCACAACACGACCGAGCTTATCAACCATGCCGTGGCGCTAGCCGAAGCGGCAGCGATCTTCAAAGTGCCAATGCTGACCACGACTGCCTTTATGGAGCGTCAGGGTTTGGTCGCGCCTCTGGCCGAGGCGACCAAGGCAGTCAAGCCGATCGACCGAACGACCCTCAATTCGTGGGAAGACCCGCGTATCGTCGACTGGGTGGAGAAGACCGGGCGAAAGAAGCTCGTGATCGCCGGGCAGTGGACCGAAGTATGCGTTGCTATGCCTGTTCTATCCGCGCTCGACGCGGGCTATGAGGTTTATGTCGTGACAGATGCCTGCGGTGGCGCGTCGAGCGAAGCCCATGACATGGCGGTGGAACGGATGGTGCAGGCGGGCGCACGCCCGATTACGACCTGGGCCTATGTGTCCGAATTGCAGCGCGACTGGGCACGTACGGAAACCGCCGAGCAGGTGACCAAATTGTTCGCACAGCGGGGCGGCGCCTTTGGCCAGGGCCTGCTCTGGGAGTGGGACCTGTTGAACCTCAAGGTGGGCACGCGCTGACCATTTCGTGCCGCCGCAACGCTCTTCTATAACGGCGCTCCGCATGATCAAACGTTTGTGGGTAGCCACGCTGATCGGCCTCCAGTCCATTTCGTTGCTGGGCCAGACCCGTCACGTTTCGGAGCCGGCCGTCAACCTTGGAGATACCAGCTTTCTCGACGCACTCGGTGGTCCGGGATTCGTAGTCGAGCAGATAGGGGACGCGGCACATGACGGAACGATCACGGATTCAGTCGGAAACGCTGTAGCGAACGCGGGCGCCGTCAACAGCATCAGCGGTTTGACACACATTGCATGGCTGAGCCCTGCGCGATTTCTCGGAGGCTGGTACGGAGTGGAAGTTGTCCTCTCGGCAGCGGATGTGAATGCCGGAGCCCAGGGAGAGGCGGGCGGTTTGGGCGCCACGACGGTAGCTCCGTTCATTCTGCAATGGCCTGAACATCGAGTCTTGGGCATGCCAATCGATCAGCGCTTCGTAGCGGATTTCGACCTGCCTACCGGGCAATATTCGCGCACGTCTAACGTTAATATCGGGGCCAAAACCTTCACCGTTCACCCCTACTATGCGATCACCGCGTTTCCGGCAAAACGGCTTGAAACGAGTTGGCGGGTTCACTATCTTTGGAATTCGACAAACAATAATCCTCCAATAAGCACCGGCGCGCAATCCACTCAGGCCGGCCAAGCCATTCATTTCAACGCAACGGCTGCGTACAGAGTTTGGAAGGGCCTATGGATCGGCCCGAACGCATACTACCTCAAGCAGATTACGGACGGAAAGATCGACGCTCTCGCGCTTCCAAACTCGCCCGAACAGGTGAGTGCGATAGGGCCTGGAATGGTTTGGAACAGCGGAACCTGGTTCTTTTACGCCAACGCATATCAGGAGTTTGGGTCGGAAAATCGCGCCACCGGTCATAAGCTGGTGCTGCGAATCGAAAAAACCTTTTCGTGGGCGGCAGAGAGATGAACTCACAGCGCGACGGATTACGGACCATCGCACTGGTGGACGAGATGGGCTTTTTAATAGAGCTGGTTGACGTGCCAGGCATGGGCGCAACCCTTCAGTGTGGGCGAAGTGGGTGGGTAGTTTCACGACAATCCTCTTGCGCCGCTGACACGACAACTGCCGATGGACCGCGCTCTTCTCCTTGCACCTCCACGAGCCTGACCTTCGACGTCTCGCCCCGGGGAGATGGTTCTTCTGTTCCAGACGCAGATCAAGTAGAGATGGGCGGACCTTCTACCCTCCACGTCGGGGCAGAACCGGGCACGAACTGGTACTTCAAGTCCTCTCTCATCTTCTTGCCCCACGACCCTGCCTTCACAGCCGATAACGCCTTCCAAAGCTCGGCAAAACTCTCGATCGCTTCTCCCTGATGAATCAGCTTTCCCGTGAGCTCCTCAATGTAATCGGCCAGCTTTTGTTGGGCCTCGTGCTTTAGTATCGTCGCCGGGCCCAAGGTTTTCTCCTTCTTCCTGCGCGTCGACCGCCCGAACGAGTCTGCAACGTAAAGATGGAAATAGCTAACCCAGACCTTGCCTTCGCGCGGCCGATCAATTCTCTTGGCCCAGCCCTCAGGAGCACAGGCTCCGACCAACTTCGCAGGCTGTGGCTTGCGGCCGATGTGGCGGACGTTGATGTCGATAACCGGAGCGAGCGCAGGGCGAGAAGGGGCGAATTGGGTTTTTCGTAAGCAGAAGAAGGAGCGGCGGAGGGATGCGTGGCAGCGTTCTTCGCCATGCCCGCAGTATATGGGCGATTGGATTAGACGGCAACTTTGCAACTGGGTGCCCTGTTCGGTTGTCTAATCCCGAATCAGGGGTACGCCGCTATCTCGGGGCGAGTGGATTCGAACCACCTGTCGGGACCGCTTGGCCGCACAACTTCCGTTTGACTCCGGAGAGACTCGTCATGGCCGTTGCAGAAGCCCTCTGGATAAAATGCTCGGATATAATGTACACTATCCGTAGGTTCTATCCATGGCTGCGGCCGATACAGCAATCGCAAAAGCCCGGCAAGTGTTCTCCAAACACGGAGGCATGCTTCGAACCTCGAAGGCCATGCGGCTTGGGATTCACCCGCGTACCCTGTACACCCTCCGCGACGCTGGCGACATTGAACAAGTCGGCCGCGGACTCTACAGGCTCTCCGCGGCACCACCGCTCTCGAGTCCCGACCTGGTGCCAATCGCGATTCGGATTCCAAGGGCCGTCGTTTGCCTTGTCTCGGCCCTGGCACATCACGGGCTAACCACCCAGGTTCCGCACGCTGTCGACATCGCGCTACCCAGTCACGCGCAGGTTCCGAAGGTTGATGGCGTCCCTCTCCGGGTCTTCTGGTATCCCGAGTCTTCTTTTCGCGCGGGCGTCGATCTGATCACGGTTGACAATGTTCCCGTGAAGATCTTTTCGCCGGAAAAAACGATCACCGACTGCTTCAAGTACCGCAACAAGATTGGCCTGGACATTGCCATTGAGGCTCTGCGTGCTTACCGCGAACGCACGCGAAAGGCGAACAGGGCAGCTCTGACAAAATTCGCCCAGATCAATCGCGTCCAGAAAGTCCTGCGCCCGTACCTTGAGGCGGTACTGTGAGCGGACGCGATATCGGCGCCTCCGTCAGGCAACGCCTGCTCAACAAGTCGCGCACGCAAGGCCGCCAGTTTCAGGAACTGCTTCAGTATTTCGCGATGGAGCGTTTCCTGTATCGGCTGGCAAAATCACCGCGTATGGCAACGTGACCGACACCGCCGGCCCCGGCATGGACCTAAACTTTTTGGCCCGTACGCACGCGAGCACGATCCACCAGTCCCTCCCCAGGCCGGTCGGCCGAGACCAGTGATTTGGATATCCACGGAGCCTTTCGACGGGCTGCTGCCAGTGATCTGACCTGTCGGCCGAAACTAGAGTTCTGCCAATGCACGATGCACTAGATGAATACTGATCGCGCCTTCTCCCACCGCCGACGCCACTCGCTTTACGTTTCCGGCCCGGACGTCGCCGACCGCAAACACTCCCGGCAGGCTGGTCTCCAGCATTTCGGGGGCACGATCGAGCGGCCAATGCGGGTTGCCATTGCCATCGCCAGGCGTATCGAGGTCGCGGCCCGTCAGAATGAAGCCTTTCTGATCGAGTGCAAGGCAGCCCTTCAGCCATTCGGTTCTCGGAGAAGCGCCCGTCATGATGAACAGGTGCCGGATTGCATGCTCCGACTCGGCGCCGGTGGGCCGGTCGCGCCAGGTAAGGCGCTCCAAATGGTCTTCTCCGTCGAGTCCAGAAATTTCGGTTTGATAATGCAGGTCCACCTTCGGGTTCTCCTCGAGCCGTTGAATGAGGTAGCGCGACATCGTGCTGGAGAGTTCCGCTGCCCGCACCAGCATGCGTACCCGGCTCGCCGTCTGGGCAAGGAATGCGGCCGCCTGCCCTGCCGAATTCCCGCCGCCCACGACCGCGACCTCCTCACCCGTGCACAATTGCGATTCCATATAGGTAGCGCCGTAATACACGCCGTTCCCTTCGAACCGTTCCAGGTTCGGCAGCGCCGGTTTGTTGTACTGCGCTCCCGTGGCGATCACGATCGTGCGCGCCGCCAGCTCCTCTCCGCCGTCCAACTTCACCGTATACGGCCGCCGTTCGCAGGCGAGTCTCAAAACGCTGCGGGCGACCACTATTTGCGCACCAAACTTCAGCGCCTGCGAGGCGGCGCGTCCGGCCAGTTCCTGTCCGGAAATTCCCGTCGGGAATCCCAGGTAATTCTCGATTTTTGAGCTTGATGCCGCCTGGCCGCCAGGCGAACTTGTTTCGATCAGCAGAACATCGAGTCCTTCCGAGGCCGCATAAACCGCCGCAGCCAGGCCCGCGGGGCCGGCGCCCACAATGATCACGTCCCGGATTTGTTTGCCGCCGCTGACCGCACTCAATCCGAGGCCGGCCGCCAGATCCCGAACCGAAGGGTTGCGCAGCACCCCCTGCCCGGGGCAAATCACGACCGGTACGTCCCTGGGCTTCACTTCGAAACGATCCAGCAGTTCCTGGGAGGTCTGGTCCCGATCCAGGTCGACATAAGTATAGGGCTGCCCGTTGCGGCTGAGGAATTCCCGGATTTCCAGGGTTCGGGCCGAGTGCTGCGATCCCAAAACGACCAAGGCGCCCCAGCCTTGGCGAATCATCTCTAACCGGCGCAGAATAAAGGCGCGCATGAGAATTTCGCTCAGTTCCGCGTCCCTGGCGACCAGCACCCGCAAGTTCTCGGGGCCGAGTTCGAGGAACTCTCCGCCCTCGCTCACGCGACCAACGACCTGGCTCCGCGCGCCGGAAAGCATGGTCATTTCCCCGGTGAACCCGCCCGGCTCGTGCAACGCGATCATCCGCTCGCCATCCAGGGCCGGCTGCACGATCTCCATACGGCCGGAGAGCAGCACATAAAACGGAATCACCGTGTCGCCAGGCTTGATCAAGACGTCGCCGCTCCGCACTTGGCGTACACGCCCCAAGGGGCGAATACGGTCGATCTGTTCTTCGGTTAGTGCCGGGAAGGCCCGTGGGCGCGTTTCCCGCGAAGCAATGACGTTTCCCATACTTCGATTCTGCGCTAATTGCGTGCGTGCGTAATCGAGTCTAGATCTCCATTCGAGATTTTAGGTGCTCGGTGCATTACGGGAATAGCACCAAGGCTTGTCCATTTAACCGCGACAGTCGCACAATAGCCCCCAGGCATTCGCCACTCGTGAAATCGAAGCCGACAACCTCGTCGCGTGCGACGCAGTACAGGACTCGACTGTTCGCAAAGCGCAAGCCGCGCGGTTTGCGGAACTCAACCTTTTCATTGGGAGAGAAAACTCGGACGAGGTGTCCGTCCCTCGTATCGTATTCCCGAACGCTCGTCACTGCATCCACGGCGCCGAATGGATGCTCGCTGGAAACGACAATATTGCCATTGGGCGCGATTGCGAGATCGAGCGGACTCAATTCGGGATCGGTGACCAGCCGGCAGGGCTGCATAGGTGTGCCTGGAGTAAAGGCCACGATCGTGTTATCGCCTTGGCCGTTCGGGCCCATTCCTGAAGCGAGGAACAGCCGCCCATCATGACCGAAGGCAAACCCTCGAGGAAAAGGTACGACCCCGGGCGGCAACAGATGCTCTCCTGGAGCATCGAGACTGGGCGAGAACGCGATGATGGTACGTTTGCTGCGCAACCCGACGAAATAACGCCCGTCGGGACCGAAATTGCCGCCGCCCGGATTCAGGCCATCCATCCGGCCGGTGTCACGAACAACCCGCCCATGCGCGGAGATCGCTAACACCCGATCGGCCCCACTGTTTAGAAACAGCAAGTTTTCCTGTGGGTGGACGGCAAGGCCGCGCGGATCGGCAATGCGATCATCATCGATAAACGTTCCGCGGAGGCTGCCGTCCGATTCAAACGCGAGCAGCGCCCCAAATCCGTTTCCACTGGCACCGGACGCGCTTGTAACGAGAAGGGGCATTGTGCAACATCCGCCCTTATCGCGGACCTCGGGTTTCTTCTTCAAGATTCTTGATAGCCAAACGTGTTTCCCGCATCATTATGGTGCACCCGGTGACAAGGCCAGCAACTCCCACGGTGCCCGCGAGGAGTCCGAGCAGAGCAATGAAATTGAAGGAGAGGTGCTGGCCGGAAGCTGTAAATACGGACCCGAAGAGCGAGATCAGCGCTGCCCCAGCGAACGAGCCGAGCGACATGTAGAACAATTTCAGAGCCAGGAGAACAAGGGTCCAGCGCACTCTTAGATCCTGCAGTTTACGCTGGCAGGCCTCGAGACTTGATCCGGCAGGTGGGGACGGCTCATGCCAGTGTATATTCGCGCGCCCTTCTTCAAAGGCCCGACGCACCAGACGCAAAGCGCGGTTCAGCACGGCTTTCATTGGTCACGGCCTCGTTTGGCATTCTGACACCAGGCGCGGCTTAGCCTTCTCTTCCCCAACACCACTCGGCAACCGCCAAGGATGCGGCATGAAAAAGCAAGTGCGATGCCAGCAAGCGACAGGCGGGTAAGTACAAGAGCGGAAACCACTTCGCGTTTCAGGGGACGACAGGACTCGGGGCGTGTCGAGACTGTCAACTATACGTTGACAGCGGCGAGCCAATCACTCTCCGGAGCGCCGATTGCCACCTGCGGTGCAGTTCAGGCATCCTGGTTTGTGGTATGAATTTCTTTGGCTGAGCGGACGCAGCCGCATCCGAGGAACGATATGAACGGCAATGCCTCCATTCCGCCCCGGACCCGCGGGAGTCGTTACGAAGCCGTGCTTCGCATCAGTGAAGCGCTTTCAGCGTGCCGCGAGACTGAAGACCTGACGCGAATCCTTTCGGAACAATTGCGCGAATTCCTCGATTTCTTCCAGTTCTACATCGTTTGCTACAAAGAGAATTCGACCGAAGTCGAGTGGGCCGTGGTCGGGTCTGAGAAGAATCTCATTAGCGCATATGCCGACGTGCCGGTAGAAGACCGGCCATCATGGCGGGCGTACGCCACGCAGGAGCCGTTTCACATTGCCGATTGGGACGCAGACGAAAGAGTGCCGGCACGTCTCAAGCAGGGAATTGCAGACCAAGGCCTTCACATTGGGCCGCTGGTTTTTGTGCCCCTTACCACACCGCATCGGCACCTGGGCGCGCTGGGCATGTCCGGACGTCCTGGCACCGTTTACAGTGCGGAGGACATTTCTTTCCTAAGCCTGATCGGGCGAGTGGTTGCGTTCGCGATTGATGACAATTTCAATCTCAGGCAGGCCGAGTCCGCACAACGAGAATTACAACGCCAGAATGAGCGGCTGCAACGCAGCGAGAGGGAGTTACAGGAAGTAATTGAAACGATTCCCGCCATGGCCTGGTCGGCAGCAACAGACGGCGCAGCTGAGTTCTTCAACCGGCGGTGGCTGGACTATGCCGGCCTTTCCGCGGATCAGGTACATGGTTGGGGCTGGACCAGTGCGATTCATCCAGATGATCTCAGCAGGCTTGCGGATTACTGGCGCAGCATCTTGACATCCGGGGAACCTGGCGAGTTCGAAGCACGCCTCCGCCGCTTCGACGGAGTGTACCGCTGGTTTCTATTTCGCGCGACACCATCCCTGGACCATGGAAGGGTCGTGAAATGGTACGGAACAAATACCGACATCGAAGCGCGCAAGACTGCTGAGCAAGCGATTGTCACTCAGAATAGCCGGCTCCAGCTTCTTCTGAAGCTAACGAAGGAGATCACTTCAAACCTGGAGCTTCGCGAATTGCTGCGGGCAATCTCAGCGAGTATTCGTGAAGTTATGGACTGTGACGCAGTCCAAATTTGGCTCGCGGATTCAGCTTCGGGTAAATTCCGCCTGTACGCCCTGGATTTTCCAGAGGGAAAGGGCTTTGTCAAGGAGGGAATCCTTATCGAGTCGGTGGGTGCCTGTAAGACAGCTCTGGAAACGCTGCAACCGACAATCAGGAATATTGCCAATCCCCGGGAATTCCCGCCCGATCTGTACGAGTTGATGCTGGCCGAGGGGTTGAAGACTCAATGCGTGATACCGCTTGTGAGCCGCGGCCGCGCGGTCGCAGCTCTGACCATCAACCGAAGGACCGATGATCCATTCCTGCCGGATGAGATCGATTTTCTTCAGGAAGCGTCTGGTCAGATAGCTATCGCTATAGAAAACTGCCTCGCCTTCAGCCAGATCTCCGAACTGAAAGAAAAGCTGGCGCAAGAGAAAGTCTATCTCGAAGAAGAAATTCGGAGCGACATGGGTTTCGAACAGATCGTGGGAAACAGCCCGGCGCTCAAACATGTTCTTCAATTGGTCGAAACCGTCGCGTCCAGCGATTCGACCGTTCTGCTACTCGGTGAAACGGGAACCGGCAAAGAGTTAATCGCCCGAGCGATTCACGACCGCAGCGGTCGTAAGAATCGCACCTTCGTAAAGCTGAACTGCGCGGCGATTCCTACTGGCCTACTGGAGAGCGAGTTATTTGGTCACGAAAAGGGGGCTTTCACGGGCGCCATCACCCAGAAGATTGGCCGGCTCGAATTGGCCGACCAGGGCACACTGTTTCTGGACGAAGTGGGCGATATTCCACTTGAAGTCCAGCCGAAGCTTTTGCGTGCACTGCAGGAGCGTGAGTTCGAGCGGCTCGGAAGCACCCATACACGCAAAGTGAGCGTTCGCCTGGTGGCCGCTACCAACCGCGATCTTGAAAGTATGATCGCAGCGCGTGCATTTCGCAGCGATCTGTATTACCGTCTTAACGTCTTTCCAATTCGCATACCGCCGCTACGGGAACGCAAACACGATATCCCTCTGTTGGTGAGTTATTTCGTGCAGAAGTTCGCGAAGCAGATGCAGAAGAAGGTAGAGAGCATTCCCGGGAGTGTCATGAAGGCGTTAACGGCATGGGAATGGCCAGGAAATGTTCGCGAACTTGAAAATTTCGTCGAACGCGCCGTGATCCTCTCACGCGGTAGATCGCTGGCCGCGCCACTCGCGGAATTGCGGAAGGTCAGCGGCGCCGAGTCCAAAGCCGCTGCCGCCAATCACGACGACATCGTCCGGATCGTCAAGGAAACCATTAATGCCCTGCATGGAAACAACAGCGCTACCGGTGATCGTCTTAAGAAACAGCGGGATGAGATCGTGCACGCGCTCACCGAGGCGAAGGGGCGAGTGGGCGGCGCGGACGGAGCGGCGGCGAGGATGCGTATGAATCGGACAACGCTCCTGGCTCGGATGAAGAAGTTGGGGATCGATCCCCACGACTACGCCTGATGCTTGGGATCACCGTAAATGTCAATCGACATTGACAGTTTCAACCCGCCTCCGGCTTATGTCTTTCTCGCATTGAAAATATAGTAGTTAAAGCCAAATCTCTTTGGTGCATGCGTTGCGTTCTCATACCTAGGGATAGGTGCGGCATGCTGAAGATCACGGTTGTCGAGGGCCTGCACCAGCGCCGACTGCTCGTCGAGGGCAGACTCATCGCACCTTGGGCCGCTGAGCTCACGAGTGCGTACGAAAAAGCCAAAACACATCTTGAAGAGCGCGAACTGGTCGTCGATCTCAGGAGCCTGACTGCGATCAGTCCGGAAGGAGAGGCGGTACTGCTGCGGTTGATGCGCGAAAAGGCCAGAATCCTCTGCGGAGTTTACATGAGGGAAGTCCTGAAGCAACTGGCCCGTAAGGCGTGCGGGAGCCTCCGCGAGGCCACGGACGAGTCCACGGAGTCTGACATGTGAGCAGGGGCGACGGTCAGA
>Ga0335074_10009042_pt1 | contig 13879 bp, 10 predicted proteins | sample Lox_Sample_23_FD_206715 | JGI IMG/M metagenome (GOLD analysis project Ga0335074, IMG submission 206715) | Soil microbial communities from Loxahatchee National Wildlife Refuge, Florida, United States - Lox_Sample_2.3 | ecosystem: Environmental > Terrestrial > Soil > Wetlands | place: USA...
ATGCCTCCTCGGAGCGCAGCTCCGCGAGCAGGATCCGATCCGGCTTCATGCGCAGACAGCATTCCAACAGCTGCTTCGGCGTCACGCGCGCGAGCCCCTGATCGTCCTTGCTGTAGTAGAGCCGAACGTGGTTGGGGTGGCCGTCGAGCACGAGCTCTCTCGCATCCTCGATCGTGATGAGCCGCTCCTCTGTCGGAATCTCCCGCACCAGCGCCTTGGTCCACGTGGTCTTGCCCGATCCCGTTGGACCGGAAACGATGATGTTCTTGCGACTGAGGATTGCGAGTCGCATGAATCGCTCGTAGTCGTGCGCAGCCAGGAGCCGCAAGAGCTCGGTATCGGATTCTTCGAGGGCCTCACCCGCGCGACGCGTCGCGCGGAAGATCCCGCGGCGCGCAAGCTCCGCGAGCGACCACTGCTCGCTCGAGGGACGCCGGATCGTGAGCGCGACGGTGCGTGCCGTGGTGGCGGGCGGTATGACGATCTGGATGCGCTCACCGCTCGGCAGCGCTGCCGTGAGGAGCGGCGACTGCTCGTCGATCCTCTGGGAGGTGGAGTTTGCGACCAGCTTGGCGAGGCGCAGGCACCAGTCGAAGTCGGCGAATTCGACCGTCGTCCTGCGCCAACCTGTGCCGGTCTCGAGGAAGGCCTCTCCGGGGCGGTTGATGCACAGTTCGGTCACCTCCTGATCGGCGAGCAGGGGACGCAGCGGCCGGAGCGTCAGCTCGAGCGTCGAGAAATCGCTCACTGAGCGCTACCCTCGGTAGACCTTTAGCGCGACGGGTCGGTCGCGCGCAGTTCGTAGACCGCGCGGAAATCGAGATCGCGGGCCACGAGCACTTGGATGCGATCGCCTTGGTTCTTGACGACCGTCGGCGGGATGTTGAGGGTTCCCTTGAGCACCTCTGCGGTGACATTCTCGGTCGCACTCGGATCGTAGATGACCGTGCCGTTGCCAGACTGCGTCGCATACTCCGATCCGGCACCGATGATCGAGATGAGGACGGCGGCGCCGAAGCGCTGCCAGAAGTGTCGGTCGACCTGCCCGGCTAGGCCTGAACGGCCGAGCTCGTCGGTGCCCGGGGAGGCAAGCGGAATCACGACTCCTGAGGGGGTCCGCGCCTCGGTCCACAAGACGAATACCCGCGCTGCGCCCTGCGCCACCTCTCCACGCGTCTCACCGATCAGCTTCGAGCCGCGCTCGAGAAGCACCACTTCACCGTCGCTGCTGAACGTATCGGTCGCCGTGATGCAGGTCGTCATCCCCGGCAGCGTCGAGTCGATTGCCGTCTCGAGTGTGCAATCGATGAACGCCCCCTTCGCGAGCAGGAGGCGCTGCGTCGGCAGTACTCGAGCACTGACCGTCGGGGTGACCGTGGGGATGAGCAGTCGGTCGAGCGGATCGGCGCGCGTGTCGCTCAGGCGAGTCGCCGCGGCGCCTGGCCCGTCGGATCCCGGCGCAGAATCCACGGGCGCGACGGCGGCAGTCGCATCCGCGACTGGAGCCGCGCTCGACGGTGATGTGTCGATCTCGCGCGCAAATACCGGCCCGGAAAGCTGCCGCTCAAGGCGCGTCTGATGAGGGTCAAGGTGATATGCGCGGGCCGCTTCGATCGCTTGATCGCTCCCGTGAGAAGCCGGCCAGGACGCCGGGCTTTCCTGTGTCGCGGTCAGCACCGGATCCTCCGGCACGGGCCGCGGAAGCAGCGGCGCCGCGGCGCTCGATGAGGCATCTGCAACGTGCACGGTCGCGCTCGCGGAGGTGGTACCCTTCTCCGCCGGCGGCTCGACGGGTCCGAGCGGTGGAAGGAACATCTCCGCAACGCTGCGACTCCGCGCCGCGCCGCCCGCGAGCGGACGCACGCCCGGTCTGCGCAGCATCGCGCTGTAGTACCAGCCGAGCAGCGCACAACCGAGGATGCACACGAGCCCCACCGCCATGAGGCTGCTCAGCCGTGACTCGAGCGATCGCAGACGGTGCACACTGGCAGTGCCGCGCTCGACATCCAGAGGCTCGAAGCCCCCTCCCGGGGTGGCCTCGCGAGCGGAGTGCGGAGAGCCGGTCTCGGTTCCCGATCTTGCGCGCGCGAACAGCCTCACGGCGAGGGCTCCCTGCGCACCCGTTCGACATCCCTGGAGACGGTGCCCGATGTCAGCCGCTCGCCCGTGCCGGTATAGCCCTTGTTCACGATGCAGCCCGTGAGCGCGCCGCGTCTGAGCACGAAGCGGCGCGCGACCCGATGGATGATCACGTCTTCGCCCTCCATGTTGAAGTTGATGAGCGACTCGCTGCCATCGTCGTTGCGCACGAACAGCGCAGGCAACTCGGCGTGCGCACTGAAGCGCAGGCGCGTATGCACACCGTCGTCCGAAGCCGCGACGGGTCGAAGCTCCGGCGCCCCGCAATACCAGTAGTCGAGGTTCTGCGCGCGGGCGGCGTTGGCGGCAGCCAGCCGGTTCTCGATGAGCGCGCGTGCGGCCTGCACGCTCGCTTGTGCCGGCACGGGGTAAAGAAAGCGCACGGTGTAGAGAAGCTCGGGATCCTGCGGGTCGGGCCGCCTTGCGGTCGCGGTGTAGTCGAATTGGTAATGACGCCGAGTCGTGAGGACCGTGATGTTGGTTCCGACCGATGCCACGCGTGGCTTGAGAAACAGATGGTTGTCCCGCGCGACGAACGAGAGTCCTTCAATGTCTCCGGCGGCGAGGCCTACGAACGACTCGCCCGCCTGGAATTCGATGTCGATCTCATAGCCGACGAAGCCATGAATGCGGTAGACCTGGTCGGCGTCGTAGAGCGCCGTGCGAACCCTCGGATCTCCATCGCTCCGGGAGGGGTAGACCTCGGCACCCGCGCGACCGGCGCCGAGCGCGATCAGGGCGAGCGATGCAAGAAAGGAGGCGGCGCAATGCCTCGGCCGCTGCGGATGAGTGCTCATCGAAGTGCTCCTCGTGCCGCCGGCAACGGATGCACGCCGCCTACGGCGCCCGCTTCCCCGATGACTTCCGGTTCCGGACGAAAGTCGAGCACCCGGAATCCGAGCGGATTGAGACTGCGCGTGCGCAAGTCCTGGGACGGCTCCCCATACGCATACTGGACGGTCGCGATCCAGTGGGTGACTTCCTCCGCGGGTCCATCGGCGCGCCGCAGACGCTTGACGTAGCGCACCTGCGCGAGATCGCCGAGTCCGCTCGCACGCCTGAAGAAGCTCACCGATACCACGGTCGCCCGAACGGTGGTCCCGTCCTTGTAGAGGTTGAGCGGCGAGGACGGATTGGCTCGATTCCACTGCGCATACCAGAGCTGATTGCGCAGCGCCGAATGGAACGCGCCGCACTCCTCGTAGTCGCTCTCGGCCGTCGCCAGAATGAACCGCTCGCAAGTCGTGACGTAATGGCTGAGCAGGTAGCGTGTGACGAGCTCTCCCGGATCCATTCGGCCCGCCGCGAGCGGGACCACGTCGACGATGCCAGTCGAGTTATCTACCCTCACCATGAATGGGGCGATCTGCTTGAGCGGCATGAGCGCCGCCACCGCGCCGGCGCACGACATGGCGCAGAGCCACCCGGCCGCCGCCGTCCACCACGCGCGCCGCTCGGTGCGCTGCAGGCGCGCGAGCCGGTCGTTGTCCCAGCCGCGCGATTCGCGCCAGTACGCTTCCAACTCGGCGTCGCGAGTCATCGCGTCGCTCTCCGCGGCTCGCCCGCGAGATGGCTCGTGAGCGGCTCAGCAGCGTGTTGCACTTGCGTGTTGATCGGAACAAGCCGTCCATCACAGCGAACCCGCAGCGCATGCGGTGTTGCGCAACCGCACACCAACGCCATCAGCGCAACCAGCGCGGACATTCTCATGGCGTTCCCTCCGATAGTTTCGCACTGCGCCGCGCCGTCGTGGCGGCCAACGGGTCGCTCGCAAGTCCGCCTACCCGCTCAGCGAGCGGCCGGACCCTGCCGAGTCCCCAGAGAACGGCGCGGCTCACGATTCCGAACGAGTTGAGAGCGATGCCGGCTGCGAGTCCGGAGGCGATGGGCATGACTTGCCGCAAAATCAGAAATACCAGCGCCGCAACCAGCACCATATTGAGGGCATCGACGGTGAGGATTGCCGATCCGCGTGCCGCGGTCTGTGCGGCGTAGGTTTCCACCAGCTGAAGCAACAGCGCGCCGATGAGCACGGTGAGGATCGTCACCAGGGCGTAAGTGGCGAGCTGCGCGATCCACGCCTCGAAGAATCGCCGCGTCGAGTCGAACAGAAGCAGGATGACAAAGAGCGGCCCCAGAGCAAGCAGCAGTGCCTCGGCGATACTCGCAAGCGCGATGAGGAACATCGCATACACGCACAGCAGGCCCATCAGCACCCACACCGCCGCGCCTGCGATGTAGAAGCCCACATCGCCGCTGAATACGCCGCCCTTGTTCCATAGAAACCCCGCCACTTCGCCGCCGCTCTCCCAGATCGCATCGACCGTGGCAACCGGACTGCTGGCGCCCGCCAGCTGCGCAGCGAGTGCGGCGGGCGCCTGATAGAAGGTATCGACCAGTAGCGTGTTGTAGAGCCACAACTGCAGCGCCACGCCGAGAACAACCGCGAGCACCACGATCCGCTTGAGTCCGGTGACGAACGGCTCCTCGATCCGTCCCGTGAGCTGCAGGTAGCCCCACGCCATCACGTAGATCGTCGCGAGCGCGACGAACGTCGGCTCGAGAATCTGTGCGAGCTGCGCGGTCTTATCGCCGATGTAGTCCGCGAGCTGCGCGTTCAACCAGTTCCAGAAGGTCGCGAAGAATCCCATCGGGTGATCTCCTGCTCAGGGAGCCGGTGTGAAGCGCAGAGCGAAGGAGCCGTGCGCGGCGACGATCTGCTCGCGGGCGCGTTCTTCGTCGGACCAATGCTGCGCCTCGAGGGCCTGGTAGAGAGTCGTAAGCTTGGTCTGCTCGTTCTGGAGCATGGTCTGCTCGGCGACGATGCGCGCATTGAGCTCGAGAGCCGCTTTCTGATCCGACGCACTGTTGATGGCGTCGATGAGCTGCTGCAGCGTAGGAAAGCGGCCGCTTGCGTTCGTGAGCGCGGTGCCGGCGATCGCCTGCAGTAGCGCAGCAGTCCGCCGGCCCGCCTGGAGGTGATCGGCCGCATCCGGCGGCAGGGCGGCGAGCTGTTGCGGCGTGAGCACGGCGCCACCCGTGAGCGCATTCTGCATCGCGACGTTGAGCGCCGTGAAGGAGCTGTTGTTGCCGGAGAGCAGAGACTGGAGCTCCCCTGAGCCCGTCGGGAGGTAATTGCGAACGATGCCCGAGAGGAGCGTCGCCATGCCACGATTGCCCGTGATCGAGCGGAACTCTTGCTGCGCCTGCTGGAGCTCTCCCTGTGCGGCTGCGAGCGATTGCTCCGTGATCGCGACCTCGTGCACGAGTTGCGCGATCGCCCCTACGTCGACCACCGCCCACTGCGCATGCGCGATCGGCGAACCCAACCCGAGAGCGAGCAGGCAGGCGAGGTAGACTACGGTGCGTGAGTTCCACATGACGATTGACCTCCGGATGCATCCCGATTACCGAACTCCCTCCAGGAACCGCACCAGCCACCGCGAAGGATCGGCGCCCTCCTCCGCGAGGATTCGCTCCATGCGCTTGATGTTCTCGGTGCGACCGGAGATCACCGCCAGCTCCGCGTCGAAGCCGCGCAGATCGAGGTGGCAGACCACGCTGTGGTGGCCCTGCTTGATGAGGAACGCCCGGGAACCGGGCTCCAATTGTTCCTTGACGAGCTTGAACTCGCGCTCCGTCAGCCCGAGCCCCGCGACGTAGTCCTGCTCGCTCGCATCCACGTTGGGAAAGAAGATCTTCGTCGGAGTCTGCTCGACGATGGTCCTGCTGATCGCGCTCTGCAGCACATCGCTCGGGCTCTGTGTGGCGAGACACATGACCGCATTGAGCTTGCGCCAGGTCTTCGGTCCTTCCTTGGCGAATCGCTCGAAGGCGGGATCGTCGAGCAGCCGCCAGAATTCGTCCATCCAGCACACCAGGCGCCGACCGTCGAGGAGGCGGCGCACGAGGTGAAACAGGTAGAGCGTAACCGGTGGGCGAGTCGTCTCATTGTCGAGAAACTCGCTTACATCGAATCCGACCACCGTACGCCCCTCGATTCTCGCGAGCACCGAGTCCGCGGGATTGTCGAACACCCAGTGGTATTCCCCGCCCGACGTGCGGCACCAGCGCGCGAGGCGGGCGTACACGCCCTCTGGATCGGTCGGATCGAGGAACTCCACGAGCCGGGAAAGACACCGCCGCGAGCGCTCGAGCGCGAGCGTCCCGCGCAGCGCCTGATCGAGATCGGCCTGCTCGCGCACGCTCAGCCCGCGGCCGGCCTCGGGTCTCGCGAGGGTTCGCAGCCACAGGCGCAGAAACTCGGTGTCGTCCGCGGTACCTGGCAGCTGCAGCGGATTGAAACCGGTCGGCTCGCCGTTCCTGAGCGGCAGATAGACGCCATCGAGCGCGCGCGTGAGGATTTCGAGACCGCGGTCCTTGTCGAGGATCACCTGCGTCGCGCCGCTTCGGGCAAGCATCGCCACGAGAAAGCCGATCAGCACGGTCTTGCCGGAACCCGTCGGACCGCAGATGAAGCTGTGCCCGGTATCGCGGCGGCTGCCGCCGTCGGGCGCCGCCGGGTCACTCGCATGGAGCGAGAAGTGATACGGCGAGCGCGCGCTCGAAACGAGCAGCGCCAGAGCCTCGCCCCAGTGATTGCCGCACGCACGACCACCGGGGTAGTTGTGAAACGGCGCCATGGCAGAGAAATTTCGGGAGCTGATGGGGGCCTTGCGCGGTCGGAACGGAAAGTTACCGGGAAGCTGCGCCCAGAAAGCCGCCTCGAGCCCGAGATCCTCGCGCGCCACCGTCATGCCGGTTTCCGCGAGCACGGTGCGCGCGAATGCGACGCGCTCGCTGAGCGCCCTCATGTCCCGCGCCGGCGCTTCTGCGTCACCGCACGCGCTTGCGTCGGCGAGTACCTGGAGGGACAAATGATGCTCGCCCATCACGAATTCGTTGCTCGTGAGCGCATCGAGGGCGCCCCGCAGCTCCTCTGCCTGCGAGAGGGCAAAGTCGCCGGCGTTCAGCATGCGGTTGAACTGTCGCTGCAGTAGACCCTGCGCGGCTGCCTTGGTCAGGAATGTGAACGACTGGGTGAGCACGAGCGGAAAGGGTGCCGATAGCAACCGGTTGAACATTCCGACCGTGCACGGGGTCGGGTACTCCTTGATCCCAAGAAAAGCGGCGATCCGGGTGTCGCAGGCGCCGCGGTATTCCATGGCCTCGTTCCCGAACAGGAGCCGGACCGTCCCCAGAGCCGCCTCGAGCGGCGCGCAGGTCAAGGGAACCGCGGACGGTTCCCCATCGATCAGGAGTGCGAGAACCTCGAGCGGCCGCGAGAAATGGCGGCCGTCCACCGAGTACGTCCCGAGCAGCTCCGGTTCGTACCGCTCGAGCGAGGCACACAGTGTGCGTGCGAGCTTGTCGCACGCGTCCAGGGCATCGCGCAGCCCGAGGTCCACGCTCCCGCGCTGCGCCTTGGAGAGGATCCGCGAGAGTCGGCCGCCGCCCGCGCCGGCGACGGGCCGATAGACCATCGAGAGGTAGAGGTCATTGCGCATGAGCGTCTGCTCCCGCAGACGCGTTCGATACTTCTCGGCGAGCTCAGCAGCGAAGCCGCCGCCGCAGGCGACCGCCGGCGTGATCCGCTCTCGCCTGCGGATGTGGTGGCTCCAGAGCGCGATCTGGGGACTCGCGACGTTGCGCCAAAGGGCGTTGAGCCGCTCGTGCCAAGCGTTGAGCTCCACGTCATCCGCGCATTCGAAGGTCGCGCCGGCGAGCCTGAAAATCTGCAGGTAGTCGCCATAGACGGTCTTCACGACCGTCTCTGCAACCTGAGCGGCGTAGGGAATCTGGCGTGCCAGCTCCGCCTCCCTGCGAATTGCCGGTGCGCGGATCAGCGAGCTCATCTTGCGCGCACTCCGCCACACGGACCGATCCAAAGGGCGCAGTGCCGGCGCCGCGCACCCCAGACTCCGGGCAGCCGCAGCGTGAGCTGGCTGTAGGAGCTCGCTCTCCACAGGCGCAGATTCCCGCAGGCCGCCGGTAGCCGCGTCCGCGCCCACAGGAGCAGCAGATCGAAGTAGCGCGCATCCCGCGCGCAGAGCAGCATCGCGATGCCATGGAGCGGCAGCGCTGCCGCAAGCGCAAGGAGATTGCGGCTCACGAGAAAGAATTCCATCGTGAACACCATGTTCGCGAGGAGCGCCGAGTAGGTGACTCCCCAGCGCATGGGCGGTCGCGTCGCTCCCACGAACAGCGGATCGGCGGTGAGTCCCGGGTTGCGCCTGCTCATCGCGCGCTCACACGCCGAACATTCCGCGCACCCAGGAGACGATCTGCGGCGCACCGAAGGCGATCGCGATGCCGAGAATCGCTCCGATACACCAGCCCCAGGACAATCGGTTCGCCATCGCCATGGCCCCGAGTACCATGACGAGAATGATCGCGATCGGCGTGAGCCACGCGAGAATGTTGGTCTGGAGCGCCGTTGCGCCAGTTAGGAACGGCGAGGTCTGTGCGGCGACAAGTTGCGGAAGCGCTGCCGCGAGCAGCAATCCCGCTGCGGTCCCTGCGTGACGGACCGCTCGATCGTGCTTGGCTTTCACTGCAATCGGCTCCCTGCGGGTTTTTTCGGGGAGCGCTATGCCACCAGAACGAGCTCGGACTGGCCAGCCGAGTTTCCGGCGCAAATCGATTGATATTGCCGAATACCGCGCGCGCCGCGCCTGCCTCGCGAGCGGCGCGCGGCGCCGCCTTATGCGCTCACCACCCGGCCGGGCGGCTGACCGCGCGCGTGTGCATGCCGAGACCGGCGTACACGACCGCGAGGAGTCCGGTGACGAAAATGCCGTCGAACGTCCCCGCACCGCCGATCGAGGCGATCGGCGCTCCGAGACCTTGGATCTTGTCGAGATTGAGCAGATCTGCCCCGACGAGCGTACCGAGGCTGCCGCTCACGTACGCAAGCGGTGCCGCGTAGCGGCGCGAGAGCAGGACCGCGACGACCGCGGTGATGAGCGGTGGAATGATGACCGGCTCGGCGATTCCGAGGTTCGGGACGGGCCGCGCGAGCAAGTGGCAGACGACAGCGACGATCGCGACCCCGACGAGGCTCAGGGAGAAAAGGCGGTTCTTGAGGATGAGGTAGAGTGAAAGCGCAGCCGGAATGACCGCCCCGCCGACGTTCACGGCAAGCAACGTCGCAGGCGCTTGACGCACGAGGGGAACGACATAGGGCACGCCGAAGAAGGTCACGATCGTGGCCGTGGTCGCGGTGTGTCCGGGCAGGTACCCGATCGGAATGTTGATGGAGCTTCCGAGGAAACTGGCGAGGAGGATTGCAAGCATCGATCCGGCGCCGATGCCCATGCTCGCAGATGCGAACCGCACGATGCCCGCGATGACGATGACGGCCGCCGCGCCGAAGAGGAAAAGCAGCACCACCAGGGCGGGCCAAGTGACCGGGAAGTAGTGCACGCCGGTGGGCATCATGATGGGATGGCCTGAGCGTCGTCGAACCCCGCGCGAACTGTGCCGCGACCGGGGCCGGGAAGCAACTTCTTCGATTTCGCGGCAGCGTAGCTCCCGCTGCGCTCCTCAGCCCGCAGGGGCGGTGGACAACGCGCGCCCGTGATCGATCTCTGCCCCGTGCCTCCCGAAGGGCGTCCAGTTGGCCACCAACCCCTCGAAGTCGGTGACCGGCACGGCCGGACTGAAGAGAAATCCTTGCGCCTCATCGCAATCGCGCGCACCGAGGAGCCTCAGCTGCTCGTTCGATTCGACGCCCTCGGCCACCACCGTCAACCCGAGACTCTTCGCGAGCCCCAGGATTCCATCGACGAGTCGACACCCATCGGCGTGCACCAGCATTTCCTTGACGAACGACTGATCGATCTTGATCTTGTGGATCGGCAGGCGCCGCAGGTAATTGAGAGAGGAGTATCCGGTGCCGAAATCGTCGATCGAGAGCCGGATACCCATCGCGTGCAGCCTCTTCATGACCGCGACACTCGCATCCACGTCCCTCATCATCAAGCTCTCCGTAAGCTCGAGCTCGAGTCGGTCGGCGCCCACTCCGCAGGCTGCCATCGTCCGCGCAACGCGCTCGACGAAGTCCTTCTCGTGAAACGGGACCGTAGAGACGTTCAACGCGAGCGGTACGCTGCGAAACCCGCGGCTCTGCCATTCGCCAAGCTGGCGAATTGCCTCCCCGAACACCCACTCGTCGATCGCTCGGATGAGTCCGCGCTCCTCCGCAATCGGAATGAAGGTACCCGGCATCACCAAGCCGCGCTCTGGGTGGTTCCAGCGGATGAGCGCCTCCGCTCCGATGAGCTCGCCGGTCGCAACGCGGACCTGGGGCTGGTAATGGAGCACGAACTCTTGCCGATCGAGCGCCCGGCGCAGGGCATTTTCCATCGACAGCATATTGAGCGCGCGCCGGTTGAGCGTACCGGTGTAGAAGTGAAACCCGTCGCGGCCATCGCCCTTCGCCTGGTACATCGCCGCATCCGCGTTGCGCAGCAACTCCTGCGCATTCTCGGCGTCGTCCGGAAACATCGAGATCCCGACGCTCGCGGTAACCGTGATCTCGTGACCCTCGAGGGTGACGGGTCGTCGCAGGGACTGCAGCAATCCGTTCACGCACGCCGTCGCATCCTCCGCATCCTGCAGATTTTGAAGGACGACCACGAACTCATCTCCGCCCATCCTCGCGACCGTGTCCACCTCGCGCACTGCGCGCGTGAGCCGCCCCGCAAGCTCCTGCAGCAGCACGTCCCCGGCGTTGTGGCCCAGGGAGTCGTTTACTTCCTTGAATCGATCGAGATCGATGAAGGCCACGCCCACCCGAGTCCCGGCGCGCTGAGCGGACTTGACGGCCTGCTCCAGCCGGTCGGTGAGCAGCGTACGGTTCGGCAGATCGGTCAATGCGTCGAATCGCGCGAGGTGGGCGACGCGCTCCTCGGCCGATTTGCGCTCGGTGATGTCGGAGAACACCCCCAGGAAGTGGGCGACCGATCCGTCTGCGCTGCAGACGGCGCTGATCGATAGCCATTCCAGGTAGACTTCACCGTTCTTGCGGCGGTTCCAGATCTCCCCGCTCCAGCTTCCCGTGGCGGAGACTGCGCTCCACAGGGCGGAGTAGAACTCCGGGCCCTGGCGGCCCGATTGCAGCAGGCGCGGGGTCTTACCGACTGCCTCGTCCGCGCCGTATCCGGTAATTCGCTCGAATGCGGAATTCACCTGCAGAATGCGCTGCTCCCGATCGCAAATGAAGATGCCCTCGACGCTGTGCGATAGCACGGTTGACCACAGCCGCAGCTGCTGCTCTGCGCCGAGGCGTGCGGTCACGTCTTGCGCCATCGCGAGCACGCGCGTCACCTTTCCGGTCGCATCGCGCATCGGCGTGTTGAACCACTCGCACCAGATCGTTCGCCCGTCCTTGGTCAGGACCTCGTTGACCACTCGGATCGTCTCGTCTCCGGCCGTTTCCCAATCGAGCGCGTTGCGAACGTGCGGCCGGCGCTCCACGGGGATGAGAAAATCATAAGGCGAGCGTCCGAGCACCTCCTCGCTTCGATAGCCGAAGATGGCTTCCGCAGCCGGATTCCACGATTGGATCGTGAGATCCGCTGTCGCATCCGATACCACGAGCGCCATTGGCATGCGCTCGCACTGCAGGTGCAGCTCGCTCCGCAGCCGATCCCGCTCGCTGGTCGCCCGCTCGCGACCCATCTCCGCGCGCACGCGGGCGGTGATGTCGCTGAAGGTGATGATTCGCTCGCGGCCGGCGAGCGTCGTGCGCGCCTCCACGACCCGCTCGGCCCCGTCCTTGCGGCGAACCCGACCGACCACGAGCGTCGCCGGTGCGCCATCGCAAGCCCCTGCGAGCGAATCGCGCCATCTCTGCATGATCTGGGCACGGTAGGTTGCATCCGGAAACAGTCGCTCGAAACACTCGATGAGCGTGGGAATCTCCTCGCGCGTGTAGCCGAACAGGCTGACATAAGCGGGATTGACGGCAACGACCCGATCGGCGTCGTCGACGACGGCCATCGCGGACGGCGCCGCAGCGAACACGCGAGCGAACCGCCTCTGCAGTCTGCGACTCTCCGCGCGCGCGTGGACGAGTGCCGTGCACTCGGTGAAGTAACCACGCGCCTCGACCTCGCTCCCCTGCGGATGGAATGAGGCGCGCGCCTCGATCCAGCGCGTTCGCTGCCCGGCCTGCACGGGAAATTCGTGCACCCACGTGCGACGCAGCTTTGTCGCGGCGCAAAAGCTCTGCCAGAGAGACTTTCGGTACCGCTCTGGGACCGCCGCGAAGCCCGCAGCGCTGTCGGAGATCATGACCTGCGCCTCGACACCGAAGAGCAGGTGGCACCCGGCACTCACGTATCGAAACCGCGGAAGCGCCGCGCCGGGGGCGATGCGCGCAAGGAATGCAACGCACGGCAGTTGCGCTTCGAGCCGTCGCGGCGAGCGCGGGGCCGTGGTCGCAGGTGCATCCCGCGGTATCAGAATCTCAGCTTCAGAGCTCAAGGTCGCCTCCTGCCCGCTGCCGATACGGTTGTCCTTCGCTCGACGGCCCATTTATAGGCGACCCGGAGATCGTGCGGTGTGACTCGCGTCGCCCGCGGGCGAGACCCTTAGACCACGTGCGGAAAATGCGTATGATCGGCAGCCCGACCGTGAGCCGTGCGTGTGGACACCCCCTGGGCCGGACCGAGCGCCGCAGCGGGATCATGTACTATGTATAGCGGTCGTGGATTCCACCGGACAAATAGCTGATCGGAAGCCCGGAGCCGAGCGCATTCACAATGGCATGAAGGTCCGCATCGTCATCATCACGGCGCTCGGGCTCGCTCTCGCGGGCTACCTGCTGCGCAACGCCGGAATGGCGGCAGTGCTGAGCGCAGCGGGCTCCGTCGGCTGGGGCGGATTCACGATCATCTGTCTTGCGGGGCTCGCGCTGTTCCCAGTCCTCGGTCGCGCCTGGCGGATCCTGCTGCCCCGGTCCTACCCGCTCGGGACCAGCGTCTTCATCTGGGCGCGGATGGTGCGGGATTCGGCCGCCGAGGCCCTGCCGTTCTCGCAGGTCGGCGGCATGGCGCTCGGTGTGCGCGCCGCGATCCTCGGAGGCGTCGAATCGCCCGTCGCCGTCTCATCGATGGTCGTCGACGTAACGACCGAGATGCTCGCGCAGCTCGTCTACGTTGCAAGCGGACTCCTGATCTTGAGCACGCGCGCACCGGCCACGCCCCTCACCCACTCACTCACGAGGGTCTTCTCGATCGGCCTGCTGCTCGCCGCAGCCGGGGGAGGCATATTCCTCACGCTGCAGCGCTATGGCCATCATTGGGTCGCGCAGCGGCTCGCGAGTCGGCTCTCCACGGGCTCGAACGCATTCACTGCCGCAGCGGCTGCGACGCTCGACACGATCTACGACTCGCCGGTGCGCGTGGGGCTTTCGGTCGCGACGCATCTAGTGGGCTGGACCGGGGCAGCAGCCTGTACGTGGATCGCGCTCAGATTGATCGGAGCGCACGTTGATTTTCCCGCCGTGATCGCGATGGAGAGCCTGGTCTACGCCGCGCGCAGCGCGGCGTTTGTCGTGCCGAACGCGCTCGGAGTGCAAGAGGCCGCTTACGCGCTGCTCGCGCCGCTGATCGGTGTCAGCGAGCAGGTCGGACTCGCGGTATCGCTCCTCAAGCGGGCGCGCGACATCGCCATCGCAATCCCGATCCTGCTTGCGTGGCAGGTGATGGAAAGTCGCGCCGCACTCGCCCGA
>Ga0335074_10009043_pt1 | contig 13877 bp, 12 predicted proteins | sample Lox_Sample_23_FD_206715 | JGI IMG/M metagenome (GOLD analysis project Ga0335074, IMG submission 206715) | Soil microbial communities from Loxahatchee National Wildlife Refuge, Florida, United States - Lox_Sample_2.3 | ecosystem: Environmental > Terrestrial > Soil > Wetlands | place: USA...
TGCTGCGAGACGCTGGGCGACGAGGCGCACGCGTACATGTACGCGCAGCGCACCGCGGACGGGCGGATCGCCCTGGGCGGGCGCGGCCAGCCGTACCGCTTCGGCTCGGGGATCGACGACGCCGGCGCGATCCCGCCGGCGACCATCGCCCAGCTCGGCCGGATCCTGCGCCGCATGTTCCCGGTGGCGGTCGAGGCGGGCATCGAGCACGCGTGGTGCGGGGTGCTCGGAGTCCCGCGGGACTGGTGCGCCACGGTCATGATGGACCCGCGCACCGGCCTCGGCTGGGCGGGCGGTTACACCGGGCACGGGGTGGCCGCCGCCAACCTGGCCGGGCGTACGCTGGCCGACCTGGTGCGCGGCGTGCCCAGCCCGCTCACCACCCTGCCCTGGGTGGGGCACCGGTCCCCCCGCTGGGAGCCCGAGCCGCTGCGCTGGGCCGGGGTCCACGGCCTGTACGCCCTGTACCGCACGGCGGACCGGCTGGAGGGGACCGGGCGGTCGTCGCGCACGTCGCTGCTCGCCCGGGCGGGTGACCTCATCTCGGGCATCCCGCACTGACCCGTCCCTGACACCTGCGCTACATCCCGTCCTTCACTGTGCCTTTCCTCACACCCTCTTCCCGGTTGACACTCCTGATATTGCTTGTCTAGCATAGTGATATCAGTTTAAATCAGGGAGATGGACATGGGTGCATCTGGAAGCGCGGTCGAGATCGCGCACCTCCGCAAGACGTACGGAGCGCTGACCGCGGTCGACGACGTGTCGTTCACGGTGGCCGAGGGCGAGATCTTCGGGATCCTCGGCCCGAACGGCGCGGGGAAGACCACCACCGTCGAGTGCGCGATCGGGCTCCGCTCGCCGGACTCGGGGACGATCCGGCTGCTGGGCCTGGACCCGCGCGCCGACCGGGGGCAGGTCCACGAGATCGTCGGGGTGCAGCTCCAGGCGAGCGCGCAGCCGGCGAAGCTCAGGGTCGGGGAGATCCTCGACATGTACTCCTCGTTCTACCGGCAGCCCGCCGACGTCAGGGAGCTGACCGAGGCGCTCGGCCTGGCCGGCAAGCTCGGCGACTACTACAAGTCCCTGTCCGGCGGGCAGCGCCAGCGGCTGTCCGTCGCGCTGGCGCTCATCGGGCGGCCGAAGATCGCGGTCCTCGACGAGATGACGACGGGCCTGGACCCGCAGGCCCGCCGGGACGCCTGGGACCTCATCGAGGGCATGCGCGAGCGCGGCGTGACGATCCTGCTGGTCACGCACTTCATGGAGGAAGCCGAGCGGCTGTGCGACCGCGTGGCGCTGATCGACAGCGGGCGCATCGTCGCGCTGGACTCCCCGGTCGGCCTGGCCGCCCAGGCCCGGGGCGGGAAGACCGTGCGGTTCCAGCCCTCGTCCTGGTTCGACGAGCGGCTGCTGACGGACCTCCCCGAGGTCACCGGGGTCGAGCGCGACGGCCAGCACATCGTGGTCACCGGGACCGGCGAACTCGTCAACGCGGTGATCCTGGCCCTGGCCGCGGCCGGCGTGACCGCGCGTGACATCCAGCTCGATACGTCGAACCTCGAGGACGCCTTCGTCCGGCTCACCGGCAGGTCATCGCTGACAGGCACCCCAAGCATGGAAAAGGAAGGAGCACTGACATGAGCTCCCTTACGCTCACGCTGCCGCTGCCCAGCACGGTACGGCGCACCGCCTTCGGCAAGGTCGTACTGAACGAGGCCAGGCTCACGTGGCGGCGGCCGATCGGCCTGATCGCCGGCGTCGCCATCCCCGTGTTCCTGACCTTCCTGTTCGGCAAGCTGCCCACGTTCCACCAGTCCCCCGCGAGCTTCGGCGGGATCACCCTGTTCGACGCGTACGTACCGGTTCTGGCCGTGTTCTCGCTCGCGATGCTCGCGCTGCTCGGTCTCCCGATCCCGCTCGCCTCCTACCGCGAGCTCGGGGTCCTGCGCCGCCTGTCGACCACCCCGGTTCCCCCGTCCTGGCTGCTCGCCGCGCAGGGCCTCGTCCAGCTCTGCGTCGCGCTGGCGGCGCTCACGGTCATCTTGGTCATGAGCATCGTCGCCTTCGGGGCACCCGTCCCAAAGAGCCCGGGCGGGCTGGCGGTCTCGGTCCTGCTGTCCGTCGCCGGGCTGTTCCCCATCGGGCTGATGATCGCGGCGATGTCCAAGACCGCCGGAGCCGCGAGCGTCATCGGCCGGCTGGCGTTCTTCCCGCTGATCTTCTTCGCCGGGCTCTGGCTGCCGCGGGCGCTGATGCCCTCCGTGCTCCTGGACATCAGCAACTACACCCCGCTCGGCCCGGCGGTGCAGGCGATCCAGTCCTCGATGCTCACCGGGTTCCCCTCGGTGCAGCCGCTGCTGGTCCTGGCGGGGTACGCGGTGGTGTTCGGGTTCCTGGCCAAGCGCTTCTTCCGCTGGGAGTGACGCGCCTGGCCCTTCGGTGGCCGGGAACCCGGGCTTCGGCTCGGAGTCCCGGCCACTTGCCTGTGCCTTTATGCCAAGCTGGTCTGGTGGCTGACTTCGTCGACGAGGACCTGACCGGCTCGGTGTTCGAGCGCGTGTACCTGAACGGCGCCCGGTTCCGCGCGGTCGACCTGACCGGCGCGCGCCTGCGCGCGGTCGACCTGACCGGGGTCACGATCAGCGGCTCGGACCTGATCGACGTGGACGTCAGCGGACGAATCCGCAACCTGCGGGTCAACGGGGTCGACGTCGCGCCCCTGGTCGAGGCCGAGCTGAACCGCCGCTACCCGGACCGGGCCGCGATGCACCCGGCTGACGCCGATGGGTTCCGCGACGCCTGGGACAGGCTGGAGCGACTGTGGGCGCAGACCGTCACCCGGGCCCGCGGGCTGGCCCCGGAGCTACTGCACGAGCAGGTCGACGGAGAGTGGTCCTTCATCCAGACCCTCCGCCACCTGGTCTTCGCCACCGACGTCTGGGTGAACCGCGCCATCTTGGGCCAGCCGTCACCCTGGCACCCGCTCGACCTGCCCTTCGACGAGATGCCCGACCTACCCGGCGTCCCGCACGACCGCGACGCGCGCCCGCCGCTGGAGGAGGTGCTCGCCCTGCGCGCGGACCGGATGGCCACCGTCCGCCGCGTGCTGGCCGATCTGACCGACGAGCGGCTGGCCGGCTTCACGGTCGCGGTCACGGAGCCGGGCTTCCCCGAGCCGGAGAGCTTCGCCGTGCGCAGGTGCCTGCAGGCCATCATCAACGAGGAGTGGGAGCACCGGCTCTACGCCGAACGGGACCTCGACGCGCTGGTCCGGCCCTCTTTACCGGAGCCCGTCCGATGCCTTACCGTGGCCCGGTCCGACGACAGGCTTGAGGTGAGGCGTGAGCGAACTGTGGCGCATGAGCGCTGTCGAACTGGCCGCCATGATCCGCAACCGCGAGGTCAGCAGCCGCGAGGTCATCCAGGCGCACCTGGACCGGATCGAGGCGGTCAACCCTTACCTCAACGCCATCGTCCGCCTCCTGCCGGACCAGGCCCTCGCGGCCGCCGACGCGGCCGACCGGGCGGTGGCAGCGGAGTCGGCACTCGGCCCGCTGCACGGCGTCCCGTTCACGGTCAAGGAGAACATCGACCTGGCGGGCACCCCGACCACGCAGGCGATCCCGGCCCTGGCCGAGGCGGTGGCCCCCATCGACGCCCCGCAGGTGGAACGGCTGCGCGCGGCGGGCGCGATCCCGATCGGCCGGACCAACCTGCCGGACTTCGGCCTGCGCGTGCACACCGACTCGGCCCTGCACGGCCTGACCCGCAACCCGTGGAACCCGCAGCGCACCCCGGGCGGGTCGAGCGGCGGCGAGGCCGCCGCCCTGGCCACCGGGATGAGCCCGCTCGGCCTGGGCAACGATCTCGGCGGATCGCTGCGCAACCCGGCGCACTGCTGCGGCGTCGCCTCGATCAAGCCGTCCACCGGCGCCGTGCCCGCCGCGACGGTGATCCCGCCGGAGGACCTGAGCATCTCCTACCAGCTGATGGCCGTGGAAGGCGTCTTGGCCCGCCGGGTGGCCGACGTCCGGGCCGGCTTCACCGCGATCGCGGGCCAGCACCCCCGCGACCCGCTGAGCGTCCCGGCGGTCCTCGCCGAGCTGGCCGCCGGCGAGCGGCCCAGGGTCGCGGTGCTCCCCGAGCCGCCCGGCGGCAGCACCCACCCGGGCGTGGCCGCGGCGGTGCGCCGCGCGGCCGACGCGCTCGCCGACGACGGCTTCGAGGTCACCGAGGCCGTGCCGCCCGACTACGAGCAGGCGATCGAGCTGTGGCGCACCATCCTGTCCGCCGACCTGCGGATCAACCAGCCGCTGCTGGAACAGCTCATGGGCCCGGGCGGCAGGCAGTTCCTCGTCAACGCGCTCGAGACGTTTCCGGCACCGGACCTGGCCGGCTGGGCGACGGCGCACACCGCCCGGCACGGGGTGGCCCGCCGCTGGAGCCTGTGGTACCAGGAGTACCCGGTGCTCCTCAGCCCCGTCTGGTCCCAGCCCGCCTTCCCGCTGGACTTCGACCTCGCCGGCCCCGAAGGCGCCGCCGCGACCCTGGAGCTGATGCGCCCGGTCATGCCCGCCAACCTGCTCGGCACCCCGGCCGCGGTGGTCCCGGCCGGGATGGCCGACGGCGTGCCCGTCGGGGTCCAGGTCATGGGCGGCAAGTACACCGACCTGCGCTGCCTGAGCATGGCCGAGGCGATCGAGCACCGCCTCGGCCCGCTCACGCCGATCGATCCGGTCCTGCCTTAGGTTCCGCCCCTAGGCGAGGTCGAACCGGTCGAGGTCCATCACCTTGCCCCACGCCGCGACGAAGTCGGTCACGAACTTCTCCTTCGCGTCGTCGCCCGCGTAGACCTCGGCGAGCGCGCGCAGCTCGGAGTTCGACCCGAAGACCAGGTCGACACGGCTGCCGGTCCACCTGACCTCGCCCGTGACGGTGTCACGCCCCTCGAACGTGGTCGCGTCCTCCGAGGTCGGGTGCCACGCCGTGCCCATGTCGAGCAGGTTGACAAAGAAGTCGTTGGTCAGCGACCCGGGGGTGTGGGTGAACACCCCGAGCTTCGACCCGTCGAAGTTCGCGCCCAGGACCCGGAGTCCGCCGACGAGGACCGTCATCTGGGGGGCGCTCAGGGTGAGCAGGTTCGCCCGGTCGATCAGCAGGTACTCGGCCGGCAGCCGGTTGCCCTTCCCGGCGTAGTTGCGGAACCCGTCCGCCTTCGGCTCGAGCGCGGCGAATGACTCCGCGTCCGTCTGCTCCTGCGACGCGTCGGTCCGGCCCGGCGAGAAGGGGACCTCCACGTCGAAACCCGCGTCCCGGGCGGCCTGCTCGACGGCCGCACCGCCGGCCAGGACGATCAGGTCGGCCAGCGAGACCCGCTTGCCGTCGGCCTGGGCGTCGTTGAAGCCCTGCTGGATCCCCTCCAGGGTGCGGAGCACCGTGGCCAGCTGGTCAGGGCGGTTGACCTCCCACCCGCTCTGCGGCTCGAGGCGGATGCGCGCGCCGTTCGCGCCACCGCGCTTGTCGCTGCCGCGGAACGACGAGGCCGCCGCCCACGCGGCGGACACGAGCTCGGACACCGACAGGCCCGAGGCGAGAACCTGGTCCTTGAGGGTGGCGATGTCGGAGGCGTCGATGAGTTCGTGCGTCACCGCCGGGACAGGGTCCTGCCAGATCAGCGTCTCGGACGGGACCTCGGGGCCGAGGTAGCGCACGACCGGGCCCATGTCGCGGTGGGTGAGCTTGAACCACGCGCGAGCGAAGGCGTCGGCGAACGCCTCCTGGTCCTCCATGAACCGCCGCGAGATCGGCTCGTAGATCGGGTCGAACCGGAGCGAGAGGTCGGTCGTCAGCATCGTCGGGGCGTGGCGCTTGGCGGGGTCGTGGGCGTCGGGGACGGTACCCGCCCCGGCGCCGTCCTTCGGCTGCCACTGGTAGGCGCCGGCCGGGCTCCGGGTCAGCTCCCACTCGTAACCGAACAGGGTGGCAAAGAAGCTGTTGTCCCAGGTGGTCGGGGTACTGGTCCAGATGACCTCGATGCCGCTGGTGATGGCGTCGCCGCCCACGCCGGTACCGTACGTGCTCTTCCAGCCCAGGCCCTGCTGCTCGATCGGGGCCGCCTCGGGATCGGCGCCGACGTTGTCCGCCGGGCCCGCGCCGTGGGTCTTGCCGAAGGTGTGACCGCCGGCGATCAGGGCGACCGTCTCCTCGTCGTTCATCGCCATGCGGCGGAACGTCTCGCGGATGTCGCGCGCCGCGGCCAGCGGGTCCGGGTTGCCGTTGGGGCCCTCGGGGTTGACGTAGATGAGGCCCATCTGGACCGCGCCGAACGGATCCGCCAGCTCGCGGTCGCCGCTGTAGCGCTCGTCGTCGAGCCACGTAGTCTCCGGACCCCAGTAGACGTCCTCGTCGGGCTCCCAGGTATCCACCCGGCCGCCGCCGAAGCCGAACGTCCTAAAGCCCATCGACTCCAGCGCGACGTTGCCGGTGAGGATCATCAGATCGGCCCAGGAGATCTTCCGGCCGTACTTCTTCTTGACCGGCCACATCAGCCGGCGCGCCTTGTCCAGGCTGACGTTGTCGGGCCAGCTGTTGAGCGGCGCGAAGCGCTGCTGACCGGAGCCCGCGCCGCCGCGGCCGTCGCTGATCCGGTAGGTGCCCGCGCCGTGCCACGCCATCCGGATCATGAGCGGGCCGTAGTTGCCGAAGTCGGCCGGCCACCAGTCCTGGGAGTCCGTCAGCACCTCAGCGATGTCACGCTTCACGGCGGCTAGGTCCAGGCTGTTGAACGCCTCGGCGTAGTTGAAGTCCTCGCCCATGGGGTTGGCCACGGCGGGGTTCTTGGCCAGGATCTTCAGGTTGAGCCGTCTCGGCCACCACTCGCTGTTGGCGTCACCCGCCGTGGGATGCACGCGGCCGGGCAGGACCGGGCATTCCCCGGTCTCCGGGGTCGAGCCTTCGACGTCTATGGGGTCATGGTTCTCAGACATGCGAATCCTTCCGGCTAGGCGGAATCACGGTGCTCAGGAACTGCGGGCGGTAGAACAGTCGGGGCACTGGCCCCAGTAGACGACCTCGGCCTCGCCGATCGAGAAGCCGTGGTCGTCGGAAGCGGTCAGGCAGGGCGCCTCGCCGACCGCGCAGTCGACGTCAGCGACGACCCCGCACGACCGGCACACGACGTGGTGATGATTGTCCCCGACGCGCCCCTCGAACCGGGCCGGGCCGCCCGCCGGTTCGATGCGGCGGACGAGTCCGGCCGCGGTGAGCGCGTGGAGTGCTTCGTAGACGGCTTGCAGGGAGACGTGCCCGATCCGCTCACGGACCCCGGAGGTGATCGCCTCGACGTCGAGGTGGTCACCCTCACGGACGGTCTGGAGCAGGGCGACCCGGGCGGCCGTCACCCGCAGCCCGGCCCCGCGCAGCTCCTCGGCGGTGGTCGGGGTTCCGGGTGCGGACATGGCGCCAACCTATCGCTCTAAACACGAACAGTTCAAGGTAGCGAATATGTCCAGTTTTGAGACTCGGATAGCCTCCTCCCATGCCGACGACCGATGACGCGCATATCGAATCGGTACGCAGCCACTGGTGGTGGCGCCCCGGCTGGCGCGCGGGTCGTCACCTCTACGCTTGCCACCTCACCCTGGACGACCAGCCTGAGCTGCGCGAACTGATCGACAACTACCAGGGCGCCCTCGCCCACCTGGAAACCCTGGACCTCATCCCGCCCGGCTCACTCCACCTGACCATGCAGCGGATCGGCTGGGCCGACGAGGTCAGCCCCGCCGAACTGGAGGTCGTCGCCGAACGTATCGCGGACCGGCTCCGCGACGCACCCCGCCCCGTCGTCACCGTCCACCAGCCGACCGTCTGGGACGAGGCGGTCGTCCTCAAGGTCCTTCCCGCCGAGCCGATCTACGCGTTGCGGCTGGCCGTCTACCAGGCCATCGAGGCCGCCCTCGGCCCCAAGGCACTGCCGGTGGCCCCGCCCGCGCCCGGGCAGTTCGTACCGCACGTGAGCGTCGCCTACGTCAACAGCGAGGGCCCGGCTGAGCCCGTCTTCGACGCCCTCAGCCACGTGCGCCAGCCGCCCGTCACGGTGACGTTCCGCGTGGCCCCCATGCTCACCTTCCACCGCGACCACGGGATGTACGAGTGGACCAGCGCCGTGCCCATCCCGATCGGACCGCGGTGAGCAGCGCCGAGCCGTAACGTTGCCGGAACGCCCTTGCCCACGTCTATTGGGGCCCCACCCGCCTCCTCACCTCATGGCCGGTTGACGGTCCCGCACATCCGTGCAACTATACGGATATACGGAGGTGATGATGTCACCGAGCGACCACGACCATCCAGTCGACCAGGAACGCGTCGCCGCCGCCCGGGCCGGGGTGCTGTCGATCGGCGACGCCGGGCGGCTGGCCGGGCTGCTGGGCATGCTGGCCGACCCGGTACGGTCTCGCCTCCTGTTCGCCCTGTCGGCCGCGACCGAGCTGTGCGTGGGCGACCTGGCGCTGGCCCTGGAGGCCACTGAGGACCAGGTGACGTACGCGCTGAAGATGCTGCGGCTGGCGGGCCTGGTCAGCTTCCGCAAGGACGGCCGGATGGTCTTCTACCGGCTCAGCGACGGCTTCCCGCATCAGCTGCTGGAACACTGCCTGCGTGAGCTGCTGACGATCGCCGCACCCGAGGCCGACCAGTGATGCGGGCGCTGGACGCGCTGGGCCACGCTCTCGGCGTGGCCGGCTCGATGACCTGGGAGATCACCTGGTCGCTGATCCTGGGCTTCACCTTGTCGGGGATCATCCAGGCGGTGGTCCGCCGCCAGACCATCGTCCGGCTCCTCGGCGATGACCGGCCGAGGACGCTCGCCGTGGCCAGCGGCCTGGGCGCCGCGTCCTCGTCGTGCTCGTACGCCGCCGTGGCGCTGGCCCGCGCGCTGTTCCGCCGGGGCGCTAGCTTCACCGCGGCCATGGTGTTCGAGATCGCCAGCACGAACCTGGTCATCGAGCTGGGCATCATCTTGGCCCTGCTGATCTCCTGGCAGTTCACCCTGGCCGAGTTCATCGGCGGGCCGATCATGATCGTGCTGCTGGCCGTGGCATTCCGGTTGTTCGTCCGCAAGCGCCTCATCGACGCGGCGCGCGTTCAGGCCGATAAGGGCCTGGCCGGGTCGATGGAGGGCCACGCGGCGATGGACATGAGCGTCCAGGCCGGCGGCAGCCTGTGGCGGCGGCTGGTCAGCCGCGACGGATACACCTCGGTCAGCGAGATCTTCGTGATGGAGTGGGCCGCCGTCATCCGGGACGTGATCGCCGGCCTGCTGATCGCCGGGGCGGTCGGGGCGTGGGTACCGGACAGCTTCTGGCGGCACCTGTTCCTGACCGGCAGCCCGCTGGGAGCCCGGCTGTGGGGCCCGGTCATCGGCCCGGTCATCTCGCTGCTGAGCTTCGTCTGCTCGATCGGCAACGTGCCCCTGGCCGCGGTCCTTTGGAACGGCGGGATCAGCTTCGGCGGCGTGGTCGCGTTCATCTTCGCCGACCTGATCATCATCCCGATCCTGGTCATCTACCGGAAGTACTACGGGACCCGGATGATGCTGACCCTGCTCGGGATCTTCTACGCCACCATGGTCGCGGCCGGGTACATCGTCGAGTTCGGTTTCGGGGCTCTCGGTCTGATCCCGGCCACCCGCAGCGCCCGGGTCACTCCCGCCGGCGTCACCTGGAACTACACCACCGTCCTGAACATCGTGTTCCTGCTGGTCGCCGCCGCCCTAGTGGTCCGGTTCTTCCGTTCCGGGGCCGGCCCCATGCTCAAGATGATGAACGGCGCCCCGGCGCAGCATGATCACGACGCCGATCACGAGGATCACCACGCTGTAGCTGAAGCCAGACGCGCGGGGCCAGTGGGTTTGGGTACCACCACTAGCGGAGTGCGGCGTGCAGGACCAGCCCTGGTTCGTCCTCACCTCCGCCTCCGGCAAGATCCTCTGGTCACACGACGGCTGGCTGCCCTACCCGCCCTGGAAGCCGCGGCCCGCCGCGCTTGAGCCGTAACACCGGTCCAGGCGGAGAATGATCCTTTGCCGGTATGCGTGCTGGTGTGCCGGGAAATGCTTACGTACTGCCGGGCTTGCCGATTTGTGGCCGGAGGTTCGCGGTGGTTGATGTCCTGGAGCGCCCGGTGAGCGGCAGGTTCGATGCGGTGGTGGTCGGTGCCGGGCCAGCCGGCAGCATTGCCGCTCTGGTGCTGGCCCGGTCTGGTGCGCGGGTGGCGCTCGCCGACAAGGCGGCCTTCCCGCGCGATAAGGCGTGCGGTGACCTGGTGGGGCCGCGGGGGGTGCAGGTCCTGGCGGACCTGGAGTTGCGGGTCGCCGACGCCGGGCAGGGCTCCGACCTGCTCGCGGTCGGCCCCTCCGGTCGGCGCGCCAGGCTGCCTGCCTTCACCGGGCGGACCTACCCCGGTCACGGGATCATCGTGCCGCGGCTCGCGTTCGACCACGCCCTGCGCGAGGCCGCCCTGCAGGCCGGCGCGGTCCCGCTGCGGGCCCGGGTCGCCGGGGTCGAGGCGGGCGCGGACGGCCGGGTGGACGCCGTCATCTCCAGCAACGGGCAGCGCCTGGCGGGCGAGGTCATCATCGCCGCCGACGGGGCCCTGAGCCCGGTCGCCCGGCTGGCCGGGATGCTCGACCCGCAGACGGCGCTGTGGGGTTTCGCCATCCGCGCGTACGTACCCGCGCAGGTCCCGCTGCCGCTGCTGGTCTTCCTTGACGCGAGCCCGTGGCGCATCTACCCCGGGTACGGCTGGCTGTTTCCCGGCGCCGATGGCCAGGCGAACGTGGGCATCGGGGTCGGCCTCGGCAGCGACCGCGGTCAGGCGCCGCTGCGGGGCGACCTGGCCCGGCTGGTCGCGCTGCTCGGCCAGCGCGGTGACCTGGGTGGGGACGCGCAACCGGGCCCGGTCATGGGCGGATGGCTGCGCATGGGCGGCACCGGCACGCCGCCTGCCGCCGGTAACGTGCTGCTGGCCGGGGACGCCGCGGGCTTGATCAACCCGCTGCAGGGCGAGGGCATCGGCCCGGCCATGGTCAGCGGCAGGCTTGCCGCCGAGGCGGTGCTCGCCGGCCCGGCCCGGGCGGCCGACACCTACGCCGAGGCGATCGAGGCGGTCTTCGGGCAGTACATGACGGGGGCGGCGGCTTTGCAGAGAACGCTGCTGCGCCGGCCCAGGACCACCTCAGCGGTCACCCGCCTGCTCACGGCCCCGGCCGTGCGGCGCACCATCGCCGGCACCTGGTCGATCTACTGGAACGGCCTGACCGATGGCGCCCGCCCCCGCCCGTCCGCGTGGACCGCGCGCGGCGTGCAGGTCCTGGCCGACCGCCTCGCCGGCCACATCCCGGCCGGTCCGCCTAAGCGCGTGAGCACGCACCCGGACCGCGTGGGCAGCCTGCCTGGGAGGGAGTCGTGATGGTCTCGCGCAACTCGTCAGCGGCCGGCGGCCCGGACTACGAAGGCATCCTGGACCGTGTGGCCGACGCGGTGCGGGGTGTGCTCGGCCGCGGACATGTGCCAGCCGAGATACCCGTGCTCGCCAGCGCCGATCCGCGCTCGTTCGGCCTGGCCGTCGCGACGGTGCAGGGCGGCGTGCACGGCGTCGGGGAATGGCGCCGGCGGTTCTCGATCCAGAGCATCTCGAAGGTGTTCACGCTCGCCCTGGTGATCGAGGAGGACGGCGAGGCGATCTGGAGCCGGGTGGGACGCGAGCCGTCGGGTACCGCGTTCAATTCGCTGATCCAGCTCGAGTACGAGCGCGGGATCCCGCGCAATCCCTTCATCAATGCGGGCGCCCTGGTCGTCACCGACCGCCTGCTGACGCTGACCGGAGACGCGTACGGCGCCGTCGAGCGATTCCTGCGAGCCGAGTGTGACTGCCCCGAGATCGCGAGCGATCAGGTGGTTGCGTCCTCCGAAGCCGGGCACGGTCACCGGAACGCCGCGCTCGCTCACTTCCTGGCCAGCTACGGCAACCTGGAAAACCCTGTCGGCAGCGTGCTTGATCACTACGTCCGCCACTGCGCCATCGCGATGAGCTGTGCCGAACTCGCCCTGGCCGCAGGCTTCCTCGCTCGCCACGGCGTGCGCCGCGACGGCTCGCGGTTCGTGTCGCGAAGTGACGCCAAGCGCATCAACGCGGTCATGCTCACCTGCGGCACATACGACGCGGCCGGCGAGTTTGCCTATCGAGTCGGCGTGCCGGCCAAGAGCGGCGTGGCCGGCGGCATCCTGGCGGTCATTCCGGGACGTTGCAGCTTGTGCGTCTGGAGCCCGGGCCTGGACGACAAGGGCAACTCGGTCGCCGGGATCGTGGCTCTCGACGCGTTCACGACCCTGACCGGCTGGTCGGTGTTCTAGCCGACGGTGGGCAGCGGCCGCGCTATGGAGGCCAGAAGACTGCCTTCGATCGCGGCCAGGCTGCTCAATCCGTAGATGAGTACACCTGCCGTGGGGGCCAGGATCTCTTGCGCGACGTCCCCCAGCGGATCCTCGAGGCGGCCCAGGCGCGTCCCTTCGGCCACCAGCGCTCCGGGGGCAACCTCCGGGTACCACAGGCCGGGACGCCCGCTCCGCACGTCGGCCGCGTCCTCGAAGAGGGGCAGGTGCGGCCGGGCGCCTGCCTTGGCCGGGACATGCCCACCTGCGCCGCCGCCCGGCGCAGGCCGACCCGCTGAATGTCCACCTCTTCCTGCGACCAGCGGCCCTCGCCGCCGACCTCGATCAGAACAGCGGGGATCCCGGCCAGGGCGGCGGCACGCATCGTGGATCCCTCCAAGCGATCCACGATGAGCCGCGGGACGTCGAGGCAACCGGCCATCGCGCGGGCCCGCTCATCGAGGACTCCGTCCGGTCCCGGGCTCGCCGAACGTGCGGGCGTTCACCCCCGACCAGTTCACCGTGTTCGGCTTGATCGCCGATGACGGCCTGCTGTATTACGGCCTTCCCGTCTACGGTGAGGTGGCGGTCAAGACCGGTCTCGACGGCGCGGGGCCCGTGGTCACGCCGCAGACCCGGACCGGCACCGCTGATCCGCAACGGGTGGCGCGGGTTCGGGCGTTCCTGGAGCGCTACCTGCCCGGCGCTCTCGGACCCGAGCTCTACACCCGCGTCTGCTGCTACGACTTCCCGCCCGACCGCGACTTCATCGCCGACAATGGCCGGGCCGTCACGGCGTGTTTTGTGCTCGCTGGGTTTGGAGAGTGTCAACCGTGACGCACCCCATGATGATGTCGCAGTCGGGTGCCGTCGGGTGCCGTGAATCGCGACGGAGAAGGTGACAGACGGCGATGACTCAGCGCACGGAGGGAGCGACGATTCGCTTCGATGCCACGCTGTCCACGATTGACACAGCGACCGTGTTGCAGTTGCCTGAGACGGCGAGCAAGGACCTGCCGTCGCGAGGGCAGGTGGCCGTACACGGAACGATCAATGGCGTCGAATTCTCCACGGTGCTCGAACCAGACGGAGATTCTGGCCACTGGATGAGGGTCGATGACGCGCTGCAGCACACCGCCGGTATCAGCGCGGGCGACACTGCCGTCATCGACATCGAGGTGACCAAGGACTGGCCAGAGCCGAGCGTGCCCCAGGATCTTGCGACCGCTCTGGCCGCTGCTCCGCAGGACATCCAGAACCTGTGGAACGAGATCACCCCGATGGCGCGCTGGGAATGGGTGCGCTGGGTCAACGCCACGAAGAACCCTGACACACGCGCACGACGGGTCGACGTGAGCATCTCGAAGATGAAAGGCGGGAAGAGACGGCCCTGCTGTTTCAACCTCTCCGCATGCACCGACCCGGACTTGTCGAAGAACGGCAGGC
>Ga0335074_10009044_pt1 | contig 13876 bp, 15 predicted proteins | sample Lox_Sample_23_FD_206715 | JGI IMG/M metagenome (GOLD analysis project Ga0335074, IMG submission 206715) | Soil microbial communities from Loxahatchee National Wildlife Refuge, Florida, United States - Lox_Sample_2.3 | ecosystem: Environmental > Terrestrial > Soil > Wetlands | place: USA...
CCCTACAGGAAACCAGCAGGAGGCCGACTACTGGACTGGCAGAAAGAATACAACAGCCAGGTCAACAAGATCCGCTGGATGATCGAGCAGGTTATCTCCCACTTCAAGAACTGGACCATCATGCACAGCGACTACCGGCGCCCGCTCAGCACCTTCGAGTCGACTATCTCAGCGGTAATTGGTCTGCACTTCTACCGGACCTCCTGAATAACCCTCGCTGTCTGCGAATAAGAACTTCGCTTGCCGCCTGGTTGAATTCTACCCCGGTTCCTGGCTGGCCAAAGACTTCGTTCGCGAGGCCAAGGCCGAGCGGACGCCTGCCGTTCCCTGTGGTGGCCGTCACTGGTATTCCTGTCAGGGAACACGACTATGCATCAATGGATGCCCATGGATGGATGAATGATGGAAGTAACACTAACGCGCGTCTCGCCTGAACTGATCATCGCAGCGGACAAGCTCCGCTGCGCTCCCGAAACCTTCGTGGCCAACGCCATCAATGCCGCGATCGTGGTAACCGATGAGGTCGTGAGAGCCCTAGACGGCATCGCCTCGGGCGATGCCGATGCCGTGCCCTGATCCCGTGCAAGTTTCATGATCGTTTTTTTGGCCAGCACCCAGCCGACCCGGCAGCGGTCAACTTAGATCTCCCCGCGCCTCTTCAAGTTTTTGGGACAGCAGAAACAGTTTTACGGAGCTAGCAGAACATGTACGGAGTTAAGCGAGATAAACGGCGGAATGGCACGCACGGCGGCGCGCCTTTCGAGGCGCGCCTGTGGGCTGACGGCAAGTACATTTACCTAGGTTCATTTGACACAGAGCGTGATGCCGGAAAAGCCGTCGATATGGCACTTATTCAGCATGATCTGGAACCCAGAAACAATGCCATTCGTTGACCTCCGGTAAGTCTGGCACCGGGCCATTGGTTTCTTCTTTCCGGCCAATGGCGAAGCTGTAATGGTTCATCGCGTGACGGACCGAGCCGGGCAAGTCGCGAAAGGGATTGCGATCCCTGTGGCCCGCGTCGTGGGCGGGCCAATCCTTCAACTTCCATGGAGTTACCAACATGACCGACCCTGACACCGCCGGCCCAGAGCCGGCGGATACGCCTTCGTTTTCCGATGCCCTTCGTCGGGTAGCCGACGCGCTTGACGCCGCCGGCCGCGACGCCAGCTCGGTTACGCGCGATCCTGACACCGGCCACATCAACATTCAGCTTTTGCCGCAGGAGGCTAGCTAACTAATGCCAATACCTAATAGCGACACCGTTCCGACCGATGAGTTTGGTTTCACCGTTCCGGTTGGTACCGGCGCGCCCGGCAGCGAGCCGGCCGCGCATACCGCAGCGTCCGACTCATCGCCAGCACAGCCATATCTTGTGCCGGTGTTCGACTCGCCCTATATGGGCGAGCGAGTTACCAATACGCCCGACAGCGCGAAGAGCACCTTCGCGCAATAGAATAATGACGGCTTCACTTCCGCTGACAATTATGCCGACACGTGCATCGGCGGACCAGGCGGAACGCCGTACTCAAATGAGTCATCCCATGTGAATGCGGAGATGTGAACATGCAAGACCTCAGCAACCTCCTGCCTGACAATCCGCTAACAGGTTCCTGCTCAATGCAGGAAGGGAACACAGTTTCCGATCAGTCCGCCGCCATGGGCGGCGCGGGCACGCCCTCTGAGGCAACAGCGGGCATCACGCCAGGAACGGCGTTCTCGCCATCACAGCCGCACACCGCCCAGGTGGTGAATGTTCCCGGAGACCGCCCATCGGTTGTGGACGGAAATAACTCCCCTGATTACGGGTATGCGGAGAAACTGTCAGGCGATAGTCCGTGGGGCAGTGATGCACAGTCCGGTAACGCAGGTGGCAGTGATGATCTGTGGAGCCTGGTTCCGTGAGTCACCTGACACCGGCTGACCTTAAAGACCCACGTGCGGATATCATCCGCCAGCAACACGGCCTGGCCGGCCAGAGCTACGGCGCATGGGCAGAGGCTAACCCGACGAATCCCGACGCCGCGGCATACATGAATGGCCGTGACAGTGCCCTTGCTGGCATTCCCGTCAGTTCGCCGGCTCCGCCGGCGCCATCGGTCGTGTCGCACTACACCGAGGCGGAGCTAGAGACGGAGCTTAAGGTCCGCAACGCCCTGAAGCAGGATGCCGCCCAGGCGAGCAAGCCTGTTTCGGTCACGGTTCAGCCCGACATTGACATGGCGCGTGAGAAACGGCGTGACTGGGCTCTGACCCAGTGCGATAACGCCATGCCCGCCGTGCGAATCGGCGGGGAAGCGCGTCCCGTGACGTTCGTCAATCCCGACGGGTCAACGGCAACCGTCATGGTGCATGCTGTCCAGCCAATTACGCAGCATGCATTCGGCCCTGCCGATGCCGAGCAGGTAGAGGCCCGTTTCATGGTGCGCCAGCGCCATGCTGAGAACGTGCGCCTCTATCGCAAGTTCCGCGAGAATGCAGCTCAGATCATGAGCGTGGACGAGTACGAGCGTGCCAGGACGACCGTGGAAGATGCCGAGCGGCCAGTACGACAGTTGTTCCCGGGTCATGGCGCTGGCCCATCCATGATTCCTGCCTGATGTGACCTGCGACGACTCGGCGAGTTTGAGGCCTCCCGGTATGACGGGATGGGCAGGCCCAACTTCGCTCAGTATGCCCTGGACAGTCCCACAGGATGAATCTGGGCGCATGAAACGGCCCCCTAGTCATCACCACACTAGGGGGCCGTTTCTGTTGCGTCTGTGTGACGCTCTCAGAGCGTCCGGGCGGCCTACCGCTCCGCGTTAACTGGCTGTCATGGTGACTTGACGAAAGCTTCCCAGCCTATGGCTGCGGCGTCGGAGGTAGTCGGTATGGGATACCCATTGGTCAGGGCCCCGCGTTCAGCCCGCGACTCAGAGTCAAGAGGCTTAGTTGTGATACCGACTCCAGCCTTGGAAACGATGACCTGATACTTTCGGAACTCTGTCCGCATACCGTCGATATCCAGGGAGGCAAAGTGCTCGCCAAGCGTCAGCACATGATGCCTTGAAGCCCAGCATTTAGCAAGATTCTCAATGTCAATCTGACCGCAAGTATCGCACGTAATCAGTTCCTGCCAGTATGATTTCTGCGGCTTCTGGGCTTCTATCTCCTCTGCCTGAGCGTCCAGCAAATGGAACTTTGCTTTATCTCCGCTCGTGTAAGCCTTGGCTGCCTGGTCCCGAAGACGCCAGATCTGCTCTGCCTTCGAATCACCGGAGATGAACTTGCGGGTGACGTAGGGGTTCATCTGATCAGACAGCATCGCTTCTACTGCTATCTCATCCGCCCATCGCAGGTTCACTGTGTTACCGCAGCCTCTGCGCCGGGTGCCCTTCTCCTTCGGGCTACGGCCCGCGCACCAGTAGCAGTCATGCCCTCTGCTGTCGCTGACGCGATACATAGGACTCGGATGCTCCCCTGTGGCGTCACACTCGGGGTTGCCGCACACGGGGCTCAGAAGGGCTTTAGGACGCCGTACAGCGCTGCGTCCGGGCTTGGCACGGGCCGCGAGTGCAGCCTGTGCAGCCTGCCACACAGAGTGCTCTACGAGTGCTTCAGTCTCAAGGTTCCCGGCATTGCGCCGCTGGCCGTAGTAGACAGGGTTGCCGACAAGCTGAGCCACATATGACTCACCCCATCGCCTGCCGTTCATCGTAGGTACGTTTTCTCGGTCTAGCCACGCCGCGATATCGCGGATACTCATCCCGTCGATAACCGCCTGATAGATGGCCGGCACCCATCTCCTGCCAATTTCGTCAGGCATAAACAGCTTTATCTTGTCGCCATCGGCATTCACGCCGTACTCGATACTGAAACCCCATGGGCAGCGCCCTACGGCGCTGCCAATCTCACGCTTGTGGTCCTGCATGCGCTTGTAGCGCTCGCTGATGTTCAGCCACTCCTGGTGGGCCATCCGGAGGTAGATATCCCACCGGATGCCGTCGTTTCCCTCAGCCGGAAAACGAACGTCGGCTTCGGTGAACAGTAGCGCCTTGTGGTTGTCCCTCGCCCACTGCTCCAGCTTCGCGGTTTCTTCCCTGTCGCCACGGGTCAGCCGGTCCACCTTGAGAGCAAGGATCGCGTCATATTGCGCCAGCTTCTCAGGGTCAGTAACCCATGGTTTGAGGTTCTTGCGGGCTTCCAGGCCCGCACGGCCGGACTTGTAGTCGGCTACAACAACGACAACGGTGTGTCCGTGGTCCTTCGCCCACCGGACTGCGACACGCTCTTGGCTGTCCAGGCCCGTTTGGTCAACATCCGAACGCTTGCGCGATAGTCTGCCTGCTACCAGGACCCGCATGGTCTCTCCTACAGTCACTTTGACAGTAGAGCATACCAGACGGCAACAACGTCGAAGCCGTCTGCCACGTACCCGAGTAGACCCGCGGAGCGCGTCAGGATCGTGGGGTACGGCCGGGCGGCGTTGGTCCGGCCGAGCTGCGTGCCGCATTGGGGAGGGTGTTGGTCCGGCCGAGCTGCGCGCCGCAGTCGGGGGCGGGCAGGGCGTGGCTGCGGTCACGGTTGGCTCGGCGGCGGTCCTGGATGAGTGGCTCAGCGGCCGGGATCGGGCCGAGCTGGCCGAGCTGGCCGAGCCTTTTGCATTCGTCGTCGGCCTCGATGGCTTTCTCCGTCTGGCGCCCCGCCGCAGTGAGCATGTGGTCAGGTCAACCTTGTGCGAGACGAGAACTTCGTGTGCGCCGTCTGTGCGGCTGACATGCCGTCCGAGTGGAACATAGGTCCCGCCGGACGTGAGCCTGGTTGCTGGGATGATGCTTGAGTGAGCGCCCCTAAGGGCCGTCAGGACAGCGCTGATGGCCAGTCACCCCGGATCACCGACGTGTCGTGGGGAACGATGACCGTCTATACGCTGGGCACCGGAAAAGACTTCAAGCTCTACCCCGGTGGGGGCCGGGAGTGGGACTGGTCGGAGACCGGAACCCGCCACGAGCCCGGTATCCAGCCAGCGGACGTCCAGGAACTCATTGACCACGGCAGTCAGGTGGTCGTGCTGAGCCGCGGAATGGAACTGCGCCTGCACACCATGCCGGAGACAATCGCGCACCTGGAGGAAAGCGGGATCGAGGTCCACGTCCTCGAGACTGGTGCCGCGGTAGACCTGTACAACAAGCTCGCCGGCACTGTGCCCGTCGGTGGTCTCTTCCACTCAACCTGCTGAGTTGAGGGTGCCGGTCAGGTGACGCCGACCCGGCCAGCTGTGACAACAGTCAGGGTGCCGGGCTCCGTGATCTACACAGTGATCTACACCGGGTACGGCTCGGTGATCTTGGTGTATCTGCGTCCGCTGGGTGAGGTCCAGATGAGCTCGCCGGGGCGGGGCTGGTCCAGGTGCCATCCGGGGGCTTGCTTGCACTGATGGTGGCGCCGGCAGAGGGGGTACAAGTTGCATTCGCAGGTCCGGCCGCCGAGGTGGTGGGGGATGGTGTGGTCGTCGTCGCATCTGACAGCCGCCCGCCGGCATCCAGGGAACCCGCACCGTGGGGAGCGGACTTTGATGATGTGCCGCAGCAGGTTGGAGGGCTGGTAGGCGGCTGACTCTTTCAGGTGGGCGCAGGTGCTGGTCTCGATGGGGTGGATGGTGATCGTCTGTAGCCACGAGGCCGGGTCACCGGTGTCTGGGGGGCTGGGTCCGGCCCGGGCGCAGCCGTGGGCGGTGGGTTTGCCGTTGCGGTCGGTGAGGGTGATGCACCATCGGGTGGCGGTCCCGGCGGCGGCGAGGCGGGTGGCGATGTCGCGGCAGGTGCCGGCGTCGGCGGCGCCGTAGCCGGCGATGTCGCCGGGGTTGTCGGTCAGGCCTCGCCAGGTGTCGTAGGGCATGGTCAGGTTGACCGTCCCGCCCAGCACCGGCTGACTGACTGGGCGGCCATCTGTGCTGTCCGCGGTGGTGCTGGCCGGGGTTGTGCTGGCCGGGCGGCTATCTGTGCTGGTCGGCGTGGTGCTGGCCTGACTGGTGCTGGCCTGACTGGTGCTGGCCGGGGTGGCACCGTCGTGGTCGGTGCTGTCGGTGCTGTCGGTGCTGTCGGTGCTGTCGGTGCTGTCGGTGCTGTCGGTGGTGCCCATGCCCGGGGCGTCCGTGCCCGGGGTGTCCGCGTTGCTGGCGCTGGCACTGGTGGCCGCGTCCCCGGCGCTGTCGGCGCCGGCGGCGTCATCAGTTCCGCCGATCGGGTCACCGCTGCCTGGAGTGCTGGCGTCTGGGGTGCTGGCGTCTGGGGCGACGGGGCTGCCGTCGCTATGGGTCCCACCAGTGCTGCGGGCAGGCTCGGCTGGCTCGGGGGAGCACGGATTCGATGGGTCGGGGGAGCACGGGTTTGATGGGTCGGGAAGCAGGGATTCGATGGGCTGGCCGTTGAGCAAGGCCAGGTAGACCTTGGCCCGAATTTCGTCCAGGGTGCCCTCAGCACCGTTGGCTTTGAGCCAGCGGGCGATGGCGTCGATGTATTTGTCGGCGGCGATCACCTCGGCTGGCGGCAGGTCGCGGCCGGCGATGGCGCCGGTGCCGGAGTCCTCCAGCCAGGTTTCGACCCGGGCATCCTTCAGTGCTTTCTCTTTGCGTTTGCGGGCAGCGTGCGGGTCGACTTTCAGGACGGTGCGCAGGCACAGGCTGCTGAGTTCGCCGGTGGTCATTTGCGCCGCGCGGCGCAGGATGAGGTCTTCGGCTGTGGCGGCGTTGTCGTCGGTCAGGATGGCGGTGTGGCGGGCGATGACGGCGGCGCGGCGGGGGTCGATGATGCCGGCGGCGAGCAGGTCACGGGTTTTGGGCAGCCGGCGCAGGTCGCGGGCTAAGTCCAGCAGCGCGCTGGCGGACCAGGTGGTCAGGGTCAGCCCGGCGGCAAGTTCCTGCTCCGCATGCTCACCCGGGCTGCCATCACTGGCGGCGCGGCGGCGATCGATCTCCCCGACGATGGTGTGCTTGAGTGCGACTGTCCAGCTTTCCTCTCGGGCGGTCGCGCCCAGCAGCCCGAACAGCTCATCATCGGAATACCGCGTCAACGGCTGCTGAGCCGCTTGGCCCAGGTGCATGGCCAGCTGGCTGCCAGGCAGCAGCGCATCCAGCGGCCCGCCCGCTGCGAACCCGCTGCCGTTCCCGCCCAGACGGTGGGTGAAGCCGGCGTCGAACGTCTCCGGCATCTGTGATGACTCGTCTTTGGGCGGTAGCGGCAGCCACTCCGGTGGCGCCCCGGTCTGCGGGTCATCGTCATAAGCCGGGTCATCGGGATCGGGCGCAATCAGATCCCACTCCTCGCGGCTGAGCTCCGCGATCTCCTCAGCCGTCAGGCAGCCACCCAACTCCTCATCGTCATCAGGCCACCTCGGTGGGCGCGTCTGCGGTGGCAGGCCAGCGTTCGGTCCGGGCTGGACGGGAGGCTCGGGCTCGTGATCGCCGAGGGAGCTGATGGTCATCGAGGGCTGGCCTCCTCTTCCGACTCGATCAGGTAGGTCCGAATCTGGTGTATCTCATAATAGCATGCTCTGGCCTATGTCAAACAGATTTTCGACTCATGTGATGATGTGTGCGTCGGCGTCGGCGCCGACGCCGACGCGGTCGCGCGGGCGCAGGGGGACAGGAGGTGTATGGGATACGGCGGGTGACTGGGTCCGTGCGCGGTCCGCGGCGCCGTATGACTGGGAAGCGGTGTGCTGCTGGCGCCGGGCGCAGAGGGACACAGCGTGCGCGGCGCAGTGGGTGATTGAGGCGGTGCGTGATCCGCGGCGGCGTATGGCTGGGAAGCGGTGTGCTGCTGGCGCCGGGCGCAGAGGGACACAGCGTGCGCGGCGCAGTGGGTGACTGAGGCTGTGCGTGATCCGCGGCGGTACGTGGTGGCAACGCCTGGCGCGGGCGGGCGGGTGGACCTGGCTAGGTGGCTATTGACGCTTCGCCGGGGTTTGTCATGATCAGATCAACTGTCTGCTCCGCTGTCATGGACGAGGTGTCGATCCACAGGCCTACGCGCGGCATCGAGGTTCGGAGCTGAGCGTCCAGGTGACCCCACAGTGAGAACACGTGCTTGTCGCGGCCCTGGTCGCGGGCTCGGACGACGTCCAGGCTTGGGACCAGCTCAACCAGCAGCAGTGGCCGGGTCCGCAGCAGCCGCCGGTAAAGATCGAGAACCCCGGGGGAGACGACCACATCGTCAATGACGGGAAAGAAACCGGCGTCCGCGAATGAGTCCGCGAGCAGACAGATGTTCTTCCGCCTCAGCTCGAGCTGCGCAGAGGCTTCATCCGGGGGCGGGCCCTGTGGCGGCACCATTCCGGTGACGATGAACGTTTCTCCCACCATGTCGCTCTCGATGTGCGCGGCCCGCTCGAAGCGGGCAGCCAGCATCCGGGCCACGGTGGTCTTACCTGATCCTGGAACGCCCGAAATTATGATCACACGCACGGCAGCACGTTACTGGTGATCATGCCGGGGCGTGACGAGGCAGCAGGTCGGCGGGCACCGGGTCGCGCCCCAGCGGGTTGGCAGGCTCACGGTCGCGCCCCAGCGGGTTGGCAGGTACACGTCGCGCCCCAGCGGGTTGGCAGGTACACGTCGCGCCCCAGCGGGTTGGCAGGCTCACGGTCGCGCCCCAGCGGGTCGGCAGGGCGCCGGGTCGCGCCCCACCGCGTAGGCAGGGCACCGGGTCGCGCCCAGCGGGTCGGCAGGCACACGGTCGCGCCGCAGCGTGTCCCCGCTGCTGGATCCGGTTCGGCCGCTGGCATCATGGGCGAATGCCGCTTTTCGCATTCGAGGGGCTTGAACCTGAGGTCAGCCCGGAGGCCTGGATAGCTCCCACTGCCACCCTGGTCGGTGACGTGCGGGTGGAGGCCGAGGCGTCGGTCTGGTACGGGGCAGTACTGCGAGGCGACTTCGGCCCGATCATTGTTCGCCGCGGGGCGAATGTACAGGACGGCTCGGTCCTGCACGGCGGCGACGACCCGGTCACCGAGGTCGGCGAGGGCGTGACGATTGGCCACCTGTGCGTGGTCCACGGAGCAGTCCTCAAGGCTGAGGCACTGATAGGAAACGGCGCGACTGTGCTCGACGGTGCCGTCGTCGGCCGCCGCGCGCTGGTGGCTGCGGGCGCCACCGTCCCGCCGGGCATGAACATTCCGGATGGCAAGCTCGCCGTCGGGATACCCGCCCGAGTGGTGGGCGAGGTTCGCGGCGACGCGCTGGTCTGGGTGGAGACCAATCCGCAGGTCTACAGGGACCTCGCCCGCCGGCACGCGGCCGGGGTACGGCCGGCCGGTGGCCGGGACTCGGTCGTCGGCCAGGACTCGGTCGTCGGCCGGGACTGAGTCGTCGGCCGGGCCTGAGTCGTCGGCCAGGCCTGAGGCGTCCGCTAAGCGCTGGCGGGCTGCTCTGCCCACTGCTTCACGGTGAGCACCTCGGCCTGCCGGGGAAAGACCTTTTCGGTAAGTACCCGGTGCACCTCGGGATCGGGATCGAGACAGGCATCGGCCAGGACCACCAGCCGGTAGTCCAGGTCGGCGGCCTGGCGCAGCGTCGACAGCACGACACCGCTGGTGGCGATCCCAGCCAGGACCAGCGTGCCCGCGCCCAGGCCCCGCAGCAGTACCTCGAGGTCGCTGCCGGTGAACGCGGAGACCCGGCGTTTGGTCACCACCAGGTCACCCGGCTCCGGCGCAACCGCGGGATGTATCTGGGTAGCCTCGCTGCCGTCATCGAACCTGCCTGAGGCAGCGGCCGCCGAGAAGCTCTTGTTCCGGGTGCTGATCTCGGGGTGGCCCGGCCGGAAGCCAATCCCGACGTAGATCACCGGAACGCGGGCCGCTCGGGCGGCCGAAATCGCGTCCGACACCCGCTCCAGGTAACGACGATCGTCGGCGATCCGCTCCACGATCCCCTGCTGAACGTCCATCACCAGCAGAACTGTGCTTTCCATCAGTCTCCCGAGCGCCTGCAGAAGCCGTGGCTAAGCCGACCATGCCGTGCTCGGCTACGGTACCGACCCGCAGCCCGCGCTCGGTGCACTCGTCGAGCAGCATGGGCAGAGCCCCAAGGGCGACCCTCGGGATGCCCGGGGTGACGGCCTCGGAGTCGTGCAGCAGTACGGTACCGCCGTCGGCAAGCCCGGCGCGCAGAACAGAGATCGCCGACTCCGGCGTCGCGCCCGTCGCCCATTCCCGGCCCCAGCAGGTCCACAGCACGGTGGCCATGCCGAGCCTGCGCGCGGCCAGCAGAGCGGACGTCGTCAGGATGCCGTAGGGCGGCCGGTACACCCGGGGCGCCGCCCCGGCGGCGTCGCTGATCGTGTCCCATGCCCGCGCTATGCCGTCCCTGGTGCTAGCGGGACCGCGCAGCAGCAGGTACGGATGGTCCCAGCCGTGTACACCCAGCTCATGACCTGCGGCTGCGATGTCGGCCGCGAGCCCAGGCGCCCGGATCACCCTCGATCCCAGCACGAAGAACGTCGCATGCACGCCCCGGGAGGCCAGCACCTCAAGGAACCGCGGTGTCCAGGCCGGGTCCGGACCGTCGTCGAAGGTCAGGGCAACGTGGCCAGCGGCGCCCTGTCCGGCGAGCCGCGGGAACGCCAGCCGCCGCACCGGTCCCACGGCGGTGATGCTCGGAGCCGCGTGCGCCGCGGCCAGACCCGCCGTGATCAGGCCCGTCCGCACGGCCGGGCCGGTGGCTCGCCGCCGCTGCCCGGGCTCGCTGTGCTGTGTCTTCCAGCCCCCCACCGTGATCAGCCCCCGAGTTCATGAGTTGCCGAGTGAAGCCGTACGTCCCGGTGCACCTGGTCCCCACACACCCCTGGCTCTTATTGTGCCGTGTGTTATAAATCGGTGATCTACCCAACGGGGGAAGGGCGAGGCATGACCTCGACGCGGAAGGCTCTGCTGCTGTCCGGGTCGCTCGGGATGGGCCACGACGTCGCTGCCGAGGCCTGCGCCGCGTCGCTGCGGGCGCACGGCTGGTCGACCCAGACGCTTGACTCGATGCGGATGCTTGGCCGCCGCGGTGCCAGCATGGGTAAGGCCACATTCCGCAGCCTGCTCGCGATCCCAGGGCTGTTCGACGCTATTCACTTCTCTGCTCTGCGCACCGGCAGCCAGCCGGCCGGGTTCATGGACTGGACCGCCCGGCGCAAGATCGTGCCCGTGCTGCGCGCTTACCTGGACGAGAACCCGGCCGACTTGGCGATCTCGGTGTTCGCCACCGGAGCGTCGGCGATCAGCAACCTGGCCGGCCGGTATCCGCGGATGAACCACGCGGTCATCTGCACCGACGCCACCCCGCACCGGCTCTGGGTACACCAGCACGTGGACCTCTACCTGGTCACCTCGGCGCCGGCCGAGGCGGCCGTGCGCAGGTTCCAGCCGGAAGCCCGGGTTCAGGTGATCCCTGGTCCGGTTCGGCCCGCCTTCTACCAGCCGCCCGCACAGGAAGAGGCACGCGAACGCCTCGGCGTGCCGCTGGGGGAGCGGTGCGTGCTGCTGATGACGGGGGGCTGGGGCCTTGGCCCGGTCGCCGCTGTGGCCGAAGCACTGGCGATCGCGGGCGTCCACGTGCTCGCCGTGGCCGGCCGCAACCCCAAACTCGAGCAGAGGTTCAGCGCTGTCGCGCGAAGCCAGCAGCGGGTGCGCCCGTTCGGCTTCACTGACATGATCCCCGAGCTGATGGCCGCCGCCGACCTTGTAGTGACCAGTTCAGGCAGCGACACTTGCATCGAGGCGCGAACCGTCGGGCGGCCACTGCTGCTGCTCGACATCGTTCAGGGTCACGGCCGGGACAACCTGCAGCATGAGCTGGAGCTGGGCGATGCCGCTGTGACCTCGGCCCGCACCGCCGACGTCGTGCGCAACACGCTCGCCGCACTGGACCGGGTCAAGCCTGCGCCGCAAGGGCCGGTCAGGTCCCTGGCCGACTGGGAAGCTGCTTTCCTGTCGGCCCTGGCCACGATAGGGGCATAAGCAGAACGAGGCCGACGTCAACGGCCCGCGCGGCTGGCCCAGCCACCACTAGTGCCTGGCGGCTGCTGCACCGTCCCGCCGGGGCGGCCCAGTATCCGGTCGAGGGCCGACCCCAGGCTGCCGTCCTCGGCGATGATCCGCCGGACGATGACGATCAGAGTCGGGATCGCCCAGAAGTCGCCGCAGATCCACAGAATGCCCGCGCCGATCTGCTGATCGGCAAACGGTGAGAGGGTGACCCCGCGGATGTGGTCGTAGACCGGGTACCAGGAGCTCTGCGTCAGGATGCCCATCGACATCGCCAGGATCCACATGATGATGTTGGTGCCGATGATCGCCCCTGCCTGGGAGGTGAGCGGCATCCGCATCCGGAACGGCGGCGAAGGGATGAACTGCAGCCAGAACAGCACCCCAGCGGCGAAGAAGCTGGAGTGCAGCAGCCAGATCTGGACCGCGTGGTTGTTCTCGGCCAGATCCAGCATCGCCGGGATGTGCCAGCCCACCATGACGACGTTGAACACGGCCACGGAAACCCAAGGCCGCAGCAGCCAGCTGCCAGCTGCCCGCAGCGGCCGGGCCCAGGCGCCCCGCGTCAGCTGGACCGTGGCGCTCCGGCCGGCCCGGCCGGGCAGCCCGCCGAGCAGAGGCTGCCATGGGGCTCCGGCGACCACCAGCATGGGCGCGGCGAACATCAGCAGCAGATGCTGGACCATGTGGATGAAGAAGTACTCGTTGGCCCAGTACTCGACCGGTGAATCGACAGCGATAAGAACTACGGCGAGACCACCGTAGAACGCCAGCGAACGTCGCCTGCGTTGCCTGGTCAGTTCGGGCGCGGACTGGGGCGCCAGCCGGGCCAGGCCGACCTCGTGCCATCCCACCAGGATGATCGCGATGACCAGGAACGGGTCGAACGACCAGTGGCCGGTGAGATAACTCATCAGGCCGGCTCAGCTCGATGACCCGTACGGGATCGTGACCTGGATCGTCTGGGCCAGGTGCCATCCACCGGCCGACCCCAGGCGCCAGTCGGAGAACGTGCTGGCGTGCACGGCGACGGCGTCGACCACTCCCGACGGGCCCAGCGCGAGCGTCGCTGCCCACCGGGGCAGCGCGGGAAGCCGCTGCCACGACGTGCCCGGTCCGGCCAGGGTCACCCCGGAGCCTCCGTTAAGGATTACTCCTATTGAAAAGCCCGGGCCGACAGTCGTCGAGAGCAGTTGCCTGGAGCCGATGCGCAGCGGTGCCGACAGCGTCCACTGACCGCCGGCAGCCGGGGAGAATGCCGCGACCAGGCTCGCATCCGGTCCCGTCCCGGCTTGCAGCAGCGCCACCAGGCCAGTGCTGGTCGTGGTCAGCCTGACCACGCTGACGGCCTCGCGGGCCAGCGACGCCGGGATCGCTGGGCCTGCCGCGTTCCAGGTGCCGCTGCTGTCGGCGAAGATGCCGGCGATCCCGGGGCGGTCGCAGTTGCCGGCCAGCAAGGGAGCGCCCGAGTCACTGAAGGCCGCAGCGGTGAGGCTGGTCAGCCCGCAAGCCCGGCCCGGCCCGGTCGCCGCCAGCGTCTTGACGCTGGCCAGTCGCGTCCAGACCGACCCCAGGCCGGTGCCAGCCTGGGCGCCCCCGCCGTCAGTCAGCGCGAGGACACGGCCGCCTGGTCCGGCCGCCAGCGCGTCGGGCAAAGACGCCAGGCCCGGGTTCACCGGCTCCATCGGGGACCAGTTCTGGCCGTTGTCGCTGCTGGCCGCGACGGGTGAGAAGCTGAGTTCCTGGCTGGGCTGGAAACCGGTGAGCAGCGACCCGCCGCCTGGGCTGGCCACACTGAGCCCGCCGTTGTCGGCCACGCCGAGCGGGGTCGCCTGACGCCACGGGGCGGTGGCGGCCGATCGCA